>Ga0209006_10006904_pt1 | contig 10257 bp, 8 predicted proteins | sample JacPin_JW_Ref_O2_FD_188567 | JGI IMG/M metagenome (GOLD analysis project Ga0209006, IMG submission 188567) | Forest soil microbial communities from Algoma, Ontario, Canada - Jack Pine, Ontario site 1_JW_Ref_O2 (SPAdes) (version 2) | ecosystem: Environmental > Terrestrial > Soil > Boreal... | reverse complement strand
GAGGAGACGTCTGTTCAGTCTTCTGCCCGGCTCGATACAAGGTATTGCCAAGATTGTAGTAAGCGTCTTCTTGAACAGCCAAGCGCTTCGGATCACTGGAGGGTGAGCGGGCAATCGACTGCTGGAATGACTGCGCGGCTTGCGGGAATTGGCCTGCCCGGTACGCGGTAGTCCCGGCGTTGTAGTCCATTATGGGTCCTTTCGGGTCCAGTACTGAGGCCGCGTGTGCGTTTCGCAGCCATAGCGCCAGTAACAGGATTCCTAGCGGCGCAGCAGCCATGGCCTTAAGAGGTGCCGTGCTCCGGCGCCGCGAACCGATCAGCAGACTGCTGAGCAGCATCGCGAGGGAAGCGGTGAGCGGCCACTGATAGCGCTCGATATAAATTTTCCGCTGCCTCGATGCCAGATCGTGCTTGGCAATTGAGCCAAGGACATTCTCGAAAATCAGTTCCAATCCCTCTGCTTGGGTTCCGAGCGGTACATAAAATCCGCCGGTCGCCCCCGCGATGGCCTTTAGCCCCTGCTCATCGAGGCGCGACCTGACGAATGCGCCAGTCTCGTCCTTCACAAATCCGCCGCCATGTTCGGGTGGGATCGGGATCAAATCACCGGCGGCGGTTCCCACGCCCACGGTGAAGATTTTAATACCGTCCGACTTTGCCGCCGCCTGTGCCGTTTCGAAAGCACTGCCCTCCAGATCCTCGCCATCTGTCACCAGGATCAATATTTTATCGCTTGCTGGACGTCGACGCAGGGCGGCCTGCCCGGCTTGGATGGCGGACGATATATTGGTACCGCCGCGCGGAATCGTGTTGGTATCGATGGCGCCCAGCGACTCATGGAAGGCTCCATAGTCGAGCGTGACCGGACAGGCCAGAAAGGCGGTGCCGGCAAATGCCACGATTCCCACCGCATCGCCATCCAGTTTCTTGGCGAAATCATCGATCGCCAGTTTCGCGCGGGTGAGCCGATTGGGCTTCACATCGGGAGTCAACATGCTGCGCGAGGTATCGATCGCGAAAATGATGTCGTTGCCGCGGCGGCTCACCAGTTCCCAGTGGAATCCCACTTGCGGACCGGCGAGCGCAACGAACAGGCCAATCAGCGCGCCGAGGAACAAGCCGCGCTGCAGGCGCCGCCGGCCGACCGATATCGACCGGGTCAGTTGATCGCGCAGGTGTGGCGATACGAACTTGGCAAGCGCGGCGCGTTGGCGCGCGTCGTAGCGGCGCCACAGCCAAATGAGCGCGAGCGCAGACAGCAACCCTGCCGGCAGCCATGCGGGGTTGGCGAAGTTCACGGCAGCCTCCGGAGCCGCGTTTGCTGCAGCAGCAGGCTAAGTCCAAGGATGCCCAAAGCCGGTATCAGCGCCCAAGGATACAACTCCTCGGTATGCTCGAATTTCTGCACCGTTTGCGCGGTTTTTTCGAAGCGATTGATTTCTTCGTATATCTTTTGCAAGGAACTCGTATCGGTCGCTCGATAAAACTTCCCCCCGGTCGCATCGGCAACCGCCTGCAAGGTCTTCTCGTCCACATCGACTTTGGCCATGATGATGCGCGCGTTTCCCGCCGCATCGCGCACTGGGATCGGCGCATCGCCTCGCACGCCGACGCCAATGGTGTATACCTTGACGCCCATGGCGCGAGCCGCTTCCGCGGCTGCCATGGGAGAGATCTTCCCGGTGTTGTTCACCCCGTCGGTCAGCAAAATGATGACCTTGGATTTCGCCTGCGTCAGGCGCAGCCGGTTGACGCTGGCCGCGATGGCCGAGCCAATCGCCGTGCCATCGTCGGCGCCGCCCACGGTAACCCGCACCAGATTTTGCTGCAGCCAGTCATGATCGAGCGTAATAGGACTGACCAGATAGGGGGCTCCCGCGAATGCGATGATACCGATGCGATCGTCGGGCCGCTCATCGATGAATTTCGATACCACGGACTTGACCACTTCAATACGATTCACGCGCTGGTTATCTATCTGGAAATCCAACGCCTGCATTGAACCGGACACATCCAGGCCGAGCACGATATCAATGCCGTGGGCCGTAACTTCGGTGCGGCCGTGCGCGCGCTGCGGGCGTGCAAGGCCGACGATGATCAAGGCGCCGGCGAGAATCGGCAGCAGCCACACGAATAGTCCGAATCGGCTGCGGCCGCGACGTGCCACCTCGCGCGCCAGGCTGACATCCGAATATTCGATGGCGGCAACAGGCCCACGCCGTCCTCGCCAAAGCAGGACGAGCGGCAGCAGTGCCATCAGCCAAAACCATTCAGGCTGCAGGAAGTGCGTCATGCGTGTTTGCAGTTGCCAAGACAAACGCCCGTGCACTTTGGCGCAGCGACTCCATGTTCTGCGCGGTCAACGACAGGGCGGCGAATTTTACGAAGTCGCATTGATGCAGAAATTCTCCCAGTAGGGCTTGATGCTGGGCAAGCGCGGCGTCGGCGCTTTCAAGAAGATCGCGCAGAAACTCCTCGGTGGTGCGGCGCGTGACCGTCACGCTGAATCGCTGCTCGATATAGAGACGAACGATATCGGACGCCGCGGTGGAGAACTCCCGGGCGCGCGCGGGCTGCATGAGCGCGCCGATGGCTTCCAGCCGCTGCAGCGCAATTTCGTGCGGCAGCAAAACCCGTGCGGCGCGATTGCGCCGCCTGCGCCACAAGCCATAGATACCCAGCACGATGAGCACAGCCGCCCCGATGAGCGCAGGCAACAGCCACTCAGGGAGATCGTATTTGGGGCCGCGGATGTCGCGGATGTCCTCAGCGACCGGCGCGGCACTGATTCTTGCGATAGTCATTCCGATCAGTGAGGCGGCCGCGGCGCAGCGCCTGCCGATGAGCCGTCGCATCATGCGCGCCTGCGCTGGCGGGTTTTGAAGAATCGTTGCAGCGCGGGCATGTACGGCGCGTTTGTCTGCAATTGCAAGGTATCGATGCCCTCGGAGCGAAAGTCGCTTACCAGTCGGCGCCCTCTTTCCAGGGACAGCTCTTTGAAGCGATTGCGGATCGTCGCGCTCGCGGTATCGAGTTCGATCACCTCACCGCTTTCCGCATCCTCGAGCGCAACGATCCCCACGTCGGGAAGTTCCTTCTCGCGTGGATCTTCGACGTGCACCGCAATCAGATCGTGCCGGCGGTTCGTGCGGCGCATGGCGCGGCGCAGATCGAGTCGCATGGCGGGCGTGCTTTTTGGCGCCTCAAAATCTGAAATGAGAAACACCACCGCGCGGCGATGCAGCAGCCGGTTCGCAACGTCAAGCGCCTTGACGGTATCGGTCCCGATGCGCTCCGGCGTGTGATGCAAGATATCCCTCACAACCCGCAAAACATGACGGCGGCCTTTCTTCGGCGGCAGATACTTTTCGACCTGGTCGGTATACAGCAGTAATCCAACCTTATCGCTGTTGCGAATGGCGGAAAATGCCAAGACGCTCGCGAGTTCAGCGGCAAGATCGCGCTTGGATAGGGCGCCGGAGCCGAAATTTCCTGACGCGCTGATGTCCACGAGCAGGAAAATGGTGAGTTCGCGCTCCTCGGTGAATTTCTTGACGAACGGCCGGCCCGCGCGCGCCGTGACATTCCAATCGATGGTTCGCACCTCATCGCCGGGGCTGTATTCGCGCACTTCGTCGAAATCCATGCCGCGGCCCTTGAATACCGAATGGTAGGAGCCGGACAGGCTGTCATTGACCATCCGGCGCGTGCGGATCTCGAGCTGGCGCATGTTGCTCATGATGGCCCGGTTGGACTTGACGGGGTCCTGCGCCATTACGGTACCGGTAGAGTATTGAGTATTTTCTCGATGACATTCTCAGAGGAGATATTTTCGGCCTCTGCTTCATACGTGACGGAGACACGATGGCGCAGCACATCGAGGGCGATCGACTTCACATCCTGCGGGATGACGAAGTGGCGGCCGTTCAAGAATGCCATGGCGCGCGCGCCAAGCGTCAGTGCGATGGTTGCGCGCGGCGAGGCGCCGGTTTGGATGTAGCCGTTAAGATTGAGGGACGCCGCGATCGGAGGACGCGTCGCCAATACCAGATCGACGATGTAGTCGCGAATCTTGTCGTCCAGGTACAAGGTATTGACGACATGACGAGCCTCAACGATCTGCTCGGCGCTGACCACCGCTCGAGGAACGATCATGGCTTCCGTCGTGGCCATCGCGTCGAGGATGGCGCGCTCATCGGCGCGGTTCGGATAAGTGACAATCACCTTCATCATGAAGCGGTCGATTTGCGCCTCAGGCAGCGGATAGGTCCCCTCCTGCTCGAGAGGGTTCTGGGTGGCCAGCACCAGGAAAGGATTGGGCAGCGAGTAAGTCTCATCGCCAATCGTCACTTGCCGTTCCTGCATGGCTTCGAGCAGCGCGCTTTGCACTTTCGCCGGGGCCCGATTGATTTCATCGGCGAGAATCAGATTGCTGAAAATCGGCCCGTGCTTCGTGCGGAATGCCCCATCTTGCGGGTTGTAAATCATCGTGCCGACGATGTCGGCGGGGAGCATATCGGGGGTGAATTGCAACCGCTTGAAATGCAGCGCGATGCAACTCGCCAGCGTCTTGAGCGCGAGGGTTTTCGCGAGGCCCGGCACGCCCTCCAGCAAGACGTGCCCGTTGGTGAGCAGCGCGATCAGCAGGCGGTCCAAAAGGTGTCTTTGACCCACGATGACCCGTGCCATCTCCTGCTGCAGCGGGCGGATCCAAACCGAGCTTTGCGCGACCGTCTCGCGTGCTGCGCGCATCGCCGGATCCAGCGGCAGGAGTGCCGGAACGGGCTCTTTGGGCGCGGCGCCGGGCTGATACCTCACGTGTTGCTCTTGGAGCGGCGGGGCAGCTTTCTGATTCATTAGGCGCAATCCTTCATAAAAATCCTTTGCATATGACAAATCTTTGAAACCTTGGGACGAGCGCGGCGGCGGAATCGTCCGTGGCGCGACTCGCGGCTGAGGCTTTGAACTTGGAGAGGGGTTTCCGGTTCCCCGATAACTGCGAAGCGCGAGGCAAAACTAGAATTCTCCGTACCCCCGCGCCATTGCCGCAGCAAATATGGGTAAAAATACAAACAGTGCCAGTTCCCAGTGCAGGTAGCGCCTGGCGGACCGCACCTCCGAGTCATTCGGAGGCGCACCCGACCTTCGCCATCGCATGAAAGCCAGGGTTGGCGGCACTGACAACAATCCGATGACCGCAAACGTGCCCAGTTTGGCCCAAAAGAAGCCATTGTGCGAATAGTAAGCCCAGCCCTTGGCGGCAAATATGGCGCGACAAAAACCGACCACGATAATCGCCGCTGCCAAGATTCCGTACCACAGGTCGAGCGCGCTAACGCGTGTCACGGTGGCGCTGCTCATGCCGGGCCGTACCGCCCAAAATTCAGCGCACATGATTCCAAAAATGGCAAAGATCAAAAGATGGTGGCCGACGGCAAGCAGCAGATCGCGCACGGCTGTCTCCTTGAATTGGTGGATTTTATCATGCCTCTGATATACCTAGCATTTTGGGCGCCGTCCGGCACGAACGCCGCAGGCGCAATCCCGCCGTAGAAGGGCTAACTGAAATGGTTTGCGTATTGCTCGCGAAGCAGCGCCTTTTGCACTTTTCCTGTTCCACCCACCGGCAGCGCGTCCAAGAAAATAACCTCATCCGGTATCCACCATTTCGCGACACGCGCGGCGAGAAACACCAAAATCTCATCGCCTTCGAGCGGCTGATCCAACTTGCGCACGATGAATAGCAGCGGCCGCTCTTGCCATTTGGGGTGCTTTACGCCGACGACAGCGGCCATGGCGACCGCCGGATGCGCCATGGCCGCCCCCTCTAGATCGATGGAGCTGATCCACTCCCCGCCGGTCTTTATGAGGTCTTTGGCCCGGTCCCTGATTTGCATGGTGCCCTGCCCATCGATGGTCGCGATATCGCCGGTGGGCAGCCAACCGTCGATGAGCACCGGCTCGTCGGCCTTGAAGTAACCCGATACCGTCCACTGCCCTCGCACCATCAGCTGGCCCTGCGACTCGCCGTCGCGGGGCAGCGTGCAACCGCTGTCGTCCACCACCTTGATCTCAACGCCGAACACGGACTTGCCCTGCTTGGCCATCGCTGCGTGGCAGGCGGCGGCCGGCATTTCGGCCTGCCGGGAATTCAGGCAACTCATCGTTGCAATCGCCACGGTTTCGGTCATGCCCCAGGCCTGGCGCACCTCGATGCCGAACTCTTGATCGAATTTCGCGATCAGCGACTCGGGCATGGCAGAGCCGCCCACCAGAATGCGCTTCAGGCTGCTTAAGGGGAGCCTGCCTTGCTCGATATGGCGCATCAGGGCAATCCAGATCGTCGGTACGCCGGCGGTCACGGTGACCTGTTCGCTTTCCAGCAGATCGTAAAGGCTGGGCGTATCCATTTTAGCCCCGGGCAAGACCAACTTTGCGCCGCCGATCGGCGCCGCGTAAGGCACACACCAACCGTTGATATGAAACATCGGCACCGCGGGCAAAATGGTGTCTTTCGGCGACAGCGAGATCAGTCCCGGCAGACAGGCTGAAAGCGCATTGAGAACGATTGAGCGATTCGAATATAGCGCGCCCTTCGGATTGCCGGTCGTGCCCGAGGTATAGCAAAGCGCCGCGGCCGTACGCTCATCGAACTGCGGCCAGGAAAACACTGCGCTTTGCGGGCCTATGAATGCCTCGTAGCAGAGCACACCGCGCAGGTTGCTCTCGGGCATGTTGTCGGCGGCCGTCAGACAAATCCAGTGGCGAACGCCCGGGCATTGTGACGCGATATTTTCCACCAGAGGCGCGAAGGCGGGATCGAACATCACCGCGCGATCGTCGGCATGGTTGATGATGTAGACAAGCTGCGACACGTGCAGACGCGGATTACACGTATGAATGATCATGCCGCTGCCCGATACGGCGTAGTAAGCCTCCAGGTGCCGATGATTGTTGAGCGCGATTGTTCCGATCGACGTGCCTGCGCTCAGGCCGCACTCAGCCAGCGCATTGGCCAGTTTCAACGCACGCAGCCTGCACTGCACGTAGCTGTAGCGAAACACGCTGCCATCGGCTTCGCGCGAAACGATTGCGGTATCGCTAAATTGGCCGGCGGCGTGCTCAATCACATCGGAAATGAGCAGCGGTCGATCCATCATCAGGCCGGCTGGAAGCATGCGACGACGATCCTGTATTACTTAACGTGCGACGTGTTTTCCAATTCTGGATAGTGCCGGAAAATACCATCTTCATTGAATGGAATGCGACGGGGAGACTCAAGATACGCGGCTATTCGCGGGCGCTGTTGTATCCGCGCGTGCAGGGCGAAAATATGCCGATACTTGCGCGCGGCCCGCGCCATGGTATTGGGAAATGCATAGGTTAAACCCGCCACGATTTGAAACAGGGACAGATCCGCGTAGGTTAATTTAGCGCCCAAGAGATACCGATCGCCGGGGCGTTTCGACCCCAAGATTTTCTCAAAATATCCCAGATACTTGGGCATCCGGTTCTTCAAGAAATCCGCCGCTTTGCGGCGCGCCTCTTTCTTCTGGTCCTCATAGTACTGCGAGACGGCGATAGGATGATGGGTGTCGTGCACCTCGGCGACGAGGTCGGCAATCGTCAATTGAAGCTCATGAGTCCACAATCGGCCGCTCTCCGAATTCGGTGCGAGCGCGTGACGCGAGCCGAGAAATTGTAGGATGTTGGCGGTTTGGCCGACAATCAGCCTACCGGCCCGCAAGAACGGCGGCGCAAAGGGCGGTCGCTCCGTGGCGCGGCCCTGTAAAAAGTGCAGAAGCGAGGCCACACCGGCGCCTCTGCCCGACTCCCGGGCCACATCGCGATAAGGCGCCGCGGCCTCCTCCAGCGCCAAACGTACGAATTCGCCGCGGCCTTGGATGGTCGGCCAGTAATAGAGTTCATACATAATCGGGACCCCCAACAACGAAGTGCAGCGCATCATCCCATCATTGCCGGTCCAATCGGTACAATGGGTCATGAACCCCGGAATCCGCCCAGCAGGTATTCTGCCCCCCGAGGGGGCCGACGAAAGCGCCATCAAGTCGTGGTTGGACTCGCTCGCAAACGGCAGCTGCGATGCAGAGGCTTTCGTGCGTGCGATGCAAAACAGGTTCGCAGCTGACCCAGATGGAACCTGGGAGGTCCTGTCGCAGCTGGATCAATACTATCGCCGCGGTCGAATCCAGTCCGAGACATTTAAAAAGATCAAGACCTCGCTGGCTGAATCGGTACTTGGACGCAGCTTCGGTTCGCCCGCCGCGGACAACGCGGCAGTGCGCGCTGCGCCGCCGCCACGCGATACCGCCGTGGCGCCCGAAGTTCCTGCGGCACGCGAAGTTCCTGTGACGCGCGAAGTTCCCGTGGCACGCGACATCGTGGCGCCAGCTCGTGTGGAGCAGACCGATGCGCATCCGCGCCGCGAGGAAACACAATCGTCGGACTCGGTGGGCGAACTTAAAGCCGGCGGTGTGCTGCGGCGCCGCTATCGAATTGAAACCGTCGTCGGACAGAGCGGCATGGGCACGGTGTTCCAAGTCCTGGATGAATTTCGTCTCGAAGCTCCGGGCAGTCAGCGATTGGCGGTCAAGGTCCTGCATCCGGCCGTAGCCAAGCGAGCCGAGCTGCTCGCCGACCTGCGCCGAGAATTTCAGTCCCTGCAATTGCTGTCGCATCCGAACATTATCCGTGTGTTTGATTTTGACCGCGATGGTGCGTTGGTATTCTTCACCATGGAGCTACTGACTGGGGCGCCTCTCAGCCGCATATTGCAGGCCAGAAGGCTCATTCCCTTGGAGCGTCCGCAGGCATTAGGGGTCATCCGCGACATTGGCACCGCCGTGAGCTATGCGCACAGGCGCGGCGTGGTGCATGGGGACCTCAATTTGCAAAATGTTTTTATTACGGGAGCGGGCGAGGTGCGCGTGATGGGCTTCGGCGCTTCGTACAAAACACGCCAGATCTCTCAGACGCCTGACGTTGAAATGACGCTGCCGTTTTCAAAGTCCACCTTTGCCAGCTGTCAAGTGCTCGAGGGCGAGCGCGCGGACGCTCGCGATGACATGTACTCGCTGGGATGCCTTGCGTACTTGTTATTGTCCGGCGTTCAGCCATTCCCGAAGCGCACGGCAATAGAGGCGCGCGATGCCAAATTAAGACTACGCCGACCGGCCAATGTCAGCCGCCGGCAGTGGCAGGCCCTTCGCAGCGCGCTTCGTTGGGAGCGCGAGGACCGTCCAGCGGATGTGCTGCAGTGGCTTTCGGATCTGGAACTGGGCGCGGCAAGGAAATTACCGCCGTTCAACGATCTTCTGGAGCCCCCTGCCGCCAAGGAATCCAAGTCCTGGCTGGCCGCAGGTGTTGTGGCTGGAATCGCGGCGCTGCTCTTCGCGGTGTATTGGCTCGTCAGCCATCGGAACATGCTGCCGAGCATCGATTCGACCGCGTCGATCCGCGCGCCCGCAAATCCCGCGCCGCAGTCCGCCGACATTGCGCCGCCGCCCGTCAGTTCGACGCCTACGACAATTTCGCCGCCGGCCGCTAAGACTGCACCGGTCAATCCAGCCAAGCCGCCGCCGGCCACTGCGTTGCGGCCCTCGGCGCCGATTTCGGCGCCCGCTTCACACGAGGCGCCTGCTGCCGTACCGCCGCCCGCCGCGGCAACATCGCACGTCGCGGCGGCGCCGCCCGTGCCGGCACCTTCGCCCATCTCGACACCTTCGGCTGCCTCCACGTCGTCGCCGGCCGCTGCATCGACCACCGCGGGATCGCGCGTGGCTGTGCCAGCTGCCAAAGCAGCCGCGGGCGCATCCAAGGTTGAATTGGCCGCGGACACCGTCGATGTTCCCGCCGGCCAAGCATCCGCCCAGATTACCGTGCATCGCAAAGGTAATTTGCGCGGCGAGACCAGCTTTACCTGGTGGACCGAGTCGGGTACCGCAAAACCGGGGGCGGATTTCTCGGCGGTCGTGCCGCAGCTCGCGTACGTCGGGGATGGCAAATCCACTGTGTCTCTCAGCGTCCCCTTGAGCATTGCTCCTCATGCGCAAGCGAAAAGCTTCTACGTGGTCATCGATCAGACCGACGGCGGTGCGACGCTTGGCGCGCGAACCTTGACCATGGTGACGTTGCTGCCGAATGATTGAGACTTCGGCACCCTGACTTTAAGCGTCCCGAATGGCTGGGGGGATAGAGAAGCGTCGAGGCCCGTAAGAACAGGACCTCGACGCTT
>Ga0209006_10006903_pt1 | contig 10258 bp, 4 predicted proteins | sample JacPin_JW_Ref_O2_FD_188567 | JGI IMG/M metagenome (GOLD analysis project Ga0209006, IMG submission 188567) | Forest soil microbial communities from Algoma, Ontario, Canada - Jack Pine, Ontario site 1_JW_Ref_O2 (SPAdes) (version 2) | ecosystem: Environmental > Terrestrial > Soil > Boreal... | reverse complement strand
TGGCGTTGCGGATTTCCGGAGAGCCGTTCCGCAAGGCGTATTTTCTCACTGCGGTGCTTGCGTTCATCGCGACTTCCGAAGTCTTGAGCGTCGCGCCGCTGCGCGACCTGTCGAGCGCATCGGCCTCCGCCCGCGGACTGCTTTTCATCGCGCGCGGCTGGGTCACCGTGATGGCGTTCCTGTGGGCGCTCATCAGCGTCTCGGGATTGAAGGCGAATCTTCCGACGCACGTGTGGCTGACATGGACGCTCGTCACACCTCCGGTGCTCTGGCTGAGCCAAGCCGCCGCGCGCCGCGCATTCGCGCTTGTGCTTTCCTCGCAGCATTTTCGACCGCACGATGCCATCATCGTCGGCCTCAATGATTTGGGCCGGATGCTCGAGCGCCGGCTGCACGAGGACCGCTCGTCCAGGATTCGGATCGTGGCTTACTTCGATGACCAGCCGCCCGCTGCCGGAGCCCGATGCCGCGATATCGCGGATTTGCGGCGGTTCATCGGCGGCAACGAGGTGCGCATCGTCTACATCACTTGGCCGATGACACGCGAACGGCGGATTCTCGAGCTTCTGGAGATCTTGCGAGATTCGACCGCCTCCGTCTACTTCGTGCCCGATGTTTCGATTGTCAACCTCATCCAAGGGCGTCTCGCACTCGTTAGCGGAATCCCGGTGGTCGGCGTGTGCGAATCGCCTTTGTACGGCATACGGGCATGGCACAAACGGATGTTCGATATCGTCTTGGGCAGCGTGCTGTTGGTGCTCGCGGGACCCGTGCTCGTTGCCGTCGCGATTGGCGTGCGCCTGAGCTCGCCAGGACCGATCCTGTTCCGGCAGCGGCGCTATGGCCTAGACGGCCGCGAATTCGTGGTTTACAAGTTTCGATCGATGAGCGTCAGCGAGGATGGCGCCTCGACCTTTTTGGCCGTTGAGCGCGGTGATCGCCGTGTTACCTCGTTCGGCGCCTTCATTCGCAAAACCTCGCTCGATGAGTTGCCGCAGCTATTCAATGTCGTCGGCGGCACCATGAGTCTCGTCGGACCGCGTCCGCACGTCGTCGCAATGAACGAAGCCTATCGAGGGCTGATCTCCGGATACATGCTGCGCCACAAGGTGCGGCCTGGGATCACCGGTTGGGCGCAGATCAATGGCTCACGCGGCGGCGATGACCTCGAGGACATGGAGCGCCGGATCGAGCTCGATTTGGAGTACCTCAAGCACTGGTCGTTGCGCCTCGACTTCGTGATCCTGCTGCGCACCGTCGGCTTGCTCTGGTCGGATCCGTTTGCATATTGATCGGAGCGACCGTGGTGCTACGAGGCCGGTCTGCGGAACTTGAATACGAATTGATCCGTCCTTCCTCGTACCTGCGGATCGAACACGGTTCGACTATGGTCGTCGGCGGCGTTGGCGAGCCCATTACTCTGCGACTCGAACACGAAGCCCGCCGCCTCGACTTCCTGCCGCAGCGTCATGGGATCGATTCGGTGCAGCGTTTCGGTATCGCGCAAGCCCGAACCCGCGGCCGCGGCGTGGTCGATGACGATGAAAACTCCGCCCGGCTTGAGCGATTTGAAAAACGCCTTGTTCAACACCTTGAGGTCGGCGGGGCCCATGAAGGCATCGTGCAGATCGTGGTAATTTTGCGACGTCCACAGGACATCAAGGCGCTGCGGCGTGGAGAATCGATTTACGGCGCCGCTCATGACGGTCACGTTGGCGTAGTGCGGATCGCGCTCGATGGCCCTTGATCCCGCTACTTCTCGGGGCGGGCAGTTCTTCGCTTGCTCGTCGGGGATGAACGCGTACACCTTGCCCGTGCGCCCGACGACTTTGCTCAAGAGACGAGTGAAATAAGCATTGCCTGGCATGAAATCCGCCACTCGATCGCCAGGCCTGACGCCCGCGAAGGTCAGTATCTGGGCGGGCATTCGCAGTGGATCCAGCTGGGTTTGTCCGGCCGGCCGATGCGGGTCGGCCACCGCAGCGGCGATGGCGGATGGCGCATCGGTTCGATCCGCCGCCGGCGCAGCCGGCGGCTGCGCGGCCAAGAGCAGTGTAAAAGCCGAAGACAAGAACGCGTTCCGCATCGGAAACTCCTCCGGACACTCGCCGGGCCGGCATTGGTGCGCGTCCACCATACGAGTTAAACTGCACTTTAAGTCAAGCGATCCTTACGGGAACGAATCATGCTCATAGGCGAGGTCGCGCGGCGCTCCGGACTCACTGCCTCGACGCTGCGCTACTACGAGCGGGCAGGACTTCTGCCGGCCCCGGCACGAGCGTCCAAGAGGCGGCAGTACGAGCCGCGAGTGATGGGCCGCATCAGAATCATTCAGGTAGCGCGGGATGCGGGATTTACGATCTCGGAGACGCGGGCCTTCTTGAGCGGATTCCCCGGGAGCACCATCCCCTCGGCACGTTGGCAAAAACTGGCTGAGCGCAAGCTCCAAGAACTCGATTTGCGTATCACGCAAGTGGTGAAAATGAAAAAGCTCCTGCAATCGAGTTTTCACTGCGGATGCCGCACCATTGAGGAGTGCGAGAGGCTGATGACGGCGGGTGAAACGCCGAAATAGGCGCGCCATCGCGTCGCTGGCTTGACCTCAGAATGGGACGAGCGTGTGGACGATGTTCTCGCCGTGGAACAGAAACGTGTAGCTCTTGAATCCGACGTATCGGCCGTGGGAATTCTTGGCGTTGATCGTCGCTTTCACCTTCCAGCCGTAATTGCGCGTCTCTTGCATGAGAACGGTGCCGCTGATCCCTGTGGTGTAGCCCTTCTCCGGCTTGGTGATCTCCTGGTACTGAATGGAATCCGGATCCGTCATGTGCTCTTGGAAGTACTTCCGGATCGCCTCCTCGTAATGGATGGGCATGTCCCCGTATTGCGCAGCAAGCCCTTGCGCCGGAGAAGTTACCGAGCTTGCGGCGTGAGATTCAGATCCCGGCAATGCCGGCGGCGGTTGCGGCTCCGGGTGTGCGATCGGCGCGGCCGGGACTGGGCTCGGCGAGTCGTCCGAGTTCCAGGTCTCGACGACGCACTTCCAGGTGCCATCGGCTTGTTTTCTCCAGAACTCGAGCAGTCTGCCCCGATCCGACAAGGGCATGCCGCGCGAGTCGCCGAAGCGAAGCTCGTATGCACCTGTCAAATACGCCGCATCGCCCGATCGAGTCACCTCCACTTTGATTGGATGCCACGCGAGCGAGAGGCGGGGCAGCGTCAGCAGGTGGGTCACCGCATCGCGAATCTGTTCGTTGCCGCTTACCAGCCGATCATTGGGCAGGCGGACGATTGCATCGGCGGAATAGAACCCCATCCACGCCTCGGCGCCGGCAGTGTTGGCGGCCGCGGCCCAATCGGCGTCGGTGCGGCGAACGGCTGCCTCGGCCGCGGCGAGGTCAACGCCGGTCGGGGCTGCGAATACCAATCGGCACAGGAACAGGCAGGCGGCGACGGCCGCCCCCGCACGCGCCCGGCCGCTAAGGTCAAATGGGGAGAGTATTCCGGACATCGCTCTTTGCTCGCTCGAAGGCACACCAAGCTGTCGGCACTTTATCCCTGCTGCGCGGGGTTTGCCATCCATGCTTGGGCACGATTAGCGCGCGCCGGCGAACTACGGCAGGCGCGCGGTTGCTCCGCCGCGCCCCACCTTCGATTTTGTCTGTTGGACGCCGTCGGCCGCCAGATCGTCTAGAAAGCGGCTCTCCAACTCCCGCGCTGATAGCGGTCTGGACAGCAGGAAACCCTGCGCCTCGTCGCAGCCGCGTGCCCGAAGCCACTCCAGTTGACCTGAACGCTCGATGCCCTCTGCCGTGACAATCAGATTGAGACTCTTGCCCAGCGACAAAATTGCGTTTGCGATGGCGCCGTCGCATGCCGACCGATCGACATTGTGAACGAACGCCTTGTCGATCTTGATACGGTCGGGCGGAAATCTGGTGATATACGCGAGAGAAGAGTAGCCGGTGCCGAAATCATCCAGTGCGATCCGGCAACCGAGCTGTCGAAATCTCTCCAGCGCGCGGCGCACCGTGGCCGAGTCCTTCACCAGCAGCGACTCGGTGATCTCTATTTCGATGAGAGATGTCGGAACCCCGGCTGCCGCTGCTTCCGCTTCGACGACTTTTGCGGGGTCGCCATGCAGCAATTCTTTGGCGGACACGTTGACGGCTACTGGAACGGCGATGCCGCGATCCATCCAGCCGCGCAGCTGGCGGCATGCGGCACGCACGACCCAGCTGCCCATGTCGATGATCAACCCGCTGTCTTCCGCGATTTCGATGAATCGGACCGGCGAGATGTCGCCGTGATCCGCGTCGCACCAGCGCAGCAGCGCCTCCACGCCCACGAGGCGATTGTCCAGCAGACGGAATTTCGGCTGAAACTGCAACGCCAAGAGTTCGGAATGAACCGCGCGGCGCAGGCGATTTTCCAGGTCAAGCCAATTGCGCAAGCGGCTGCTCATTGCCGGGGTGTACACCGCGACTGCGCCATTGGCGCCGGCTTTTGCTTGGTACATGGCTGTGTCGGCGTGTTTCAGCACCGTCGTCAGGTCATCGCCATCGTCGGGGTAGACAGCAAGACCAATGCTGGTTCCGGAGTGGAACTCGAGCCCTTCATACTCGACCGGCTCCTTGAAGGTCGCGCAGCAGCAATCGGCGATTTTGATCGCAATTGCGCGCGCTGCAGGGTCGCGCACAAGAATGACGAATTCGTCGCCGCCAAAGCGGGCCACCGACAGATGCTTGCACTCGCTGCCAAATCCTTCCAGCGCGTGTGTGAGCCTTCCGGCAACGGTGCGCAGCACCGCATCGCCGACCGAATGGCCGAAGGTATCATTCACCCGCTTGAAGCTGTTGAGATCCAAGTAAATCACGGCGACGGACTCTTGCGCGGCCGCGGCTTCCCTGAACAGGCGTTCGGCGGTCTCAACACAGCGCTGCCGGTTCGGAAGCCCCGTCAAGGGATCGAAGTAGGCGAGGCGCTCGATGTGTTCGGCGGCCACGGTCCGTTCGGTCGTGTCCTGGCGCAGCACGACCACATCGCCATCCGCCCGCCGATTGAATCGCAGCTCATACGAGCGCTGCAGGCCGGTCGAATTGTGTTCGCGGTACTCGACTTTGCGTTGCATGCCGTCGTGAGCCGTCTGACGAATGGATTCGAGCACATCGGGCAAATGCCGGGGCGGAGCGAGCACCGCGTCACTTGCGCCGACGGCCGCTGTGGCCTCCGCGGGCCGTTCTGCGGGTGCGGCCTTCGGATCCCAGCGGATCATGCCGTCGGGCGCGACTACCCAAAGCGTGTCTGGAATCGCGCCGACCAGCGTATTCACTTGGGACACGCGTTCGGCGAGCGCACGATTAGCGGCTGCGTTGCGCAGAATGTACTCCAGGCGACGCGGCAACAGCGCCCAATTGACGGGCTTGGAAATGAAGTCGGTCGCTCCCGCCTCGAAGGCATGGCCGATCGCGGCGGCGTCCTCGTGGCCCGTGACCATGATGATCGGGACCGTTTCGAGACGTTGTGCCGCCCGCAGGGTCCGGCAGACCGTGTATCCATCCATCCCCGGCATGTCGACGTCGAGCAGAATAATCGCGACTTCTTGCGACAAGGCGGCATCCAAGGCCGCCGGACCGTCGTCGAAGACCAAGGGCGTCAGACCCGCTGCGATTGCCGATTCAGCAAGCAGCAGCCGCCCCAGTTCCTCGTCATCGGCGATGATTGCGATTGGATCCATGTGCGGCGAGTCGTTCATGCGATTTCCCGAATTTGTAGACGCGTCAGTTCGTCAAGAAGCGTCGGATGCGCCATTTCAAGCCGGTCTTGCAATTTCCCCGCACCGACAGCATCGCCTTCATTGCACGTCTGTCCCAGCAGCCGCACGTCCCTCGCGAAGGCGAGTGCGCCGACATTCGCCGCGCTGGATGCGAGCTTGTGACAAACGCCTGCCGCCGTTTTGAAGTCGCTCGCCGCAAGGGCGCTGCGCAACTCAGCCAGGGACCGAGCGGAACCAACCCGGAACAGATCGACGAGCTTCGAATACAAGTCGGCCTGTTTTCCCGCGCGCAAGTTGCGCAGTGTGGCCACCGCAGCGGAGTCCACGCTCGAGAGCGGATCGCCGGCCGGCGACGGGGATGGTTGGGCAGACGGCCGATCCGCGCGACTGCCGATCCATTGGCGCAGGAGTTGCGCCAATTCGTCCAGCGTGTAGGGCTTGTGCAGCAGATCGTCCATGCCTGCCGCGAGAGATGATTCGCGGTATCCCGCCGCATCGTGCGCAGTGAGTGCGATGATCGGTACCCGGCGCGATGCACCCTCGAGTTGACGAATCAGGACGGTAGCGGCAAAGCCGTCCATGATCGGCATGCTCAGATCCATCAGAATCAAATCGAAGCGCTCGGCGGCGCTGCGCGCAACCGCCGCGGCTCCTGCCTCGACCCACACGGAGGTACACCCCAACTCCGATAGATAGCCCTGAGCAACCGCTGCGTTGACGGGTTCATCCTCCACTAGCAGTACATGGCCGCCGATGTGGGTCGCGGCCGGCGCCGAATGCGCCGCCTTGGCGCTCGGGGACAGGGGCTCGCCGATCGCAGCGGCGAGCGCCTCATACAGCGCATCGCGATGCACCGGCTTCGAGACAATCGCGCTTGCGCTGACTATGCCTCCGAGATTCGCGTTTTCTATTTCCGCCTCAGACCCCACGACCACCAGAGCCGGGCGCGCCCAGCGGGCAGCGTCGCCAAACGTGCGCAGATAGTTCTGGTAACCACACGCATCCACGACGACGACGTCCTCACGGCCTGCCGCGTGTGCGGCATGATCTCGATCGTCGTCCACGACGTTGAGCCCCAGTCCTGACACCGTGCGAGCCAGCGATTCGGCCAGGGCGGGTCGACGCGTGAGAATGTGTACGCGGCGCCGCAGCAGCGGCGCCGGTGATCGTCGATCCGGCTCGGCCCCCACCTTCAGCGGCAGGCACACAGTGAATGTCGATCCCACTTGGGGCCTGCTGTCGACGGTGATGGTCCCGCCCAACAGCTCTGCGAGTTCGCGGCAGATCGTCAATCCGAGCCCGCTGCCGCCGAAGCGACGGGTCGTCGACTCGTCCGCCTGCGTGAATGGCTCGAAGATCTTTGCGATCGTCGCCTCGTCCATCCCGACTCCCGTGTCGGCAACCGAGAGCCGAAGCATCGCTCGATCCGACTCGATGCATTCGACGTCGGCTTTAACGACGATTTCTCCCTGCGCCGTGAATTTGACGGCATTGCCGATCAGATTCATGAGAATCTGCCGCAGGCGCAGCGCATCGCCAATCAGTCCGCGACGATCATACGTCGGTGGACACACGATCAGCTCGATGCCCTTGGTTGCTGCGCTACCCATGAACAGGCTGGTGCATTCCTCGAGCAATGGGACGATATCGAGGGGCAAGGACTCGAGCTGAACCTTGCGTGCCTGGATCTTCGACAGGTCCAGCAAGTCGTTGACGATCTGCAGCAGGGCGCGTGCCGAAGAGCGGATGGTGTCGGTCAGGCGCATTTGCGTCGGCGACAGCGGCGTGCGTGCCAGCAGCTCGGTCATTCCGACGACGCCATTCATCGGCGTGCGCAGCTCATGACTCATGCGGTCCAGGAAGTTGCTTTTCGCCCGCGCCGCTTCCGCCAACAGCCGGTTGCTCTCGAGCAGCTCCCGCGTTCGCATCTCGACCTCGGTTTCGAGGCGCTCCCGCGCCGCGACCATCTGCCGATATTTCAAGCGTTGCAATCGCAGCCGGTAGGCGAGCAGTGCCAGCGTTGCCAGAGCATACGCGACATATGCCCACGGTGAATTCCATGGTGCCGGCTCTTTGTGGATCGTGAAACGCAGGGGCACTTCGCTCCAGACGGAGTCGGCATTGGCGGCGCGCACCTCGAGCACATGATCGCCGGCACCCAGATTGGTCAGCGTGATGCGGTGTTGCGAACCCACGTCGATCCATTGATCGGTCAAACCTGCCATCCGATAGGCGAGACGGTTGCGTTTGGGCGATATGAAGTCGAGGGCGCCAAAGTCCATCGAGATGATGCTCGCGCGATGATCGACAGCGATTCGGTCAAGCAGCCAGTACGGTGTGGTGCTCGGGACAGGCACGCCCAGCACGTCGACGCGCATCAGCACAAGCCGCGGCGGACGCCGGCTTTCCGAGAGCCGCGACGGATCGAAGATGTTGAATCCGCCCGGTCCGCCGAAACACAGCCGCCCGTCGCGCAATCGATGAAACGCGTTGAAATCGAACTCTTCTCCCTGCAGGCCGTGCTCACGGTGAAATGTTTTCATTGCGCGAGAATCCGGGTCGAAACGCATCAACCCTGAATTGCCGCTGAGCCAAAGGCGGCCGGCGGCATCGTTGAGCACACCATAGATGGTGTCGCTCGAAAGGCCGTCGTCGTGCGACACCACGTGGAAGCGGATCGAGTCCGCAGCCGCGGCCGAACCGACTACCTGCGCAAGCCCGCCGCCGTCGGTGCCGACCCAGATGCGGCCCCGCGCGTCGACCGCCAGCGCCCAAACCGTATTCACGGGCAGGGTCGTCAGATCGTTCGGGTCATGCCGAAAGTTCTTGATCAGAGTGCCGTCGGCGCGAACGAGGTCGAGGCCGCCGCCATCGGTGCCGACCCAGAAATATCCGCTCGAATCCTCCGCAATCGCGGTGACATTGGGTGCGGTCATCGCGCCCGGCTGCGAGCCGTACGGCAGCTGGTGTATCAGCCCGGTGCCGGGATCGAGCACGTTGGCGCCGCCGCCGTGCGTCCCGATCCAGATTTGACCGGAGCGCGCCTCGAAGATCGTCATGATGCCTGCGGCGCTCGATCCATGCGGATCTCCCGGCGTGACCGGAATCGCCGCGATTTGCCCGTCGGGCGTGAGCTTGCGCAAGCCGCCCGCCATCGTACCGATCCACAGCGTGCCGCGGGCATCCTGATGCAGCGACATCACACGCCGATCGCCAACCGCGTTGCGTCGACCGAGTATCGTGTCGATGTCGGTGGCGACGCCGGAATCGACGTCGAACCGCACCAGCCCGCCGCCGAGCGAAGCTATCCAGACTCGCCCGTTGGGTGCGTCGGCGAACGCGGTGACGAGTTTGTCTGCGAGCCACGGCGGCCGACGGCCACCGAGCTCCCAACTACGGGGGTCCCAGCGGCTGACGCCGCCGGCGCGCGTGCCGATCCAGACGAGGCCGGTCGCGTCCTCGTAAAGCGACATCACGAACGAATCGCGCAGCGACTCCGCATCGCTCGCGTCGTGGTGATAGTGGGTGAACTGGCCAGACGAGCGATCGAGCAAGTCGAGGCCGTCGGCCGTACCCACCCACAGGTGACCGGCTTGATCCTCGAGGAGGGCCCGGACCTCGTCAGCGCCGAGCGACGTCTCGCGCAGCGGATCATGGCGGAATACTTGCACGACGCGCCCGTCGCGCTCCATGCGTGTGAGGCCGCCATCGAGGGTTCCCACCCAAAGCGCTCCGCCGCGGTCCTCGAGCACACTGGAAACCTGATTGCCGCCAAGTGTGCTCGGATCGGCCGCCCCGTGACTGAAGTGCGCGAAGCCGCCGCTGGGCAGCGCCCGGTCGAGGCCGGCCTCGGTGCCGATCCAGACGGTCCCGGAACGATCGAGCGCAAGGGAATAAATGCGGTCGCTGCTCAGCGAGGCGGGACTGTTCGCCTCGTGGCGCAGATGCTCGATGCGCCCCGAGGCGGGGTCCAATAGGTCCAGTCCCGCATCGCGCATGCCGATCCAAACTCGGCCGCGCGTGTCGACCAGCACGGTGTTCGCGGCATCGCTTGCGAGGGACCCTTGGTTCGCGGGGTCGTGGCGGTAGACCGTGAAGGTATCGCTGCCGCGGTTCCAGCGTGCGATGCCGGCGTCTTTGATCGCGATCCAGATATCGTGATGCGCGTCCTCGGCCACCTGGCCGATGAAGTTCCCCGGCAGGCCGCCGCGGGCGCTTGGCGAATAGGCGTAGCGGACCATCTCGCGGCCGTCGAAGCGTACCAGTCCATCTTCGGTGCCGAGCCACACGAAGCCCTGCGAATCCTGCAGCGTGGCGTAAACGGTGCCCTGCGGCAGTCCGTCGGTGGTGGTCAGATGCTCGAGCACCAGCGGAGCGGCATCGATCGCCGCACGCACTACCGGCGGCGCCATCCAGAGCAGGAGTCCGAGCAATAGGCTGCAGCGCCGTGCGCCCGCATCGAGTTGGATAGTCACGGCGGCC
>Ga0209006_10006902_pt1 | contig 10259 bp, 14 predicted proteins | sample JacPin_JW_Ref_O2_FD_188567 | JGI IMG/M metagenome (GOLD analysis project Ga0209006, IMG submission 188567) | Forest soil microbial communities from Algoma, Ontario, Canada - Jack Pine, Ontario site 1_JW_Ref_O2 (SPAdes) (version 2) | ecosystem: Environmental > Terrestrial > Soil > Boreal... | reverse complement strand
CCTGACTGGAGAGCGGAGCTGGACGTTGCGTGCTTGGCTGCGAGGTACCTTGACCCGAGCACGTCAGTCAAGCAATACGGGTGCTCTGAGAGGCATGCCATTCACCACTGAGGGATGGCTTTTTCGCTGTGGATGATGTAGGCATTGAAGCAGACACGCGTTCAACTTTGAGGTTTGTTCACACGACGTTCACATTCCCGTGACGATGGCCAAGAAACGAGGAAGGCAAAACGCGCCTTCAAGCAACTGGTTCGCGTTGAAAAAGGTACTTTCCAAGCTGTAATGTTCATCCTTTGGAGGTTGCTCAAGTCCAAATAGACATTGACTACGATAGAAACGACCTCGTACGCTTCACGCAAGAGGCGCAAACTTGACCCTGAACCCAACTCACCTACAAGACCCCAGGAAGACGCTGATACTCCTCTCCTACACGTGGAGCCCCCTTTTGATCGCGATATCACGGGCAGAGAATCTCTGCCTGCTCTGCGAAAGATGATCTTTGGACAAGTCGAGCACTCGTCTGACCAAAAAATGTGTGTGAACTTCCTGGGATTTGCAGAGCAGTGCGCGTTGAATTGATGCCTTTCACAGGCCTGGCAAGTATTTAGCTTTGGATTGTGAGATGGTAGGAGTTGGGGTGGATGGATTGGAATCTTCGCTTGCCCGAATCAGTATTGTCAACTTTTATGGCGCTGTGCAGCTGGACGAGTTCGTACGTCAAAGAGAGCGTGTCGTGGATTATCGGACGCATGTCAGCGGTGTGAGAGAAACCGATTTGATCAAAGGTTCGTCCTCCCATATTTCGAAAAATGATCGACGACATGTCACGCCTTTATCGAATCAGCAAAGCCCTTTAATGAAGTTCAGAAACGGGTTTCCGAGCTTCTGAAAGACCGCATCCTGGTTGGACACGCGCTACATAACGATCTCAAAGTGAGCGGCACTTCCTGCAACATTGATTTGCCCTGACAAAACCCAGGCACTCCTTCTCTCACATCCTCGATCCCAGACTCGAGATACACAGTATTACGCGGGTAAATACAAGGTCACAACCAGTCGATTTGTGGCTCTGCGGAATCTTGTCCAGCAAGAGTTGGGTGTAACAATTCAGGGTGGAGAACACTCCAGTGTTAGTATCTATTTCCTGGTTCCCTGCAGTATATGGTCATAAGGAATGCACAATTACAGGTGACAGATGCAAGGGCGACGATGGCAGTCTTTCGGCTACATCGCAAGAAGTGGGAAAAGGGAAAAAACGATCGTGACATGGCAATCAAGAAAGGAAAAATACGAAAAAGCGACTCGGATACAGGAAATGTTGCCAATGGAGGTAAGAAAGGCTTCAGTTCCGGCTTATCTACGGTAGTGAAGAGGGAAGGATCGAAGAGTAGTAGGAAAGAGAAGTGGTGGAAGGTCATTGGAGAGTCCTCGTCGAAGGGATCGATGAGGGTACCATATGACTAAGGCGAGTTAATGTCATCATGGCTTTCAAAACACTAATCCTCTCCCTCGTCGCTCATAATGTTCTGGAACTACGTACAGCCAGCTCTGCCTAACTATTTATGACACAATCGATCCCCCAGAAAAACACACGCCGCGGATCGTGAGACCCCTCCTGCTGACAGTGCTCGACTTCAAGTTACAAATATTGCGATCATCAACGTCTGACTCGATGACAAAGTCTCAATGGATGCCTTACTTCCCGTTCATACTGAAACCCCGAAGGACAGCATTGTTTAAAGTGAGTGAATTTATGCCGTCGCACGGGTCTCGATATTAATCAGATATCCTGCCCATGAGGGTGAAGCATATGGAGCTACCCTTCATCCTCAAGGACGGCTGTTCACACTGTACATACAGTGCTTAAAAGACTCACTATCGATGTAAAGGCCGAAACGGCCCGAAACACGTGATTTTACCACCAATTCTTCTTCAAGTTGGCGCTCAATCGACATCTTGATGGATTTAGCGTGATGGGCTACATAACCTCGATCATATTTGTCAGTGCATAGATTGCGAGTCTATTCATTCCTCGTTCTGCTATCGCCGATGCTTCCTTCTCCCATCTATCAAGCCACAGTCATCTGATACCTACACTTTTCTGATCCTACATAAATAGCACGCTGCGGGGGTAACGTCAAACAAAAAAAGAGTGTCCATACTGAAACTGATTGAGTGTCTACATAAGTTCGTACATACATACTATTATCTCTGCCCATACATAATATCCGTACATTCTGCACGCTACTCCTTGACGGTTGACGAGAAAGGCGGCCAGTGTATAATGACATCAAGCAACCACACACCGTGAACAGCAGCCTATCGGTGTGTGCGTGAGTGGTTCGCCTTGGTCTGTTGCATTTTGACTGGCATTTTTGAATTGAGGGCGGCCAAAGTCCTGAGATTAGGGGATCAGCGTGTTTATTTTGGTGTATCCAGAGAATGAGATGACTGACTTTATTGTACCTCCTGACAGCACGCACAAGGTTACAAAAGGCTTGCTCGACGTTGACTCGATATTTTGCGGACGTCTCGAGAAAGTCGCACCCCAACACTCTGGCACGGTCACGACCCTCTGTTGGAACAATTAATCAGATAGAGCAGGAAGAGAACAAGGGAAAAATTGTCACACCATTCATAGCAACTTGTCTTTCGAACTCCAAGTCGCATTTGTTGCCAATCAATATGGCGGGAACGTGAGCCCGATCCTTGACTCGGAGTATGTTGTCATAGACGGATGCCATTTCTTGGAAAGATTCCCGATGTGTGATGGAATATACTAGCATGAAACCTTCACCATCGAGAATGTATTGATCTCGCATGGCTCTGAGTACGCAACTTGAGCAAAGCTAACGCGTGTGGGAATAGCCGATCGCAGGGGAGCGATACTCGCCTGTATTCTTCTTGACCGGCGGTGTCGAGGATGTCAATAAGAGCGACTTCGTCATCGACAACACACTGCTTCCGGTACGAGTCTAGGATCCATGAGTGCGTTAGGCATTGAGCACCTCGTATCAGGAACACTATACCTTCGATAGTGGGAGTGTAATCGTCTAACCATATGCTCTGAACGAACTGGATAGTCAAAGCCGACTTTCCAACAGCTGAAAGTGTGACAGTGAGGAAACACATGAATATATTTAGGAACGTTCGACGTTCACCTCCATCACCAAGAACTTGAAGTTTATAGACTCTCAGGAATTCAGCCTGCTCGACGATTTGGTTATTACGAGTTCAATTCACAGAGGCAATCTTACCTTTGACATTGAGATCGAAGAGGTGCAATATTCGATGGGCACTGAACGGTTTCGGAATGACCGTCAGTTATATACCGGCACGTGATTGATCTGAATGATCTGGCACTTGATCTCACACTTTGGCTACCAGGTAATGTGATTGCAACTATTCTGTATTTGATCTCCATCCTCGAATTCCCAGGTCCTGTGGTTTCCCGACCTAAAGGAAGGTCCATGTCAATCAAAGACGAGCAAGTCACCAGCAACGAGTATGACTTTACGGCCGCTGATGACTGGTTTTCTCACAACATCGACATATGGAAATCGTTAACGCACCATGTCCAATCGGCGAGCCCACGTGCGTTGGAGATTGGGTCTTGGGAAGGTCGTTCTGCCGTCTTCCTTCTTACCAATCTCTGCAAGGCAGCAGGCGAAGTAGTCTGCATAGACCACTTTGACATGTTAGATACTCCCGGAGGATGTGCACGATTCGACAGAATCAATCGTAACCTAACTTTGGCGGGAGGGAAATTCCGTGTCTTGGACGAGTTCAGTGTCCCTGGCTTGATGATGTTGCTGGAAGAGGAGATGTTGTCCGAGACGCCGGGATTTGATTGGATCTATATTGACGGATCGCACGAAGCGAGCGACACACTCCTGGATGGTGAGCTCGTGTGGAGGTTGGCGAGGAAAGGGTCCATCGTCATTTTCGATGATTACGTGTGTCCCGTGATTTCAAAACCTTCCCGATCCTGATCTCGCCTTCAGCGTTGGGATAAGGAGCCCGAGGAGAGCTGCCACCATCCTAAGCGTGGCATCGATGCATTCCTCGCTCTGCATGAGGGAGAGTATGTCAAACTATCAAGTCCTTTGCAATACCAAATGGTCTTGCAGAAAACGTCGGACATTCGGATTGGATTCCTCACTAAGAAAGTGCCAATTTCGTTGGCCAGAAATATTGCTCGTTCTGAAGACTTGCTTGCCCGTGACTATGCATGAACTTGGGTGTTGCGGATAGAGTATTCAATAAATGTGTGTGTGTGTCCCATGCTTTGGCCTAGCTCTGACCTTACCATCTCGTTGGCAATGACACCCCATTCCCCTTCTCCTATCCTGCTTTTTCAAGTTCAACTGAGACGCAATTCAAAGTCAAGAATCATTTATCCAATTTACCTCCTTCTTTGAATCATTCTCTCTTGAAGACTTTGCTGCTTCCCCAAACTTGGGTACAACCCTGTAATTGAGTATTTATTGCACTGCATGACGAACCGTAAAAGGCGTACCTTCATCCAAACCAGCGTGTTCCCTTTTTGGGTATTTCCTCATGTAGCACAACGGAACGGATATATGATATCTTACATAATCTCTGTTCCGAGTTCAAAAAAATGTCCATCGCGCATGGTATCAGAACTTTGGGTGTCATTGGTGCAGGTCAAATGGGTCAGTATCTTCCAGTGAGTCTTAGATTATGCCTGACTCACTGCTTCATTAGGAACTGGTATCGCATTTGTCTCTGCCTTGCGTGCCAAAGTGCCCGTCTTGATCCACGACCGCTCCGGTGATCAGATCACAAAAGGACTCGCGCTCATGGACAAACTTCTAGCAAAGGACGTGAGCAAAGGCAAAATCCAAGCGATCGATGCGAAAGAAGCGCGTGAGAGAGTGAAAGTTGTCCCCCCTGAGGTTGGCTTGAAGGGTTTACGGGATGTTGACATGGTCGTGGAGGTATGCTTGTTACACACTACTCATCTCAGCTCGTCTAATATCGCGACCCCGGTACCTTTCCTTTCGCATAGGCAGTATCAGAGTCCCTGCCTCTCAAACAATCTATCTTCTCCTCTTTCACAACCGAACTCAGTCCTGGCGCCATTCTTGCAACGAATACATCATCAATCAGCATCACAAAGATTGCCGCTGCCGCCATTCCACAGGGAAAAACTGCGGCCAGTGAGGAAGGAAAGAATAGTTCCAGCCGAGTAGTCGGTCAGCGCTGTTCTTTCCTCTTTGGATGAATGCGGTCACTAATGGTCAATAACTCAGGTCTTCATTTCTTTAACCCAGTTCCCGTCATGGTACACCCCAGCAGTGTCATTTAGTCATTCCAATTGATGATGATGATCTTCAGAAATTGGTTGAACTGATCTCAGCGCTGCAAACATCCCAAGAAACGCTTGACCGTGCCAGGGCATTTGCAGTAGCTTGTGGGAAAGGTACGTTCCCGGGCCTTCCTGAATTGTTCTCGACGATAGCTAACCTTGGTATCGGGATAGAGGTAACCACATCGAAAGATGTTCCTGGATTCGTTTCCAACGCACTCCTTATGCCGTTCATAAACGAGGTTCGTGCCTTTTCCCTTAGCATGTGTATACATTCCATTTCTCAAATTTTGGTATGACTTAGGCTATCATGTGTCTTGAGAAGGTTTGTCGTTGGTTACTGGTCTGGTTTCCTAATACCCTTTCATCTACCCGTAAACAAGGGCACGGCAACAAGAGACGATATTGACACGACACTCAAACTAGGAATGAACCATCCCATGGGTCCATTACAACTAGGTTCGTTTCATTTTCGTCACCAAACCATCTTTTTACTGATTTCGGATCAAATTCCAGCTGATTTGTGCGTACCTGTTCTTCCTCATCATCAAATTGCAAAACCTAAAATTTCATCCGAAATAGCATTGGTCTGGATACTTGTCTTGCTATCCAACAAACACTCTACGAAGGCACGCGCGACTCCAAGTACCGCCCGAGCATCCTGCTTGAACGCATGGTGGATGCTCAATGGTATGGAAGGAAGAATGGAAAGGGTTTTTATGAATATAACGACTAGACAAGCTGACAGCAATCAATACACGGTCTGCCAAGTGCGTCGAGAACCCTTCGAGCTGAGGCTTGAGTGGACCCTACAGGTTGACGTATATATATATATGATTATACATTTATTTGCGAATACCGCGTCTAGCTTAGATCCCGTATGCAAATGCAATCCGGAATTAGTGTATGGCCTTTCGCCAGATCTCTAATATAATTATATAGCCCGGAAATCATCTAGAAGTCCCCCATCTCGCTGGGTCTCATCTGCCTTGGCTGGGACATCTGCATCATTCTCGGTGTTTCTCAGTTAGGCGGATATGCAGCAAAGATAACAAGTTACAAACTACATATACATGATAATTACGACGTTGAGGGAAATTATACTTCTTCGCATCCATGCAGGTTAGGCTGGGAATCTCCCTAGATGATCTGTGTACGAAAGTCTCGACGCAGAAAAAAACACACCATGAAAGCGAGAAGCCAATCCCCAGTGGCCTGATTGACATGGAAACTTCCCTCTCAAGTCGTCAACAGAATGGCCCTTAGCAGTAAGAGGTGAACAGCTTTGTGATCGGCAAAGATGACATTCGACTACATGAATCTCATTAGCAAGTATTTGAGATCCAACAAGTAAAGTGAGAAACGGAAAAAATACTGACTGGATGGATATATTACTTCTACTCCCACACATTAGCCCCAGATAGGTCAGGATAGTTCGCCAGCGAACGAAGGTGGGTAATGAATCCGTCATCCCAGTCCGATGGTGGGGTGTTCTGGTTCACACCTAATTCTGGCCTAATAGAGCAGAGTGTCTTTAAAACTTGACTCGCAGTAAGACGCTTTTCAGGCTCCATCCGACAACAGAACACAATCAGGTTCCACACGGAATCCCCCAAATCCCCTGGTCGAGACAGCTGTTGTCCAGTCATGATTGCTAGAACAATAGCCCCGTCTTTATTGATATCGTAGAGTGGCAAACGACCAGAGAATATCTGGGTGATGTTCATTCCATGTCAGAGCATCAATGAAGAGTCTGATTCACCTCATAGCAGACACGACCAAATGAGAACATATCACTCTCTCGGCTATTCTTAACATCATCGGTCAATAGTTCAGGTGCAGTCCACCTCAGGGTTCCGCCTGCAAAGATAGTAGAGGTGGGGGAATTTTTGAACACATCCGAGTCTCTCAATGATCTTGACAACCCAAAGTCACTGATACATGCCCTCAGAGAGGGCGTGATCAAGATGTTGGCCTAGATATTGCATATATCAGACTGACATTGGCTATGTAGCACCAACTCACCCCTTTCAAATCACCATGAACAATCGTAGGTTCGTAGTTGTGTAGATATCCGATACCTCGTGCGATGTCCCACACCTGGTTCTATCACTAGATTATCGAGTTAAACTCCAGGAGCGTACTCACAAGCTGAACACGATCTGCAGTGGGATTATTCTTCAAGAAAGATGTGACATCCCCGTTTTTCATCCATGGAGAGAGGAGGCCTATTTTTGGGCTACCCAAAGAATAGACACCATAAAATGGAAGGATATTAGGGTGGTGAAGTTGTCTCCATATGGTTATTTCAGTTGAACAGTCCTACGGAGATTATTTCATCCATAAGTCTGCCGTTGTCATCATCCCGGAATAGAGTCGTACCTTGAGAATCCCACTCAAGCCCATCGCATTTACCCTTACCTCTTTGATCGCGATGTGATGTCCTCGCAGGGATCCCTCCCAGACATCTGCAAACCCTCCTTTAGCAACAGGAGCGTCTCCGATTTTGACAACGTCCCTCATGACAACACATTGCGGATAACAGCTGGACGCCCTTGTCAATTTGATGAGCGCGCGCACAAATTGCTTCTTGCGAGACGAGTCAAGGGTAGCAATGTCTATAACCTATTGAGCATTCCACCCCTCGACAGTAAGATATGAATGCAACATATCCAAAGGTAACAAGTCCCACCGTTTGTAGTTTGTCGAGAGTCGATTGGGCTCCCTCATCTTTCCTTGACAGGAACTCTCGATGTCTCACAGGATCATCAAGTATCCGGGCCAGTTGATCACAGACATCCTCGGGAACAAGAGCGCGACGGTTATACAGAGCGTCTAGAACGGGATCCACGCCCGTAACTTGAGGAATTCCGTGAGATAAGGATTCCGCCTCGACCAAACCAATATGGTTATAAACGAACAAATGTAGTTCTGGGGAGTGCTTTACCTGTTGCCATTCTATACATGCTTGCTAAAGGCGAGTAAATTTGGTATTCACACCACGTTCTTGAAAACACACTCACATCAACTGCATTAGATAGTTCCTGGAGCCCAAGCGCGAGAGATGTAACCTCGCTGGATTGTTCCTTCGTCAAGCATATATCAGTACAACTTGATAGTACTTTTACATAGTGCCAACATACCGTGAGGGATTTCAGTGCAGAACGCAAGTCCTCGTGAACACCTTTCAAGCTTGTGAGGGATTCCAGCCCAAGGATCCAATTCTTGAGCCACCGTGACTGCAATTTCTTCATCAAACCTTCCACCACGGAACCAAAATCTGGTTCGATGTAGTCGATCCCATCTTCATAAGATAACCCCAAGCGAAAGTGATGGCACCAATATCGACAAACATAACGAAGGAGTATCACATCGCCTGAGTTGTTCTCAAAAGTAGACGTTATGTACGTCATGCAAGAACTCATTAGAAGGAAGTGATGCTTCACAGGATCGAGAAAATGAACCTTCGATCGGTTGGAATCAGTGAGGAAGTCTCTCAGGGTAGGGTAAGGGCGAACGCAGTCGTTGTCCTGATCAGGAATGGTAAGGATGGATGAGCATCCACCTAGTGCGAGTCGGACATCGAGCCGCAGTAACTGCTCGAGTTGATTGACGTTAAGAGGCTCATAAAGGAACACAATGGCACCAATGACCGGTTCGAAGCCATGGTAATCCTGGGCTTCTCGTAACACTTCTTCGTAAAGAGGGTCGACACCCTCGTGTGAAATCACAGCCTCCTGCAACCTTTGTTGTGGAGAGTGATAAGCGTTGTCGATGAATCGGATAAGGCTGGCTGCATAGATGTATAGACCGTCTGATTGACGAGTGAGCTTCTCGAGATCGGCCATTGATGGCCATGATGCGGGCAAGTTTCGCTTCTGTTGTATCTCCCATAGTTCCGAACTGAGAAAATTCAGCAGGTCTGACTCAGAACGGTAATCTTCTAGCATTAAGCGGTGTGTCTCTCTTTCAATCATGGGAGTGCGGAACATCTCGTTGATCCGTGGTTTCGGTCGGCTTGTGAGTAAAAATCGAATTGGAAATCGATCGGGTAAATCATGAACGAGAACATCGATAAGTTCCATCAAGGGAATTTGTCCGGTATATTCATCGAGGCCATCGATGACACCGATCATCGGAGGGAGGACATCAACGCATGACATAACGGGGCCAACGATGAGCTTGGTGAACTGGGCTCTGAGGGTTTGATGGAAAATCGCCGAATTCTCAACCACGTCCAATATTGGGTCCCTAACAGACGGCAAGAAACCGGCGAGCTGGTATGCGAACGTAGGGAAAAACTTGGTGATGTCGCTGCGATCTGGGTTCCCCCGAGAAAAGAAGAAACTGAAAGCGAGGAGATACGCATCCTCGTATTGTTGTGCTATGGTGCGAGCGATCGTCGACTTTCCCGTCCCAGCCCGGCCTCGAAGCCAGCATATTCGAGACCCGTCACTGGAGTGGGCCCACTGTCGTAAATCCCTCAAGATACCGCCGCAGGTACCTACCGCGCAAGTAGATGCATGCTCAGAGGAATTGTATGCGGCATCAACAACTATGTATCGCTCTAGGATATTGAAAACTGATTCCGATCTTGCTGGATCCATTGAATATTGTGAGTGAGCGGTTCAAGAGTACTACGTTTGATCTTACTGGGATTATAAATATTATAAATTTGATTGCCCCCAACATTGTTTAGAGAGAAATTGCTGATATCGAATGAAGACTCCATAGAAGACAAGATGAAGAATAAGTCACGTGTTCCTAGTTTTCATTGACATGACTCCCAGCAGCAACGCTTATTTGTGAGTGTCCACCAATCTCTCCACCAATGAAGCTTACCATATTGCCCCACTCACACAGCTGTTGTAAGCTTCATTATCTTTAAGGATCGACGATAAAACTCACCTTGAACCCCCCCCCCCCC
>Ga0209006_10006901_pt1 | contig 10260 bp, 10 predicted proteins | sample JacPin_JW_Ref_O2_FD_188567 | JGI IMG/M metagenome (GOLD analysis project Ga0209006, IMG submission 188567) | Forest soil microbial communities from Algoma, Ontario, Canada - Jack Pine, Ontario site 1_JW_Ref_O2 (SPAdes) (version 2) | ecosystem: Environmental > Terrestrial > Soil > Boreal... | reverse complement strand
GGACCATGGATGCGGGCGGGCCGTATTTTGTTGAACCCTTGCGAGGTAGCTCGTGAACGCATCGCATCGCGATTTCGGCGCGCACCGAATACGGCACTTCGTCATCGACCATCCGCCGCAATCGCTCGGCTTCGGCCTGGATTTCGATCACCGCGGGATGGCGGGCGCCGAGCGATGTCATTTGCTCGGCCTCGCGGCGCATGACCTCGGCATATTGGCTGCGCAGCGCGGTGATGGTCTGGGACTGTACCGCCTCAGGGAAAGCGCCGAATTCGTTCTTGGTGAGCTGCACCTGCTGGACTTGGTCGAGGCGGGCTTTCGCCGACGCCGTGCGCGCGCGGGCCGCGCTCAGCTGATTGTTCATCTCGGTCAGCTGCTGCTCGTTGACGAGCTGTCCGCTGGCGCCAAGAATGTTGTTGCGTTGCTTGAACGCCTCGACCCGATCTTCAGCCGCGCGCACGCGATCCTTGAGCTCGGTGAGACGGGACGACAGCGATTGCGAGATCTGACGGACAGCGTCCGATCGGACGTCCGTCTGTTCCTGCAGGTAGGCCTCGGCGATCGCATTGGCGATGTGCGCCGACTTGGCCGGCTCGCGCGTGGTCACGCTGACGTCCACCACGTAGGTGCGTTCGGCGCGCTTGACCTGAATGCTGCGTTTGAGCGCGTTCAGGGCGGCAGCCACGCTGTCGGTACCCTCGCCCCCGGCTTGGCCGGCAAATTCCGGATCCTTGTCGAGGGCTTCGGCTATGACCACGCGCCGCAGCACGCTGTCGGAGGTCAATACGCGAACCTGGCTCTCGACCTGCAGCACGGTCGCGTCGTTGGCCAGATTGGTCGGCGTGAGTTCGTTGCCGACCGCGCGCAGATCGGTCGGATCGATCAGAATCTGCGTCATCGCCGTATAGCGATGCGGCACCATGACCACGAACATCACGGCGATGAGCAGCGAAACAGCCGTCGTCCACAGGATCGTTGCTTTGCCGCGCCAAAGGACCGTCAGAATTCGTCGAAGGTCGATGCCGGTGTCGGCAGGAAAATCGACGGCGACGTTGGCGCTGCCGGCGGCTGCCGACTGGATCGGGCGCGGGACTTCGAACATTCCGTATCGACTCTCTTGGGCAGGGGACAGTGCAAAGCTGCGTGCACGGGCGGTTGCGCCAACAAACCCCGGCATCGGCGCGTCAGTCCCCCACTCAACTCAAAGGCCATGCCGCCGGGCGTGTCCAGGCAAGTCCGTATGGTTAATCAATTCATAAGGGGACAGGGTTAATGGGTGGTATACGCCCATATCTGGATCAGCCGCCCAGCTCGGCCGATGAGGGCTGGAAGAGCAACTATCTGCGCCAAAAACGGAAAATAACGCCCGCGGCGAGGAGAAGCGCCAGGATCGGTATCCAGACCAGGATGGCTCCCACCACGGCCAACACGAGCACCGCAACCACGATGCCGATCATCAGCATGAGGATAGCTAGGCCGAACGGTCCGAGCCTGGCGACATAGAGGCGATGCGTTCCGCCGGTCGACGACACGTAAGGCCGCCAAACGTCATACTGCCATTCGGATTCGCGACGGCCCCGGGCCGGCGGAATGATTTCCGGCTCCAGGCGTGGACGTTCCGGCCGATTTGAATCTTCCGCCATGACCTAACCGCCGCGTAGCAGGCAACCGGCAATTGTTATGTAATAGTTGTGTATGCCGTCACAAGCGGCCCTATGCCGCTGCTTTTGCCGCGCGGCGCGCCACGCTTTTGCTGCGTTTTCGTCGTCCGCCCAAGCGGCACCATGACGGAGCACGACGAGCCATGCTAGCGTTCGCACATGGGCGCGAATGGTTTGGGCCTTTGGCGTTGCGCTATCGTGAGCGCCGCCATCGCGGGGAGTTATTGCACCGGCGCGATCGCGCAGGAACCGCCGGCATTGAGCGATGCCGCTAATGCGATGATCGGCAACTGGGAATTCTCCAACGCCGATCATGACAAGATTTGCCGCTTTGCGTTCCGCGCCGATGCCGCAACCGGCGGCTACCGAGTCGACGTCGACAGGAATTGCGCAACGCTATTTCCTTCGACCAAGGAGATCGCCGGCTGGACTCTCGACAGCTACGGGACGCTGCGGCTGCTCGACGGCCGTGGCAATGCGGTGATCGAGCTCACCGAGGCCGAAGCCGGCATTTTCGACGGTTTCCAGCCTGGCGAGGGCCGCTACGTGCTGCAGAGCGCCGCCGCGGCCCCGGTCCGTTCGGCCGAAGAGCTGGTCGGCGACTGGGCGATTGCGCGCGGAACCGGCAAGCCGATCTGTGTACTGACGCTGGCGAACAATCCCGCTGCTTCCGACAAGAACAATCCTGCCGGCGCCGACAACTTGTCGCTCAAGGTCAAGCCCGGCTGTGATCCGTTCGTCGCCCGGTTTGGCCCGACTTTCTGGCGGATCGATCGAGGCGATCTGATCCTATTGTCGGCGCGCGGACAAACTTGGCGGTTCGAAGAAGACGACGCCAATACTTGGCTGCGGGTGCCGGAGACTGCCGACCCGGTCCTGTTGGTGCGGCAGCAATGACGTGCGCCGTCGAGGTTGACGATGGATGATGCAGTCGCGCTCTTTCGCGCCAAGCAGGCCGGACATTTGCCTGATCATTTAGGTTTGGATTGGATCGACATCCGGCATGGCTTTACTCGCGGCCGGTTCGAGGTCGGCAAGCAGCATCTGGCGCCGAACGGTTATCTTCACGCCGCCGCCGTCGTCGCGCTCGCCGATACCGCATGCGGTTACGGATGCATCATGTCGCTCCCGGACGGCGCTACCGGGTTCACGACGGCCGAGCTCAAAGCCAACTTCATCGGCACCGCGCTCGAAGGCGGAATTACTTGCGAGGCGCTTTTGGTCCATGGCGGGCGCACCACCCAGGTGTGGGACGCGGAGGTGAAGAGCGAAACCACCGGCAAGACAATCGCGCTGTTCCGGTGCACACAGATGATCCTCTCCAAGCCACGTGGCGCCCAATTGGTGGTAGCGTTCATCTGTTTGGAACTCGGGCCGGACGGCGGCGTTACCTTGGGGATCTTAAGGCTGGGTTCGGAGTGGCTGATCATGCCGACGGTCAGCGCCCGCTTAGGCGCCATTGCGCTTGTCATCGCTGCCCTGTGTCCGCCGCAAGCGGCGATGGCATTCGGGCTACGATTTGGGCCCTTCCATCTGTCATTGCCGGTGCCGCACTACCGCTATCATGGACGACGGATTGTGCGATCCGAACCGGCCGCACGGATGGCGCGAACCGAGCTAGGGGAACCAGCCGGCACTGTGGGGTCGGAGCCGACGGAGAACGGCTCGCCGTCGCTGCTCTATCCGGTCCTGGCGTGGCCGTCACTTTACGATAACATTTTTTGGCCGCGGAACGCGGAGCCCTGGACCTTCGGTTACGAAAACATTTTCGGCCAGGCGTTCGCCAAATATTCACCGCAGCGCGCTTCGGCTTTTTGTCCGTACCGCATTTCAACGGACGAAGTCGTCACGCGCATCGCGCGCGAGACGATGCCGACCGCAGCGCAAAAGCCGCTGCTGCAACAATTGGCGACGGCGCTCGGTCAGGCCAAGGGCTATCTGATCAAATCCTGCCCGCGCGAAATTCCCGCGCAACCGGTGGCGCGGTTGCAGCTCATGGAAAACCAGATCGACGCCATGATCATGGCCCTCGACATTGTCCGCCCGCGGTTGCAGGCGTTCGAACAATCTCTGGACGACAAGCAGCGGGCGCGGCTGAACGGATATCCACCGCCCGCCGCCGGCGGCGCCATACCGGCCTGCAAACTGAGCGCCGGCGCGGTGAACGGGCCGCTCTCGCAGCTTGAGCAAGCGGTGCAGCCGACCGATGCGCAGCGCGCGGCGCTAGCTGCCGTTACGGACGCGTTCAACAGGGCGGCGGCCGCGCTCGACGCAAATTGCTCCAGCGTGACGCCGCCCACCGCATTGGGCCGCCTGGAGGCCATCGAAACCCGGCTCGACGCGTCGTGGCGCGCCGTCCTGACGATCCAAGTGGCGCTGGCGAATCTTCAGGCGCAGCTGAGCGACAAGCAGAACACGCGGTTCAACGCGCTGGAAATCGCCAGCACGCCGTAAGGCGGTTACGACCCGGCGTTCTGCTGCTCTTCAATGCGCAGCTTGCGAACCGTCAGTTCATCGACTTCCAACGACTTGAAGCGCGCCCTCTTGATCGCCAGGCGGCTGATCGCGACCTGACCGATCGCCAGCGCACCGATAGCCACCGCACCGAGCGCGACGGCTCCCACGGCGAATGCCAGTAGGCTACGCGCCGGGAGGGCGTTTGGTCGCCTCGATACATCACTTGCCGTATCGCGTGCCATGTCGCGTGCCATGGATGACCCTATTTCTTCAAATAAGCTTCAGGCCCCTCAGGCTGGTGTGGCCCGCTTTGCCGACGATGATGTGGTCGTGCACGGCGATGCCGAGCGGGCCGGCCACCGCGATGATCTGTTGCGTCATCTCGATGTCGGCGTGCGACGGCGTTGGATCGCCGGAAGGATGATTGTGCACGAGAACAATGGCCGTCGCCGACAGCTCCAGCGCGCGCTTGACCACTTCGCGCGGGTAGACCGGGGTATGATCGACGGTGCCGGTTTGCTGCACTTCGTCGGCGATGAGCTGATTGCGTTTGTCGAGAAAGAGAACGCGGAACTGCTCGCGGTCAGCAAAGGCTTGCGCGGTGCGGCAATAGTCGAGCACGGTGGACCACGATGAAAGCACCGGCCGCTTTTTCACTTCGCCGCGCAGGAGCCGGCTCGCTGCTGCTTGCACGAGCTTAAGCTCGGTAATGCTCGCGTCGCCCATTCCTTTGACTTCGGCGAGGCGCGCGACCGGCGCCGAAATCACTTCGGCGAACGAGCCGAAGGTTGCGATCAGGGTTTTGGCGAGCGGCTTGACGTCGCGCCGGGGCTGGGCGCGGAACAGCACGGCTTCCAGCAGCTCATAGTCCGACAGCGCGTCAGGACCGGCCTCGCGGAATCGGTCGCGCAAGCGCTCCCGATGGCCGTGATAGTGCGGCGGCGCCTCGGCGAGGCCGCGTTCGTTTTCGCGCTTTTTTTCCAGCATGGGAATTCGCCACGCAACGCCGACACGGCTCGGCCTTGCCGCCGTCATCGGCGGCCTCCAAGGATGACCGGATTGCGGTATTTTGCAATCGCCTTGACGGCAGCGCGCGAGCGGCACCGCGCTTAGCCTCTGCCCCGCGATCGCCACTCCTCCACCGGAACGAGCGGATGGGCTTTGAAATAATCCCGCGCGGCTTTGACGAATACGGCGACGTTGGCTGAGGCGATGCGTCGCGCCGGGTAGATCGCGTTGACCGGCGATGGCAGCGGCGCGAATTGTTGAAGGATCGGAGTGAGGCGGCCGGCGATGACCGACGCGCGGACCTGGTACGACAGGATGCGCGTGATGCCGATGCCAGCTTCGGCGGCCGCGATCGACGCATCGATGCTGTTCACCGTGAGGCGCGGCTCCAAGCGCACGGGTTTGCCGCCGGGATGGAAGCGCCATTGGTCACCGGCGCCGATACCTTCGAACGCGATGATGTCATGGCCTGCAAGCTCCGCGGGCGACTTCGGAACGCCCCGTTCCTTCAGATAGACCGGACTGGCGACGACAGTGCGGCTTACCGCCCCCAATTTGACCGCGATCAAACTGCTATCGGCCAATTCGCCGATGCGGATTGCGACGTCGACGCCTTCCTCCACCAGGCGGATGTTGCGGTCTGACAGGGTCAATTCGACGGTCACGTCGCGATGTTCGCGCAACACACCGCTGACGATCGGCAACACGTGCAGCCGGCCGAAGACAACCGGCGCCGCGACTTTCAAAGTGCCCCGGGGCTCGGCATTTTCGCCACGGGCTGTCCGTTCGGCGCTATCGACGTCCTGCAATATCTGCTGGCAGCTTTCTAGATAGAGCTTGCCTTGCTCGGTCAGGCGAAGCGATCGCGTCGTGCGTAGAAGCAGCGTCAAACCGAGCTGGTCTTCGAGCTGCGCGATCGAGCGGGTGACGACCGGGGGCGAAAGCTGCAAACGTCGCGCCGCTTCGGTGAAGCTCCCCAGCTTGGCGACGGAAACGAAGATGCGCATGGCGCCGAGACGGTCCATCTATTATTGCTTAAACAGCAATAAAGACTTGTCAACTCCCCGGATTATCGCCGTCGCTAGATGAGCTTAGATACATCTTGAAGATTGGGAGTACGTTGCCATGCCCTACAAATTCCTCGACATCACCGCGACCCGTAGCGTTCGCGCCGCCCAGGCGGCAAATGGCAGCCGGGACATGTGGGAGCATTTCAAGGGCCATCGGACGTTCGATCGATTCACCGACAACGAAGCCGCGTTCATCGCTGAGCGCGACAGCTTTTACGTGGCCACGGTCTCCGAGAGCGGCTGGCCCTATGTCCAGCACCGCGGCGGTCCGCCGGGTTTCCTCAAGGTCCTCGATGAAAAGACACTCGGCTTCGCCGACTTCCGCGGCAATCTGCAATATATCAGCCTTGGCAACGTCACCGCCGATGATCGCGTCGCACTGATATTGGTGGACTATCCCAACCGCGCGCGTCTCAAGATTCTGGCGCATATGGAGGTGCGCGATCTCACCGCCGAGCCCGATCTCGCCGCCCGCCTTGCGCTACCCGGCTACAAGGCGAAGCTCGAACGGGCGTTCCTGTTGCACCTGGAGACTTTCGATTGGAATTGCCCCCAGCACATCACGCCACGTTATACGATGGCGGACATTGAGGTTGCGGTGTCTCAATTGCAGACCCGCATCGCCGCACTGGAGGCAGAGAACCAGGCGCTGCGCGCAAAGATCCCGGCTCACGCCGCCGGGTAGGGCGGCTTGGTGAAGCCGTTCGGCGAGAGGGTAAACACCTCGACGCCGGTGTCGGTCACGCCGACGGAATGTTCGAACTGCGCGGACAGCGAGCGGTCGCGGGTCACCGCCGTCCAGCCGTCGGACAATACCTTCACATGCGGACGTCCGAGATTGATCATCGGCTCGACGGTGAAGAACATGCCCGGCTTGAGCACGATGCCCTCGCCGGGCCGGCCGACATGGACGATGTTCGGCTCGTCGTGGAACAGCCGGCCGAGGCCATGGCCGCAGAAGTCGCGCACCACGCTCATATGCTGTGCCTCGACGAAGGTCTGGATGGCGTGGCCGATATCGCCGGTGGTGGCGCCGGGCTTGATAACGGCAATGCCGCGCATCATCGCCTCGTAGGTGACTTCGATCAGCCGCTCGGCGCGGCGCGGGATTTCACCGACAGCATACATGCGGCTGGAATCACCGTGCCAGCCGTCGAGGATCAGCGTCACGTCGACATTGACGATATCGCCTTCGCGCAGCGGCTTGTCGCCGGGGATGCCGTGGCAGACGACGTGATTGACCGACGTGCAGGTGGCTTTGCGGTAACCACGATACATTAACGTTGCCGGGATGGCGTGGTGACGGAACCCGAACTCGTAGACCAGCCGGTCGATATGCTCGGTGGTGACGCCCGGCGCGATCTCGGCAGCGAGCATGTCGAGACATTCGGCCGCGAGCTGCCCAGCCTTGCGCATGCCCGCGAAGGCCGACGGGCCGTAGATCTTGATCTGTCCGGTTTTACGTAGCGGCGTGACGGCCGCGTCGACATAGGTCATGGCTTGGAGTTTGAGCGTGGAGTCTTAGCCGCAATAAAAGCGGCTATAAGCCGCCCGTGACCCTGAATGTAAGCATACGCGCGCTTAACGCAAGCAATCCACCGCCCGGGCGGACGGGCTAACCATCGATGATGGGAACCGACGCCGTTATCTCGATTCCGCCGAGATTGACGTTGCAGCGCCAGGCCAGCATCTCGACCCCGGCCTCGCGCGCCTGATCGAAGGCGGCGGCGTAGGCCGGGTCGAGGTCGCGGGCAACGGCAAAGCGATTGGCCGAGGGGATCTGAATGACGAAGAGGAGCACGGCGCGCGCTCCCTTGGCCCGCATCTGCGCCAGCTCGCGCATATGCTTGGCGCCGCGCTCGGTGACGCAGTCCGGAAATCCGGCGAGACGCGGCTCGCGCATCAGATGGACGTTCTTGACTTCCAGATAACAGGTCTGCCGCGCCGGGTCGCCGAGCAGAAAATCAACGCGCGATCTTTCTCCGTATTTCACCTCGCGCCGCACGGATGGGTAATTCCGCAATTCCGGGATCAGTCCGGCTTCGATTGCCTCGGCGACGAGCTGATGCGGCTGCCCGGTATTCACGCCAACGAGTTCGGGGCCGCTGCCGAGGTCGGTTTCGACCAATTCCCAGGTGCAGGGATACTTTCGCAACGGATTGCCCGAATCCGACAGCCAGATCCGTGACAGCGGCCGATCGAGGCCGGTCATGGCGCCCGGATTGGCGACATGGACGGTGGCAAGGTCGCCGGTGTCCAGCACCACGTCGGCGAGGAAACGCTTATAGCGGCGGGCGAGTGTCGCGGGGATCAGGGCCGAGTCGAAACGCATCGCCGCACTTAAGCCGCCAGGCCGCCGCCGGGGAAGGGGTTACGGCGCGATGCGGCCGCCCAGCTCATCGTCGATATGGGCGCGGATGATCTCGTCGAAGGAAGCCTCGGTCTTGAAGCCGAGCGCGAGCGCACGGCGCGGGTCGAACCGGCTCGGCCAGCCGGCGACGATCTGTTGCACCAATGGGTCCGGCGCGCGCCGAATGCGCGCAGCGATCTTGTCGCCGGCGATCCGCCGCAGCGCGGCGATCTGTTCGGCCACCGTGCAGCACACACCGGGCATGGTCAGATTGACGCGCGGCGCCAAATCCTTACCGTCGAGCGTCGCGGCGTGGAGGAGAAAGCCGACGGCGGCGCGAGGACTTGCGTGCCAGTTACGCACGCCGTCATCGACCGGCAGCACGGCCTCCTCGCCATTGAGCGGCTCGCGAATGATCGACGAAAAAAAGCCGGATGCGGCCTTGTTCGGTTTGCCCGGCCGCACGACGATGTTCGGCAATCGGATGCCCACGCCGTCGACGAAGCCGCGGCGGGTATAGTCGGCGAGCATCAGTTCGACCATGGCCTTCTGCGTGCCGTAGGAGGTCAGCGGTGTCAGCGCAAAATCGTCGGGGATCGACTCAGGGAAGGGCGCGCCGAAAACGGCGATCGACGAGGAGAAGACAAAGCGCGGCCGGTAGCCGTCCGCCGCGCGAATAGCTTCGAGCAATGCCCGCGAGCCGTCGAAATTGACGTGCACGCCTTTTTCGAAATCGAGCTCGGCCTCGCCGGATACGACGGCGGCAAGATGGAAGATCACGTCGGGTCGGCCGGCGAACGCGGCGCGCGCGGCGGCCGGATCGGCAATGTCGGCGGCCACGGTGTCGACGCCGCCGGCGAAATTTCCGGGCCGCTCTGGTGGACCCACGTCGAGCAGCGTGAGCCGGTCGATCGGCTTGTTGTCGAGCGTCTTTTCAGCGACCAGGCGTGCCGTCAGCTTGCGCCCGATCATACCGGCAGCGCCGGTTATGAGGATATGCATTTCCGAAGCTTAGCCGAAATTACAGCACCGGTTACAGGGCCATGCCGCCATCGACGAGATGCGCGTGGCCGGTGATGTAGCTCGACTCGTCGCTGGCGAGAAAGAGCGCCAGCCAGGCGACCTCCTCGGGCGCGCCCAACCGGCCCATCGGCTGGCGCGCGACGAAATCCTGGCGCACCTGATCGAGCGAACGGCCGCTCTCCTGCGATACTGCGGTGATGCGCTCGCCGAGCGACGGCGATTCGATCGTGCCCGGGCAAACAGCGTTGCAGCGGATGCCTTGCTTGATGAAATCGGCGGCAACCGCCTTGGTCAGCCCGATGACCGCGGCTTTGGTGGCGCCATAGACGTAACGGTTGGGCACGCCGCGGATCGACGACACCGCTGAGGCGATGTTGACGATCGAGCCGCTTTTCTTCTCCAGCATGGCGGGCAGAAATGTCTTGATCATGTGATGCATCGATTTGACGTTCAGGTTGAAGGAAAAATCCCAGTCCTTGCCGGAGCAATCGAACACAGTGCCCTGGTGCACGTATCCGGCGCAATTGACCAGGATGTCGAGGGCGCCGAACTCGCGCGCGATATCCCGGCTGAACGCCTCGATGTCGTCGCGCGCAAGAACGTCGAGCTTGCGCAGCTTGCCGCGCAGGCCTTGCAGCTTATTCGGGTCGAGATCGGTCGCGATCAGCTTGGCGCCCTCGGCCGCAAATTT
>Ga0209006_10006900_pt1 | contig 10260 bp, 2 predicted proteins | sample JacPin_JW_Ref_O2_FD_188567 | JGI IMG/M metagenome (GOLD analysis project Ga0209006, IMG submission 188567) | Forest soil microbial communities from Algoma, Ontario, Canada - Jack Pine, Ontario site 1_JW_Ref_O2 (SPAdes) (version 2) | ecosystem: Environmental > Terrestrial > Soil > Boreal... | reverse complement strand
CGGCACCGCCGGCCATCGCGATCTGCGCGAGGACGACCTGCCGCGCCTGCGCGCGGCCGTCGCATCGGCGCTCGCGACGCTGCGTCGCCAATATCTCGACAACGACCGGCAGACGCCGATGGTCATCCTCTCGGCCCTCGCCGAGGGGGCGGACCAGCTCATTGCCGCCGAAGCCGTGAAGCTCGGGGCGACCCTCGTCGCCGCGCTGCCGCTGCCACTCGCCGAATACCGGCGCGACTTCACCCAGAAGGCGATGACCACCGACGCCGCCCCGCGCTTCGAGGAGATGCTCGAGAAGGTGACCGCGAGCGTGGAGCTGCCGCTCGCCCAAGGAAGCACCGAGGGCGAGATCAAGGCCTTCGGTCCCGAGCGCGACCGCCAGTACCGCGAGGCGAGCCTCTTCATCGCCAAGCACTGCCATGTCCTGATTGCGCTCTATGACGGCAACGACGACGACGTCACCGTCGGCAGCGCGGCGGAAGCGGTGGCTTTCTGCCGCGAGGGCGTTCCCGTCGCGGTCAAGGGGCCAGCCCGGCCCGTTCTCGACGGTTCGGACACCATTCCGGTGATCCACATCGTGACCCCCCGCAAGGCGGTGCGCACGACCGCGAGCGAGGTCCGGGTGGTCCCGTGGGGCACCAAGGTGAAGGGGGCGCCCGGCGCGCTCGGCAAGGCGCTTTCCGGGGCCCTCAAGCGGCCCTGGGAGCTGAGCGCCGAGGAAGCCCGCATCGCCGGCGCCTGGACGCAGTTTCGCGCCTTCACCGCGCTCACCACGCGCTTCAACCGCGAGGCGCGGACCGCCGCCAGCAAGCGCGACACGGCGATGTCGGGGTCCGTTTCCGAGCTGTTCGGCCGCAATCCCCAGGCCCATGCGCGCGGCGAGGAGGTCGCCAGCCTGTGGTGCCGGTTCTACGGCATCGGCGAGACGCTCGCCCTGGAGCGCGAGAAGCGCGTGCGCGCCGACTGGCGCGACATGTTCCTGCTCGGCTTCGCCGCCTTCCTCTGCTTCGCCTTCTATTCGCACCTGTTCCCGGTGAACCTGGTGCTGTTCGACTACGCCGCGATCGCCGCGGTGGTCGGCATCATCTTCTACCGCAGCCGCCGGTTCGCGCACCGCGAGCGCTGCTTCGACTACCGCGCGCTCGCCGATGCGCTGCGCGTCGGCGTGTTCTGGAAGATGCTCGGGATCGGAATGGATCCGGGATCGGGGCCGGGGGCTCTACCTCATTACCGCTCGATGGCCGAGGCCTATCCGATCGCCCAGCAGAACGAACTTGCCTGGGTCAAATCCTCGCTGCGCGGGCTCGACCTCACCGACCGCGTCGGTCCGCCGCCCGCAGCGCCGCGGGTGTTGCTCGACACCTACGACTGGGTGCGCGAAATCTGGGTGGGACAGCAGCGCGAGCACTATCGCGTCGTCGGCGCCCGCTCTGGCAAGGTTTCCGCATGGGCGCAGCGTTGGTTCGTGTATTTGATGGCCGCCTCGGTGATCATCGCTGCCGTGTTCTCGGCGATCGACATCCGCGACGAGTGGACCGCAAGCGCGTCGACGATCCAGGCGTGGGCGACGGCGGGAGCGGGATTCCTTACCGAGAATTTGTCCTTTCTGCCGGCTGCGGTGACGAACTTCATCAACCAATTCGCCGCCCAAATCTATCCGATCGTGGTGCTGGTCATCGCCCTCCTGCCGGGGCTTGCCGCCGCGATCTTCGGCTATTCCGCCCAGATGGCCTACAACGCGCAGTCGCGTTACTGCGCGCAGATGGCGTTCCTATTCGACCGCGCGCTCGGCATGCTGCCGGAAGCAGACCGGGTCGGGCGCAAGAGCATCATGGCGGGCGCGCTCGAGCCCGAGGTGCTCGCCTATGTCCAGGCGGTGTTTTCCGATCTCGGCACCTCGGTGATGCGCGAGAGCGCCGGCTGGGTCGCGCTCCACCGCGACCATGTGATCGGCTGACCCCGGATCGGCTTGAAAAGGCTCGTTTCTGATCATTCGAGCCGACCGGCTGACCAAGGCTTGCGCGCGACAAATACTTTGATTTGTGATGAACTGCGGACCTCCTCCCCCTCCCCAAGGGGAGGAAACGCCGGGGTGTATCCGGCGGCTGCGTAAACCTTTGGCGGTGGCAACGGCGTGCAGACGGCGCTGCTCGGAGCTGCGATTGCGATCATCCTGGCGCTGGTGACGGCGCTGGTCGGTCCCCTGTTTGTCGACTGGGGCCGGTTTCGCGATGTCTTCGAGGCCAAGGCACAGCACCTTACCGGCCTCGATGTGAAGATCGCCGGCCCGATCGAGGTCCACCTTCTCCCGACCCCGATGGTGAAGCTGCAGGAGATCGAGGCCAAGCGGGCAGGGGAGGTCGTCCGGGCGCGGTCGCTGCAAATCGAGTTCGCCCTCGACGCATTGATGCGGGGCGAGCTTCGCGCCGCCAATATCGCGGTGACGGGTCCGGTGGTCGCGCTCGGCCTCGACCGCAACGGGCGTTTCGAATGGTCGGCCGCCGGCTCCGATGCCGAGGCCCTGTCGATGGACCGCATCAGCGTCGAGGACGGCCGGGTCACACTCTCCGATGCGCGCAGCGGCGGCACGCTCACCCTCGAGAAGCTCACCTTCCGCGGCGAGCTGCGCTCGCTCGCCGGTCCCGCCAAGGGCGACGGTGCGTTCGTCGTTGCGGGCGAGCCCTACGCCTACCGCCTATCGACGAACCGCCCGGCCGCCGACGGCGCGGTCAGGGTCCACCTCACGGTAGACACCGCCGACCAGCCGCGCCTCGCCGACATCGATGGCTCGATCTGGAGCGAACGCGGCATCCCGCACTTCGACGCCAATTTGCAATGGGCCCACGGTTTCGGACGCGCGAGCTCCGGCGAGCCGTTTCGCGTGACCGGCCATGTGCGCGGCACCGGCGCCACGGTGGCCGTGGACAAGATCGAGCTGCAATACGGGCCCGAGGACCGCGCGGCGCGGCTCCATGGCGACGCTACGCTCACGCTCGGCCAGAAGCCGGAGCTCGCCGCGATGCTGGCGGCGACCCAGATCGATCTCGACCGGCTCGGCATGCTGCCCGAAGCGGTGCGCCGCAAGCCCCTCGCGGTGCTCCACAGCCTCGGCGAGCGCTGGTCGTCGCTGCGGCAGTTTCCGCTTCCCGTGCGGCTCGGCATCGGCGTCGATGCCGTTACCCTTGCCGGCGCCAGCTTGCAGCGTCTGAGCGCCGATTTCCACGGCGGCGCCGGCGCCTGGACCCTCGACTCCCTCACCTTCCGCGCCCCCGGCGTGACCCAGATGCGGCTCGGCGGCCGGCTGAACGTGACGCCCACGGGAGCCGACTTCGCCGGTCCGGTGCATATCGAAGCGAGAGACCCGCGCGCCTTCGTCGCCTGGCTCACCGACCGCGGCGACGCCCTCGCGACCACCGGAGCGTTCCGCGCCGACGGCGAAGTCCGCGTCGGCCCGGAGAGCTTCGCCATCGACCATCTCAAGGCCGAGCTCGACCGCGTCTCGCTCGAAGGCCGCTTCGCCTACCGTTGGCCCGGCACCGACCGACCGGCCCGGATCGAGGCGGCGTTGAGCGCGCCGGAGGTCGATTTCGACAAAGCCTATGGACTGGCCCAGGACATGTTGGCCGGGACCCTCGGTGGCGTCCCGTTCGCATGGCCGCGGGAAGGCACGCTCGCGCTCAATGTCGCGCACTCCTCGGTCGCCGGCATCGCCGTTCAAGGGACCGACATCGACCTGCGTTTCGACGACCGCACACTCGACATAGAGCGCCTCGCCGTCGCCGATCTCGGCGGCACCAGCATCGCGGCCAAGGGCAAAATCGATCTGAGTGCACAGTCACCGCAGGGCAATGTGACGCTCGACCTCGACGTCCGCACCGCCGACGGGGTCATCGCGGTGCTCGACCAGCTCGCCCCGGATGCCGCGCGCGATCTGCGCCGCTCGGCCGGGCGCTACCTGCCGGCGAAGCTCACGGGATCGCTCGCCACCGATGCGTCACCGGCCGCCGGCAGCGTGCCCGCCACCCGGTTCAAGATCGGCGGCAGCGCCGGCCAATTCGCTTTCTCCCTCGAGGGCGGCGCGACGACGGATGCGTTGGCCTTCACCGACCTCGCCAGGCTCGGTGCCGCGAAGCTCGATCTTACGGGTTCACTGTCGGCGGCGGACGGCAGCACGCTGGTCCAACTCGTCGGGCTCGACCGGCTGGTCGTGGCCGACAAGGGCGCCGGCCGGCTCGACTTCAAGGCTCGGGGCGCGCTCGATGATCCGATGACGGTCGACGGGCGGATCACCGCGGGCGCCCTCGATATGGCGGCGAACGGGACGCTGCGCTTGCCGCTCGGCCGCGCCGCCACCGCAAGCCTTGCGCTTGCCGTCGCCAAGGCCGACCTGCGGACGCAAGGCGGCACCATCCCGGCCGCGCTCAACGCGCGTGTCGAGCTCACCGATACCGCTGTCGCGCTGACCGGAATCAGCGGCCAGGTCGCCGGCGCCACGGTGACCGGTCGCCTCACCGCGGGACTCGCGCGGCCGACGCGCCTCGACGGCGATCTCAGCCTGAGCCGAGCGGACGTGCCGGCGCTCATCGCGGCGGTGGCGGGGATGCCCGCGGCTCTCAGCAATGGCACCGCGAATTCGGCGGAGCCGTTCGGCCCCGGCCTGTTCGCGGGTGCCGCCGGCAAGATCTCGGTCGTCGCGACGGATGCCGCGCTCACGCCGGAGCTCTCTGCGCACGACCTGCACGGGACGCTCGACATCGCGCCGGAGAAGGTCGTGCTGGAAGATATCGCGGGTTCGCTCGCCGGCGGAACGCTGTCGGGTCGTCTCGACCTGGAGAACGGCGCCGCCGGGCTCGTCGCCGATGGCCGCATCGAGCTCCGCGACGCCGACATGGCGGCGCTGCTGCCCGGCGAGGGAACGCTGTCGGGACGGCTCAGTCTCGAGGCGATGATCGACGGCAGCGGGCGCAGCCCGGTCGCCCTGATGGGGTCGCTGCGCGGCAGCGGCACCTTCACGGCGCAGGATGCCTCCATCGCGCATCTCGATCCCGCGGCTTTCGCCACGGTGATCGGGTCGATCGATGCCGGCACGCCGATCGAGCCGGCCGCATTGAGGCAGCGCCTCGACGTGGCGCTCGCTGCGGGTTCATTCGGCATTCCCCGTCTGCTGGGCACTGTCACGGTCGCCGGCGGCGTCGCGCGGCTCGCTGCGACGATGCCGAACCAGGGCTCCGACCTTGCCGTTGCGGCCGATGTCGATCTCGGCGCCCGTCTGATCGACGCGACCCTGACGCTCACCGGTCCGGCGGGCCTCGGGCCGCCGGAAGCCGGCCGCCCGATCACCGAGATCGCGCTGCGGGGACCAGTGGACGGGCCAACGCGGAGCCTCGACACGACGGCACTTGCCGACTGGCTGTCGCTGCGCGCCATCGCCGTCAACGCCCAGCGCCTCCAGGACGCGCAAGCCAACCAGGCGACCGATCAGGCGCGCGCCGAGCAAGCGAAGGCCGACCTCGCCAAGGTCGAGCAGGTGAGGGCCGAACAGGCACGAGCGGAGCAGGCGAAGGCTGAGCAGGCCCGCGCGGAAGAGTCGCGGGTCGCGCAGGCCAAGGCCGAGCAGGCACGCGCCGAGCAGGCGAAGGCCGAGGGAGCGCGGCGCGCCGAGCAGGCGAGAGCGGACCAGGCGCGTGCGGAGCAAGCGCGGGCAGAGCAGGCGCGGTTGGCAGAGCAGGCGAAGGCTGAAGAAACGCGGCGGGCCGAAGAGGCGCGGGTCGCGCAAGCCAAGGCCGAGGAAGCGCGCCGCGCCGAGCTGGCACGGGCTGAACAGGCGCGAGCGGAGCAGGCCAAGGCTGAGGAGGCGCGCCGCGCCGAGCAGGCGCGAGCCGAGCAAGCTCGCGCGGAGCAGGCCAAGGCCGAGCAGGCCCGTCGGGCCGAAGAGGCACGGCTGGAGCAGGTCAAGGCCGAGCAGGCCAAGGCCGAGCAGGCGAGGCGGGCCGAGGAAGCGCGCGCCGCCCAGGCGCGCGCCGAACAGGCCAAGGCTGAGCAAGCGCGCCGCGCCGAAGAGGCCCGGCTCGCGCAGGCCAAAGCCGAGCAGGCCAAGGCCGAGCAGGCGAGGCGGGCCGAAGAGGCCCGAGCGGAGCAGGCGCGGGCCGAGCAGGCACGGGCTGAGCAAGCCAGATCCGACGCCCTGGCGATGGTTGACCGCGTTCCGCCGGATGCGGGAGGCCGGGCGGGCCAGCCGATCGCTCCCCCGCTCGCGAATGCCGATCCGGCAATGGCGGCGCTCGATCAGGCGATTGCGGCTAATCCCAACGATGCCACGTCGATTTCGCGGCGCGGACAGATGCACGTGCTGAAAGGAGATTTTTCGCTCGCCATCAGGGATTTCGACGAGGTGCTGCGGCAGCGCCCGCGCGACCCGGAAGCATTGAACAACCGCTGCTGGGCCCGCGCCATCCTCGGTGAACTCCAGGTTGCGCTGCGCGACTGCAACGAGGCGCTGGCGATCAGGCCGAGCTATGCCGACGCGCTCGACAGCCGCGGTTTCGTAAACCTCAAGATCGGGCAACCCGGAAGTGCCATCGCCGACTACGACGCCGCGCTCAAGCTCAACCCGCGGCAGGCGAGCTCGCTCTACGGACGAGGGCTGGCCAAGGTCAAAACCGGCAAGGCGGCGGACGGCCAGCGCGACATCGCCGCCGCCAAAGCCCTCCAGGCCAACATCGCGGACGAATTCTCAAATCTTGGGGTCCGGTGAACCGGAACTTGAACCGGAACTCACATTGACGTGAACCGGAACTCGCCTTGTTGCGACTACCCCATTGAGATCGAAGGCACCCCCGCTTGTGTGAGCCAGATCACAGAGCGCCGCGGTCTCGCATGCAAAGGTTCTCTCACCGGATTTTGGAGCGGAATGCTCCCCAGCACTTGAATGGAGGGTCACATGACTTTTGGCGGCACAATCACGCGGGCGTTGCTGACGGGCTCGGTCGCTTGGCTCGCTTTCAGCTCGCCTGGCTTCGCCGGCGACCTCTCCCAGCAGCAGATCATCGAGCAGCTGATGCCGCACAAGTCGGCGCCAGCCTTGATCGAAACGAAGCCACTGACGCGCAGCCTCACCACCGCGCCGATCGCCGATTCCGAGCCGGTGCTGGAGAGCGGGCCTCACCAGGCCCTGGTCGACGAGCTGCGCCACCGCGGCAACCGCCCGCTCACGGCTAACGAGCGCAACGAGATCACTGCCTGGACGTCGGAGCGGCCGGCGGTCGATCTGCAGATCTCTTTCGACTTCAACTCTTCGGCGATCTCGCCCAAGGCCGTTCCGCAGCTTACGAATCTCGGCAACGCCCTGAAGAGCCCGGACCTCAAGAACGCGCTCGTCTCGATCAACGGGCACACCGACGGCAAGGGGGACGCTGCCTCCAACCAGAAGCTGTCCGAGCGGCGCGCCGAATCGATCAAGCGCTACCTCGTCGACCATTTCGCCCTGGCGCCGGAAAACCTCATCACCATCGGCTACGGAAAGCAGAAGCTCAAGGACGCCGCGCATCCGATGGCGCCGGAGAATCGCCGCGTCGAGATCGTCAACCTGGTAACCCAGGTGCAGGCGCAGAACTAGGCAACGCATCGCCGCGCGTGGCGCACCGCGCCGCGCGCGACGACTTCTGGCAGGCCGTCGGATTTGCGTTAGGATGCAGCACTCTGCGTCGGCACGCTTGATCGACGGCTGAACCAAATGAGTGCAGCCCGCGACCAAAATACAGTCCCGCACATGATTGCCAGTCAGTGTACGGATTGATAGGGTGACGCGGGTTCATTTTGGTGTTTTCTTCAGGGTCGCTCGGGTCCGAAAATTGGGTGTTCCGAAATCGGGTGTTCCGAAATCGGGCAGATTCGCGGGACGAACGCAGCACGTCAGAACTTGGCAACTCAAAGCTTGGCCCGTCAAAACTTGGCACGTCAAACTGCTTGGGGCGTCAAACCGCCGGTGGGTTGCAGGGACAGATTATGAAGCGCCTTGGGTCCATTGCCGCGATGCTGTTGGGAGGCGGGCTGATGCTCGTCATCTCCGGCTCTGCGGTTCTGGCCGAGAAGCGGGTGGCGCTGATCATCGGTAATTCCGCCTATCAAAACGCCGGCAAACTGCCGAATCCGGCGCGCGACGCGGACGCCGTCGCCGACATGTTCAAGAAGGCGGGCTACGACGTTTCCCTTCTCAAGGACGCCGGCAACCTCGAGTTCAAGCGCAACATTCGCAAGTTCGAGGACGCCGCGAGTGACGCCGACATCGCGGTGGTATTCTACGCCGGCCACGGCATCGAGATCGGCGGCACCAATTACGTGATACCGACCGATGCCAAGCTCGCCAGCGACCGCGATGCGCCGGACGAGGCGATCGAGCTCACCCGCATCATCCAGAGCGTCGACGGCGCGAAGCGTCTGCGCCTCGTCATTCTCGATGCCTGCCGCGACAACCCGTTCCTGGCGACTATGAAGCGGCAGCGCCAGGCGCTGCGCCAGGTGGCCTCCGGCCTCGGCCCGGTGGGCGATGTCGGCTCCGAAACACTCGTCGCCTACGCCGCCAAGCAGGGATTGACGGCGGAAGACGGCAAGGGCGACCACAGCCCATTCACCACGGCGATCCTGCACAGCCTGCCCGAGCCCGGCCTCGACATCCGCCTTGCCTTCGGCCGGGTGCGCGACGAGGTGCTCAAGATCACCAGCAACCGCCAGGAGCCCTATGTCTACGGCTCGTTGGGCGGCAGCAACGTCGCCCTCGTCCCGGCACCGGAGAAGGCGGCCCCGCAGGCCGTCGACCAGGACAAGATGCGGGCCGACTACGAGCTGGTGATGAAGGTGTTCGAGAAGGTCGGCTCCAAGACACCGCTCAAGGTGTTTCTGGAGCAGTATCCGGCCGGCCTTTATTCCGAGCTCGTGCGCGAGCAGCTCAATCAGCTGGAAACGCAAGAGAAGATAGCGCTGGCAACCGGTCCGTCGGCGGCCCAGTCACCCCGCGGGCCGACCCTTACCGACCCCAAGAACCAGCTCGCCGCCATACCGCAAAAGGAGCCGCCCTCACCGGCGCAGCCCTCGCCCGACAACCTCGCCTGGGACGATGTGAAGGACTCGACCGATCCGGACGCCCTGCGCCGGTTCATTGCGCGTTTCAGGGACTCCCCCCGGATGTTGGAGGCCCAGCGCCGCCTCGACATGCTGCTGCGTAACCAGCGTGAGCGCGAAGAACAGGCGCGGCGCGAGAAGGTCGAGGCCGAGATGGCCAAGGCCTGGGAAGCGGTGGAGGGCACGGACGACCCGAACCGGCTGCGCGACTTTGCGCGCCGCTACCCCTCCTCCGAGCACGCCCCCGACGCGAAGCAGCGCGCCGACGCCCTCGTTCGCGCTTCACAGGACCGCGAGGATCAGGCGCGGCGCGAGAAGGCGGAAGCCGAGCTCGGGAAGGCCTGGGAAGCGGTCCAGGGGACCGACGATCAGGCCAAGCTGCGCGATTTCCTCCGCCGCTATCCGACGACCCAATACACCGACGCGGCGAAGCAGCGCCTCGAGGCGGTGATCCGCACCGCCCAGGAGCGCGAGGAGGCGGCCCGGGTCGCAGCCGCCGAAGAGCGGCGGCTCAAGGCCGAGGCGGAGGTGAAGCGGGCTTTCGACGCCGCCGCGGCGGCCTCCGATCAGTCCGTGGTGCGCGACTTCATCCGGCGTTACCCGGATTCGCCCTATGTGGCGCAGGCGAAGAGCCGTCTCGACACGCTCATCACCGCCGAGCAGGAGCGCAAGGAGCAGGAGCGTCTCGCCGCAGCCGAAGCGCGGCGCCAGAAGATGGAAGCCGACGCGGCGGCGGCCTGGAACAGCGTCAAGAACAGCACCAGCCCGACCGACCTGCAGAACTTCATCAAGCGGTTCCCGGAATCGACGCTGGCGCTCAAGGATGCGACGGAGCGGCTGGGTGCTATCGACCGTGAGGCGAAGGAACGCGTCGCCAAGGCGCAGGCCGAGGCGGCGACCGCCCGGGCGGCCTGGGACCGGATCAAGGACACGAACGACACCGCGGTCGTGCAGGACTTCATCAAGCAGTATCCCAATACGCCGACGGCGCTCAACGACGCCAAGCAGTATCTCGACGTGCTCGACAGGCGGAACAAGGAGCGCGAGGCCAAGGCCCGGATGGAGGCCGAAGCGGCCCAGGCCTGGAACCGCATTCAGAACAGCCCGGATCAGGCCGAGGTGCGTAGCTTCATGAAGCGGTAT
>Ga0209006_10006899_pt1 | contig 10261 bp, 8 predicted proteins | sample JacPin_JW_Ref_O2_FD_188567 | JGI IMG/M metagenome (GOLD analysis project Ga0209006, IMG submission 188567) | Forest soil microbial communities from Algoma, Ontario, Canada - Jack Pine, Ontario site 1_JW_Ref_O2 (SPAdes) (version 2) | ecosystem: Environmental > Terrestrial > Soil > Boreal... | reverse complement strand
GTTCTCGCCGTCAATGACTTCGGGGTGCAAGCGGCCTCCTTCACCAGCGGACGCGGTACCTTTTGGGGAGTGCAATACCACCCGGAGTACGATTTCCTCGACATTGCGGCCGCCGCCGAGCGCTACGGCGAAACCCTGGTCAACGAAGGCATGTTCCGCGATGCGCCGGCGCTCGCGGCATTCGCCGCCGAGCTTCGCGCCTTGCAAAAGAACCCCTCCGATGCGCCGCTGGTTTGGAAACACGGGCTCGGGCCCGCCATGCGCACCGAAGCGCTGCGCCTGCTCGAAATCCGCAATTGGCTTGAAGCCCAAGTGCTGCCTCGCACGACGCGGCACGCCTGACGCGGCGGCGATCTATACTCGGCTATGCTGAAAATCAGACTCTCGATTGACTGTGTGCTCCTGCTGGCATCCGTTGCATTCGGGAGCGCCGCCATGGCCGACCCTACCGCAAGTCTTCCCGCCGCAAGTCTTCCCGCCGCAGGTCTTCCCAACCCTGGCCATCCCACCGTTCTCCACGCCGCGCGCCTGCTCGAAGTGGACACCGGCCGCGTGATCGCGCCGGCGGAAATTCTCATCGACGGCGAACGCATCGCGGCGGTAGGCTCTTCGGTACCGCACCCGAGCGGCGCCACCCTCATTGACCTCGGCGACACCACACTCCTGCCAGGCCTCATCGACGTCCATGTGCATCTCTTCCTGCATCCCGGCGCCGAAGATCTGCAAACAGTCGAAGAATCCGTGCCGCAGCGAACTCTTCTGGCCATGCTCGCGGCCCGGGACGATCTCATGGGAGGCTACACCGCCGAACGCGACATGGGCACGGAGGGCGCGGGTTCCGCCGATACCGCCGTACGCGACGCCATCAACGCGGGCCTGTATCCCGGTCCGAGGCTTCGCATCTCCGGCAATGCCATCGACATCTTGGGCGGCCACGAAGACGCCAATCACTTCAATCCCGAACAGCACATCTTGTCGAACGCGACCTACGCGAACAGCGCCGACGAAATCGTCGCCGTCATGCGCCAACAGCACAAAGAGGGCTCGGATTTCGCAAAAATCTATGAGACCGGGAAGGATGACCTGCGCGACGGAACTCTGCATAGTCCCTTTCAATATACCGAGTCACAGCTCAAAGCGGCGGTCGATGAAGCCGCCCGCTTCGGCGGCGGCGCCGGTGTCGCCGTCCATGCAATGGGCGAGCCCGGCACTTTGTATGCGGCACAGGCGGGCGTAGCCTCCATCGATCACGCCACACAGCTCAGCGATGAAACCATGCGAATCATGAAGGAAAAGAAGATCCCCGCCGTGCCTACCTTCACAGTGTTCGAGTACTTCGCTCACCAGCCGGGCCCGGGAGCGGCGCGAGAGAGCGCAATGCTCGACTACAAGATCAAGGAATTCAAGAAGCAGGTCGCCGCCGGCATTCCCTTTGCCGTCGGCTCCGATGTGGGGCCCTTCGCTCACGGCACTCAGGCGCGCGAACTCGAGCTCATGGTGCAATATGGTATGAAGCCCCTGGCCGTGCTCCAAGCCGATATGATCAACGGGGCCCGCCTTTTGGGATGGAGCGGCCAGATCGGCGAACTGAAAAGCGGCTACTACGCCGACATCATCGCCGTTCCCGGCTCGCCCCTCGACGATATAAGCGCCGTCAAGAGAGTATCCTTTGTCATGAAAGGCGGCATTGTCGAGAAAATGCCGCGGGATGCGCACTAAAAGCGAACGATCTGTCACCGAAGCATCGGCATCGAGCGGGATATCTGCATGGCGACAAACGAATCGATGATTGCAACCGAAGTGCTGGTTCCGCACGAAAGGCGCGAATTGAAGCGCAGTATCGGTCAGCGGCAGCTCAGCATGATCGCCATCGGCGGTGCGATCGGCACCGGTTTGTTCTTTGCCAGCGGCAGCGCGATTGCGCAATCCGGTCCCGGCGGCGCCCTTCTGGCCTACGCGACCATGGGTCTGGCGGTTTATTGCATGATGCAGTCCCTCGGCGAGATGGCGACTCAATTGCCAATTCCCGGCTCGTTCGAAGCCTATGCGGAACGCTTTGTCGATCCCTCACTGGGCTTTGCGGTGGGCTGGAATTATTGGTTCAGTTGGGCGATCACCCTGGCGGCGGAGCTCGTCGCCGGCGCCCTCATCGTGAAGTTCTGGTTCCCGAATTCAAACTCGACCCTCTGGGCAATGAGTTTTTTTGGCGTGCTGCTGGCGCTGAATCTGCTGTCGGTCAAGGCTTATGCAGAGGCCGAATATTGGTTTGCCGGCATCAAAGTGGTGACCGTGATCATCTTCATCTCCGTCGGCGTCTTGATGATCACCGGCATGCTCGGTGAACACGCCGTGGGCTTTCAGAACTGGACGGTGAGCGACCCCGCCAAGGGCACCCATGCTCCTTTTGTCGGAGGCCTGACATCGGCGCTGGCGGTGTTCTTGGTCGCCGGCTTCTCCTTCCAGGGCACGGAAGGTGTCGGCCTCGCAGCTGCGGAAACGGCGAACCCCAGCAAGAACGTGCCCAAGGCGATTCGAACCGTGTTCTGGCGAATCCTGCTTTTCTACATCGGTTCGATTTTCGTGGTCGGCACCTTGATCAGCTACACCAACCCGAACCTATTGCACGGCGATGAGGCCCACATCGCTTTTTCGCCCTTCACCATGGTGTTCCAGCAGCTGCCGAGGTTCGGGTACTACGCTGCCAATCTGATGAATGCAGTGATTCTGTCCTCGGTGCTGTCGTGCGGGAATTCGTCCATGTACGTCGCCTCGCGAATGCTGCATGCGATGTCCCACAGCCGCAAGGCTCCCAAGATGTTCGGCAATCTCAACGGTCGCGGCGTGCCCGTCGCGGCGCTGCTGGCCACGGGCACGATCAGTGCGCTCGCTTTTTTCTCCACTTATGTCGGCGATCAAAAGATCTATCAGATTTTCTACAACGCATCGAGCCTGAGCGGATTCATCATCTGGCTGGGGATTGCGGTGTGCCACCTGCGCTTCCGCAAGGCCTGGGTCGCGCAAGGCCGCAGCCTCGATGACCTCAAATTCAAATCCAAGTTCTATCCCTACGGCCCGTGGCTCGCGGTGATTCTGTTCGTCGGAGTTCTGTTCGGCGCCAACATCGGTGTGTTTCAGACACCGGTGTTCTCCTGGTTCGATTTCATTACCGGCTACCTCATGATTCCCGTCTTCGTGGCCCTGTATTTTGGCCACAAATTCTGGAACCACACCAAATTGGTTCCCTTGAAGGACTGCAATTTCGACGAGGTCTGAGCCGGTGCCCTCTGCCGCAAAGCTCAACTCCGGGCGGACGCCTCGGTGGTGCGCCCTCATCGCCGCGGCCCTCGCCCACACACTGACGGCCGCCGCGCAATCGTCACCGCCCGCGCCGACTACGTACTCCCGGGTCGTGCATCAGAGCGATGTCATGGTTCGAGCGCGCGACGGCGTGCTGCTGGCCACGGACATCTACCGGCCGGCCATCCCCGGCACCGCCAAGACCGCCGCGACCACCACCGCCACTGCAAATGGCGACGCCGCGGGCATCCCCACATCCGAGCGCCTGCCCGTGCTCCTGCACCGCACGCCTTACGATAAGTCCGATCCAGCCGCCGTCGCGATCGCAGAGACGCTGGCCCGACATGGCTACGTCGTGATCCTGCAGGACACGCGCGGCCGCCATCATTCGCGCGGTGTTTTCGTGAAGTACTACGACTACGACGCCTACGATGGCTACGACACCATCGAGTGGTCTGCGCGGCTGCCCTATAGCAATGGCAAAGTCGGCATGTACGGCACCTCGTATGCAGCGCACACCCAAGCGGACGCCTCGAAGCTCTCGCCTCCGCACCTTAAGACCATGGTCTTGAACATGGGCGGCATGTCCAACGCCTGGAACCACTCGGTGCGCTACGACGGTGCTTTCGAGATGGGGCGCCAGCTCACGTGGGCCTGGTCCCAGGCGCTCGAGGACGCCAAGGATCCCATTACCAAGGCCATGCTCTCCAAGGAAAAAGTCAACGACTGGTATTCCGCGCTGCCCTTGCGCAAGGGCCAAAGTCCGCTCGCCATCGCGCCCACCTACGAAGGGTACTATCTCGACGAAGCCACGCAGTCCGACTATGACGCACACTGGCAAACCCTCGGCATGCAATGGGAAAAGTATTACGCCCAAACCGCCGATGTTCCCATGCTGCACGTGGGTGGCTGGTACGACATCTATCTACGCGGCACCATCGAGAACTTCCGCTCGCTCTCCGCGATGAAAAAGTCGCCCATGCGCCTGATGATCGGACCGTGGACGCATCACGGAAACACCGCCGAGTACGCCGGCGACGTGGACTTCGGTCCGGCCGCCGCCATCGCCGACTTCGACACCGAGTTTCATCTGCGCTGGTTCGACTATCATCTGAAAGGCTGGCGCACCCCCGCCGCGAGCGAGGCACCGGTGCATTATTTTTTGATGGGCACGGGCGACGGCCGTAAAGACGATCATGGCCGCCTGGTCCACGGAGGCGCATGGCACGACGCCGATCAATGGCCCCCCGCCGCCGCGCGCCGCGCCGAATTCTATTTACACAGCGATGGAACACTGGCCAACACAAAGCCTCTCGCCGCCGAGACGCCCTCGACGACTTATCAATTCGACCCCGGCCATCCAGTGCCCACCATCGGCGGCGGCGTCTCGCGGCGCCTGATGGACGGCGCGTACGATCAGCGCGAACGCACCGATATGCCCGGCTCCCGCCCACCGTTCCTGCCGCTGCGCTCGCGCAGCGATGTTCTGGTATTTGAGACTCCACCCTTGGCAGAGGACGTCACCATCTCAGGACCCGTCGAAATCACTCTCTTTGCGTCATCGACCGGCACCGACACCGATTTCACCGCGAAACTCATCGACGTCTATCCGCCGAGCGACAGCTTTCCTCAAGGGTTCGACATGAACCTCACCGACGGTATTTTGCGGGCCAGCTATCGCGACGACTCGCCCACGCGCCGACTTCTCGTGCCTGGGCAGACTTATCGACTGCTCATCCGCCCGTTCGATACCGCGAATTTTTTCAAGAAAGGCCACCGCATACGGCTCGACATCTCGAGCAGCAATTTTCCGCGATTCGACGTGAACCCCAACACCGGCGAACCGCTAGGCGCGAATCGCCGCCAAATAGCAGTCGAGAACACGGTGTACCACGATCCCGAGCATCCCTCGGCCGTCACTCTGTGGTTGATGCATTGAACAAAATGAGAAAGCCGATGGTAAAGCTCATTACCTTTGGTGGCGGAAATGCCGGCTTTCGCGAGGCAGCCATACGATTGATTGCCCAAGCAAAGGACTTTCCGTCAATAGATGTCGGCAGAGCATATTTTGATACGGATCTGCCTGCGGATTACTACACGCTCTTCAGTGGAATCACCGATAGTTGTGTCACCGGCTACAGGCTGTATTCCTGGAAGCCATTCTTGATTCATGCTGAATTGTCGGGGTTGAGTCCGAACGACGTGCTGGTATACATGGATGCCGGCTGCGAACTGAACAAACGCGGTATCCATCGTTTTGATGATTACCTTTCGTATACATCGAGAAACGATGTCCTCCTGTTTGAGCTGCAGCATCCGAATCGATTTTGGTCGAAAGACCACCCGAAATTGGTTGGCTATCCGGAGCATTACTTCAGAAATCAACTCGTCGGAGGAGTGATCTTCCTGAAAAAATGCGATCGCACCATGGAATTCGTCAAGGAATATCTCGATTTATGTGCTTACGACAACGGCGCGCTCCTAAAGGAGCCCGAGAGCAACGAAATTCAAATACCAGGGTTCGTGAATCACAGGCACGACCAATCTTGCTTATCCATCTGCGCCTATCGGCATGAGCTAGCCACGATTCCGGATGAAACGTGGTTTGCGGACTGGGGTCGCGCCCAAAATTATCCAATTCTTGCGCTCAGAAACAAGACGGGCGTTTCAATGCTGAATGACCGGCTAAAGACGAATGTCCTCACGACGGCAAAGCGACTTCTTAGGATGCTGAGGGATGAAAGCCATCGATAACGAGAATTAGCGCGCGACCGCACCGGCCGCGGCGTCAAAGCGGGCGCGCGCGGCATGGATATCGGTATAACGACGGTCGGCCCAATCGATGAGGCCCGCCATCGGGTCCAGCAAGGATAGGCCCAGCGGCGCCAGACGATACTCAACGGTCGGCGGCTTGGTCGGAAAGACATGGCGGGTGATCAGTCCGTCGCGCTCCAGGTCCCGCAGTGTCTGGGTGAGCATGCGCTTGGAGATGTCGCGGATAGCTCTGTGAAGCTCGCTGAAGCGCTGCGAGCGCGTCGCAAGGGCCATGATCATGAGCATGCTCCATTTGTCGCCGATGCGATCGAGGACGTCGCGCACCGGGCAGTGTACGGACTGGGAGTCGCCCAAGGGATATAGGCTGAATCTCTCGATCGCCTTCAATGCGTGGCTCATGCGGGCTGCTCCCTCGAGAATTGGTGGTTACAAAAAACTGCCTCCTTCCCGAACACGGAGGAAGTCTCTATAAGAGACTAACCTAAAAAGGAGCTCACATGTCGTACTCTATTCCCGCCCGTCTTCTCGTCCCCGGCTCTGGCGGACATCTGTCTAAAATCTCCTGGCGCCATGGCTTAGCCTGGGCTCTGGCCGCTTTCTTCGTCGTGGGATCACTCACCAACCTCTTCGCCCCACGATCTATCTACGAGGAATACCTGAAGTGGGGATATCCGCACTGGTTCCATTTCGTCACCGGATCGCTGGAACTCACTACGGCCGTTTTACTCGCCCGAGCGCCGAGCCGCCTGTGGGGCGCGGGGCTCGGCTGCACTGTCATGTGCGCGGCGCTCGAAACCGTCGTCATCCACGGCGAATACGGGCACGCGGTGGCGCCACTCATCGTCGCGGGACTGTCGATTCTCGTCGGCTGGATCGCCTGGCGCCAGCGGCGCTCCGGCGCCGCATGACTGCCGCCGCTCGGCGCGAACCGATTTGTCCGACATCATTTAGTCCAACTACAGCGCATCAGGATGATCTCCCGATCGCTGGTTGGTGTTTAAAGGCAGTATTGAGATCAGGAGAAAGCGCATGTTTTTGGTAACGGGTATCACGGGAAAAGTGGGCGGCGCAACGGCCAACCATCTATTGGCGCAAGGCAAGAAAGTACGCGGGCTGGTCCGCAGTCGCGAGAAAGCGGCGAAATGGGCGGACCGAGGGGTGGAACTGGTAGAGGGCGATTGGAATGATTCCCCAGCCATTGAGCGGGCACTCAAAGGCGTTGAAGGCGCGTTTGTTATGTTGCCCGCCGTATGGGCGCCTTCGCCCGATTACAAAGAAGCAAAGGGCGTGATTGCGAACTATGTCGAGGCGCTTAGCAAGGCCGCCCCGCCACGGGTGGTAGCGCTCTCGTCGATGGGTGCTGATAGAACCAGCGGGCTGGGGATGATCACGGCCCTATCGCTGCTGGAGCAAGGCTTTCGCAACCTGACATCGCCGATTGCTTTCGTGCGCGCTGGTGGGTTTTTCGAAAATTTCATTTACGGCCTGCACGTCGCCCAGGGCGGCACGCTCCCGGTCTACTACGACCCGACCCACCGGAAATCGACCATGGTCGCGACCAACGACATCGGCGCCGAGGTGGCGACGCTGCTGACCGGGCCGGTATGGTCGGGGCAGCGAGTCATTGAGTTGGGTTCGATGGTCAGCGCGGATGAAGTCGCCGCCCAACTGGGGGAAGTCCTGAATCTCAACGTCAAAGCCTTTGCCGTCCCGCGGGCCGGATGGCCGGCAGCGTTCGAGCAGCTCGGCATCCCGAAGGGTCAGACCGGACCGGCCGAGGCGATGTTTGAGGCCGTCAATTCGGGCTGGATGGACCTAGGGGCCGAAGGTGCGGAGCACGTCGCGGGCATGACGTCCCCCCGCGATGTCTTCGCGGCGGCCCAGAAAGCCGCCACGGCGTAGGTCCCCGGATCAGCGATGGGATGCGAGTTTTGGCGCTCCGACCTCGGGAAATATTCCCAATAAAGCTTGGGAATTTTTCCCGAAAATGACGGAAACTCCGGGGATGATGGGAAATTAGATCAGATGCCCGCGCCGGCGCGTACGTTGTACGCGTCTTGCGTTCCGGTGCGCGCATTGAAGGGGGACCGGAGGTAAGTATGAGAATGGCGATACGCATACATCGCTCAACATACCTAGGTTTCGCCATGCTGCTACTTGCCTGCCGCCACGCGACTGCGCCCCCTCCTTATCTGCCCAGTCATCCGAAGGAAGAAATGTTTCCGCGGGCCAGCAGTCCACCGCCCGGTTGCCCAGGGCAGTACCGCATTTCCATGGAACACTCCGGTGGCGAGTTCTTTATGGGCTGTTGGGGACACAACCCATGATCCCTGGTGAGACAACGGGCTGGCCACACGGATACCTATTGCAGATCGATACGATCCATGCGATCGAGCCCGGTGTAGTCTGACGTGATCGCGCGGTCCCCCGCTTTCAGTCCGCTGAGTACCTCTACCTGCTCGACGTTGCGACGGCCGATTTTGATACGCCGCCGTTCCGCGGAATGCTCACCCGGCCTAAGCACGAAAATCCAGTCGCCTCCTGTCTGCTCCAAGAAGGGTCCGGCCGGCAGAATGAGTGCCCGATCATCGCCGCCAAGCGACAGCTTTCCCTGCACCGCTTGGCCGGGCACGAGGCCTTGCGGGTTTGGCCCATCAAAAGCGAGATCAATGACAAACTGTCCATCTTTCACCTGCGGATAAACGCGGATGACATGCAAGCGCCAGGTCTTATCGCCGATGTGCACGTCCGACACCTCTCCGTTGCGGATCCGGGATAAGTAGAACTCATCCACATCGGCGGAGAGCTTGATGCCGGTATCGGGCGTGATCTCGGCCAAGCGCTGACCGGGATTGCGGTTTTCGCCCACCTTGATATCCATGTCCGTCAGACGCCCTGAAACCGGTGCGCGAACGGTGAGGTTGTCGAGCTTGGCGTGGACGATACGCAGGTTTTCCTGCAGCTGCTTAAGCTGCGCCTCGATGAGCGGAACCTGGCTTTGGCGAATCGCGTCCTGACGCTCGTTGCTCGCGGCCTGCAGAGGCTTGAGCTTCAAATCGTAGCTGAGTTCGTCCTGAACGATGTCCCGCGCCTCCTCGGGTTCAGCTCCCTTGGAGAAGAGCACCGCGCGCCGGTTGATGGATCGGGTGAGGCGCGTGACGTTGTAATCGAGCTGGGCCAACGCCCGCTCGTTATTGATTTTGTTCAACTCGAGATTGATCTCGTTCTGCTGCAGCTGAGCGGTCGCCTGATTGAGCTGCGCTTCTTGCTGGATGACTTGGAGCTGCAGGTTGGTGTTGCTGAAGCCGATCAGCGGTTCGCCTTCTTTCACGTCGTCCCCCGCCTGGGCGAGGACGCGCTCCACGCGCCCGCCGTCGATGGCGTCGATATAAATCGTGTCGTGGGGCACCACCTTGCCGCGCAGGGGAATGAAATCGTGAAAGAGGCCCTCCGTCACCGGCGCAATGGTGAGCGTATTGCGAGCCATGCGGACCGAGCGTTCGGCGTTGCCGAAGAGGGTGGCCACGGCGAGAAGCACAAGCCCGAGTGCCAGGCCGGCACCCACACCGACACGCGCGCCAATCGGCCACTTCGCCCAATGCCAGGGATGACGCTTGATCTTCTGATCCATACCCGCGCCATCAGCGAGTTTGAGCGTCGTCACCGGCGACACCTCTCGCGCATGGCTACTCGTACCTGAGCGCCACGGCCGGATGCGCCCGCGCCACCAGCAGCGCGTGCGCAGCGACGGTGGCGAGGGCGATCACAAGTGCGGCAGTGCTGGCGCCTACGAAGATCAATGGATTGAGACTCACGTGGTGAGTGAAGCCGTGAAGCCAGCGGCGCATCAGGTAGAGGGCCACGGGCCATGCGATCAGGTTCGCCCACAGTATGGGTTTCGCGAATTGCCACAGGAGCATGCGCAGAATGTCGGTCCTGCTCGCCCCCATGGTCTTGCGGATACCGATCTCTTTGGTGCGCTGTTCGGCCGAATGAGCAGAAAGCCCGAACAGTCCCAACGCAGCAATTACACCAGCGAAACTTGCGCCGAGAGTTATCGCCGTCCCTTGCAGTATGATGTCCGCATACATGTCTTGCAGATTTTGGCTCAGGAAGCGCCGTTGAATGCTCCTATGCATGATCTGGGACCAGGCAGCATCGATGGCCGTTAGGGCCTCCGGAATTTGCG
>Ga0209006_10006898_pt1 | contig 10262 bp, 6 predicted proteins | sample JacPin_JW_Ref_O2_FD_188567 | JGI IMG/M metagenome (GOLD analysis project Ga0209006, IMG submission 188567) | Forest soil microbial communities from Algoma, Ontario, Canada - Jack Pine, Ontario site 1_JW_Ref_O2 (SPAdes) (version 2) | ecosystem: Environmental > Terrestrial > Soil > Boreal... | reverse complement strand
CGGCTGCGGACAACAAGCTCACCGTTGCCGTCGACCACGACCGCGCCGAACGGCTGTTCGCCTTGTGCCCCGCCGGCTTTCGCTTCCTCGATGGCGATCGCCATGAAGCGGTTATGATCGAGTTCCAATGTCATCCTCCGTGGTTTGCTTTTTGATTACGCGAGTGCAGCGATTTTTCGGTCAGTGGCCCGCCGACAGGATGCGATCGGCCTTTGGCGGCAGGAAGGCGCGGCTGAAGACTTCGTCGATCGCGGGCGTGCGGCTGAGACCATAGGCGTCCGCAACCGTCTTGATCGCCGCCGTAAGCCTGACGTCGTCGAGATCGCCGAGCCCAAGTTTGGCGACTTCATCGGTCCGCAATTGCTGATCGATGGTATAGATCAGCCGCTGCTTCTCCAGATCGAAGTTGGTGAGCGGCTCGACTTTTTGCAGCGTCGCAATCCCGATATCGGGATTGGCCGCGACCTGGAGTATCGCCCGGTTCAGAGCCTTGACGAGACTGCGAACGGCTTCGGGTTTTTCCTTCAGCAGCTTCTGGGAAACCAGGATGCCGTTGGAATAGAGATCCAGCCCGTTCTCGCTGTAGAAGAACCACCGGAAATCCTTCTCCGGGGATTTTTTCATCGCCAGAAAATTCATGTAGCTGGTGGGTGCAAATTGCGCGATCGCGTCCGCCTGCCCGGTAACAAGCAGTTGCTCGATCAGGTTGGGCGCCGCGTTCAGGACCTTGACCGTGGAGGCGTCGACGCCATTTTTGAGCGCCAGCGGTTTGAACATGCGTTCGGTTGCCGACCCCGCCGGAGCTGCGAGGATGTGGCCCTCGACGTCCTTCAACGTCTTGATCGGGCCGTCCGCCTTGACGATCAAGGCGTAGGGCGCACGGTTGTACAGCATATAGACCATCAGCGGCTGTTCGCCCGGATGCAGAGCGGCGTTCTGGATGACGGCATTGATGTCGCCGAACCCCGCATCATACGTGCCTGTCATGATGTGGCTGACGGCCGCGGCCGATCCATCGCCTTGGTCGATCAGGACATCCAGCCCTTCAGCCTGGAAATAACCGTTGTCGCGGGCGACGTAGAACCATGCGCCCGGCCCTTGCGCCTTCCAGTCGAGGATGAAGCGGATCTTGACCGGCTCGGCACCTGCCGCTGAGGGCATCGCTGCGACAGCGAGGCAGGCCAACGCCCAAACGAACAAACGCTTCATGCTGGTAACTCCGGTGGCGGGGGCCGTAACTGGCCAAGGAACGGTCTTCAGCCGGCGGTTCGAAAACACGTCCGGGTGAAGACTGCCCTTCCACGCTCATGCACTTTTTGGGCCATCGTCTGCTGATCTGGACCCCTAGCCGCCGCAGAGCAGATCGGCGCAGAGACAAACGTCACCGGCCACGAACCCGGCATCCGTCACACAGTTTGAGGGGCGACGTCGGCTCCTAGGACGCCGCCGCGGTGAAGAATTGTTCCAATGTGTGTCCCTTTTCATCGCCCTGGGGAAGCGGTGGCTGCATCTTCGGAAGCTGGACGTCATAGAGCTTGCCCATCAGGTATTCGCCGAGCCGGCGATAACTTTCAAACTGGGCTTCGCCGAACCACTGATCGAGCGTCGTCTCGTGCGGAAATGTCGGGCTGGTTGTCCCGTAGGAGCGAACATCAATGGGGGCCGTCTGGTAGAAATAAGTCGGCTTGAGGTAGACGAGCACGCTCCGCTCGGCGGGGCTTTCCGCGTAAGTAATTTGGCCGACCGCGAAGGTTACCGAGTCTTCCTTCGCTTCTTGCATGGGCACCATCTTGATCGAGGTGAACTCGATCTTGGCATTGAGGTCGATGGCGGCAAAGCGCACCGAGCGTGCCAGATCCCCGAAGTCGAAGTTCTCGTCCTGGTCCGCGTCGACGACCAGAATGTAGCGGCACCGGCGGCGGATCATCTCGTAGATGCCGAGGTTGTCGAAATGCCCGCCGTCGGACAGATAAACGTTATCGCTTTTGGCATCCGTCAATCCCAATGCTTCGGTCAGCAGCGGCTTAAGCGCGCTGGTCGGGCCGGCTTGTACCTCCGACTTGGGGATTTCCGCGGCGGGATTGGCAAGCCATGCCCCGAGGCGAACATTGAACAGGGTCATCAGGAAAGCCGTTGCGGGCGAGGAATTATATCCCATGCTCGGACTGGCAGCCGCCCCTGAAATCGTGATCGCGGTGCCCAGCGAGATGCCGGTTGTCTCGCGGTCGAGGTCAGGTTCGTTGCTGCCATAGTCCTTGGTTTCGACATAGGCCCCGGTCCATTTCTGAGGACTGTTCGCAGTGGCAGCACCTGTGATCTTGTCACCCAGAATTGCGCTGCCGCAATAAAACGGGGTGATGATGAAGGAGCTTGCTTTCCTCTCCTGCCAGGCGAGATTTTGACCGCCGACCAGGTTGAGCGTCACGTTGATGACGGGGTAAAGCACGCGGCGGCCGTTCTTCTGCGCTCGCAATTCACTGACGCGGCGATTGTCGGCGGGGTCGAAGTCAGTGAATGGGTCAACCGCGCGGCTGGCGCGCGCGCCGCCGAGGAAGGCACGCACCAGGCGGTTACGATAAACGCCGTGCATCGAAAAACGATTGACGTCGATCTTCATCGCCGCAATTGCGATGATCAGGAAAAGCGCGGCTGCGATGAAGCCCTGGGCTATCAGGACCTCGTGCCCACCCGACCAATTATCCAGGCCGGCCAACCAGCTCCCCATCGCATCGGCAAACACATGGTTCACGCTAAGGACCAAGAGCGCCAGCACGGCGAGAACGAGAACTCCCATCTTGCGGGACAGAATATACCAGAGCAGATAGACCGGCACGAAGCCGGCGAGGAAGACCAATACCCGCAGCAGAATGAAGACGAGCGGCGGGTCGAATTTGCCGTGCGCTTTGACGATCTTATTGGCCAATTCGACCAACGCGTCGGCCACGGTGCGCTCGACATACGCCAATGTGGCAAACAGAAAAGCGATAAAGATCAGCGTGGCCAGCCGAACGACAATATCAATGGCCTTATCCGTGCCGCTCTTCGGCGGACCGTTGGTGACGTCAGGCTTGGTCGTCGCGCTTTGGCCGCCCAGCACCGCGATGAATCCCGACACGACCCCCAGCGCCTTGCTGAGCCAACTGAAGGTCGATCCCCATGGCATGCTTGTCAGCCATTTATTCTCGAAGAAGACGAATGGCAGGAAAAGGCAGATCGCGGCGAAAACCGCCCAAAGCAGCGCGGGAAAGACGCTGACGGCGCTCAATCGAGCGAGCCATTCCCGGTCGGCGTCATCCAGAAAGCCGACACTGCGGAAACCAACGTAAAGCGTCGACAGGAGAAGATGAGCGAGATTTACGCCGAGCGGACCCAGAATAGCGAGCAGGAATACGAATGCCGCCACCTTTGGGTCGATCCCCTCTCCTGCCAACATCAGGAGATGTTCTTGTTCTGGCAAGAACGTCGACAATCCGTCGATGACCCAGATGGCAAACCACAGGGCCGCCGTAGCAATGGCAGCCACGATTACCCAGGTCAGGAAATTCTTGACATAAAGCCACAGGTTTCGCGGATTGATGATGGCCGCGATCACGTAGCCGATAATCTTGGCGCCGAAACTGAAGACGAGCAGCCACTTCAGGATCGGCAACGATGTGCCGAACATCTGAAACTCAAGCTTGACCGTGTGGCTGCCGGCGACAAGCACGAGCGGCACCAGGCTTGCCCACAACGCCAGCGGCGTGACGATCCACCAACCCACCTGTCCTCCCGACAGGCCGTCACCGGTTCGGTGGCTTGGGATGTTACGCACCCCTTGCAAGGTCGCGATGGTCAGGCCGATGCCGCCGATCCACAACAGCGCCAAGGCCAGATCAAGACCGAACAGCGTGGCTCTACCCTGAGCGAGAGTGGCAAACCAGGTCAGGAACGCCAAATAGAGATTGGGCGCAAACACCGCGAACATGAGCGCCGGAATGAACACCGTCCAGTTCAAGAGCACGTTGCGCACCCAAAGCAGTATTCCGGTCCATGTATCCGCCGAAGTAATGCCGGTCTTGGGGGTCAGGAAATTCGAGTTCGCGCGCAGGTTCGACACCTGACTAATTTCTTCGCGCCGTCCGAGCACCTCCTCGATATTGGCGGCATTCTGGTCCGGATCTTCCGCAATCCAGCGCGATAACCATCCGCCAATATAGCCGCCTCCCGAAACGGTCGACAGATAATGGAACTGAGTGAGCAATCCACGGGCCGCGAGAACTTTCAGCACACCGAGCGAAAACGCCGCGCTGCGAATGCCGCCGCCTGAAAGACAGAGCGCGGCCTGATTCCGCGCTTGCACTTCCCTGCGATACGTTGCTTCGACATCCCCCGCAGGCAGCGGCGAATTCCATATGGCTTGATACTCCGCCTTCAGCACATCTTCCGTCGTGCTGGACGCGCTCATCACGCCGCCCATCAAACGTTTGACGGTATTTCCGGTGTTGGTAACTGTCTTTGATAAGAGATCGCCAACCGCCATCGTCCCGCTCCTCGTGCAATGCCATAAAAGAATCATGCCCGCCGGTTGCGGGCGCCATTAAACCCAAGCTGACGCTTACCAGAACAAAAGTAACGGTCAGCTCCCTGCCAACCCTCCGCCGGTATCGCGATTGCGGATCACCAGCAGCGCCCCCGTATCCTGGTTGTTGTTGCGCGGAAAATCGCTGCCGGTGAGCTTTGTCATATTGTCGATCAGCGCAATCACCCGCCTTCGGCTCTCGGTGTAATCAATGTTGTCCGTTGCCGTCTTTAGCGGCGACGTCAGATTTAGACAGCCGATACTCCAGAGATAACCTTGGGCAGGATGAACAAGAATGCCTTCGCGGTGCCCGGTATTTTCGACGCGTAGCGCCGGACGCGGTTCACCACCGATCGTACCCGACGCCGTGTAGCCAATCGTTCGGTATTTTCCGCTCGCTCCGGCGTGCGTAAATAATGGATAGATCCCCTGCGCTATCCGTTGATGCTCGCTCTGACCTTCCTCGCCATTGTCGCCGGGGCCTTGCCTCTCGCACACCATTCCGGAGATTTCCGGAACCTTCTCGCCGTTGAAATAGGCCTGATAAACCCCGACCGTCCGCGCAAAGCCCATCTTGTCCCGCTTCTCGGTACGGACGCGATCGATGCAGAGCACGTAGCCTTTGGTCTGATCGGGTGCGGGAAACGCCGGAACGGGGCCGACTTGTCCAACCGGGGGCGTGGTGGTGTCCGGCGGGAACTGGATGAAGACGGTGAAAAGCCCGTCCGCTGTCGGCATCTTGCGCGCAATTGCGCCCGCATCCTGGAAGAACGCAATCTCGTGATCGGCGTCGTCACTCAACAACCCCGTAATCTGGAATTCGTTGGGATCGCTGCCTCCGCTCACGGTTTGGGGATCGGATTTCAGAACTTCCGGATCGAGCGCGCCGCCGGTGCGCAGCTTGTTCAGCAGGAAGCACGCATCGCCGATCCATGTGCTGGAGCGGTTGAGATGGTCGCCGAAGGTGACAAGACCCCAGGGGTTGGCGTTTGATGGGCGAAGACTGCCGGCGTTGTAACAGGCCGCGACCAGTATCGGGTCGAACCCCGTATTGTGGCGCGTGTTGTTGAGTTTGATTTCGCCGGTGCCGATGTCGATGTTGGACGTCGGATCGTACAGGCCGAGCTTGTCCGGGGTCGGCACCGGTTGGCTCGTGAATGTCGGCGCGACGGCTTCCTTGTTGTATTGGAGCCCCAGACGATCGATCACTTCCTGCGCCGTCGATGCGAGGGTCTGCATCGGCCCGGCGCTGTAGGATACCGGCTTCGGCTCCCAGCGAAAGGTCGGCGGGCCTGTAAATTGCGATGCGCGGTCCGCCGCGCTTTCGGCTGCAATCGTCATGACGATCAGCTCAGGCGGAATACCGTGCTTGATCGATGAATCGAAAATCTGCTGGCCAAAGAGATCGAGAATCGCGGAGCAGGTTTTCGGAGCTCCAGGCGATCGAATGGGATTGTTCGGATCGTTCTGGAGATAGACTCCGTTATTGTCGAACCGCCAGCTCTGCCCGCCGCGATCGTGAAAGCCGGACGAACCGAGCTGCGGTGTCTTGCTCCAATCGATGCGGCCCGTGACCGGCTGATCGAACTTGATGAAGTCCCCCTGCACCCAGCCGACACGGGTCTCGGTGCCGACCTTTGTCGAGATGAGCCACCACCTCACGGCAGCGACGGTGTTGTCCACGATCGCGTCAAAGGTAGCGCCCTTTTGCAGAAGGCCCATCGACTCGCCACTGGAATCGGGCGTCTTGCGGAGCGTGAGATTGTCGGTCGATACGATGCCGGTTGCCATGTCGCTTCGTCCATACCTGATCGACGTAACTGGAAGCCCGCGGGGTTATCCCTTCGCAGTCGCTTGTAGGATTGCATCGCGCGCCGCGGTGAAGGCCGCGAGATTTTGTTCGAATTTCCGGCTGGCCTCGGCAGCGCCGGTACGCAATGCGACCAGCTTGTCGCGAGATTGCAGGAGATCGCCACTCTGGGAATCCGGCTTTACGGTCGCGGACACTTCCTTGGCGCGATCGGCGTTGGCAATCACGTCGTTTTGCGCCGCCTTCAGGCCGTCGAGCAATTGCTGCGCCTCGACCAGCGGCCTCGACATCTTGTCCTGAACGTCACTACTCGCGCTTTTTACCGCGGCGGCGAGCCGCGCCATCGGATCCGTGCCGAGCGCCGTCATCTTTTTTCCAACGTCGGTGCCGATGCCTGCGATCTCGCTGGCGATGTTCAGAACCGCATCGGGCGTTGCCGGCCCGGTACCGCCCTGCATTTCCGCCAGCGTCGCCTTCAGCGTCCGAGCCGCCTCTGCGGAGGAATTGCTGCCGAAGTAAAACCCGACAACGGTCACCAGCACGGTCGCCGAGATCGTGAGAATCTGCTTGGCGAGGTCGAGCACCGCGGGATCCTGCGCAGGTCTCTTCAGATAGACGGTGACGACCACATCGGCCGGTGCAGCATCCGCGGCCGGCTTGCCGTCGGCCGGCCCGGCATCCGCCTTCGCGGAAGCGGCAGGCTTCACGTCGGTCTCGCCGATAATGTATTCACTGCCGGAATAGAGCTTGCGAAAAGCCTCGACCTCGGCCCTCGCCATTCGCTTCTCGCTGATCTGGTGTCCCATCGGATCGATCGGAGGGAACAGCCCACCGAGCGTCCATGACGCCACCGAGACGAACACGATCGCAAGCCCAAGCGCCAGCAGCGCGCGGATCGAGCCATGCGGCAGGCCGAGGGCCGCGGCCGGCTCGACAATGCCAACGGCGCGCGCAAGCACGATGAGCGCAACAAGTCCAATCGCCAGGACGGCGGTGCCCGCAAGCGCCGCCGAGCCAAGCGAGTTTACCGGGGTCAGAATATTGACGATCAGAAAGCAGATGAGCGCAAGCCCGATCAACCCGGCACCGAACCAGCCCGCCGCGCCGGGGCTGATCGCGCCGCCGGGGCCGTCCTTTTTTGCCTGGGCAGTGCTCGGGTTGTTTTGATTCACGGCCGCGCTCGCCGAATTGTTGATGTCGCTCACCGCGCTTCCTCCATCTGATCGATCAGGGGCAAGCCCCGACAAATCCCTGAGCCTAAGGTTTCTTCCTGATCGCGGCGATCTGGCCTTGCAGGTCTGTTGCCTGCTTGAGAAGCCCGTCATTTTGCTGCTTCAGGAGATCGAGTTGACCTTGCAGATCGTTGATTGCCGATTGGTTGGGTGGGTTTTGCTTGGTCGCCGCGTCCAAACTATTCTGTATGGGAGTGATCATTCTGTTGTTGTTCGCGATCTGCTGCTGCAGGGCCACGAGCATCGTTTGCTTCTGCTGCAGATCTGTCTTTTGCTGATTAGACAGGGTTGGCGTATCGACGTTCGGGCCTGCCGGGTTGGCTTGCCTTGGCGAATTGACGTTTGGCGTCGATCCTCCCGAATTCGCCACTTGCGTTGACGCGGTCGCCCCGGGATCGACAATGCACTTCTGTCTGAAGACAGGATCCGGCGTGATCTGCTTGCAGGCGTAGGTCATCAGCGTGAACAGCCGCGAGAGATAACGCCGGTTGGGCGTTGGCTCCAGCCCGGCCTTCACCAGCCGCTCGATCTCGGCCTTCCAGGACGGCATGTCGTCCTTGCCCGTTGCATAAATGGCTGCAAGCGTCGCGACATCGCTGAAAGTCACCTGGCTGCCGGGCTCGTTGGGCGAATTGATCCAGACCTGCACTTCCAATTCCATGGAATCCCGGTACAGCGCGGCCGAAACGGTGCCGTATCTCACGGCGTCGGTCCCGAGCTTGATCAGCGCCTGGAGCGCATCGACGGCCGCAGCCGGCCCAACGATTCCGCCGGTGATGTCGTTGACCAGCTTTTTGGCGTCATCGAGCGGCAAGGCGGCGACCGCGGCGCCATAGAGCGCAGCCACGTAATCCACCATGATGCTGTCGAAGTAGAAGCAGGGCTCACCCGCGGTATCATAGGCGCAATTCACCAGCAGCTTCGCGTACATGCCCGCATTTCCGATCTGATAGGCGAGCTGATTGCGTTCGGTGGCGCCTTTCGGACTGATCATTGCGATGCGCGCAATCGCGGTGTGCAGCGCGTAAGCGCGCAAGGCGCGCATCTTCTTAGAGTCGGCCTTCCACCAATACTGGTCGGCCAGATAGTCGACGTACCCGCCGCGATTATCCAATTCCTGCTGAACGATCGTGCAGCCGCCCAACCACAACACAAACGCAAACGCCACTACTCTGAACATGAGCCCCAGCCCCGTTCTCAAAAAAATGTTGCCCTCAGAAAACCCGTCACCCGTTCGACCTTCTCCAGGTCGGTTCTTCTGCTGGAGCTAAAATTTCTTCTTGAGCGGACGCCATAACAAATGTGGCCCGAACCGCTGTCGGTCTCCGACGGATAAAATATCAGTAAGTGCGCTCAGGCGAAGAAAAGCATCGCCACCCTCGCCAATGATCGGAAGGCATCGAAAACGCTACCGATCGAAATTGCAAGTGACCGGGATTACAATCGGAAACAAAATTCCGGCGTGTTACTCCAACGACACAACTGAGGCGAGCACGGCATCTCAGGCACATGCGACTCAATACCGCAGTCCTCTCGGAGCATTTTCTCTTCAGCTTCCGTCGAGATCGTGCGCCTCGGCAAAGAACAGGTCCTTCCATGACGCCGGCAAATGTTTGAGCCGGCCGACCTTGTGCATGAACGCGGCATGTTTCATCAGATTGGCCGGCGTCGTGGTGTAGTCGATGTCGGGATCGGTAATCATCGCGACCAGATCGTCGGCGGAGTTCTTCTTGTCGTTGACGAGCTTCAGGTAGATTTCGGCCGCGGCTCTCGGCTCGCTCTTGATAAACGCATTCGCCTCTTCATGCGCCGCCCGCACCGCCTTGCAGACGTTCGGGTTGGCATCATGGAAGGCCTTGGTCGTGACCTGAAGGCCGTTGGTGTGCTTGCCGTCGGTCTCGTAGCTTGACAGCACCTGGTGAATGTTGGGCAGTCGCAGCTCAAAATAGTTGAACGGCGCCACGCTGAAATGGCTGTTCACGGTCTGGCCGGAGACGACCGCCTGCATGGCGTCCGGATGGCCCATCGACACCGTGAACGCATCGAGCCGATCGTATTTTTCAAAGCCCCACAACTTGGCCGCTGCCATCTGCAATGCCATCGCCTGGCCGGAAATCTTCACCGTCGGCACCGCGATACGGTCCACGGACGTGAAATCGGCGATCGTCTTCACCGCCGGATTGCGCGTGGTCAGGATGTAAGGCATCGACTGCACGGCACAAACCGCCCGCACTTCCTGCGGCGTTCCAACCGTCTTGTCCCACAGGGTAGCAAGCGAAGGCGAGGCGACGTTGACGAACTGAATATTTCCGCTCAGGAGCCCGTCGTTCAGCGCGCCCGGACCGCCCATGGTCTGCCAGACGACAGCCAGGCTATTAACGCCGAGGCCCGCCGCATGCGCCTCGATCAGCCTTCGATCCTCCATCACCATCTGCGGCAGGAACGGCAGACCGTATTGCTTGCCGAGCTTGATGGCTGAGGCTTCGGCGAGCGCGGGACGCACCAGTGCAGGCAACGCAACGAGACCGGTGACGAATTCGCGTCTGTTCACCTAGTGGTCCTCCGCCGTCGCCTCGTCGTCTTTCGATGCGATCTTACCCGAATCCGAACAGGCGCGCCGGATTATCGGCAAGAATGCGCTTTCGCAAGCCGGGATCGGGCG
>Ga0209006_10006897_pt1 | contig 10262 bp, 8 predicted proteins | sample JacPin_JW_Ref_O2_FD_188567 | JGI IMG/M metagenome (GOLD analysis project Ga0209006, IMG submission 188567) | Forest soil microbial communities from Algoma, Ontario, Canada - Jack Pine, Ontario site 1_JW_Ref_O2 (SPAdes) (version 2) | ecosystem: Environmental > Terrestrial > Soil > Boreal... | reverse complement strand
CTACCCGCGACGAGCGCGGCCCCTTCCATGGGCGCGAGCGCTTCTGTCACAACAGCTTCTCCACCGTAACAGGCAAATCACGAATGCGCTTTCCTGTCGCATGATAGACCGCGTTGACGATCGCAGGTGCTACCCCGACAGCCGTCAACTCGCCCATTCCCTTGGTACCCAGCGGGCTCGCCTCGGGGTCGAACTCGCCCGCGAAGATTACCTCCAACTCGGGAATGTCCGCGTTCGTGGGTACGAGGTAGCCGGAGTAATTGCGGTGAAGAAACCGGCCCATTGCCGGATCGGTCTCTGATTGCTCCAGCAGCGCCTGGCCGACGCCCCAGATAATCCCGCCGATCGCCTGACTGCGCGCAGTGCGGGGGTTAACGATCCTACCGGCATCATAGGCGCCGACGAAACGGCGCAGACGCACGAGGCCGAGTTCCTCATCAACCTGCACTTCGGCGAAGAGGGCGGAGAAGCTGAAGATAGACGTGGGTGCCTCTTCAACCGGATCGTAGTTCCCGTCGCCGATTAACACACTCAGGCGGTTGCGGGCCAGCAAGTCCGAGTACGCAATGGTTTGGTGACCGAGGGCGAGTCCCCCGTTTACCGTGAGCACATCCTTTGCCGTGGCACCGGCGAAGGGGGCATCGTGGCCCGTGAGAGCCAGCGCAATGGCCTGATCCCGCGCGGCGTTCGCGGCAAGGAGCACTCCCGCTCCGGCATTTGACATGGTGGTTGAGCCGATCGCTGAGTGCGATGCGGGCAGACGCGTGTCGCCCAGATGCACATCAACCTTGTCAGTGGGGAGTCCGAGAGCATCGGCCGCCACCTGCCTCATGACGGTGTACGTGCCGCAACCGATCTCCTGCATGCCCGATTCGACGAGCGCCGAGCCGTCGCTCCTCAACACGACACGCGCTTTTGAAGGCCATCTCCAGTGAGTGTAGATGGCACCGGCCACTCCCTGTCCGATGAGGTAGCGACCATCCCGCGTGGAGCGCGGGACGGGGTTGCGGACGTTCCACCCAAAGCGCTGGGCACCCTCTGTCAGGCAGCGACGCATAGCGCGCGTAGAGAACGGTCGGCCGTTGTAGGGATCCACAAGTGTATCGTTGAGAAGACGCAGGGCGACGGGATCCACTCCCACGGCGTACGCCAGCTCGTCCATTGCGATTTCGGTCGCAACGTGCCCGATCGCCTCGTGCGGTGCGCGCATCGGCGTGGGCGTATTGCGGTTTGTATAAAGAATCTTGTGCCCTGTCGATATGCCGCCGCTTGCACCCCAGAGCGAGCGACTCGCATTCGCAGCGTATTCAATATAGTCGTCGAATACGGATGTGGGTGAGATGCTGTCATGATGGATGCCCGTCAGCTTGCCGGCCTGGTCGGCGGCCAGCGTGATCGTCTGAATCGTGGCCGGTTGATGGCCTGCCATGGAGTACATCTGTGCACGGGTCAATTGAATGCGCACGGGACGCCGTATGAATCGGGCCACAACGATCGCCAGCAACGTATGCGGCCAGACGTAAGCTTTGCCGCCGAAGCCCCCGCCCACGTAACGCGAAATGACGGTGACTTTCTCTGGGGGGATTTCTAGTGCGATCGACACGAAGTCGCGCAGCGCGAAGACGCCCTGACAAGCCTCGAAGATCGTCAGATGTCCGGTCGCATCCCAAGTCGACATGGTAGCGTGCGGTTCCATCTGGTTGTGGTGCCGATCGGCGGTGGTGTAAGCGCGCTCGATCCTGACCGTGCCGTCAGCGAGCCCCTTTGCAGGGTTCCCTACCGAGGAGTTCACCGGCCACAAGAATTGGGGAGGTTCGAACGCGCCCCGCGCAGTCTCGGCGTTGAATACAACGGGGGGCTTCACCTCGTAGTGGACCGTGATCATCGTACCAGCGTATGCAGCCTGATCCAGCCCCTCGGCGACTACCAGTGCCACAGGCTGTCCGGCATAGTGAATTTGATCGTCTTGCAGCACCAGATAGCTTTGGCCGTATGGATGCAAGTGAACCCACGGCTTCTGTATGGGCTTGATGCGAGGCATGTTGCGGTAGGTGAACACGGCCACCACCCCGGGCGCCCTTTCCGCGGCCTTCGTATCAATGGAAATCATGCGGCCGTTGGCGATCGTGCTGTGTACCATCGATCCGTGCAGAGCACCTGCTAGCGGGACGTCTGCCGTGTACTGCGCGCCGCCTGTGACCTTCAGTCGCCCCTCGAGACGGGTCAATGGCTGACCTACGGAACTCATACGCGGGCTCCTGCTGTCTGCAGCGCTCTCAATGCGCAGCGCTGAGCCAGTTCGACCTTGAAAGCGTTGTGCGCAAGAGTCCGGGCATCGCTGAAGGACGTGGCGATTGTGGCTTTAAGGCGGGGCCCATCGTCGAGTGATAGCCCGCGAAGCGCCGTTTCGGCGGCGGCCAGCCGCCATGGCCTATGTGCAACCCCGCCCATCGCAAGCCGCACCGATTGAATGGTTCTCCCGTCAATCGCCACAGCGGCAGCCGTAGAGACGAGTGCAAACTCGTACGATTGGCGATCACGAACTTTCAGATAATGGGAGGCTCGTGCCTCTACGCTTGCCGGAACTTCAATGCCGACGATCAAGTCGCCACGCTCGAGCACATTATCCTTCTCGGGAGTGTCGCCCGGCAGCCGATGGAACTCGGAAAAGGCAATCACGCGATCGCCGTGTAGACCTCGCACGTGGACGGTTGCGTCCAGCGCCGTCAGCGCTACGGCGAGGTCTGACGGATGCGTGGCCACGCAGGACTCTGACCAGCCGAAGATCGCGTGGCTGCGGTTGAGTCCGTGCAGCGCGGAGCAACCAGACCCAGGCGCTCGCTTGTTACAGGGAAGACCGTCGCCGTCTCTGAAGTAAGCACACCTAGTACGCTGCATGATGTTGCCGCCGATCGAGGCCATATTGCGCAGTTGTCCGGACGCAGCGAACAGCAGACCTTCAGTAATGACGGGAAAGCGCTGCCGCACGACCGGATGTGCGGCCACATCACTCATTCTTGCGAGTGCGCCTATCAGGAGACTCCCATCCGGACGCGCATCCACCGCTGCCATTCCAGGAAATCCATTGATGTCGAGCAGGCGCGCTGGAAGTGTGGCCCGGTCTTTCATGAGGCCAATGAGATCCGTGCCGCCCGCGATGAAAGCCGAGCGAGGATCGCTGTCATGCATTGCAATTGCATTCCGTGCATCGACGACTCTCGAGATCGTGAAGGCATGCATGGTTCAAACCTCGGCCGCTGCGGTGCTGACGGCAGCGACGATGTTGGGATAGCAGGCGCAGCGACAGAGATTTCCGCTCATGCGCTCGCGGATCTCCGCTCCAGTCAGATCGGCGAGCGTGAACGGTTTCGTCACATCGGCGGTAGCGGCGCTCGGCCAGCCAGCGCGCGCCTCTTCGATCAGCCCGACCCCGGACATGATCTGCCCCGATGTGCAGAACCCGCACTGGAAGCCGTCGTGCTGGATGAAGGCCGCCTGAAGGGGATGGAGCTTCCCGTCGCGCTGGAGTCCCTCGATCGTCGTGATCCGCTTACCTTCCTGCATCACAGCCAATGACATGCACGAGAGCACGCGACGCTCTTGAACGAGCACCGTACAGGCACCGCATTCACCCCGATCACACCCTTTCTTGGTTCCGGTCAGGTGCAACTGCTCACGCAGCGCGTCGAGCAACGTAGTACGCGGCTCGACCGTCATGCCGCGGGGCTGTCCATTGACGACGGCGGTCACTTGGACGGGCGCCACGGTTAGGTTCCCCGCTTCGGCAGGAATCGCATCCAAAACCCCGGCCGCCATAACGCCACCGGCAACGAGGCCAGCGCCTTCGATGAACTCACGTCTATTGATGGTCATACGCGGTGTCCTCACCTGAATGGAAGCCGTGTTGACCTGCGAGGTCAGTGGCTCGGATACTCGAGTCCAGTTTGTCCTCGATGTGAGATCTGAGTCGATTGGCTTGCCACGTCGCGAGCCCGCCCCGCCAACACGAGCGCACCGCGGCCCCAACCCGTCCCGGGCTCAGCCTCAATTCCCAGCAGTACCGCCGCGCGCTGGATGCAGCGCTTCGCCTCGCGACAGTCGGTGTCCAGTGCGACGGTTGCGGTAGTCAGAAGGCTGGCAAGCATGTCGTTGCTAGCGGGAGATGTTGATCTCAACATTCGACTGCTACCATTGATCTGAAGCCGATGATCGATGGAGGGCAGCGTGCGCTAATCTGTATGCATTATGGAAGTGATTCGTAGTTAAAGTCTGTTAGCCCCAGCTGTTTCCGCCTCTGGCGTACAAATTGCCTCGGGAATGCTTCGAGTCGCTAGTCGGCCTGCCGCTCACTTCTGACTCACCGTAAATGCCCTCGACTATTTTTGTCAGCGCGCGAATCACATGATCCAGACGCCCCAAGACTACAAACGGCCGAATCGGATCTGCCTTCACGCCAATACGAAGCGTGCCCAGCGCGCTCGTCATTTTCGGAGACCACGGTGCGTCGTGACTTAGGGCTAGCCAGGTGGAATTACCTCTTAAAGCTTGAATGTGCGTCCGACTAGAGCCATCGCTTTTCGTCTTCGTGACACCAATGATCTAGCGCGGCTATACAGATCCTTGTTGCTGGATCAGGCGGCGGGCTGGGCGCTGCCGAGCCCCTTCTACCCAAGCGCCAGGGTTTGTGCCGCGCGGAGGTGTTAAACGTTGTTAATCCGCGTTAACTACTCCACGTCACCAATTGATCTGGTCGGCACCGGAATTAAGCTTGGAGGTATCGTGTCAGCATATCTGGGATGGAGAACCTGAAGAGTTGTGGAGACAGCTAAGTGGATTTACTCGAAAAAGCGTTGCGCGCTGCTGGGGGCCTGCATCTATGGCGACAGACTCGGCGATTTACGCTTCACATATCGATTACCGGGGCGCTCTGCACGCAAAGATGCAGTGCGGCACAGTTGAAGGATCTTGTGGTTGACGGAAGCACACAAACCCAGGCCTTAGGAATCACCGGTTTCGCGCGCGCAGATTTGCGAGCGCTCTATCGGCCCGATTGGGTAGCGTTGGAAGCGCAGGACGCTCGACGCCTTGCGGAGCGTCAAGCCTCGCCCGACGAATTCCGCAGCGAGCTCCAATCGACGACTTGGGATGAGTTACAGCTCGCGCACTATTGTGGCTATCTGATTTGGAATCACATCGCTACACCATTCATTCTTGCGGATCGGGATTTCGACACGGAGCAAATCCGCCGCAAGGTTGCAAGCGGCGAGAGCCTGCGGCAACTCAAAGTAGTGTTCCCAGCGCGCATAGTAACTCACGCCAGCGTGCAAACCTTCCACTTTGACCGAGAAGGTTTTTTGAGCAGATTAGACTACCCGGCGGCACACGACGACCATACGCGAATTGCTCAGATGTTTTCCGGGCATCAGCGCTTCTCAGGAATTCTTGTACCGACTTTGTGCCGACTGTTGAGTGTTGGGGCGGAGGGCGTGCCCGTGGCGAAACCGTCGCTGCTAGACTTCGAAATCTTCGGTGCCCACTTCGAGTAAAGGCTGCCCTTGCACCGTGCGCTAGTGACGACGCGGTCTTCGCCCTGGAGAGGGCGTAGAACGCTTTTCGGTAGCAGCCCTCTGACTTGACGGCAATGCGTCGTGAGGGGAACCTATGGGACCTCAGTACGTCGGACTCCCGTGGCTGGCGCTTGGCTCGGAGTTGCAGTCCCAGCATGAGCGGGGCCCCGAACAACGAGAACTTCCCGGATCCCTTATCCGGCTTGAGGCAGGTCTCAGTGACGCAACGTTTCGATAAGTGCGGCCCAGGTCAAGAGTGTGAGAGTGAAGCACATGGAACGCCGAACGCTTCCGGGTTCGCGCCCCACACCCAAGAAGAGGACGATACCCCCGCGGTCAGCCCGTCAACTTTGAGGGGGAAAATCGCTTCGTTTGGTCCTTTTCGCCTTCATGCGACCGAGAGGCTCCTTGAGAAGAACGGCTCTCCACTTAAGATTGGCAGCCGTGCTCTCGACATCCTGATCGCACTGCTCGAGCACGCGCCGGAAGTTGTCAGCAAGCGTGACCTTATCCGGCGTGTCTGGGGGCAATTAGTCGTCGATGAGGTCAGTTTACGCGTTCACGTTGCCGCGCTTCGCAAGCGACTCGGCGACGGGGACGCGTCTGCCAGGTACGTTACAAATATTCCCGGTCGAGGCTACTGCTTTGTCGGAGCGATGACCTGGGCGGAGGCTCAGGCGAACCCGAGAAAGGCTTGCACGACTGCGTCGAAGCTGCCTCGGGAGCCCTTGCTAATGGTGGGGCGCGACAGTGCTGTTCGCGAGCTCACAACCCTGCTGAAAAAACGGCGCTTTGTATCCATCGTCGGGGCAGGTGGAATAGGCAAAACTACCATCGCTTTGACTTTAGCGCACCGAATGCTTGCCAAATTTGAGGGCGCCGTGCACTTTCTGGATCTCGGCGCCGTCGAAGATTCGCGGCTGCTCGCGAGTCTGCTTGCGTCCCAGCTGGGTCTGGTGGCGGTTTCGGACCAGCCGTTGCCGATTATCCTGACGTTTCTGCGCGAGCAGCGAATGCTGCTGGTGTTCGATAGCTGTGACCATGTAATTGAGGGAATCGCAGCTCTGACGGAGAATATATTCCGCGACGCCCCTCAGGTTCATATTTTCGTCACGAGCCGGGAGGCACTCCGGGCCGAGGGTGAGCAGGTGCATCATTTGCCGCCCCTTGAGTGCCCGCCGCCGCATGCAGAGTCGTTGACAGCGGCACAAGCCCTTGGCTTTTCCGCAGTGCAGCTGTTCGTCAAACAGGTGGCTAGTAGCGACCATGCGTTCGAACTCACGGATGCCGATGCGCCAATCGTGGCCGAGATCTGCCGCAGATTGGACGGCATCGCCCTCGCCCTCGAACTCGCTGCCTCCCGCGTCGGAGTGCATGGAGTGCAGGGCACAGCATCATTGCTCGACAAGCAGTTCAGGTTGCTGTGGCGCGGACGCCGCACCGCACTGCCGAGACATCAGACACTTAGCGCCACGTTGGATTGGAGCTACAACCTGCTGTCTCGGACTGAGCAGCTGATCTTGCGGCGACTGGCCGCCTTTGTTGGGGGCTTTTCGCTCGAAGCGGCCGTGGAGGTGGTTGCCGACGGTCTCGATCCCGCCGAGCTCATAGAAACGCTCGCCACCCTCGTAGACAAATCCCTCGTTACTTCAGATGGCACCACGGCAATGCGCTATCGCCTGCTTGACACCACGCGGGCCTACGCGTGGCAAAAGCTCACGGAAAGCGGGGAAGACCCAAAGATCGTACGACGCCACTGCGAGTACATGATTCGGGCGTTAGAGCAGTTCGGAGCCACGATCTGGGCGATTCCGAGACCCGAGAATATCGATTTCTTCGTCCTGAACCTCAGCAACCTGCGTGCTGCGCTGGAGTGGAGCTTTTCGGATCAGGGAGATACTGGGCTCGGAGCGAAGCTGGCCGGTGCGTCGGCGTGTTTATTTTTTCAGACGAGGCTTCTGCCCGAGTGCGTGGCTTGGACCGAGCGTGCAATAGGAGCCCTTGACACTTTGAGCAAAGGGACCCCGCTCGAGTTGGAACTTCTCGCCTGCTTTGCGACGTCGTTCATGATCACGCGGGGAAATGATCCCACTACACACACTGTCCTCGTTCGTGCATTAGACATTGCGGAGCGCCTCAAGGCGGCTCCGATGCAACTGTATCTCCTCCAAGCACTTTATAAGTGGCAGATTCGAAGCGGCGATTTTCGCGGTTTGAGAAACCTCTCAGATCGTGTCGCAACCGTAGCCAAGCAGATTGACCCCTTGGCCGACGCTATTGCACATGGCTGTTTTGCTATTACGTGTTTTTTCAGCGGCGACAATCACGAGGTTAGCAGCCATGCACACATTGCACTCGCCGCCCCAATTCACCTGTCGAAACTTAACGAGGCGAGTGTGGGGCCGCTGCGCGGGACGAGATCCATCCTGGCGCGTAACTTGTGGGTATTCGGATATCCCGAGCAAGCAATGGCAACGGCTGAACAAGTTGTCCAGGAGGCCGAACATCTTAATGATCCCAACACTCTTTGCCACATAATCATGTCCTGTGTAACGGTCCCCTTGGAGACCGGGGACTGGCAGAGAGCGGAAACACTGGTCCGCCGTCTGTCAACCATCGCGACCAAACACCACCTCCTTACCTACGCTCAGGCTTCGGTTGGCTGGCAGGGCCGCCTCGCGGTCTCGCGCGGCGACCTGTCGCGGGGAGTTGAGTTGCTGCAGAACTCCCTTGCGGCTCTGCATGAGAACGGCTACGAATTGTACCGACCGCAGCTCAGCGTGACGCTAGCGGAGGGCCTTGCAGCAGTAGGACTGCGCGAACTCGCGTACCGCACGATCTGTGAAGCCGTCACCTGGGCTGAAACACGTCGCCACGTACTCAGCTTCATCGATCTCTTGCGCGTAAAAGGAGAGATCCTAACATCTATGTCACGGCAGGATAAAAGTGAGGGCGAGCCATGCTTGCTGCAGTCGCTTCAGCTTGCGCGAGAGCGGGGACTGCTCGCCTTAGAGCTGCGTACTGGCATCAGCCTCGCAAGACTCTGGATTGATAGAACTCAAAGAGACAAAGCGCTCGAACTTCTCGATCCGATCTTCAACCGATATTCGGAGGGCTTCCATACGCGCGACCTCGTCGCGGCGGCTAACCTCTTGCAGCAACTTCGCTCTTGCCATTGAGCACGAAGCGCGTGGTGGTCGTGAGCCGATTGGTTCGCCCGCCAAGAACCTTCGGGACGTAGGAGTCGCAGGTTCAAATCCTGTCACCCCGACCATAAAGGATATTTTTAGCGCTAATGGCCATTAGGCGTCATGGTAATCGGCAGCTAGGTGTCAATTTAGGTGTCAGTTTTAGCGCGGCTGTCCCTGGATGCCTGCGGACGAATTGGACGACCCGTCATACGAAATCATCGGGCATCAATTCTGCCATGATCGATTCACAAGCCACCATCGGGTGACTCTTCAACGCCCGAATACTGGTGACGATTTCGCGTTCCGATCGTGCGCGCCTAGACTCGATGAATGCCCAGGTCGTGCCATGACGTTTCTGCGAGGTCCACGTCGTAGTAGCTTGCAGCTTTCTCGATGTTCGCGAACGCCAACGCACGGTCGGCGTCGGAAACGTCGATCACCTGATTGAAGCGTGCGACCGCGTTACGTACATGTTCTGCGTCGGTGAGTGGCTCTTTCCGCTGTTTCGGAAATGCGTAGACGCTGTCGGGTAAGTCGCTCTGCGTCGTCAGCCGCCCATGTTTCTCGTGAGGTTCCCAGGTCGCTTTTTGCATGTGTCCCATCCTTCTTTCTGATTTTGAGATTCCCCAGTCCGCATCACCTGTGACCTCGCCAAAAAGCGCTGCAAATCCCGAAGGACCTGCGGTAAGAATCACATTGAGTTTATTCACGGACGGGTACCCTCCCCTCTTTAGCTGAAACTGTCGACATCGATCACAGCTTGAGCAAAGGCCTGCGGAGCCTCCTGCGGTAGGTTGTGGCCCACGCCGCCGCTGACGAGGCGGTACTCATACTTGCCCGAGAACTTATCGCGATACGTCGTGCTGGGCGCGTGAATTGCGCCGTTGGCGTCGCCTTCCATGGTGATAGAAGGCACGGCGACGGCCCGAAGCGCGGCCAGCCGCTTTTCCAGATCGTCGTATTTCCGCTCGCCGTCAGCCAGGCCGATCCGCCAGCGGTAGTTATGGATCGTGATGGCGACGTGGTCCGGATTGTTGAGCGATGCCGCTGAGCGTTCGAACGTGGCGTCACCGAAGTTCCATTTGGGCGAAGCGGTCTGCCAGATGAGCCTCGCAAAGTCGTGCAGGTATTTCCGGTAGCCGGCTTGCCCGATTTCAGTGGCGAAATAGTACTGATACCAAAACGCGAGCGTCGGCGCGGGCGGGTACGGTACCTGGTTCGCTGCGGGGCTGCCGATGAGATAGCCGCCGACGGACACAATCGCTTTGCAGCGTTCCGGCCAGAGCACGGCCATGATGGCCGCCGTGCGCGCGCCCCAGTCAAAACCGGCGACGGTTGCTGTCTGGATCTTGAGCGCATCCATCAACGCGATGATGTCGAGGCCAACTGCGGACTGCTGAGCATTGCGAAATGTGTCGCCTGCCAGGAAGCGCGTCGTGCCGTAGCCGCGAAGATACGGGACGATGACGTGATAACCCTTGGACGCCAGCAGGGGAGCAACGTC
>Ga0209006_10006896_pt1 | contig 10262 bp, 7 predicted proteins | sample JacPin_JW_Ref_O2_FD_188567 | JGI IMG/M metagenome (GOLD analysis project Ga0209006, IMG submission 188567) | Forest soil microbial communities from Algoma, Ontario, Canada - Jack Pine, Ontario site 1_JW_Ref_O2 (SPAdes) (version 2) | ecosystem: Environmental > Terrestrial > Soil > Boreal... | reverse complement strand
CGATCGCCGAATATGCGCCGAATATCAAAGACATCATCATTCACAAGCAGGTGATCACGCCCCTCGATCTGGAGCGCGAATGGGGCTTGAGCGAGGGCAACATTTTTCAGGGCGAACTTTCCCTCGAGCAACTTTTCTTCTTGCGACCGGTTCCGGGTTGGGCGCAATACCGCACCCCCATCAAGAATCTCTATATGTGTGGATCAGCGACCCACCCCGGTGGTGGAATTATGGGCGCCAACGGGCGGCTCGCAGCGCTGGAAATTTTGAAAGACATCAAGGGAGTGGCCTAGCATGTCTGCACAAACTCAGACCAGCCAAACCAGACGCGACACGGTTGTCATTGGCGGCGGTCACAACGGGCTGATTACCGCTTTCTATCTGGCCAAAGCCGGATACAAGCCTTTGGTGCTCGAACGCAGTAGCCAGGTTGGCGGCGCGGCGGTCACCGACGAATTTCATCCCGGGTTTCGCTGCTCCACGTTGTCGCACTCCGCCGGCCCGATTCTTCCGAAGATCGTTCGGGACATGCAGCTAGAAAAGCACGGACTCCAATTGATCACGCCGGAAGTTTGCGTAACCGCGCTTTCGCCCGACGGGCGCGCGCTTTCGCTCTATCAGGACACAAATAAGTCTGCGCAGGAAATTGGTGCCTTCTCGAAGAAAGATGCTGCGAAGTATCCGGAGTTTGAAAAGTCGCTGGGTAAGATTGCTGCCGTCATCGGCGAAGCGCTGGCCACCACGCCGCCCGACATCGACCACCCCAGCAGCGGCGACCTCTGGAGCATGTTGAAAACTGGTCGCGCCATCCGCAAGCTGGGCAAGCGCGATATGTTTCGCCTGCTGCGCTGGGGTCCGATGGCGGTGGCCGATCTCGCCTCCGAATATTTTGAGACCGAACTGCTGCGAGCGGTGATTGCGGCTCGGGGCGTCTTCGGAACATTTCTGGGTCCGTGGTCAGCCGGAAGCGCACTCGTACTTCTGATTCGCGCCGCAGCCGATCCGCATCCCGCAGGTTCAGCATGCTTTGCCAGCGGCGGTATGGGCGCAGTGACGCAGGCTATGGCAGCAGCTGCCAAGGCTGCGGGCGCCGAGATTCGTACCGGCGCAGAGGTCATCGAGATTCGTGTGCAGAACGGCGTTGCCACCGGAGTAGTGCTTTCAACCGGCGAAGAAATTCAGGCCAAGGCCGTAATTTCCAATGCCGATCCCAAGCGCACTCTGCTCACGCTGACTGATCCCACTCATCTCTCGCCCGACTTCGTGCAGAGATTGCAGCATTATCGCGGGAACGGTACTGTGGCGAAAGTAAACTTGGCACTCTCCGGACTGCCGAAGTTCACCGCAGTAAAAGATGGCGATTCCTCGGCGCTAAAGGGTCGCATCCACATCGGCAATGAAATCGATTATCTGGAGCGCGCCTTCGACGAATCGAAATACGGAAACTTCTCGCGCCAGCCCTATCTCGAAGTTGCCATTCCATCCTTGACCGACCCCACGCTCGCGCCCGAGGGCAAGCACGTGATGTCAATCTACATGCAGTACGCGCCGTACAAGTTGAAGGGCGATTGGGAAGAACAGCGTAAGGCGCTCGGCCAGACCGTAGTCCAGACACTGGCGCAATACGCGCCGAATCTGCCGGAGCTGATTCTGACCCACCAGATCATCACCCCGCGCGATCTGGAAGAAAAATACGGTCTGACTGGCGGCCAGATTTTTCACGGAGACCTCGCCCTCGATCAGTTTTTCACTATGCGTCCCCTGCTGGATTGGGCGCGCTACAAGACGCCGATAGAGAATTTGTATCTGTGCGGCAGCGGGACACACCCGGGGGCTGGGCTCACCGGTGGATCAGGCGCGAACGCCGCCCGCGAGATTTTGAAGGAATTAAAGAAGTAGCGTGTGGAGCGGGCACTCTCGCCCGCTTGCTTGCCAGTGACGGGAAACCATCAGGCAAGAGTGCCCCGCTCACAAAGTCCAATGAAACCTTCCGCCATACTGCTCATTTCCTGCCCCGACCGCAAGGGCGAGGTCGCGGTCATCGCCGACTTCGTTTACCGACACGGCGGCAACATTCTGCACGCCGACGAGCATGCCGACGAAGAATCCGGCCTTTTCCTGATGCGCGTCGAATTCGATCCCAAAGATTTTGACATCGATCTTTCTCAGAAGGACCTCGCCGACTTCGCCAAACACTTCTCTCCCATCGCCGAACGATTTCAGATGAAGTGGCGTCTGGCCCAGTCGTCGCAGCGCCCGCGCATGATCATTCTCGTCTCGAAGTACGACCACTGCCTGGTCGACTTACTCTATCGTCACAAAAGCGGCGAACTGGCATGCGACATCCCGCTGATTATCTCGAATCATGCCGATAATCAGACCATTGCCGATTTCTATAAAATCCCTTATGAGATCATCCCCGTCACAAGGGACAACAAGAATCAAGCCGAAGATCGAATCCATTCGCTGATCGCACAGCATAAACCCGACTTCATGGTGTTGGCGCGCTACATGCAGATTCTCTCCAATGACTTCGTCAACCGCTATCCACAGCGAATTATCAATATCCACCACTCTTTCCTGCCCGCTTTCATTGGCGCGCGACCGTATCATCAGGCCTTCGCGCGCGGCGTTAAACTGATCGGCGCGACCAGCCACTACGTCACCGAGGTCCTCGATGATGGACCGATCATTGAGCAGGACGTCGTTCGGGTCTCACATCGCGATACGGTCGAGGATTTGATCCGCAAGGGCCGCGACCTGGAGAAGGTTGTGCTGTCGCGCGCGGTGCGCTGGTACGTGGAGAACCGGGTTCTGGTCTACGGCAATAAGACGGTTGTGTTCTGAAAGCTGAGTTCGCGATTCTGATTTCAGTCCCCCACAAATGCACCATAGAATGTCGTCCTGAGCGGAGTGGCTTCTCCGCGGAGCGGAGCAGCCACGGAGTCGAAGGATCCCTATCTCTATTTTGCTTTTTTCTCCCTGGTGCGATCCTTGAGCTCCAGGTCCGATGTTAAGTAGGGATCGTTCGACTGCGAGCGGAGTTCGCTCCGCGAATTCTCCCTCGCTTGGAACGACCGAGCAATCACAGCCCCTACAGATTAGCGCTGCGTACAAGTCCATGTACTTCCGCGGACGCCATTTCACGCATAACAGTGACGCTCCGGTGGTAACTTGCACCGGAAGTAACTTTTCGTTTTTACTTAGACATTAGTAAAGTTTCGAAGGAAAACTGTCGCTTTCGGGGGCATTTTGGGCGAAGATCTTCGGTTTGAACTAGCCATTCTGGCGACCGTCCAGGGCTTTTACCAGAAGCTCATGATTGAGTCGTTGGGAGGCGAAGTGCCGGTCCCTAGCGGCCTCGATGAGGACGCGCTGCGCCACTCCGAACGCGAACTTCCGAACACCCTGTCGCGCATGTATCGCTGGTTGCATCTGCTGGATATGGCGATTACGCCCGCCATGCTGCGCCAGGCGCTTACTCCAGATACAGATTCCGAAGTGGCTGAGGCGTTGCTCCGTTATTTTGTTCGCCGCCGCGAGCCCAGCGACGTGAACCGCGACAAGACCGATCTGATTGCAACGTTCCTCTACCGCCATCCCCGCGTCCCCGGCCAATGGCAGCAGAGCGGATACGGGCTCGACGGCGCGCTTCCGTTATCTCCCTTCGAAATTGCCTTGATCGAAATTCTCGCCGACACCGATGTTCCCTCTTTGCCGGAAGAACACGTGCAATTGCTGCGCCGTTTCGATCCGCTGCGCGAAGAAATTTCCCGCTTCCGCGATTTCAACACCCTCATCGATTCCGGAATAGTCGGCCGCGTGCGCGAACTGAAGCAGTGGCTCGATGCTTCGTTTTATCATCCTGGAGTTCTGGCCACGGTTTCAGCTTACAACGCGGCCTTCGGCAGGAAATTTGATGAACTCTTCGCCAAGGCGCTCATCGAGATCAAAACCTTCGGGCAGGCCCTCGAAGACATGGGTGGGACCATTCTCACCACGGTCGACGGCGTGGAAGTCACAGTGGAACATGTGGCAGCGATTCAGGAACAGCAGATGTTGCAGGCCGACTATGGCAGCACGTTCGAGAAATTTCGTCGCGTGTCGAAGCTGAAGAAGGAACTGGACCGACGACCCCCGATCCGGCGGTCGTTGCTGAATCCTACCGCCCGCGCCGTGGGTAGTGGAGCCGCCGCTGCCGCTGCCAGAACCGCCAAAGCAGCGCTGGAAAAAACTCCGGCAGTCGCTCCGGTGTTTCAACCACCGACAGTAACGGCGCAACAGATCTCGGGGGAAGAGAGCAAGCTCCGGCGGGTCGAGGAATCGATTCGAGTCTTTGTGCGCGTCGCCGATCCCAAGTATCGCCGGGTCGTACCCATGCGCTTTTTCAATCTCACTCTGACCGCACCAGAGGCCGACGCCTACGGCGCCGCATTCCTCGAAGAAAAGACTCCGCGGGCCGACGTCGCTCGCACTCTGATTCGCCTGGTTTCGATTTCGGGGCGCATCAGCACAGAACTGGAAGAACTGAAGCGCAGCCAAAAAATGTCGTCCTTATGGAAACTCCATGCCGACGCCTTGGTGGTGCTATTGGATATGGCCAGTACCTCCGCCGAAGATGCGGGCAGCGTGGCTAGGCTGGCACAGCAGAGCGGCTCAATGGCGGCCGGCGAAGCTATCCACGAATCGGTCCAAAAGCTGCGCAATCAGGGCGACGCAGCCGTGAAAACCCTGGCCAACGTCGAAGGCTAAACCTGCAAGTCCGCCACACGTTCCCGGAAGCATCTCCCGCTCGCCTGTTTCAAAGCCCCGGCCCGCAGTTGCCATCGAGGGGAAAGTTTCCTCCCGGACTTAGCAAGCTGAGCAAATGGAGATACGTGGTCAAGTGGTGACAGCAAGCCGGCTCCATCTTCACCTTCAGGAAGGAATTTAAGGGAGAGATCTGGTCCGCATGGTCGTATCCCCAAACCGATGGTGGCATCTTGGGCACCAGATCGAGTTCGTTGGCGATACGCCAGGTGTTGGGCACTTCGGTGTTGTAGGTGCGGGCAAATTGTGGATCGCCTACCAGCGGGCTGGCGAAGGTAATGACTTCCGGCGTGGCAAAAGCGCCACTCTCGGTCACTTCAAGCGCTAGCAGTGTAGCCAGGGCCGCCCCCAGACTGTGTCCGGTAATGGCTAGGGTCGCATTCGCCAAAGGGGCGAGGATTCCCCGCAGCACGTCAACCACTCGCGGAATACCGCCGGTCGATGCCACGACCAGCGATTGATAGACGCCGGTAAATCCGTCTTCGCTTTCGCCCGCGCCTTTCGCGCAAGGACAGGCAACTCTGAGAAAGCGTGCGTCCTGAATCCACTCCCAGATGCTGGCCGTTCCCCGGATGGCGACCACAAAGTCGTTGGCGGGAGCGGGCGACTTAGCAATGAATCCGAAGGGAACGATGTCTTTGGGTCCGCCGATGTCGGTAGCGAGATCGTTTCCGTAAATTGCTTGCACCAACTGAAAACCAAACGGAATCGCATACGTGAGCGGATTCGCAGCGGTGGGATTTTCGGCGGCGTTAACAAATTGTCCAAGCGTGAGGGCCCGTTGAATGTTCATCGGCATAAGCATCTCCGGGAAAAAGGTAGAGCCCGAGTTCGGAGAGCGAGTATATCGCAGAAGCGAGAGCCCGCGTTTGCTACAGTGGACGGAAAACAGTTTCGCTCGGCGCGGTGCTATGAACACCGGGCATAAGGTCAAGGTTTCTAATCAAGGCTTCCAATCTCTACGGCGTGCGGACTTTTTGCGCCACTCCTCGCCTAACATTCTAAAGTGGGCGGTATTCCACCTGTAGATGATTTCAGCACCTGCTTTCAGGGCGCAGGCCCCTATTAAGCCGTCGTACAACATGCCACCGATGATCCCCTTCGAGGCAAACTTGCGGATCGCAGCCACAGACTCGGGTGCGTTGAGGGCTATGATCGTAAGGCGCTCTTCAATTTTCTCCAAAGAAATCAGCGCTTGTTCTGCGCTCAAACGGTCCTTTCCCAGATAACGGGTCAGTGTGGCGTACATCTCTGCCAGGTTATGAGCGGCGCAAAATGTAGAAGAACGCTTGGCGGCGGAAAGAACTGCGAAACTCCGTTCGAAGTGTTCGTGGTCTTCAAGAACAGCGGCCACGAGAACCGTGGCGTCGAAGAATACCTTCACCGGGACTTCCCGCATGCTAACCGCTTGTCCTCCTGAGGATGAAGGGCTAACTCCGAGCGCTCATCGCGCAGGTCGCGCATGGTGTCGTTCACCGACGATGCTGAAATTGGTCGGCCTGTCCGGAAGACCCAGATGCCATCCCTTAAGCGCATCTGCGCAGTTCCCCGAATCGGACGCAGCACAATCTGTCCTTCGGAAGCCTCCAATTCCAAAGAGTCCCCCGCCTGAAGCTGCAGTTCGTCTCTCACCGGCTTCGGCAGGACGACGCGACCAGCCTTATCGACTGTTAAAGTGGCATTCATGATGGCATTTTGCCATGCTATTCGCCATCTCTAATGCCATTTTCCTTCAATATACGTTTCCAAAAATCGAAAGGGGACGAGCGATTTCTCGCCCGTCCCACTGACTACTAGTTCAAAGCTTTCCGCTCGGAGCTAATTAATGTCGAACTGCTGTTGGTGCACCGCCGGATCGCTCTTCACGATGATAGTCCGCTTGGTCAGCTCTTCCATTTCATTCAGCAAGCGGCCATTGTTGCCTTTCAATTCCTTGGCCACATCGGGATGCACGCGCAACATGACGTCTTCGCGCTCCAGGTGCTTCGCGATCTTTCGCATCTCGACGTAAATCTCATTGCAAACCGTGGTCACCGATTTCACATAACCTGTCGATTCGCAATACGGACACGGCGCGCCGATGGTGCGTTCTAGCGACTGCTTCACGCGCTTGCGGGTGATGGCAACCAGGCCGAAATCATTAAACTGCAGCGTTTTCGATGGAGCCCGGTCGTGACGGAGTTCCTCTTCCAGGGCCTGCATCACGCGCTGGCGGTTGCGGCGCTCATCCATGTCAATGAAGTCGATGATGATAATGCCGCCCAGATCGCGCAGCCGAATCTGCCGCACGATTTCCTTGATCGCGTCCACGTTGGTCTTGACGATCGTGTCTTCTAGACGCGAGGTCTTGCCAACGTACTTCCCGGTGTTGATGTCGATCGCGACCAGCGCTTCGGTCTGGTTGATGACGATGTAGCCGCCGCTCTTCAGCCACACCTTCGACTTGAGCGCCTTATCCATCTCGTCTTTCAAGCCGAACTGTTCGAAGAGTGGAGTCTCTTTTGTGTACAGCTTCACGCGCTTCACCAGCCCGGGTTGGAAGCGGTTGAAGAAGCGCAGCACGCGCTCGTACTCCGGTTCGGTGTCAACCCAGATGACGGAGAAGTCCGAAGTGACCTGGTCGCGCAGCACGCGCTCGACCACATTGAGATCGTGATAGATCAGCGCGGGCGGCTTCGAGGCTTCCGAGCGCGTCTTGATGTCATGCCACAATCCCTTAAGAAAGCGGATGTCGGCGCGGAGCTCTTCTTCGCTTGCGCTCTGCGCGGCAGTGCGAACAATGAAGCCCCCATGACCATTCTCTCGCTCACTGAGTATGATCCGCTTCAGGCGCTGGCGTTCTTCCTCCGACGAAATTTTGCGTGACACTCCAGTGTGGTTCACCGTCGGCATATAGACCAAAAAGCGTCCGGGCAGCGCGATATGGCTGGTGATGCGCGCGCCTTTCTTGCCGATCGGCTCCTTGGCGATCTGAACCAGAATCTCCTGCCCTTCCTTGAGCAGATCGCTGATCAGCGGAACCGGTGCCGATTCTCTGCGACGGAAACGGCCGCGTCCGCCGCCTCCTCCGCCACTGCGGCGTCCGCGATCCCGCGGACCGCCCTGACGATCTTTATCTCTGTCATATCCCGGCCGCGTCCGCGGGGCACGCTGCGTATAGCCTGCCGTCGACGCCGGAGCGCGAACCTCCACGCGGGCATCGACGGTGCCATTGCCGCGTGCTTCGGCGTCGAGCATGGCCTCAGCTTCGGCCTGAGCTTCCTCTAGTTCGAGTTCTTCGCTATCGTCTTCGCCCTCAACCGGAACGGCCTCGGCAGGGTGGGCTGCTCCAGATTCGGTCAGCCCAGACTCGGTCAGCGACGCCTTGTGAATCTCAGCAACTGTCTCCCGCGCTTCGCCATCGAGATGCCCGGGACCAGCCTGAGTCTCTTCCTCGAACTCCTCGTAGCCTTCGTCGGACGAACTTTCGTAGCGAACCGCATCCGCCTCTTCTTCGTCGATGGTCTCTTCTTCCATCGTGCCCGGAGCGGCAAATACTGGACTCTGTTCCCCGCGTGCAGAATGTACGGGAGTTTCGTATTGGCCGGATCCCGTCCGTTCCGGCGTATCGGCGATATTGCCATTTACTTCAGAAGCTTCCTGGGATTCAACTGCCGCGAGGGCCTCGCCCGGCCAACCCAGCGTAGGGACCGTCGCCTCTTCCGCGCGACGAAATTCCTGGTTCCAGTCGGTAGAAACGGACGCGGATTCCGCCTGCTCTTCGTGCACCGCTTGTATGTCTTCGTGCTGCTCGTGTAGCGGCTCGGCCGCCGATTCGCTCTCCGAAAAAATAGGCTCGTCTTCGGGGAAGGTCGCCGCCAGAGGAGCCGCCGACTCCGCGGAAAACTCCGAAGCGGCGTGCCGGGGTACTTCGGGAGTTGCCTGGCTAACTGGTTCCTGCACCGGCGGCTGCGGCGCATAGCTTCGGTACTTCGAAATCGACTCACCCGGCAACAGCATAGGCGTGTATCCCGGAGGCGGTCCCGAAGCCTGGGTTCGGCTGAATTCCTGTGGACGTGCCGCCATCGGCTCAGCCGCTGGCCGGGGAAAACGTGGCTCGGGGCTTCTCTCGGATGTTCGTTCGGAAGTTCGTTCGGTGGGCCGCTCGCGTTCTGCAGGCCGATCGCGCCCTTCTGGGCGATTATCACTCCGGCCGTCACGGCGTCCACCGCGGCGCCGCCGTCGTCCGCGGAAACCTCCCCGGTCCCGGCCCGGGTCGGCAGCGTTGCCCAACTCCGGGGCCGATGCCGAAGCCGAGGGTTGAGCGTCTGCCAAAGGCTCTGCTTCATTAAACTCCTCGCCCGAGTCCGCTTGATCGTCGCTCTCGTCCGCCAAAGCACCTTCGGGTGCCTCCGTCGAGCCGGCCTCAGCTTCGACGCGAACTGGCGGCTGCCGCAGATCCTGCACCCCGCGATTGGCCGGAACCACGTCCGTCAAATCGTCATCGTGCTCTTCCAACTCCATAAAGTCGGAGACGTAGAGGAACGCATCGCGTTCCAGGCCGATGTCGACAAACGCCGACTGCATGCCGGGCAGCACGCGCGTGACGCGGCCTTTGTAGATGGATCCGGCTAAGGTGTATTCATTTTCCCGCTCGAGGTAGATTTCCGCGAGGAGATCGTCCTCCACCAGGCCCACCTTGGTTTCGTGGGGGGTGGATGAGACAAATAGTTCTTTGTTCATGCAACACTCCGGTCCCGCCGGCTAAGGCCGGGCAGGAATCACCGGGGCGGAGTCAGGGAAGGCGCGGGAGGATGAGGCAAAGAGCGTCGCGATGCTGCCCAACATAGGGGACGGCCGGGGCCAGAGAGTTCTTCTCGTCTCTCTTGCCGAGTCCGCTGCGCAAGCTTGGGAATCTTTTGCACGTATCGCTTTAACTTCTGCCGGGGTTTGTGACCGCACTCTCAGACCCAACTTGGGTCGGGGGGCCGTTCCCTGCCCGGCTAACTCTCCGCTTCAATCCTGCCCGGCCCTCGACTGCTCGACTGGCCGGTAAAATGCCCCCTTAACGCGAGGGCGATCGATATTTTGGGGCTACGCTTCGAAGCGCAGCAACTGCGTCCCCTGCTCTTCCCCGTTCACAATTCCCCGCAAACCACTCATCTTGAAAGATTAGGGAGCTAGTTTACGAAACGGCGCATACGAACATTCATAACCATCCCTAGCGCCAGGAACATGAACAACACGGAAGACCCACCATAACTCATCAACGGCAGAGGTATTCCGGTGACTGGCATAAAGCCAACCACCATGCCGACATTGACCAGGATATGGAAGCTAAGCACAGCTACCACACCCATCACCAAGAACGTGCCAGCGCGGTCGGGCGCTGTTTGCGCGTTCTGGGTCAAACGCATCAGCACAATGAAGTATAGCAGCAGAACCCCGAGCGCGCCTACGAATCCATGTTCCTC
>Ga0209006_10006895_pt1 | contig 10263 bp, 11 predicted proteins | sample JacPin_JW_Ref_O2_FD_188567 | JGI IMG/M metagenome (GOLD analysis project Ga0209006, IMG submission 188567) | Forest soil microbial communities from Algoma, Ontario, Canada - Jack Pine, Ontario site 1_JW_Ref_O2 (SPAdes) (version 2) | ecosystem: Environmental > Terrestrial > Soil > Boreal... | reverse complement strand
CGGCCTGGCTCGCTTTGTAGCCTTTGAAATCGAAGTTGAGCTGGTAGTTGCATGGGGCGTTGGCGATCGAGTCGAACGAGATCACGATGATCCCCGCCTTGCACGCCTTCTCGATCACGCCATTGACCGCCGTTTCGGACGCTGCGTCGACGAGCAGCACGTCTACCTTCTTGAGGATCAGTTCGCCGATCTGGCTGTTTTGCTGCGCAACTGAGCCATCGCCGTTCGTCACGATGTAATCGGCGATCTTCCCCTCGCTCTTGGCTTGTTTGGCGGCAGCCTCGAACGCCTCGACCATTTGGTGGCGCCAAGTGTTTCCGTAATAGGCGTTCGACAGCGCAATGACTGGCGCCTGGGGTGTCGCCATCGCTGGCGCGGTCGAAAGCGTGAGTACGGCGAGTACGGCGAGTGCGGATTTCATTTGGCTCCTCCCATGGACACCTGCGCCTCAGTCTTGCGTGAAGCGCTGGTTGTGTACATAGTATACCAGTTGAAGTGTTGGCAAGCTTCAATTCGACGGGCGGCTCTCTGAACTTCGCCGCGCGAGACTCAAGTGCGTGAGGGGTCGGAGATTCTCAAATTGGACGGTCGAGGGCAGATGCAGCGCACGTTCCCGACAAAGCGGGACCCAGTGGCGCGGCCTAAGTTGGCCGAGCTCGTCCAGAACCGGCTGCTTGCGGTCATCAAGGCGGAGAACCTGCGGCCCGGCGATCCCCTCCCGTCCGAGCGGGAACTCATGCAAAGCTACGCCGTGGGGCGCCCCTCGATCCGCGAGGCGATGCAGAATCTGAAGCGCATGGGCCTCATAGAGATCAAGCACGGCGAGAGACCGAGAGTCGCGTCCCCGTCATTCGAGCGCATGGTCGGCGACATGAGCGAGACGATGCGCCATGTCCTAATGAATTCGGCCGCCACGCTTGACCATTTGAAGGAGGCGCGGGCCTCATTCGAAATGACCATCGCGCAAATCGCGGCCCGAAAACGCACGACGGAGGACGTTGAAGATTTGCGCCGGATCCTGGCCGAGCAGGAACAGGCGCGCCTCGACTCGAACGCCTTCCTCGAAGCCGATGGCCGGTTCCATCACCGCATCGCCGTCATTACGGGCAATCCGATCTTCGCCCACTTGAGCCAGGCTTTGTTCGCTTGGCTCGCCCGGTTTCATTTCGACCTGGTTCGCAAGCCGGGACTCGAACAGCTCACGCTTGCCGAGCACAGCCAAATTCTGGAAGCGATCGAGCGAGGCGAACCGGATGAAGCGGCGAGACTGACGGGCGACCACTTGAATCGCGCCAATACGCTCTACAATCAGGCCAACTTTCGCGCTTGACGCACGCTTTCTTCCCAGGGGTTGTTCGTGTTGGGACCGCTGGTATACTGAGTATACAAGACGGGAGGGACGCCGTGAGCGTCGAGCGCATCGAAGCCGACTATCTCATCGAAACCGCTTACGACGTCCAAACGGCTGTCGAAGCGATGGCAGGCGAACAATCCTCCGGAACCTTCGTGCCCGTTCCGGGTGAAACCCCGGAGCTCAAGGCGCGATCGGCGGCCCGCGTCGAAAATCTGGAACTGCTGGGCGAGGTGGACCGACCGAGTCTTCCCGGATCGGGCGCGCCCCGCGAGAGCAGCCGACGGCTGACCGCGCGCGCCACGCTGTCCTGGCCCCTGGACAATATCGGCCCGTCGCTGCCGAACCTGATGGCGACCGTCGCTGGCAATTTGTTCGAGCTCAAGCAATTCTCGGGTCTGCGCATTCTCGACATGCGGCTGCCGGACGCGTTTGCGAACGCCTATCCCGGGCCCAGATTCGGGGTCGACGGCACGCGCAAGCTGAGCGGCGTGAGCGGTCGGCCGCTCATCGGCACCATCGTCAAACCGTCGATTGGCTTCACGCCGGAGCAAACCGCCGAGCTTGTGGATGTGTTGTGCGCGGGTGGCATCGATTTCATCAAGGACGACGAATTGCAGTCGGACGGTGCGCACTGTCCGTTCGATGAGCGTGCGCGCGCGGTGATGCGCGTAATCGACGGCCATGCCGAGCGCAGCGGCCACAAGGTCATGTTTGCGTTCAACATCACGGGAGAGATCGACGAAATGCGGCGCCGCCACGACCTCGTGGAGAGCTTAGGGGGCACATGCGTGATGGCGAGCTTGAATTCGATCGGCGTCGTCGGAATGATCGCGCTCGGGCGTCACACTCGCTTGGCCGTTCATGCGCACAGGAACGGCTGGGGCTATCTGTCGCGCCACCCTGCGCTTGGCTGGTCGTATGTCGCGTGGCAGAAAATCTGGCGGCTCGCCGGCGCCGATCACCTGCACGTCAATGGGCTCTCCAACAAGTTCAGCGAATCAGACGACAGCGTGACCACATCTGCGCGAGCCTGTCTCACGCCGATGTTCGACACGAAACCGTGCACCGTGATGCCGGTGTTTTCCTCCGGGCAATCGGCCCGTCAGGCAGCGGGGACGCTTGCCGCGCTCGGCTCGACTGACTTCATTTTCGCCGCTGGCGGAGGGATCATGGCCCATCCCGGCGGCCCCGCTGAAGGCGTGCGCGCGTTGAGGGAAGCCTTCGAGGCGGCGATGGCCGGCGTTCCAGCGGAACGCTATGCTTCTACACACCCCTCGCTCGCCGTGGCGCTGCAGATGGCCTCTGCATGACGGAGCCCGCGGGCCTTCCCGCCGGGGTCCTGGTCGCCTTCTACGGCGATGATTTCACCGGCTCTTCGGCTGTCATGGAGGTCATGACCTTCGCCGGCTTGCCATCGGTGATGTTTGTCGAGACGCCGACGCCCGAGCAGCTCGGACGCTTTCGAAGCTACCGGGCGATCGGAATTGCCGGCGTCGCCCGGTCGCAGGCGCCGAGCTGGATGGAGGCGCACTTGCCCGGCGCTTTTCGCGCGCTCGCGGCGCTCAAGGCGCCTGTGATGCATTACAAGATCTGCTCGACGCTCGATTCCTCGCCGACCGTGGGGTCGATTGGCCGCGCGATCGACATCGGCGCGCCCATCTTCGGCGAAGCGCCCGGGGCGGCGAACTGGCAGCCGCTTGTCGTCGCCGCGCCGGCCATCGGACGCTACCAGGCGTTCGGCAATCTGTTCGCGGCGTCCGGCGAGGGCATTTATCGCCTCGACCGCCATCCGGTCATGCAACGGCATCCGGTCACGCCCATGGATGAGGCCGACGTGCGCCTGCATATCGGAAAGCAAACTTCTCGCGCGGTCGGACTCATTGATTTTGCCGCGATGAAGCGCGGCGCAGGCTCCGAGCAGTTCGACGACGAGCTTGAGCAGGGACGGTCTCTGCTCTCGCTTGACATTGTCGATGACGAGACTCTGCGGTGGGTGGGCGCGCTCATGTGGGGGAAGCGAAAAAGCTCGCTGTTCGCCATCGGATCGCAGGGCGTTGAATATGCGCTTGTCGCGCACTGGCGCGCCGAGGGGTGGCTTCCGGACGCGGTCGCGCAGAAGTCAGCGTCCCGCCAGTCGCAGATCGTCGCCGTCTCGGGATCGGTCTCACCGGTCAACGCTTCGCAGATCGATTGGGCGCAGAGGAACGGCTTTGATCTTATTGGCTTCGCCGCCGAAGCGAGCCTCGACAAGCGGGGCTGGCAGGCCGAGATCGACGCGACAGCCGATCAAGCGCGCGTCGTGCTCTCGAGCGGACGCTCCCCGCTCATCGTGACTGCTCGCGGCCCCAATGACGAAGCCGTCGCTCGGTTCCGTGCGAAGCTCGCCGCCACTGGCGGCGATCCCGTCGACATCAACGCCCGCATTGGCGCGGGCTTGGGAGAGATTCTCAAGCGCCTCATTGGCGAAGGCCGAGTGACACGCGCCGCCGTCTCTGGCGGCGACACCTCCGGCTTCGCCATGCGCGCGCTTGGCGCTTACGCGCTCGAGGCGATCGCGCCGATCGCCCCCGGGGCTCCGCTTTGCCGCATCTTCTCGACCGATCCGAAGGTGGATGGGATCGAGATTGCGCTCAAAGGCGGGCAGATGGGCAAAGCGGATTTTTTTGGTTCGGTCCGCGCAGGACGCGCGGCAACTCGTGGAGGAACGACGTGACGAAAATCGCACTGCTGGGCGCCGGTGGAAAGATGGGCGTGCGCCTGTCGACCAACCTCAAAGACACCCGGTTCGACGTGGATCATGTCGAGGTGTCCGAAGAAGGGCGCGCGCGTCTCAAGCAGGCGCTGGGGATCGACTGCATGGAGCAGGGTCAGGCAATCTCGTCCGCCGATGCCGTTGTTATGGCCGTGCCGGACCGGCTGATCGGCAAGATCCTCAAGACCTTCGTCAAGGACCTTCGTTCAGGCGCGAAGGTTGTGATGCTTGACGCGGCGGCCCCGCACGCGGGCGAACTGCCGGAGCGCGAAGACATCACTTATTTCGTCACGCATCCGTGCCACCCGCCGATCTTCAACGACGAAACCGACCCGAAGGCGAAAACCGATTATTTCGGCGGGGTCCATGCCAAGCAGCATATCGTCTGTGCGCTCATGCAAGGCCCGGAGGCGCACTATGCCGAATGCGAGGAGATCGCGCGTGAGATTTATAAGCCGGTGATGCGCGCACACCGCTGCACGGTCGAGCAGCTCGCCATTCTCGAACCCGCGCTTTCAGAGACGGTTGGCGCGACGTTCGCGCTGGCGCTCAGAGAAGCGGCAGACGAGGCTGTTCGCCGCGGCGTGCCGAAACAGGCCGCGATCGACTTCATCATCGGCCACCTCAACATCGAGCTTGCGATCGCGTTCGGAATTTTCCCCGAGGGCAAGTTCTCGGACGGCGCCTTGCAGGCGATCGACAACGCGAGACCGGTCATATTCCGGGACGGATGGCTCGACCGCGTTTTTGCGCCCGCTGCGGTGCTCAAGTCGGTCAAGGACATCTGCGAGGCTCCGGCACCGTGAGGCGTTCGACCCGCCCGTCGCGCGGCCAGGACCAGCCTGATTCATTTGCGGAGGGCAATCCAGCCTTCGCGGCGACCGACGCCTCTTGAGCATCGATAGCCTCGCCGGTTAGAACGAAGTGGGCTCGCGTGGGGCGTACGCGACAACTTCGCGAGCGCCTGAGTTTAGACAATGCAAATCCATCGTGGACGAAAGGCGCCCAGTAGTCTACTGAATTAGTAGATTTTCAGCAGACGTTCCCATGAGCACTGGTCAGGCCATATCCGCTTCGCTCGCCCTGTCGATAAAGGGCGGCCCACGTTCGATCGCCGTCGTCGGTGGGGGCGCAAGCGGCGTGCTCATCGCGGCGCATTTGCTGAGGCATGCCGGTGACGATGTTCATCTGAGCCTGATCGAACCACACGCCCGGATCGGCCGCGGGCTCGCCTATGCGACCGAAAACGAGAGTCACCGACTGAACGTCAGGGCCTCGGATATGAGCGCCTTCCCTGACGACCCGGATCATTTCTGGCGGTGGCTGCGAGCGAACGGACAAACCGGCGAGGATCGCTTTTGTTTCATCCCCAGACCCGTGTACGGCAGGTATCTGGCTAGCCTGATCGAAGATCGCTTGGCCGAGACCAACGCGCCACGCCTACGTTGGCTGCGCAAGACTGTTGTCGGCCTTACGGAGCACGACGGCTCCGTCACGCTTCAATTCTCTTCTCGCGAAACAGCGACGGTCGATGTCGCCATTCTCTGCTGCGGGCACGAGCCGTCCGAGCACCTCGCCGCGCCGTTCGTCGACCCGTGGAAGGATCCGCGAGAGTGGAATAAGGCGCCGGATTCAACGATACTGATTCTGGGGACCGGGCTGACGATGGTCGACACGGCGATTTCGCTCAGCGAATCCGGTCACCACGGACCGATCCTCGCCATCTCGCGGCGTGGCCTGCTGCCGCACGCCCATCGCCGGATCGAAGCCGCTCCGATTCAGGAAACGGAATTGCCGGCGCCCAAGAAACTCGGGGCGTTCCTGCACTGGCTTCGTGAAAAAGTCCGGGATGAGGCGCGAGGCGGCGGAGACTGGCGAAGCGTTGTCGACGGTCTGAGGCCGCACACGCAGGCAATCTGGCGCGCCATGCCGAGTGGCTCCCGCAGGAGGTTCCTCGAGCACGCGCGCCCCTGGTGGGATACTCACCGCCACCGGATGGCGCCTGAGGTCGATGCGAAGATCCGAACCCTGCGTGAGAGCTGCCAATTGCAGATCCTTTCCGGCCGCATCGTCGAAGTAACTCAGAAGCGAGGCGGGGCGAGCGTGCGCATTCGTCCGCGCGGGTCTGGGGCGACGTCTGAGCTTGAGGTGTCCCGCATCGTGTCCTGCAGAGGCACCACGAGTGATCCGCGGAAGAGCGCCAATCCACTCGTCGCACAGCTTCTCACCGATGGCCGCGCGCGCGTCGATGCGCTCGGCATCGGCCTCGACGTCGACGACGATTGCGCGCTCATTGACGCCAGCGGACGCGCCTCGACCCGCGTCTTCGCGGCCGGTCCGATGAGCCAAGCCGCCTTTTGGGAAGTGATTGCAGTGCCGGACATTCGCTTGCAGGCCGCGTCGCTCGCCCGGCGTCTTCTGGAAGACATGCCGACGCGGCGGCGAGCCTAACGGGATCAGGAGTCGAGCTTATCGCGCTCGTCGTTGCGGCGGGCGCGATCCCGACTGACGGCTCGTCTGTCGGTTTCCGAACGGCGAATCTGAAAGACGAAGTCGTCGTCAGAATTCCCCGTCTCAGCGAGGAGGTGATTGAGGCGAACGAGCGCGCCACGGGTGGCGCGCCAGACAGTCTCCGCCGTCGAATTGAGCCTCATGCTCATATTCCTTCTCCATTGTCGAAGGGGTCGCGGGCCGTGTTGTCGACCCGCTCGCCCAGCCGGCTATCGCCAGCGCTTACTGTGTCTTTTCGACGGGAGCGGTCAGCCATGAAGCCGTAGCGAGGTCGCTGACGCCGAAGCCCGGCAGCTTCTTGTCGAGGTCCTGAACGGTCTTGATGTCGTTCTTTTCCAGCGCTTCGCGCGTGATGATCACGGGCTTCACCTCGATGACCTTGCCTGGGTCCTGTCCAGCGATAAGCAGCGCGAGCGCGCGCAGCGACACCTCGCCGACAACAACCGGGTTCGTCGCGGATGTCGCCACCCAGGAGCTGCCGGGCTCGCGAATTTCCTGGATGTCCGCGGTTGACACGTCGGCCGAATAGACCTTGATCTTGTCGGCGAGGCCCGCCTCGGCGGCGCCGAGTTTCACACCACGAGCGAACTCGTCGTAGGGCGCGAAGACGACCGTGATGTCGGGATGAGCGCGCATGCGGCCGCGGTCTGCGAGGCAACCGTCGTCGCCGTGTTCGAGTCGACCGCGCCCCACACCGCTTTCTCTTGGATGCCGGGATGCGCCTTCTTGACGTCGGCCCAAACTTCTCCGCGCAATTCAAGCGGACGGAACCCCGCGACAAAGACATAGCCGGCATTGAACTTGTCGCCGTTCTCCTTCAGCGCCTCGTCGAGGACCTGACGCGCGATCTCATGATCGCTCTGTGACACAAGCGGCACTTTGGGATTGCCGATGTCAATGTCCTTGACGACCACCTTGATGCCTGCGTCGACAGCCTTCTGGATTACGTCTTTCACCGCCTCCGGCTGGCCATGGCTGACGATGATCCCCTGAACGCCGAGCGCGATCGCCTGCTCGATCTGGTCGCGTTGAAGAGCGGCGTCCTGCTTGCCCTGGAAGATGTGCAGGTCGACGCCAAGCGCCTTCGCCTGCCGGGCCACGCCCGCCTCATAGGCTTCGAAATAGTCGCCTTGCGAGAGAAAGCTGACGAGCGCGATCTTGACGCCGCCCTTGTCAAAAGGCGCCGGCGCGCCTTTGATCCCATCGGCGAAAGCGATACCACTTACGGCAGCCCCAACAAGAAGGCCGACGAGACCAGCCCGGAAATGTCGCATGAAAAGACTCCGCGATATGATGGCCTCAGCGGCGGCCACGGCCGATTCCAAAGGTGAGCGCGAGCGCGCAGACGAGCACTGCGCCCTTGACGAAATCCTGCGTGTAATAGGGGACGTTCAGCATGGTGAGCCCGTTGAGGACCACGCCGACGAAGATCGCGCCTGTCACCGCGCCGAGCACATTGGGCCGACGCTGATCAAGCACAGCGAAACCGATGAGTGAAGCGGCGACGCTGTCGAGGAGCAACGAAGAGCCAGCGAACACGTCGCCGCGTCCGACGCGCGCCGCGATGAAGACGCCTCCTAGCGCAGCCAGAACGCCCGAGATCACATAGGCGGCCACGCGATAGGTCTTGACCGGCGCCCCCGCAAGGTAGGCTGCTGTCTCATTGCCGCCGACCGCGTAGAAGATTCGGCCCCAGCGGGTGCGCTCCATAAAAAACCGGAAGATCACGGCGATGATCGCGACGATCGCAACTGGCAACGGCGCGACGCCGAACAACTGACGGCGGCCGACTGCGAGAAAAGCCGGGTCGAAGGCGCCCTGCGCAACCGAATTGTCGGAGAGAATGAGGCCTGTTGTGATTGAGCGCCCGGCGCTGGGGATCAATTCGAGGCCGGCGAGCAGGAACATCATGCCGAGCGTTGCGAGAAGATCCGGAATGCGCAAGCCGACGATAAGCAGGCCGTTGACGGCGCCGATCACAGCCCCCATCGCGAGTGCAAAGGCAATCGTCGCCGTTGCGCCGAACTGCCACACGACCATCGCGTAGCTCGACGCCATGAGCGTGAAGGCGGCGATCGATCCGATGGAGAGATCGAATCCATCCACGGCGAGCGTAACAGTGACGCCGATCGCAAGAAGGGCGACGACCGCGACTGATTGCAGCACGCTGAACAGATTGTTGACACGGAGGAACGCCGGCTCGGCAAAATGAAAGAAAGCGATGAGCGCGGCGAGAATGATGAAAATCGCGTAGCGCCTGAGCGTTCGCCCCAGGAGGTCGAAAGCAGGCACGCGCCGAGCGACGGTCTCGGCGTCAACGTCCGCGGTCACGCCGCATCCTGTCGTTTGTCGTCGGCCGGTCTCGCTTCAAGCGCAGGGCCGCTAGGCGAAGCGAGCACAACCGTTAAGGGCGAAACCATTGAAGCCCGAAGCGATAGGCCCCGCGGCCTGAAGGGGGGGCTGCCGCGACGGCGAGGGCCGCAAATAGCGAGTGCCGCCGCAAGACGGGTTAATGAGCGACCGGCTCGTGCTCCACCGATTGGCGAGGTTCGCGAACTGGAACGCCGAAGGAAGCGATGACGCCGCGGCTGGTGCGCACGAGATTGGCGCTTGGTCCGTTTGTTCCGACGCTGCGCCGGCTCACGCGCGCGCCTTCTATCAAGAGAAAGAGCGTGTCAGCCAGGAGCTCCGGCTGCGAGGCGCCGGCAGCCTTACAGAGATTCGTCAAGCGTTCGCGCTGACGCATCTTAAATTCCTCAATCACGCGAAGACCGGGATGGCCCTGCTCGGTCAATTCGATCGCGGCGTTGGCAAGATCGCAGCCGCGTTCGTCCCCAGCGATGAATATTGCGGCCTTGTCCATGAAGCCGTAAAGCTGACCACCGGGGTCCCCAGGATTCTGGGCTTCGATTTCGGCCCAGATTTCGTCCGACTTTCGCCCTTTGTAGTTCAGATACTCGATAATAAGCTCGTCCTTGGAATCGAAATGGCGGTAAAGCGCCATCTTGCTAGTGCCCGCGGCCTCGGCGATGGCTTCGACTCCCACCCCTCGAATGCCCTTGCGGTGGAAAAGGTCCTGCGCGCAGTCGAAGATGCGGTCGCGGGGCTTCCCGACCCGGGGAACTTGTACGTCCGGGTCCGAATTCGATTTTTCTTTGTTCATGGTGCTTGACGAACCCGTTACCGATCGGTATCAGATAGCGATACCGACCGGTACCAGACCGCGCTTGCAGAGTCAAACTGCCGTGCGGTAACAGCCGGGCCTAGTCAAAAGGAACATCCGCTATGGCGTACGGAAGCGCCCAGACAATCGACGACCTCCTGGCGGACTCGCTCATTCAGAAGGTTATGCTCGCCGACGGCGTGGAGCCTCAGGCGCTGAAAATCCTGTTGGACGGGACGGCCCGTCGCATCGCCGAGTCGCGGCGCGCGGCCACGGTACAGGTGGGGCAAGATCTCGGCCGGCGTAGCTCGTTTCGCGGACCGCTCCTCCTGATGCGGCCCACGGCGCGCACAACGGGCGGCGAATGCGGAGCATCGCTCTGCGGCTGACCATGCTCCGTTAAAGCCGAGGCGATCCTGTGGTCGGCTTTTTCATCCAACGCCCAATCTTCGCCTCGGCAATCGCCGCGATCCTCGTGCTCGC
>Ga0209006_10006894_pt1 | contig 10263 bp, 10 predicted proteins | sample JacPin_JW_Ref_O2_FD_188567 | JGI IMG/M metagenome (GOLD analysis project Ga0209006, IMG submission 188567) | Forest soil microbial communities from Algoma, Ontario, Canada - Jack Pine, Ontario site 1_JW_Ref_O2 (SPAdes) (version 2) | ecosystem: Environmental > Terrestrial > Soil > Boreal... | reverse complement strand
CTCCAAGTGCAGCAGTGAAAGGGGTTCTGCCAGACCCCCAGTACGGGCGGTCCTCCCGCGCCGGGCGGATCCGTGCTGAGCTGGTTTTCGTCAGAGAAGACCCCGCCACCTGGATGGAGCCAGCCATGCCTGTTATCCGTGTCACCTGCCCAGAGAACGTGCTGACCGCTCAACAAAAGGAACAGTTCGCCCCGCTGCTCATCGATGCCGTGATGACCCAGGAGGTCGACCCGGTCACCGACGTGGCCAGGAACGCCACGTTCCTCGTGTACAACGAGGTTCCCCAGCAGAACTGCTTCATGGGTAATGAACCCTTCTGGCTGGTCGAGGCGATGACCGCCGCTGGGTTCTTCACTCAGGAGCGACGCGATCGCGCGCAGGCCGCTGTCGCGCAGGCGTTTCTCAAGGTGCTCGGCGATGATGGCTCGTCGGTCGTGTTGGGTGGCGTGCGGATTGCTCCGGCGTACCTGATGCGCGTCTACTGTCTGCTCATCGAGATCCCCGAGGGCAGCTGGGGAGCCACCGGGCACGGCGTTTCGGCGCTCGAGATTGGCCACATGATCGGTTCCGATAAGGATCCGCAGCGCTGGTCTGAGCTGAAGGTGACCACCGCCAAACTGCAGGCGGCGCGGGCCACGTAAGACCGCATTTCTCGCAAAGGACGATTCCTTATGCAACGCAGAATTCTCGGCGGTGGCGGAATCTCGGTGAGTGAGTTCCCGCTGGGCGCGATGAATTTCGCTGCCATGGGCAATGGTGCGCATGGTACGTGCGCTTCACCGCCCGCTCAGTATGCTGGCCTGATGAGCGGGCAGACCCGGGCGGTTTTGCCGATCTTGTTCAGCGCCAACACCGACGCCGGTTAGATGGCCGTCGTTTTCCCTCGTCGTGGAGGCATCGCGGAGCTGAAGGGCCGGCGAAGCGAATGTCAGGTGCTTGACCGGCTGATCGCAGCTGTCCGGGCGGGTGAAAGCCGGGTACTGGTGGTGCGCGGCGAAGTTGGTGTGGGCAAGACCGCGCTGTTGGATTACCTGGCCGGTCACGCGTCGGGCTGTGTGGTGGCGCGTGCGGCTGGTGTGCAGTCCGAGATGGAGCTCGCCTTCGCCGGCGTGCATCAGCTGTGCGCGCCGATGCTCGATCACCTCGAACGGCTCCCGCTTCCTCAACGCGATGCGCTGGCGACCGCGTTGGGCATTAGTTCCGGTGCGGCGCCCGATCGGTTCCTGGTGGGGCTGGCGGTGCTAGGCCTGCTCGCGGAGGCTGCTGAGCAGCAGCCGCTGATCTGCGTGGTGGACGACGAGCAGTGGCTGGATCGCGCGTCGGTGCAAGTCCTGGCGTTCGTGGCCCGGCGCCTGCAGGCCGAATCGGTCGGTTTGGTGTTGGCTGCGCGCCAGCCCAGCGACGACCTGGCGGGACTGCCAGAGCTGGTGCTCGAGGGTCTGGGCGAGGACGATGCGCGCACGTTGTTGGATTCGGTGCTTCCCGGGCCACTGGACGCGGCGGTGCGCGACCGCATTGTGGCCGAGACGCGCGGTAACCCGTTGGCGTTGTTGGAGCTGCCGCGCGGGTTGACGCCGGCGGAACTGGCGGGCGGGTTCTTCGCCGGCACAGTTCGACTCTCGGAGAGTATCGAGGAGAGCTTCCGGCGGCGGCTGGAGAGTCTTCCCACCGAGACCCGGCGGCTGGTGCTGGTGGCAGCCGCCGAACCGGTCGGCGAACCGCTACTGGTGTGGCGGGCAGCCGAGCGGCTCGGGATTGGGGCCGAGGCGGCCACGCCGGCGGCACGGGCCGGCCTGCTGGAGCTCGGAGCCAGGGTGCTGTTTCGTCACCCGTTGGTGCGTTCGGTGGCCTATCGCTCGGCGCCTGTTCAGGACAGACACGACGTGCACCGCGCGCTGGCGGAGGTCACCGATCCGGAGCTCGATCCCGACCGGCGTGCCTGGCATCGCGCGCAGGCCGCGCCCGGACCCGATGAGGACGTCGCCGAGGAACTCGAACGCTCAGCCGGCCGAGCACAGGCCCGCGGTGGTTTGGCTGCCGCGGCGGCGTTCCTCGAACGGGCCGCGATGCTGACACCCGATCCTGCTCGTCGTACCCAGCGGCTACTTGCCGCGGCCAAGACGAAGCGTGACGCCGGCGCGTTCGACGCGGCACTGGGCCTGCTGGTCGCGGTCGAGGCTGCCCCGCTTGACCCGCAGCAGGCCATCGAGCTGCAGCGTCTGCGCGGGCAGATCGCGATGATGCAGCGACGCGGCGCCGACGCCGCCCGACTGCTCCTTGACGCGGCCAGACGTCTTGAGCCGCTTGACGCCGACTTGGCACGCGACACGCACTTGGAAGCGCTCGCGGCCGCGATTTGGGCCGCCGGTCTGGGAAGTCCCGGCGGCCTGGCCGAGGTGGCCGAGGCCGCCCGCGCCGTGCCACCGCGTCGTGGACCACCGCGCGCGGTCGACGTCTTGCTCGACGGGTTGGTGCTGCGCTGGACCCAGGGATATGCAGCGGCCGCGCCCACGCTCGCCCGTACGGTCGAGCTGTTTCTGGCTGTCGATGTCCCGAGCGACAACGTCGGTCGTTGGCTCTGGCTTCTTTGTGCAACCACCAGCGCCGAGGTCGCCTTCGAGCTGTGGGACGCCGACTCCGCGCAGGCGCTGGCCGAGTGCGTGGCACAGTTTGCCCGGGACGCCGGCGCGCTCGGCCACTTGCAGCACGCGCTCAATTCGCTCGCGAGAATCCAGCTGCTCGCGGGCGAGCTGAGTATTGCGGGGCTGATGGTCGACGAAGATCGCCTCATCGCTGAGGTCACCGGGAACCCGCCGGTCGGGAACGCCGAGATGATCCTCATGGCCTGGCGGGGCCAGCAGACGCGGGCCTCTGAGCTGATCGAGGCGACATTGCGGGAGCCCACCGACCGTGGTTTGGGCATGATGGTCGACGTAGCGATCTATGCGAGCGCGGTTCTCTACAACGGCCTTAGTCGTTACGGCGCCGCCCGCGACGCCGCTCAGCGGGTATTCGAGCTCGATCCGTTGGGTGCTGGGCCGTTTGTCGTGCCCGAGCTCGCCGAAGCGGCGTCGCGGACCGGTGACACAGCGCTGGTCGCGGCCGCACTGGAATGGCTGTCCGAACGCACGGCGGTGACGCCGACGGACTGGGCGCTGGGCATCGAAGCCCGTGTCCGCGCCCTGCTCAGCGAGGGCGAAGCCGCCGACAGGCTTTACCGCGAGTCGATCGAGCACCTGGGCCGCACTTGCACCCGCGCGCAGCTGGCCCGCGCTCACCTGCTGTACGGCGAATGGCTGCGACGCGAACGCCGCCGCCTCGATGCGCGCACCCAGCTGCGCACCGCCCACGACCTGCTCGACACGATGGGCATCGAAGCGTTCGCCGAGCGGGCCCGCCGCGAACTGGCGGCCACCGGGGAAACCGCCCGTAAACGCACCGTCGAAACCAGCGTCCAGCTGACCGCACAAGAGGCCCTCATCGCGCGGCTGGCCCGCGATGGGCTCTCCAACCCCGAGATCGGCGCCCGGCTATTCATCAGTCCGCGCACCGTCAAATACCACCTGAGCAAAGTCTTCAACAAGCTCGACATCACCTCACGCAACCAGCTTGACCGAGTCTTACCCAACGACCCGAGCACCGGCCGCCCGCACTAGGCCGCGCCCCGGAACCCGTCGCTGCGGTGGTGGTGGTAATCATGCAGCCTGGCCGACAGCATGAGCCCGTGGCGATCTCTCACGACTCTATTCGAACCGCACCTCGCTGAAATCTATTGCGACCATGAGCATTTCCATGATCGGCCGACGATCGGGACCCCGCGTGTAGGCGCGCCGCTTGGTTGGCAGACTTATGCCGTTCGCCACCACATAATCCGAAGTCAGTTGCGCCGCTTGAAAACCGCCTGCGATATTCACGCTGTAGTCATGGCGGCGCAGCCTCAAATCCTCGCCGAAGAAAAAATCCTGAATGAGGTTGTGCGTCTCGATCGAACCAGGAAAGTATGCGCGCAACACGCGCCACGTCTCTGCGCCTTCCCGCCAGCCCTCTGTTTCCTCGACCTGCACGCCATCCATCGCGAGAAGAAATGGGGTGGTGAGATAGGTCCATACGGCTTCGCCATTGAAATACGCACGATGGAGCGCGTCCCAAGGCGTGTTCATTTGGTGGCCCGCGAACGAGTCTTTAGGCGCACGGCGCTCCGCAACTACTGTGCCATCGAGCTTCTCGATGGCAATCCGATCTGGCGTGAACATCGTGCGCTGATCGGGAGCCCCGTAAGGCGAGACTGACGAGCGTTCCTCGTGCAACCAAGCGGTCATGCGGCGCGGGCTCGGGTCCTGTGGCACTCCCTTGAGCGGAAACAAGCCGCCACCACTCGCAATCGTCGCGTCAACTTTTTTGTACCCATTCCAGCGATCCATGCCACCGTGGGCATCAAGAATTCTGCCAAGCAGTTCGTTCATCAGGTATCCCCTAACATGTCTAAGTCTGTCGATCACCTCGGTTGAACAGCACGCTAAGCCGGTTCGTTCTTTGTTGGCGGCGCTGCCAGTCTTGTTTGAAAGCTCCGTATTTCGCCTGTTGTCATTGTCCGGTCCCTTGTGCTCTCTGCCCAATCGCCACCTCATCGAGACGCCGACCCTTCGACCGCCAATCCGAACGCGCTGTGGCTCGGCGAACACCTCCCCCCAAATTTCGGCTGCGAGGGCCAAGGTCGCATCGGCCAGTGGCCAGCGCACCTGGCCAGTCGCCGATCGACGGGCCGCGCGGCGTCAGAATGTCGTGGCGCAGACGAGTGGTCAGGTCGCCGCACGATCACGATCTCGCCAGCGCGGACCTGATCGACGGCGATCTCGATCTCGATGCCGCTGGTCCACTCGCGCGGCGTTGGCGCAAGCGCGGTGCGCGGTTGTTCGACAAGGGTCGGGGAGCGGCATCAGGGTCGGGGAGCGGCATCCGACTCGACGACGACTGACCACTCGCACTGTCCACAAGCGGATGCGAGCACCGGCTGAGCGAACAACGCTCGATGACAGTCGATTGAAGGAGAAATAGTGCTGCCCAACGAAGCTGAAGTGGTCGTTGTTGGTGGCGGCCCGACGGGCCTGGTGCTCACCGCGGCGTTGCGTCAGGCTGGTCATGATGTTCTGACGCTGGACAAGCAGGAAGAAGGGGCCAACGCGTCTCGCGCAGCGGCGATCCACGCGAAGACCTTGGAGGTCCTGCGGGAGCTGGACGTCACCGACCGGTTGATCGCCGAGGGCGTTGCAGTACCGACGTTCACGTTTCGCGATCGCGACAGGATCTTGACTCGACTGGACTTCTCCTCGCTGCCGACCCCATACCCGTTCGTGCTGACGCTGCAGCAGTATCGGACCGAGAAGATCCTCACCGAGCGCATGCATGCTCTCGATGGGCAGGTGATGCGTCCCTACAGCGTCGCGGGTGTCTGCATCGACGATGATGGCGCCGACGTCGAAGTGGACGGCCCAGATGGGCGCGAAGTCGTTCACGCGCGCTACGTCGTGGGCGCCGACGGCGTCTCCTCGGTGGTTCGGCAGAGCGCGAAAATCGGCTACGCCGGCGGGACCTATGACCAGTCGTTCACCCTTGCCGACGCCCGGATCGAGTGGCCGCTGCGCTTCGATGAGGTGCAGAACTTTTTCTCCCCTGCCGGCATCGTGGTCAGCGGACCATTGCCCGATAACCAACGTCGCGTTCTCGCGACGGTCGACAACGCACCCGAGGTCATCGACATCGACTTCGTTCAGCACATCCTCGACGAACGCGGCCCCACTGGAGCCCGGGTCAAAGAACTCACCTGGACATCGCAATTTCACGTCCACCACCGCATCGCCAGCACCTTCCACCACGGACCGGTGTTTCTGGCCGGCGACGCCGCCCACGTGCATAGTCCCGCCGGAGGCCAGGGCATGAATCTGGGCATACAGGACGCGGTCGATCTAGCGCACACCCTGTCCGCGTCGCTCAACGGCGCCAAAGACGCCGATCTCGACGGCTACGAAAAGCGCCGCCGACCGATCGCCCGCGCCACCGTGACTTTCACGAATTTCATGACCCGTGCCTCGATCGTCGACAACCGCCCTGCCCAACTGGTCCGCAAAGCCGTGTTCTCCCTGATCGGCGTCCTGCCACCGGCACGTAAGCAGATGGTCCTGCACATGTCCGAACTCGCCTGAAACGACCTCACAATGACAGCACCGCGGCTCAAAGGCCTACATCACGTCAAACTCCCGGTCAGCGACCTGGACAGCAGCCTGACCTGGTATCGGCGAGTGTTCGACGCCGAACACCTGAGCCAGTTCGATCACTACGATGGCGCTGGCGCCCGCTACGCCGTGATCCTGCAGCTGCCGGGTGTCGACACCCCGATCGAGCTGCGGTGGGCCCCCGATGCCGCCACCGCTACCGCCGGCTATGACCCGGTCAGTTTCGTGGCCGACGACATGCAGGCCTGGAGCGATCACCTCGACGCGGTCGGCATCGAGCACTCACCCGTCATCACGGCCCTCGCCGGTCAGTTGCTGATATTTCGCGACCCCGACCAGACATTCCTGCGCCTGCTCACCATGCCCGAAGGTGGCATCCAGGCGATCGAGATGAACCGCGACGCGGCCGAACCGGAAGGCCCCTGGGTCGCGCCCGACATCATGAAACACCCATGAGACCAGTGCCGGAAACGACCTGAAGAAGGCAGCGAACGAGCGTCTCTAGACTCGCGAAATCATCACCCCAGCACGCCACGGAAGTGATTGATACCGCGCGCAAGTGAGTCGTGCTGCTGTCGTGGTGGCGCGGGGTTGTCGGTGGTGGCGCGGGGTTGTCGGTGGTGGCTGCCGGGATGCTGGTATGGCTGGGCCGAAGGTGCTCGGGCTGCCCACCAGCAAGCTCAACATCCTCGACGCGGGCCGGACGCCGCCGACGAGTACGTATGCGGTGCGCAAGGAACTCTGGGCCTTCACCGAAACCCGGAATAGCCATGCGGAGGCTGTCCACGGGCGGATACGAACGCGGGGGCTGGACAAATAACACTGATTTTTGATGCCGAAAATACGCGACAACAGCACCCGTGGAGATCATCGCCGCAACGAGGATCGCGCGCCCACCGACTCCATGACGGGAAGCCAACACCGTCGGCCGCGGCGTCAACGGACCTGACGACCAACCTTCGAGCGACTCGGTGCTCATATGCGGGCCGTCGCTGCCAACACAGCGGCCGGTTGACACAGCCTGGCGGGGTTGCGACGAGTTCCGCCAAGCGCGACCGACGTCTGCGTGTGTTGATCCGCATCACCGCGCAGCTACGCTGACAGCGCTTCCGGTGCTATGTCGAGTACGACGCGAAATCGCGCGTCGCCGGACATCATGCGTTCGTAGGCTTTGGGAGCATCCTCGAAGTCAAACGGTTCGACCATCGGTGCAACCCCGCGCGCGGCGCTGAACGCCAGATTTGCCTCGTTCTCGATCGGGGTGCCGGTGAGGCTCCCGACGATCGATCGGCCTCCGAAGATGAGGTCGGATGTCATGACCTCGATCGGGTCGAAGGCGGCGCCGACGACCACGAGTTGACCACGAGGGGCGAGGCCGCCCAGCAGCGGTGACATCGAGGCTCCACTGGCGGCGGTCGCGATGATAGCGGCGGCACCGCCGAGGTCTCTGAGCGCCACGCCGGGATCAACGGCTGAGCTGTCGATGTACTCATCGGCGCCGAGTTGGGTTGCCAACGTTGCCTTTTCGGAGCCTCGGGCGATGGCCACCACGCGATATCCCAGCTTATTGGCGTATTGGATCCCGAGGTGGCCAAGCCCGCCGATGCCTTGAATGCCAACTAGTGCGCCCGGCTGCAGGTTCAAGTTGCGCAAGGCGTTGTATGTCGTGATGCCGGCGCACAGCAACGGGGACGCGTGCACCGAACTCAACACGTCGGGGATGTGCACCAGCCCGCTGGCGCGGGCATAGACGACCTCGGCGTATCCGCCGTCCTCGGTGGTGCCGGGTTGTGGCTGGTTTTCACAGTTGACGAAATCGCCGCGCCGGCACCACTGGCATTCGCCGCAATGACCCCCCAGAAAGCCCAGGCCGACGCGGTCGCCGACCTGCCATGCGGTCACGCCGTCGCCAACCGCGTCGATCACGCCGATGACCTCGTGGCCCGGCACGATCGGCGCGCTGGGATCGGCGCGCATGCCCTCGACGCCGAGCACGTCGCTGTGGCAGACCCCGCAGCTGTGGGACCGGAACCGGACGTGGCCCGCGCCCGGCGGGACCAACTCGCGATCCACCAATTCGAATTCACGCTGGCCGGTCACTTGATACGCGCGGTACGTCGACATCGATGCCTCCCAAGGCGATTTGCAGATTTGTTGACCTGAGTCTTATGAGCTCGGCGCGGGCTCGCATCCGCCTCCGGACAGTCCACGGGAATCAATCGTGGCCTGCGCCAGAGTGGCGGCGCCCATCGTCGCTGCGGACCCCGTAGGACACCAGCTGCCACGACCCGATCAAACGCGCTCGCAGCGATTGGTTGTCACCACCCGCCACGTCCGACATAGCTAATCCCTCGTCTTTCTCGTAGTGCGTTGAATGCCTTTGTGTTTGAGGCCTTGCCGGAAGTCCACCGGAACGGTGGCGCCATCGCGCGTTGCGGTTGTCGTGATTCCCAGTGCTCAGTGCGTGTCGCGGGTGTGTACTACCACCCCGCGGTTGGCGAAGTCGGAGATCTCCTCGTCGCTGTAGCCGAGTTCGTGCAGCACCTCTTCGTTGTGCTCGCCCTGACGGGCCGGCTGCCGATCGGGCTCGGCGCCGGTGTCGGTCGTCTCGGTGGCGTCGGTGCTGTCATTTGGCTTGGCGGCGTTGGTGAAATGCCAGGGCTGCCCGGGCACGGTGATTCGTGCGCCGGCGCCGTCGGGCACGGTGCGGGTGGCTCCCCATTGGGCCGCCCATTCAGTCGTGGCGAATTCGGCGATGTCGCGCAGCGAGCCGGTGGGGATCTTGGCTTCGTCGAGCTGTGCCTCCAGTGAGGCCATGTCGGTGAAGGTCCAGATCCAGCTCTGCACGATTTCGTGCAGAGCTTCCAGATTGCGTCGCCGGTCCGTTGGGGTGGCGAAGCGTGGGTCTGCAGCAAGGTCGGGTCGGCGCATGGCGGCCAGGTAGAACGGGAACGACAAGCTGCTGACGAGGCTTACCGGGCTGATGAACCGTGTCCCGTCGGGTCCGATGAAGAAGGCGCAGTCGGTGGCACCGAGGATGGGCGGCTCGTCACCAAGTTCGACGTTGGATAGATCCACGTGTACCCGTTCGTTGATCGCCAGCATGACCGCGGCCATTGCCACATCGATGTATTGGCCTCGGCCGGTCACGCTGCGCTCATTCAGCGCCGCGAGGATGGCGATCGCAGCATGCAGCCCGGAATAGACATCCGCGTGGGAGAGCGAATCGCTGCGAAGGCCATCCTGCGGGGTGCGCCAGTGCGCGTTCGACATCTCGGTGATTCCAGTCTCGGCCTGTACTGTTGGGGCGTAGGCGGCGCGTGACCGCCACGACCCGTGCTGGCCGTAACCGCTGATCGAGGCGTAGACCACACGAGGATTGCGCGCGGCCACGTCGTCGTAACCCAGCCCGAACGCTGCCAGGGTGCCGGGGCGGAAGTTCTCCACGACGATGTCGGCCTCATCGCAGAGCCGCAACGCGATCTCGCGTGCTCCCTCGACATTGAGGTCGATGGAGATGTTGCGCTTGCCGGCGTTCTGCTGGGCGTAGTAGCCGGAGATCTCGCCGGTACGAGGGTAGGCCCACCGGGCCATGTCCCCGGATGGCGGTTCGATCTTGATGACCTGGGCGCCCAGGTCGAGCAGGGTCTGCGCGCAGTGCGGCCCGGCCAGCACCCGGGAGAAGTCGACAACGCGAATTCCGGTCAGCGGAGCCATGTTTCAGCGCCCCTCAAAGTTGGCCATGCCGGGGCCGTTCTGCTTGAGCGAGGCGACCCCGGTGCGAAAGTCCTCCGATGCGAAGATCGGCTTTTGCAGCTCGGTCATGGCCGCGTCGGCGGCCCCGAGACCGTCATTGATCGCGATCGTGACCAGGGCCTTGGTCGCGGCGTGGGCGATGGTGGGGCCCCCGGCGAGCTCACGGGCCAGGGTGGCCGCGGCCTGGTCGAGTTGTTCGTCGGCCACCACCCGGTTGATCACGTTCCAGTGTTCAAGGGTGCGCGCGTCGTAGCGGCGCGCGAGCATGGCCATCTCT
>Ga0209006_10006891_pt1 | contig 10264 bp, 8 predicted proteins | sample JacPin_JW_Ref_O2_FD_188567 | JGI IMG/M metagenome (GOLD analysis project Ga0209006, IMG submission 188567) | Forest soil microbial communities from Algoma, Ontario, Canada - Jack Pine, Ontario site 1_JW_Ref_O2 (SPAdes) (version 2) | ecosystem: Environmental > Terrestrial > Soil > Boreal... | reverse complement strand
GAAATACATTTTTGTGACGGGCGGCGTAGTTTCTTCACTCGGAAAAGGCGTAGCGGCCGCCTCGATCGGATGTCTCCTCGAAAGCCGCGGTCTGAAAGTCACCCTCCAGAAGTGCGATCCCTACTTGAACGTTGATCCTGGAACGATGTCGCCGTATCAGCACGGCGAAGTGTTTGTCACCGATGATGGCGCGGAGACCGATCTCGACCTTGGCCACTACGAGCGTTTCACCAACGCCCATTTAACGCGCGACCACAATTGGACCACCGGCCGAATCTACGAATCGATCATTACCAAAGAGCGTCGCGGGGATTACCTGGGGAAAACCGTGCAGGTGATTCCGCACGTGACCGACGAAATTAAAGCGGCGTTCCGCAAAGTTTCGGGCGGGCCGGACGCACCGGACATCGTGCTGGTTGAAATCGGCGGCACGGTAGGCGACATCGAATCGCTGCCATTTCTGGAAGCCATCCGGCAGATGCGCCTTGAGCTTGGCCCCGAAAACGTAATTTTTGTTCACCTTACGCTGGTGCCTTTCATTCCCACCGCGGGCGAACTGAAGACCAAGCCCACGCAGCACAGCGTGAAAGAACTTCTGAGCATCGGAATCCAGCCCGACATTTTAATTTGCCGCAGCGACCGCCAGCTTCCTACCGACTTGAAATCCAAAATCGCGCTCTTCTGTAACATGGCGGAATCCTGCGTCATCTCTGCTCCCGACGTTGGCAATATTTACGAAGTGCCGATGTCGCTTGCCGCCGAAGGCCTCGACGAACAAATTTTGCGCCTGCTGCATCTGCAAGCGCCGCCGCGCGATCTTTCCCGCTGGCTCGCTATGCTCGAAACCCTGGAGCATCCGCAAGGCGAAGTGCGCATCGGCGTTGTAGGGAAGTACGTTCAACTCGAAGATGCATACAAAAGTTTGCGCGAAGCTTTGGGACATGGCGGCCTGGCGAACAAGCATCGCGTCGTTGTCGAGTGGATTGAAGCGGAAGATATCGACTCGCCCGCGACCGCCGAGCGCCTGTTACGTCACGTAGACGGCATTCTGGTTCCCGGCGGATTTGGCAAACGCGGCATTGCCGGAATGGTTCACGCCATCACTTACGCGCGCGAGAAAAAGATTCCGTTCTTTGGAATTTGTTTGGGGATGCAATGCGCCACAATCGAATACGCGCGCACCGTCTCGCATATCGACCACGCTGACAGCACCGAGTTCGACCCCAGCACGCCCAACCGTGTGATTTACAAATTGCGCGAGCTTCTCGGCGTGGACGAAATGGGCGGCACCATGCGCTTGGGCTCGTGGAAATGTAAGCTGCAGCCGGGCTCGTTCGCGCACAAAGCTTACGGGCAGCTGGAAATTTCAGAGCGCCATCGCCATCGGTACGAATTCAATTGCGAATACGAAGATACCCTGACGCGCGCCGGCTTTCGCATTACCGGGCGCACGCCCGATGGTGTGTACGTGGAGATCGTCGAAGCTCCCGACCACCCTTGGTTCCTCGGCTGCCAGTTCCATCCCGAATTTAAATCCAAGCCGTTGGCTCCGCATCCGTTGTTCGCGGCGTTCATTCGCGCTAGCGTCGAAAATCGCCACCAGCGTCAGGGCATAGCTGCAGCTGAATCCCGCGCCATCAACCCCGCCGACTAGCAGACTCTTCTCAAATTTGTCATCCCGAGCGTAGCATCGCGTGACTTTGTCTTTCCTCCGCGAGGCGGAGGGCGCGCCGCGGAGAGAGGGATCTGCTCTTTTCGTGGTTTCCGTACGCCGATAGCTTATGGCGTAGCGGGGAATGGGATTATTTCTCGCTCATCCAATGATCTGCTTTCGTTCCGGCCGCGATATTCGCAGTAGCCTGCTTTGATTGGCCTCGCGGGATGCTCAGCGATTCCCATTTCTTTCCGGACTTCGCCACAATATGTTTTGCGAGCAACACAATTTGCCCTGCGTGATACGCATAGTGTGTTACTTGACGCGTAATCGCCTGCATCACCGAGTGCGGCTTCGAGCGAATGGTGACCGTACGCGCCAGGTCCGCGTCGGTAAGCGGCTCAAGCGCATCGAAGACGTACTTCCACCCAGCTTGCCACATTTCCATCAGCTCGGCGCGTGACTTCGGCGGCGCTTCAAACTCCGAGTCGCGATCGCGGTCCGCTTTCTCGCCGTCGGTCGTAAGAAAATCCTTCCATCGTGACCGCATATTTCCGGACATATGTTTCACAATGATGGCGATTGAGTTTGCCTCGTCGTCCAGCGCTATAAATAACGCTTCGTCCGGGCACTGCGCCATCGCGCGCTCGGCCAGATTTTTGTAGTAGCGAAAAACTCCAGCGGAATCTCTAACGTAGGAAGTGGTGAGTTCGTGTGCCATGCCGCCATTTTCGCTCTTTGTCGGCGGTTGTCAATAAACAGCCTTGTGGAGAGCAATAGCGGCAGCGTCCTGGGGAAGTGCGTTTGTCTGTAAATAAAAATTTGCTACGGACTCTCGCCGATTCAGCGTAAAGGTTTACGCGCCGAGGTCCGACATAACATTGCCGAACCTCGGCGCGCAAAATTCACGCGGCGTCGATTACCTCTTGTAGGGTGAAGGTCGAAGCGACTGATGCTTCTCACCCGATCCCCCAGCCTTTTTCGCGGAGTCCGGTGCCACCGCAGGACAAGAATCTCCTGCCAAAGTTGTGTTTACGACATTGAAGAAAGTGTTGTTGGGACCGATTGTGTTGCCGGAGCCAGAACCCAGAATTCCGGCGCAGGCTTCGTTAATCGTATTTGTTCTTACGACGCTGTTGTTTCCGCTGGGCGTTGATCCGGGGCCTGGGCACTCGTCGTCCACGTGTATGGCTGACTGGGCGCTGCCGAAAACGACATTCGATTCTACGGTGTCGTTGTTGCTGCATATATCGATGGCGTCGAAATTTTGGGTTCCACCGATATGGTTCGCGTTGATAAACGTGTTATCCGCAGCCCCGGCGGTCGGGTCCGTTTCCGCGACAACTGCCAGTTGAGTACTTTCCACCACATTCGAGGCAACAGTGATGCCTCCGGAAGCATAAACAATGATTCCAGACGCTCCGAATGACGGGCCAGTGTAGATGTCATCGGCCACGTCATTGCCCATGACCTTTCCCGAAGCACCAAAGCCGATCTGAATGCCATTCTGGGCAACGGCACCTGTAGGACCGATACCGATTACGTTGTTACCGCTGACGAGAACATTTGGCCCCCCACCAGTGCCAGGACCGTCCGCCGTAATTCCATTCTTGTCGTAATTCCGCACGGAATTATTTGTGATGTTGACAAGGGGAGCGCCGGAGTTGCTTTCCACGTTGATCGCCAAACCAACTTGGCAACCCTCGAGATCTGGAGCCATTATCTGATTTCGGGCGACATCATCGTTAATCGTCCCGCTGGAATTTTGATAGTAGATTCCGATCGGGTCAATCCCGCAGCCGGTGAGCTGGTTGTTGCTGCCGTCTACTGTGATGTGGGAAATCGTAACTCCGGTCGCATTCTGGACGAAAATCTGCGCCGCTACCGGATTGCCAAAAATATCGACTCCGTTTGCAACCAAGCCGCTGGAAGGTACTGTCACTACTGCCGCGTCCAACGCTCCCACAGAAATGCCGGTAATTGTGACTTTCTGAGCAATTATCACCTGCTCAGGATAGCTTCCAGGGCAAACCTGAATCGTGGATCCGGGTGGGACCGCATTCACTGCGGCTTGAATCGTGGTGAAATTTGTCATTCCCGGTTTGCATCCTCCTACCTGGACGGTCGAGGCTTGGGCCGTCTGCGCCAAACATGCAATTAGTCCTGCTGCTACAATCGTAATTGTGCGCAGCGTCTTCGTTTTAATCATCAGTTCCTCCATAGATTTTTTGATTTGTTAATTCGGGGGAGGCGCAGTGTAGCTCTATGATTATTGAAAGGTCAACACAAATATAAAATATTCACAGAACATTAATATTCAGGTTTGTGTTCTGTTTAGGCGGAAAGCCTGCGCGGAAGTTGAGGCCGTTTCGGGCGAGGCGCCCTCGCGAAACCTAGCCCGAAACGGCCTTTGCCTTACTACTTGGAAAACGCTCTTGGCGGGTAAGGCGAGACGCGGGCCACGCCATGCTTCGCGCCGCGCGCCGCTGGCTGTGCTGCCGCCGCCTGCCCTTGAAACGCGGTGCAGGTATCGTCTGCCATCACTGTAGTTATTACGTTGAATATTGTGTTGGGAGTAGTGACGTTGCCGCTGGTGCCCGTCCCGGTCAAAATCCCCGCGCAGGCTTCATTGATGTTATTGGTTTTTACTGTGTTGTTGTTGCCCGTGGACCCGCAGCTATCATCCAGGTGAATGCCGGCTTCGGTGCTGCTGTTCACGGTGTTGCCGGTCACCGTATTTCCGTTACTGCACAGATCGATTCCATCAAACAGTTCTGTACCGATAATCTTATTACCGGTAATGGAGGTGGTGTCAGCCAGAAAGCCTTCGCCGGCGCTTTCAGTCACGATTCCGAACTGCGTGTTTCCAACTACGTTGTTCGAGACAGTGATGCCGGTGGAAGCAAATACCAGAATACCCACGCCGGCGTCCCCATTGTTGCTGCTCGATGCAAAAGTATCCTGGATGGTGATGTTTCCTGTAACTTGTCCGGTTGCGCCGAAGCCAATCTGAATTCCATTCTTCCCGGGGGTTGCCGTTGCACCGCTGCCCGGCACAGTATTATTCATGATGGTCACGGCTGGGCCCGCGCTTCCATCTCCAAATCCGTTAGCGGTGATGCCGTTCTGCTGGTAGTTGCGTACCGTGTTGTTTGAGATTGTGACGGTTGTAGTTGCGCCGCCCCCAGTTTCCGCGTAGATTCCGAGACCGTTTGGGCAGTCCTGATCGGCAGCGTCCTGCAATTGGTTTCGGACGGCGTTCTGAGTGATAGTACCGGAAACGTTAAGAAAGTAGATTCCGACGACCAGAGGAATGCTGCCGCCGAAACTGGCGCAACCGGTAACCTGGTTGTTCGCTCCGTCCACAGTGAGGCGCTCGACGGTTACGCTGGTGGCTGGTGATGTGACCACGATTTGCGCAGCGACGGGCGCGCCTCCTCCAGACGGATCCGAGGCGTTTGCAACTAGGCCTCCCGTGGGTGGCACGATAGTCGGTGCGTCGGCGGTACCTGCCGCCACGCCAGTGAGCGTCAAATTCTTGGTGATTGAAACCTGCTCAGGATAGGTTCCCGGGCACACGTCAATCGTGGTTCCGGCAGGCGAGGCGTTAACGGCTTTTTGAATAGTCGGATAAGAAGTAAGGCCGGCTTTGCAAGTTCCTACGGCAACAGTCGTTGCCGCTTGTGCTGTCTGTCCCAGGCAGCACGCAAACAAAGCCGTCGAAAAAGTTAAAAGCGCGCGCACCAGTTTCTTTTTTTCGATCATGATTTCCTCCACGGTCCTTCAGCACGAGAAATTCGGGGAGTTTGAGTGTAGTGGTCTGTCTGAGGAGAGGTCAATCACCTTGTAAAGAATCGGATACTATCGCGATAGTTATCTCGAAGTGGACCGAAGCGGTCTGAGTACTAGGACGCACACACACACGACTCCTTGAAATTCTCTAAATCACGTGCTACCGTTCCGCGTGATTAAATTTTTACGACATACGACATTTTACTCAAAGCCAAAGTCGGCCATCTTCCGCTCCGCCTCGACTGCGCTCCCACCCCTGATTACCGCCTCAAAAACAGAGCTCCCAGGTATGTTTATGCTCCCGATTGTTAGCCACTCCGTCGCACTTCTAACCGGTTCTGACCTACAAACAGAAATCAACGTAAGTTACTCAAAACAAAAGGCAGCAAGATTGCTAACCGGTTCTAGAATTGCAGTTAGAGGAATTGTCTTTTGGACGTCAAAACGTAACCCCGTGAGCGCAGAATCTGAGGATAATTTCAAGCCAGCTCAATGACAACATCGCATAATTTCGAAATCGGAAACATTCGCTTCGGCGCAAATGCGCCGCTATTTTTGATCGCGGGCCCGTGCGTGATCGAAAGCGAAGCCCATGCGACGACCATTGCAGAGCACGTGGGGGCCATCGCTTCCGAGCTGGGTATCCCCTACATTTTCAAAGCGTCATACGACAAAGCAAACCGCACCTCGCTCTCTTCGTTTCGCGGGCCGGGATTGCAGGAAGGATTGCGCATCCTGAAAAATATCAAAAAGAAGACCGGATTGGCGGTTCTAACTGACGTGCACGATTTGTCGGAAGTTGGCCCTGCCTCGGAAGTTTGCGACATTCTCCAGATCCCGGCATTCCTGTGCCGCCAAACGGATTTGCTGATTGCCGCCGGGCGCAGTGGCCGCGTTGTGAACGTCAAGAAAGGACAGTTTCTTTCGCCCTGGGAAATCGGCAATGCAGCGGAAAAAGTCGCCAGCACCGGAAATGACAAAATTATCCTTACGGAGCGCGGCAGCTCTTTCGGCTACCAAAATCTAGTCGTCGATATGCGATCGTTTCCCATCATGAAAAAGCTGGGCTACCCGGTTGTTTTCGACGTGACCCATTCGGTGCAGCTTCCCGGCGGTGAAGGGAAATCCAGCGGAGGACAACCCCAATTCATCGAGCCGCTCGCGCGCGCGGGAACTGCCGCGGGCGTGGACGGTTTGTTCCTCGAAGTGCACGATAATCCCCCGAAGGCGCTTTCGGACGGTTCTAACGCGCTGCCGCTTGGCGAGCTTCGTCCGTTGTTGGAAAGAATTCTTAAAATCTCGACGCTCGTGCGCGAATGGAATCCCGCATGAGTCTGGCCACCGCCAAGCGAGTGCTTCGCATTGAGTCCGAAGCCATCGCCGGATTGATCGAGCGTCTCGACGAGCGATTCGAGAAAGCGGTCGAACTTTTATACGCCTGCAAAGGTAGGGTCGTCGTCACCGGGCTGGGTAAGTCAGGGCTAATCGGACGAAAAACCGCCGCGACCTTCGCCAGCATCGGCACTCCATCTATTTTCTTGCATGCCGCCGAAGCGCTCCACGGCGATCTAGGGATGCTCACTTCCGCAGATGTTTTGGTGGCGATTTCGTCCAGCGGGGAAACCGAGGAGCTTGTCGAGCTGATGGAAGCCGTGAAGCGGCTGGGAATCCATATCATCACGCTTACGGCCAATCCGCGCTCCACGCTTGCCGGTGCGAGCGACATCGTGCTCGACATCGCGGTGAAAGAGGAAGCGTGCTCGCTCAACTTGGCGCCCACCGCTTCAACTGCTGCCGCACTTGCCATGGGTGACGCGCTAGCCATATCGCTGCTGGAACGCCGAGGCTTCAAGGAAGAGGATTTCGCCGCGCTGCATCCTGGCGGGCGCTTGGGAAAAAAATTGCGGCGCGTTGGAGCGTTGATGCACTCCGGCGAAGACGTGCCGCGCGTGTTGCCCACCGCTAAGATGCCGGACGTGATTTACGAGATGAGCCGCAAAGGTCTGGGTCTGGCTGCCGTCACCGAATCGGACGGACGCGTTCTTGGGATCATCACGGATGGTGACCTGCGCCGTGTGATGCTAAAGAAAAAAGAAAACGTGTTGGCGCTGACGGCCGCAGAATGTATGACGATGAATCCGGTCACAATTCCGTCGACCGAACTCGCAGCGAGCGCGTTGCGGTTGATGGAAGAAAAGAAAATTACATCTGTGCTGGTGGTGGATTCCGGCGGCCGTTTGGAAGGTGTCGTACACGTCCACGATCTTTGGACTTTGCAATTATTTTGACCATGCGACGAGAATGGTCATCCTGAGGAGCAGCGCGACGAAGGATCCGTTGGTTGATGTTAACCTGAGGCAAGCATGACGATACGGGAAATAAAGTTTCCACCTAAAGTTTTACGCCGGGCCAAAAAAATCCGCGTCCTGCTGATGGATGTGGACGGCACGCTAACGCCCGGCATGGTCTGTCTGCAGGGCTTTCCCGACGGCAGCGTGGCGGAGATGAAAGTGTTCGACCCGCATGACGGCGCTGGAGTGAAGCTAGCGAGCATCATGGGTATCCGCACGGGGCTGATCACGGGACGCGATTCTCCCGCGACAACGCGTCGGGCGCGCGAAATGGGGATGGAATTTGTGATTCAGGGCCAACCGAAAAAACTGGAATCTTACAAAGCGATTCTGGTTCGCGCCGGTGTGACCGATGAAGAGGTGGCATACATCGGAGACGATTTGCCGGATCTCCCAATTTTGGGCCGTGCAGGATTAGCCGTCGCGGTGGGCGACGCCGTAGTGGAAGTGAAGCGCGCGGCGCATTACATTACAACCGTGCCGGGAGGGAAGGGCGCAGCGCGCGAAGTGGTCGAGTTGATTCTGAAAGCGCAGGGAAAATGGAAGAAAGCGATCCCGCAGGCCATTGCATGAAGTTTTGAATCTACGTTTTTATTGCTTCTGACGCTCTTTTCGCATCTGCTCGAAAATCGTATTGGCCCATGCGGGCGGCTCAGGGCCCTGTTGGGAATTTACCGGTTGCCCTAGCGCCACTCTCCAGCGCAGCAGCCAGGAAATTCCAGTTGCCCCCACGTAATTGTCCGGAGTCGAGTAAGCGGGATCGGCGAGCGCCTGATCGAGCGAGACGAATTTGTATCCTCGATGCTCAATTTGTGTGAGCAGGGCGTCTAAGCATTCGGAATTCAGCAGATTGTCGTGGATCAGAAGGGTCTGAGGGATTTCGCGGCCGAAGAGATCACGCGATAGACCCTCGGAATAATTCAAAGAGGTTTCGGCATATTCGAGATATTCTTTTTTTGCTCGGGCCGCGAGCTTTTTGTCCTTCTTTTCGGCAGAGTACTCCAGCACATCATTGAAAACGTAATCCGCGTCTTCCACCGTGACGGGCGCAATCGTGTAGCCACGCTCTTTCAAGAAAACCTCAAAAGCAGTTTTCGCTTCCGCCGTCGGGCCAGTGTTGAGGTAGGGATGCCGAAAATACTTTTCAGTTTGCCCCTGGGCTTTTAGCAGCGCGGTCGTGACTACTTCGCCGCGAATGGTTTCGTCCTCGTACTGAGCGAGAGGGGTAATTTGAAAATCGGCGTGCGAGAAAGTGTGATTACCAAGCGCGAGTCCTGCGTCGAGCCACATTTGCAGCAGCCCGGCGCGCGCGTCGCGTTCACCTTGCACTTGCAGCTTGCGTTCGTTAGCGAAACCGATGGCCCATGCATGATGCGATTTCAGTATCGCTGGAATTGCGTGGTTAATCTTCTGTAGCTCCTTCAAATCTCCCATGGCGAAATCATTTCCAGGAATCGCACCTGGAAGATCGTCTACGGTGACAACAATCGTGCGCTGCGACGGCGGCGTGCCTTGCGCGTTATGTCCTGCGGCCGAGAATCCCGCGGAAATGACGGCCGCCAGGCAGAAAATCCAAATAACGAGCCACTTTTTCATCGAGATTGCCTCACTTGTACCTCTTGGAGTCCTGAGAGCGCGCAGAAGCACTTTTTTTGTTCGGCCTGCAATCTGTCGCGTTCTTGGAACTTTTTCAAGAAGAAAATTACGATGGTAAAGTTAGAGGGCTGTACCTTCGGCAATTCTAATTCACCATCGTTACTTCTGAGGGGAGGAAGTCAAGGTGGCACCATACTTGGGAGCGATCGATCAAGGCACGACCAGCACTCGATTTATCGTGTTTGACCGCTCCGGACGGATCGTTTCCGTTGCTCAGAAAGAACACGAACAGATCTTCCCCAAGCCCGGTTGGATCGAACACGATCCGGATGAAATCTGGCGCCGCACTCAGGAAGTTATCGAAGAAGCAATGCGGGCTAAAGAGTTGCGTCCCGAAGATCTTGCCGCCATCGGGATTACCAACCAGCGCGAGACTACGGTTGTTTGGAATCGCAAGACCGGACGGCCGGTGTGCAACGCGTTGGTCTGGCAGGACACGCGGGTGGACAAGGCCGTGGCGGAGTTTTCGCGCGATGGGGGCCAGGATCGTTTTCGGGAAAAAACTGGCCTGCCGCTGGCCACCTACTTCAGCGGATTGAAGATTCGCTGGGTGCTGAAAAACATCGAAGGCGCAAAAGAAGCGGCCGAAGCGGGAGAATTGTTATTTGGGAACATCGATAGTTTTCTGGTCTGGAAGCTCACAGGTGGGACAGATGGCGGAATCCACGTCACCGATGTGACGAACGCTAGCCGCACCCAGCTCATGAACCTCAAAACTCTTGGCTGGGACGCGGAGATGTTGGAGGTCTATCGCATTCCGGAAAAAATGCTCCCCAAAATCAGATCGAGCAGCGAAATATATGGAAAGGCG
>Ga0209006_10006890_pt1 | contig 10265 bp, 7 predicted proteins | sample JacPin_JW_Ref_O2_FD_188567 | JGI IMG/M metagenome (GOLD analysis project Ga0209006, IMG submission 188567) | Forest soil microbial communities from Algoma, Ontario, Canada - Jack Pine, Ontario site 1_JW_Ref_O2 (SPAdes) (version 2) | ecosystem: Environmental > Terrestrial > Soil > Boreal... | reverse complement strand
GACAGGAAGAGGCGCCCCGCCAATACGACAAGAAATATGAGATGGCCGGTCAGCAGAAAGCCGCGCGGGCCGATCTGTGCGCCAAGACTTTGCGCGACGCCAAGCACGATGCCGCCGACCAGCGTTCCCCAGAGCGAACCGACGCCGCCAATCACCACGGCCTCGAAAGCGAAGATAAGCTGCGCCGGCCCCGAGTAGGGATCGAAGGTCGCGCGCATCGCCAGGAACGTGCCGGCGACCGCCGTGGTCGCGACCGCGATCGCCGCCGCCAACGCATACACGGCGCGCGAGTTGACACCGACCAATTCGGCGGTGTCGGGATCTTCGGCCGTTGCCCGGATGGCGCGGCCAAGCACCGTCCATTTCAGAAAGAAATGTAGTCCGATCAGGACGACCACGGCCGTCGCGAAAGTGAGTACCGCCAGATGGCCGACGGAAATCCGGTCGGTTAGGACCCAGCTGTCGAACGCAAGATCGCCAATCTCGGGCGCCAGCGACCGGGTATCGGCACTGAAGGCCTCAAACAGCAAATTCTCGATAACGATGGCCAACCCGAAAGTCGCCAGGAGCGGCACCAGCGGGCCGGCGCGCAGACTGCGCTCGAACACCCAACGCTGCAGCGCCCAGCCGAGCAGACCCATCAGCGGAATGATCGCCGCCAGCGCCAGGAACGGTGAGATGCCGGTCTGCGCGACCAGAAGCCAAACGGCGAACACACCCAGGATAGCAAAGTCGCCATGGGCGAGGTTGATGATGCGCATGACGCCGAACATGAGTGAGAGCCCACAGGCGATCAGCGCGTAGTAGCCACCGAGAAGCGTGCCCTGGATGACTTGGTCAAGCCAGATCACGACCGCATTTCCCTCAAAGCATCTTGCCGCAGGCCGAAATAGGCGTCCGTGATCTGCTGGCGCGTCGCGAGCTTGGCGTCTGTCTCGAGCACGACGCGGCCTTCCAACATACAGCACACGCGCGTCGCGACGCCGAGCACCCGGCTGAGATTTTGTTCGACGATCACCAACGCGGTCCCACTGGAAAACAGCGCGGTGAGCGAGCGGTAGAGATTGTCGATAGCGAGTGGCGCGAGGCCGAGCGAGATTTCGTCGAGGAGCAGGAGCCGTGGATTGGTCATCAAGGCACGGCCGATGGACGTCGCCTGCTGCTCGCCGCCCGACAACAAGCCGGCGGGCATTTTCAGTCGCGCCTTGAGCATTGGAAATACCTCGAGCAACGCTTCGAGATTCCAACGCCCACGACGACCAGCATCGCCGGCGACCCTCAAATTCTCCTCAACAGTCAGCCCGGCGAACAAGCGCCGTCCTTCCGGTACGAGCGCAATTCCGCGCGCGACGCGTTCGTGCGCACGCAGCGTCGTGACGTCCCTGCCATCAAAAAGGATGCGGCCGCCCGCCGGATGATGAGCGCCGGCAATCGTACGCAAGAGCGTGGTTTTGCCGGCCCCATTCGCGCCGACCAACGCGAGGATTTCGCCCTCCGCGACGTGAATGTCGACATCGCGCACCGCTTTGAGAAGGCCGTGCCGGGCGTCGAGTTGCTCGACCGCGAGCAGGCTCACGTGAGGCCCTCTCCCAGATAAGCAGCAATGACGCTTTCGTTCGCAAGCACGGCCTGGGGCGCGGCGTCGGCGATGATGCGTCCGCCATCGAGACAGACCAGCCGGTCGATGACCTGCACCAGCACGTGAACGATGTGCTCGATCCACACGATCGCCAGACCGCGCGACTTCAATGCGCGTATGGTGTGGAGCAGTTCGCCGGCTTCACCGTCGGTCAGGCCTCCGCCGATTTCGTCGAGCAACAGCACGACCGGATCGGTCGCCACCGCGCGCGCAAGCTCGAGCCGTTTGCGATCGAGCAATCCGAGCGTTTCGGCGCGGCGGTTCGCGATCGGCAACATACCGCACAGGTCGAGGGCGTCGGTACAACGCGCGTAAGCAGCTTCGCCGCGCTCGCCCGCCCCGTTAGTGGCGGCGACATAGAGATTTTCGAACAAGGTCATGCCCCCGAAGGGGCGCGGGATTTGGTGCGATCGAGCGACACCGAGGCGGCAACGTTCCGCGGCGCCGGCGTTCGTGACGTCGGCGCCGCGGATGTGTACCGTGCCGACTGAGGGACGAAAAGAGCCTGACAACACGTTCAAGAGGGTCGTTTTGCCCGCACCGTTTGGTCCGACGATGCCGATTGCTTCGCCGGGTGCGATGGCGAAGTCGACCTGATCGAGGACGGTCAACGCCCCGAAACGCTTAGAGAGACCGGCGCCAGCGAGAAGCGCATTTTCTGCATGCATTACGCTTCATCCACTGGCGCCTCCCGTCCCATCAGCTGTTGTAAGGCACGAGCTGAGCCCCGACGGGCACCTTGGGATCGTCGGCATTATCGGTGACGACCATGTCAAGCTTGAATTTGCTGCCCGGCTTGGCGGTCAGCCATTGGGTCCCGGCAAAGATCATCGGGAAAACGTTCGGGAACGGCCCCTTGCCGAAATCGATCTGCCCCACCGGCGTCATCACTTGCAGTTTGCTGAGTGACTTGGCAACCGACTCCTTGCTCTTAGGATTGTCGCTCGCTTTAAGCGCAGCGATGCCGGCATCCATCAGCGCCACGTTGTCGCCGAGCATCTGATTCCACTGCCGCCCGGTATCCTTCTCGTATTTGTCGGCGAGCTGCTGCGAGCTAAGCCCCATCAGCGAGGACTTGTACGGGAAGGTCGGATGCCAAAACGCGACGGTCGCAAGCTTCGGTCCGAGCGAGCCCAATGCTTCGACTTGGGAGGGGAACAGGCAGGTCTTGGCGATCTGAGCGATCTTGACCATGCGCGTATAGCCCTGCTGCGCGGCCTGCCGCCAGAATACCGCGAAGTCCGGCGGGATCGGCCCGGTGGTAAAGATCTCGCACTTTTCTTCTTTGAATTTCGAAATCTGGGCCGAATAGTCGGTGGTGCCGTCCTCGTATCCGCCTGGATCGATCACGGTGAAGCCGGCCTTTTCCAGGATCGGCTTGAAAATGGTGCGCAGCGCGTTGCCGTCGGCGTCATTCGGCATCAGGAACGCGACCTTGTTGTTGGTCTTCACCGGTCCGTTCCACTGCGAGATGTAGGCTTTCGAGAAGTTCGCCACGCCGAAACCGAAGTGATAGGTCCATTTGAACGGGGACGGCTCACCCGGCTTGGCGCCACGGCCGAAGTACCACGGCTCCCACGGCATGCCGGTCGAGAGGCAGGGAACGGCGGCGGCCTCGCAGGCGTCTGAAACCGGATTGACTGTTTCCGGCGTCGACGACGTTAGTACGAAATCGACCGCATCATTGTTGATCAAGGACTTTGCCAGTTGGCCCGCGCGAGTCGGATCGGACTGCGTGTCGCGGTCCAAGATTTCGATCTTGTAGCTCTTGCCGCCGGCCGAGAGTCCATCGGCCAAAATCTTGCGTGCCGTCTCTAGAACGAAGGCATCGGGCTCGCCGAACGCCGCGAGAGCGCCGGAACGTGGCGTAATGAAGCCGATCTTGATGGTGTCGCTCGACTGCGCCCAGCCGCCGCGGCCGGATGTCGCCACCGCGCCGGCGCCTGCGACTGCAGCGGTCACGAATTTGCGCCGCGAAACCGCCGTCCGCGATGTGCGCAGGCTCTCGCCCTGTTCAGCGCTATTCGGATCGTTCTCCATTTTCGTCAAGTGATCCTCCCGCTCTCTTCTTTGCCGACTGGCGCACTATTTGAGTTTTTGCACTCTGCGGCGGTTGTCGTGCATTCAGGCGGCGCGATGCACCGTCACCAATCCCTTGTCGCCGTCGACCGTGACCTCGTCGCCGTCTTTGATCGTCTGCGTCGCGAGCCCCGTACCGACGACGCAAGGCACGCGATACTCCCGGCTCACCACGGAGGCATGGGTCAACGTACCGCCGCCGTCGCAGACGCACGCCGCGATCTTGGTGAAGGCCGGGGTCCAGGTGGGGGTCGTCCCGACACACACCAGCACATCGCCCTGTTGCAGTCGGTGCAATTCGTCCGGCGAGCGCAGCACCCGCGCCGTGCCGCGGGCGACGCCGGAGGATGCCGGCACGCCGGACAATTGCTTGGCGTCATCGGCGCCTGATTTCATGCGCGCGAGGAATTCGTCGGTGATGCCGAAAATCTCGATCACGACCGGATCCGCGATGGTCTCGGGCGGCGTGCCGAGCACGATCGGCATCTCCTCCACCCGTTTGTCCCAGTGGTTGAAATAAGCCTTGCGATCGGCAATCAGCGGCTCGAAGGATTTGCGGCTTTGCTCGCCATTCGCCAGCGCGCTCAGCTCTGAATAGAACAGGAAATTTACGTCTTCCGGGTCGTTGAAGTCGACAGCTTGTGCGATCGCCTGCGCGGCCTTGCGGATCGGCAGGGTGCAGCGCATGTCGATGTACCAATTATGATCGTCGTTCCACCAAGCGAAGTTGGCGTGCTGACACGATGCCAGCGCCTGATCGAACGCGCCGCGCTCCTGCGTCGTCATTCTGGCACGCGAGCGCTCGATCAGCTCTTCGCGCTCGGTGACGGCCGATTTCAAGCTGTGTTCGAACGCATAGGGATCGTTGCTTTGCAACAGCGAACGGATGATACCGATGCAGCGATCCGGGTCCTCGATCCAGGCCGGCGAACTGACATCAACAACGCGGTCGGAGCGCCAGCCATAGTCCTGTAGGAAGGCGTCGAATTCCTTCACCCAGGCGGTGGCTGCGGGCGCGCTCTTGAGCGTCTTGTAGATGCCGCCCGATGCGGTGTCGGCGATAATCTTTTGTACCTGCGCGCCGCGCGCCGCATTGGCGAGTTGCCACATGGCCCGATCCGACTTCATCGGCTGCGTCTCGTAGCCCTGAAGGAATTTCGGAATATCCGGCGCGCCGATACCAAGCTCTTTGCACAGGCCGTAGAAGCCCAGATAGTTGGCGGTAAGCGGATACATCAGGTCGAAATGGATTTCCCACGCGCGCACATGAAAGGCGCGCGCGTCGACCATGTATTGCCAAATCTCTCGCGGCGACTTGCCCGATAGATCGTACGTTTCGAGGTGACGCAGGCTTTTCACGATCTCGTTGCGGCGCTCGTCCCAGATCGCCGGAAAATTCTGCAGGAAAGGCGGAAGCACCGCACCGACGCGTTCCGCGCGGCAACCTGCGACCCACGGCGTCACCGGAATGTCCGAGCCGTACACGAAAATTCCGGCAATCCGCGGCGCCAAGCCATCGCTCGGCGGCAGCGGCATGTTGCGCGCGGCCGCTTGCGTGCCCCACGCGAAACCATCCTCAAGCCAGACGAAATTGAGCGGATATGCGCGCGGCCATTGAAAGCCCTTGAACCAAAAACGCGCTTCGTCCTCGGGCTTGAATAACGAGAGCTGATCGCTCACCCAGGGCGCGTTGATGTGCTTGACCGGATCAAATCCCGGATAGCCTTTGTCCTTGAGGATTTCAGCAAAGGTTATCACGCCTCACGTCCTTCCCCCGCGGTTATGTCTTCGCGCACCGCTACGGCAGGCGCTGCCCGACGCGCTTTTCGCTCCCAGCTCAACCGACTCCCCAGAGGCGTCCAGCAAAGACGGAGGCGTTTGGCCCTTATGTTAGCTCACGATGGTACGTGGCGGCAGATAGCCTTAGAAGGCACAGAATCCCGGTGTTTTAGTCAGCACAGTTCCGCGGCATTTTTGCACTGCGCAACGCCTCCGCTCCAAGCTCCGCAAGGCGGCCAAGCGCGTACCGTTAGTGCTGGCGCGCGGCACGCCTGAGGCTATAATTCTTCCAGCTCGCCTTCGGCGACACGCCGAAGCCAAAAGTCGGCGCCCGGAGAAACCGAGGCGCTCCAAGCAATGCGGCGAGCCGAGGGAGTATCGCATGAAGCGATCCGAGGGGGTCGTTAATCTCGTTCGCCAATGGATCGACAACGGCGCGCTGGCGCCCGGCGCAAAGGCGCCCTCCGTACGGCAGATGAGCCGAATCGCCGGCTGCAGCATGTCGACCGTCCACCAAGCCTACGGGCTTCTGGAGAATGCCGGCGTCTTCGTTGCCCTGCCCCGCTCCGGCTTTTACATCGACGAGAATATCGGCCGTACGGGAAAGCCTGCCCTGCTGCACGAAGGCGCCGCCCCCGATGGTGCGCAGGAAATCTCGATCAGCGAACTGACGCTCCGGCTATTCGCCTCCTGGAGCAACAGCGAGATCCAGCAATTTGGCGCCATTTACGCGAGCACCGATCTTTTTCCAGTCGAGGAGATCAACCGGCACTTCCGCCGGGTCCTGCGGACCAGCATCGGCTCCAAGGGAGCCGATACGGTGAGTTCGACACAAGGCGATCCGGCTCTACGCGAAACGCTGGCGCATCGCTATGTCGACCACGGCATTGCATTGTCGGCAAAAGATATCGTGCTGACTGCCGGTGGTATGCATGCGCTCAATCTCTGCATCAACATCCTGACCAAACCGGGCGACATCGTTCTAATCGAGTCGCCGACAATGTTTCCGGTTTTCACCGCGCTCGAACATCGGGGATTGCGCGCCGTCGAAATCCCCTACTCGTCCACGCACGGCCTTGATCCCGATCAGTTTCAGTACCTCATCGATCGCCATGACGTGCGCGCCTGCGTGCTGATGCCGGCGCATCACTATCCCACCGGCGTCTCGACGCCGCAGGATGCGGTGCGCAAGATCGTGGAGATCGGCCGACGTAAAAATCTGCCGATTATCGAGAACGGCGGCTACATGGATTTGCAGTACGGCAAAGCCTGCGTACCGACGCTGAAGCGTTTCGACGATTCGGGATTGGTGCTGCAGGTGGGCAGCTTCTCCAACACGCTGGCTCCCGGCTATGGCATGGGTTGGCTTGTGCCCGGACGTTTCCGGGACAAGATCATTCAGATGAAATTTGCCGGCAATCTGCTCAGCGGCGGCATTTTCCAGCATGCCGTGGCAGACTACATGCAGAGCGGCAATTTCAATCGGCATTTGCGCAATCTGCGAAGCAAACTGCTCTCCCGCATGGAGCACGGGCTTTCGCTGATCGACCGGCATTTCCCGGCCGGCTGCAAGGTGACGAAGCCGTCAGGCGGTTTCATGTGCTGGATCGAGGGACCGCCCGGATTCGATTCAGTCGCCGCCTGTCGTGGCGCACTGGCACGCGGCGTGGGCCTGCCGCCCGGCCCGCTTTTTTCCGTTCGAGAAGCCTTCCGCAACTGTATCGCGCTCAACCTGTCGTTTCCCTGGACGCCCGACGCGGAGGCGCGCCTCAAGGCGATCGGCGAGCTCGTTCGCGAGCACGCGTAGACGAGGCGTCGTCACGCCGCCGCGGCGCGGCCCCACAGCTCTGCGGTCGCAAGCTTGGCACCCTCGGCGAGCGCCTCGAGCTTTGCCCACATGATCGAGGGATGAACCCGGCGATAGAAGACGCCCTGGGCGAATCCGCAGTCGGTCGATCCGATCACGCGCTCACGGCCGACCAGTTTGGCCAGCCGGACTAAACGCTCGGCCACAAGCTTCGGATGCTCCACAACGTTCGTGGTGTGCGCAATCACGCCGGGCAGCAGCACCCGATCGCTCGGCAGCTTGGTCTTTTGCCAAATCTGCCATTCGTGTTCGTGGCGCGGATTGGCCATCTCCAGTGAATAGCCTCCCACCTTCACCCGCAAAATGAGATCAACAATGTCTTCGGCGGCAACGTCGTTGGTGTGGGGTCCGTTCCAGCTTCCCCAGCACACGTGGTAGCGGCTCTGTGCGGCCGGGATCCCGTCCAGCGCGCGATTGAGAGCCTCGACCTTTTGCTCCGCCCAGGCGTAATAGTCCGAGAATTTCGCCGGCGGCACCATCACGTCGTATTTGGCGGCGAGCCAGGCGTCGTCGATTTGCACGATCAGTCCCGCATCGGTGATCCCCTTGTATTCGACGCGCAAGGCCTCGCCGAGAGCCGAGCTGAGTTTCTCTTCAGCGCCGTAATATTCGTCGCGCATGCCTTGCAGCACGCTTGCGGGCGCGACCACTGGAAGGAAGCCGGTGACTTGCGGATGCTTCCGCAGTGCGCCTTTAAGGTTGGCGATATCACGCTGCACCTGCTCGTGGCCGCGATACTTGATCGGACCGGTTACCACCCAATAGCCGCCCCCGGCATTGGCTTGTTGCCCGCTCTGATATTCGGCGTAGAAGTCGCGGAAGCGTTCAAAATCCAAACCGGCTGACGGCGTCGGCTTGGGCCGCTCGCTTGGCGCGGCGCGGTATTCCAAGCCATCAAGGCGTTCGGTGATGTAGCGATACCAAGAGCTCTTCGGATACTCACCATCGTTGACGACCGTGAGGCCCGCAGCGGCCTGCCGGCCGACCACATCCGCCACCGCGCCCGTGAGATAGCGCTCGTAGGCCACATCGTCGACGGCCTCGCGCTCGAGACGCTTGCGCATGTAGTCCACGAGCGCCGGCGGCCGCACGAGGCTTCCGACATGCGTGGTTTGAATACGATCGGTGTTGGCCTGCATTGGTGTTAACCCTGCAAGAGCGCGTCAGGCGCGTCCCCAAATGTCCTTGGCGACCTCGACGACGAAACCGAGCTTGGCCCACTGCTCGTCCTCAGTGAGCAGGTTGCCCTCTTCGGTGCTTGCAAAACCGCATTGTGGACTGAGACAGAGCTGGTCGATGTCGATGTATTTGGTCGCCGCCTCCACCCGCCGCTTGATTTCGTCCTTGGATTCAAGCTTGCCGGTCTTGGAGGTAACCAGCCCAAGCACGACTTTCTTGCCCTTGGGAACAAGGCGCAGCGGCTCGAAGCCGCCGGCGCGTTCGGTGTCGTATTCCATGAAATACACGTCGATATTGGTCTTGTTAAACAGAATATCGGCGATGGCATCGTAGCCACCGACGCCCTGGAAGGTGGAGCGAAAGTTGCCGCGGCACAGATGCATGGCGGTGACCATGTCGGCGGGCTTGTCCTTGAGCGCCACGTTGGTCGCGTTGGAATACAATTCTGGCAGCTTTTCGGGGTCGTTGCCGTGCTCGACGAAGAACTGGCGCTGCTTCGGGTCGACCAGAACGATCATATAGACTTCATCGAGCTGCAGGTAGCGGCAACCCGCTTCACCGAAGCCGCGAACCACCTGGCGATAGGTTTCACCGAGGTCGGCATAAAATTCTTCGAAGGAGTCATAGACGGAGCCATCGAGGATGGTCTTGCCGCGATGCGCGAGGAACGCGCTCGGCGCCGGGATTGTCATTTTCGGCACCGTGCCGGCTGGCGCGACCGATTTGAGGTAACGGAAGTGCTCGATCATCGGATGGCCCGAGAACGAGCCGAGCTTTGCCGTCGGACGGTGCGCGAGCGTTTTCGGCTGGCTGCCTTGAAAACGTTTGACGTTCGGCGTTGAAAACGTTTCCACGTTGTCGAGATGACGGAAAAAGTCGCGGCTCCAGAAACTGCGCCGGTATTCACCGTCCGTCACCGCTTTCAGCCCCAGCGACGCTTCCTTCGCTACCGCACGGCTGATCGCCTTGTCCTCGATGACTTTCAGATCGGCTGCGCTGATTTCGCCGCTCTCGCGTTTGGCGCGAGCCTCCTTGATTTCTTGTGGCCGCAGCAGACTGCCGACATGATCGGCGCGGAACGGTGGTTCGGTTACCATCGGCTCGCTTCCGTCTTTCCGATTTTGCTTTTCATCACACACAAATATCGGTCGCGCCGAAACGCGATGAGTGATCGGTGCTAACATCGGTGTTTATCGCTCACAAGCACAAACGCGCTTGTTGCATTGCGATTCTGAGAAACAATGTTGCTGACTACACTCTGTGCCACACGATCCGGCCGACAACTGTTCCAAATGGAAACCTGTGCTGGAGGAAAATAAAAAGAACTGTACTTGTTACCGGCAGTGGTACTGCGGGTTACGATGCGCTAGCGTGCGCGCATAATATTCGGTGGAGTATCAACCGCCGTGCCGAAACGGAAACGCAGTCAAGGAATGCCGATGCTCCGGTGGCTAAGCGAGCTGACCGACGACGACAATGCGGATGTCGGGCCCAAAATCGCCCGCCTGGGAACGCTGCGGGCAAGCGGCATCGAAGTGCCGGACGGCTTCGCGGTCACCACCACGGCCTTCGAGAGATTTTTGGCGGAAGACAGCCTCGGACACAGAATAGAGCGCGAGCTGGAGCAAATTTCAGATATCGACAATCTCGCCGCACTCGAGGCCGGCTCCCTTCGTATACGTCAGCTCATCGAGCAGGCTCCGATGGGGTGCGCGATCGAAG
>Ga0209006_10006889_pt1 | contig 10266 bp, 11 predicted proteins | sample JacPin_JW_Ref_O2_FD_188567 | JGI IMG/M metagenome (GOLD analysis project Ga0209006, IMG submission 188567) | Forest soil microbial communities from Algoma, Ontario, Canada - Jack Pine, Ontario site 1_JW_Ref_O2 (SPAdes) (version 2) | ecosystem: Environmental > Terrestrial > Soil > Boreal... | reverse complement strand
CGTTTTGAAATCTGATCAGCCGGTGCTCGTCGACTTCTGGGCCACATGGTGCGGCCCCTGCCGCGCTCTCGCTCCCATCGTGGACGAGCTCGCCAAGGATTACCAGGGCAAGATCAAAGTCGGCAAAATGGACGTCGACTCTAACAGCGCTACGCCCATGCGCTACAAAGTTACCGGTATCCCTACGCTGCTGGTTTTTAAGGGCGGACAGGTCGTCGAGCAACTCGTCGGCTACAAGCCGAAAGACGCCATCGCCCAGGCTCTGGACAGGCACGTCGGGTAAGTCGGCTTTTCAGCCGTCAGTTCTCAGCTTTCAGCGAAACGCCCGGGAATCGTCCCGGGCGTTCTTGTGTCTGGGCACCGGCCGATGCCTGAGCCCGAGGATATTCATGTAGGGACAGGCCCCCGGCTGTCCGATCGAGCGAAGCTCGATGGCCTTTCTAACGGCTGGCAAGTCGCGCTACAATCCGCGAGGATGCACCGCGGACCGCTCTATCTCCGGATTCTTCATGCCGGCGCAATGCTGAGTCTTGCAATCGCCATCGCTCCGATTCGCGTCCATGCCGCTACCGATATCGAGAGCCTTCGCGATCAACACAAAGGCAAGATTTTCGTCCTTCGCGGCTTCTATCAAGGCACGCGGCTGACCTACGACGCCGCAGGCATGCCCGCCGCCGGCTCCGCCAACCCTGGCGACTGGACTGTAAACGGATTCGTTCGTGTCACCGGCCTCGATCTCTCGGACCAGCGATTGACCATCAAGGCTGAACGCCTCTATTTGGGCGTAGCTGGCGGAATGGGTTTCCAGTTGACGCAGCTCGACACTAAGACAAAGGAAGACAAAAAGTGTTGTAAGGACGCCAAGAAACTCCGCATTGAAGTAGCGGTCGACCTGGGCGGCGACACGGCCGAAGCCGCACTCTCAAAAATTTTTCTGACCGCCGAAGACCATTTTGCAGAACTCGTGCCCGATTACTGGAAGTCTTGCGTTCGGGCGGCGTCAACTGGCAGAAAAGTAAAGAGTCTCCAGGACTGTCGCTTCGCCCCGGAGTTTGCGTCGATTCCTGGGGTCGTTTACCAGTCGGAAGAGAACGGCGGAGGCGAGAAGCCTGATAGCGACGCGAATGCAGTGGACGGCGAAATCGTCCCCGGCGCTAACAGGAGCATCACTCCGGCCAAGATTATGCATCAAGTAAATCCCGAGTTTTCAGAGGAAGCTCGCAGCACAAAGTATGAAGGAATCACAACTCTGGCCATCATCGTGGACAAAACGGGTCACGCCAAGAACATACGAATCATGCGTCCCATCGGCATGGGCCTTGATCAGAAGGCAGTGGAGGCGGTGTCGAAGTGGGAGTTCGAGCCTGCTCTGAAAGATGGCGAGCCTGTCGCCATGGGGCCGATCCAAGTTCAAGTCAGTTTCCATCTGTACTGATCGTGATCTACGTGGTAGTCGGAAATCGGATCTCCAGAAGCTGAGAGCCGGTTTTCACGGTGTGTCCGCCAGCGTGTAGTCGAACTCGTACGAGTGTTTCCCATCGGCGATTTTGATGGTCATCACACCCGCGAGCCCCGCCAGTTGCTCCGTGCCTGAATCCGGCACTACGCTCACCGTCATCTGCGGCGCGCCCCGCGTCATGGTGCCGCTGTGTTGCAGGACGAAGCTGCCACTGCGTCCCTTCAGTGTTCCCGTGACTCGCTCCATGGCCACGTAACCGCCGGAGCCCGGCACGCTCGACATGGCCGCCAGCATCTGCCCTTTGCTGGTTGCGTCCAGATCGCCGTGGAATTGCTTATCGAGAGACATTCTTCCCAGGCCCTCATCGCCCCCGGCGTCGGGAGCCTGCGGCGCCACCTTCACTTCGAACGTTCCACTGGCATGACTCGTCAAAACTTTCTCCTTTAGGCCGCCGCTAGGAGCCTGCCGCAGAATTTGTCGTACGGCAGAATTTCCGTTTCGAGACCAGCGTGAGCGGCGACTTCCCGCAGGGATTTTTCCTGTCCCTCATCATCAGTAACGAACCAATCGCAGTAAGGCAAGTACAGGCTCATGAAGAGGTCGTTGTGGCCTGCATCGAGTTTTTCCCCCGCGCGATAATCCCGAACCGCAGTGTTGTACCACGGCACGAAGATCGCATAAACGAGTGCTCGGAACGGCGGGCAGTGGTCCACGAACTCCTTGATAACTGAGTCATCAGCAACGGGCCTCGTGGCACGGTTGTAAAGCTGCCGAGCCGTGTACATTACCGCGCCGCCACCCTCAAGACTTTCGAGCCTCGACATGGCGGGCCGAAAAGAGGTGGGTGGCGCCTCGCCGTGGGCCTCGAAGATAGCTTGGATCTTTGGACGCAGGCCAACAAGGTCGTCCTTCCCCAGCCTCTTTCGCTCCCTTTGGAATTCCCGCTGACCCTGGGACGTCTCCGCATCGGCGAAGAATGCGGGATCGCGAATGGCGTCCTCGCAACGGGGCCACCTGACGTTAACAACCTTCCAGTCGAAATTCTTAGGATCATTTTGATGAGCCAAAACCAATTGTTCCGTCAACTTATTGGGAGGGAGAAGGCACTCGCTCGGACCGAGCTGAAGGCCGCGACAACTGGCAAAAAGTGCCTCACGCTCTTCTGCCTTAGACGTGGCGTACAACTCCTCGACGCTCAATCCCGCAAAACGGAACCACGATTGCAAATTCATTCGCTCAAGGACTTGCCTGGAGGAAACGCAAGCGTCGGCAAGGCGGTTGTGTGCACTCGTGTCGAACGTAACGATAGGTACATCGCCGATCATGAATTAATACTTCCGCAACACGCCAATCACCCGCCCCTGCACTTCCACCGACGCTGCCGGCACGATGATCGGCTTCATGGTCACGTTCGAAGGCTGCAGCCGGATGTTGTCGCCCTCCCGGTAAAAGCGCTTGAGCGTGGCGTCGCTGGTATCCACCAGCGCGACGACGATGTCGCCGTTGTGCGCCGTCTTGGCCTTCTCCACGAGCACGTAATCGCCGTCGAGGATGTGCTCGTCCTGCATCGATTCCCCACGCACCTCGAGCACGAACACGTCCTTGGAGCGCACGAAATCCGCTAGGGAAATGGTCTCCGGATTCTCCACCGCTTCGATCGGCTGGCCCGCGGCGATGCGTCCCAGCAGGGGCAGGACCAGGCCGGTATTCACGCTCATGGCCTGCTTCAGCCTTCCCTTGGGCGGCACCAGATCAATCGAGCGGCTGCGGTTATAGTCGCGCGTGAGCAAGCCCTTCTTCTCCAGATTCGAGATGTGCTTGTGGACGGTGGCCAGCGAATTCAGGTCGAGCCCCTTGCCGATCTCCTCAAACGACGGAGAGTAGCCGTGCTCGGCCACGAAACGCGAAATAAAGTCGTAAACTTCGTGCTGCCTGCGTGTGATCGCCATGCCGCCATTATTGGCGAACAGAAGGCGAAAAAGCAAGCAGGAAGTGTCTGGTTAACGTTTTACTTCGTGTACCTTAGCGTCCTTTGTGGTTCTCGGCCTTTCGAGCGACCTTGAAACTTTTACTCTCCCCGCCACTCCAATCCAATAGCACTCTTCATTCGTACTTAGAACAGGGGGATAACAACATGCCCAACCCATCGCTCAAATCAGTTCTGCTTTCCCTGGGACTGCTCCTCGGCGCGACCGCCTGCAACGCCAAAGCGGGCGCCGCCGCAGCCGTTCCTGCGCCCGCGCAAGACTCCAAACTGGCCACGGTTTCCGGCCAGCAAACCGCAGTTATCGCCGGCGGATGCTTCTGGGGTATCCAGGCAGTCTTCCAGCATGTGAAAGGCGTCGTCAACGCCACGTCCGGCTACTCGGGAGGATCGGTCAAGAACCCCGAGTATGAAGTCGTCAGCACCGGCGAGACCGGGCACGCTGAGTCCGTTCAGATCGTCTACGACCCTTCGCAGGTCACCTACGGCGAGTTGCTGCGGGTGTTCTTCTCGGTCGCGCACGATCCCACGGAACTCAACCGCCAGGGACCCGATGAGGGCACGCAGTACCGCTCCGTGATTTTCTACAACAGCGACGAACAGAAACGCATCGCCGAGGCCTACATCGCGCAACTCGACAATGCCCAGGTGTTCTCGCATAAAATTGTCACGCAAGTCGTGCCGCTGCAGGCCTTTTACAAAGCCGAGGCCTATCACCAGAACTATGCGGCTCTGCATCCCAACCAGCCCTACATCGTGTTCAACGACGCGCCGAAAGTCGAGCATTTGCGCCAGGAGTTTCCCGATCTCTACACCGGAAAGTAGAATTAAATTGTTTTCTTCGCGATCTTTGCGGCCTTTTACTTTGCGAACTTCGCGGTTAAGAGCTTTGGATTTTGAGGAGTAAGAAAAATGTTCGATTCCGATCTGGAAGCAAAAGGCGCAACGCGCCGCATGTTCATGGCCAGCGCAGCCGCAACCCTGGGAGGGCTGGCGCTGTGGTCGTGGAAGAAATCCCGGCCAGTGGAAGTTGTCGCCGCGGCTGGCCCTCCGAAGGAAGTCACGATCGTTCAGTTCTCCGATTCGGGCCAGCGCCTGAACAAGGTGCACGTCCCCAAAGTGGTGAAGACGGACGCAGAGTGGCGTCAGCAGCTTTCTTCGAACGCCTTCGACATCACTCGCCACGCCGACACCGAAGTGGCCTTTTCCGGCAAATACTGGAACCTGCACGACAAAGGAATCTTTCGCTGCATCTGCTGCGACAACGCGCTGTTCAGTTCGGATACGAAGTTCGAGTCCGGCACCGGCTGGCCCAGCTTCTGGGCGCCGCTCGCCGCCGAGAACGTAACTGAAATCCGCGACACCGCCTTCGGCATGGTGCGCACGGCGATTTCGTGCACCCAGTGTGACGCGCACCTCGGCCACGTCTTCGACGACGGCCCCGAGCCCACGCACCTTCGCTACTGCATGAACTCCGCCTCGCTGCGCTTCGTGAACCGAACGTAATCTAATTTTCTGCGGGAAAATTGCATTTTCCCTCTTGCGTAAAACCGAAAGTCATGGCATCTTCAAACATCTTCTTACGAAAGGACGCCCGATGGCGCACTACACCTACAAATCGCTGCGCGGGCAACTGTGGCCAAACATAGGCCTTAGTTGCTTCAGGGCGTCATCCCATTACGCCAGTTAGTCTTCGGCTTCGTGGGCGCCCTCTAACGCAAAGCTTCGACAATTAGCCGCAACAGGCGGTCGACCCGTCCGCGCAAACGCGCCGGGACTGCTGACGCGCGTCTCAAAAGGGACACCAAAGTCCCTCGTTCCTGGGGACACGCTCGTTTGCGGCCCGCTGCGCCAACTCCGGCAGAAGCCGGTTAGAGAGAGATTTATGAGCATCGTGCTGAAGATCAAGAACGGAACGCTGGTGGAGGGCGAGCCGCTGTGCCGCACCTGCCGCTGGGTTCACATGCAGAAAGGATTCCGCGAGAGCGAGGAAGCTATCTTCTGCGACTACGGCGTTCTACGACGTGTTCGCTTCAAGGTCGCGGAGTGCACCGAATACATCGATCGCACTGTTCCGACTCGCCACGAAATGGAGAAGATGGCATTGCTGATCCACATAGAACCGGCGCGCCAACGTGCCGGTTTCACGGCAAGTGCCGGCTTCGCCCCGCGTGCGGAAGACGAAGACGAACACGAACACGAACAAGATTCCGTCTCCGTGATGGAGTAACGGAACGGGGAGTTCCATGTCCGGGGGAATGGGCTGAGTCCGGAAAGGAGGTTTCGATGCCTGGGATAGTTGTCTATCTGATCGGTCTGGCAATTGTGCGCGCCCTCCGCAGCCTGCGGACGAAGGGTCCGCGGGGTCTGTGCGGGAATTGCGCGTTCGTGCACATGCAGTATGGCGCGACCGGACGGAATGCCGTGTTCTGCACTTACGGCGGAGGAGTGCGCCCGGTGAAGCTCGACGTGCTCTACTGCACGGATTTCCGCAACCGTCACCAGCCGGCTCGCACCGCGCGGATCGGATTCGTGCGCGAGATTCAGGGCGTCGAAACCGAGCGTAGAGACGCAGCATGAGCTGCGTCTCTACAGCCAGCTTGAAAAAGCGGCCGTTCCTGCGCAATCGGCCTCAGGGGAGGTTTCTGACGCACGCGATCACGCGCTCAGCGAGACCCTTCCACAGGATCAGGCGCCGGTTACGAAGAACTTCTCGTCGGCTTTGTGGTCGGGCTTATGGTCTTTGTTGGCGGCGGCGTCGCCGGCAACGTCTTGCACGAAGTCGCGGCGGCGTTCGCCTCCTTTGTGCGCGAGCACGCGCACGCGGCGCGCCGGAATGTTGCTGGGTTCGAGAGTGATAATGCGGCCGTCGCGAACCTGAATCTGGGAGCGGAACCAGTCGGTGCGGTACATGCGCCCGGAAGCGTAAAAAGTCATCGATGCGGCGATGGGACCCTCGAATTCGTCTCCCGTGCAGGCCAGGATGCGCTTGCCCATTTCCTGAGTCCATGTCATCCCGCCGACCAGAGGATCGTTAAGCCGGCAGCGCTCAAAAGGCACGGCATGCGACAGCTTGCGCAGCTGCACGAGTTGCAGCAGCACCGAAGTCTTCGCCAGGTTGGTGACGATGATTTTGGCCTCGCTCGCGGAGACGCGCTCGAGCTTGAGGTGCAATTCCGGCGACCATTCGCGCTCGAACTCTTCCCGCGCCAGCTGCAGGCCTTTGTCGGTTGCCTCCACGTAGCGCAGAGTCGCCCGAGCCAACACCACGCTGAAAAAACATGTCACCACCGTGGCCATGATAGGGACATAGCTGAGCAGCACGGAGACCGGAGTGCGTATCGAGTTCATGAATTGCGGGTTCATAAAAAGCGCTCAGCTCCTCACCGTGCTGTGTCGGCGTGACGACCAGGGAGGGCGCCGCATCCGGATTCGTTGAGTCCGATCATCAGTTGCATGCGGCCGCCAAGATTCAGAAATTCTAATGAAGGGAAGGTGAGCGCTCCAGATGCGTATGGTGCAGATGTCCGGAGCTGACAAGTGCTGGGACTTTAGTAACCGGTTAGCCCGTGTAAGGCGGACACTCCAAAGCGTGCCATCCCGAACAAGGCCGAAGGCCCGGTGGGGGACCTTACGATGCGACTCCAGCAGCACGATCGCCGGTGGGCGCCGTCGCGGGGCATGCAGCAGAGGCGTTCCCGCACCGGCTAATCTTCACCCGCTATTCCAAAACGCTGTCGTCGAGCTTTTTGCGGCCCCAGTCGGCGGCGGCCTGCACGAAAGCTAAAACCACCGGATGCGGCTTTTTCTCGGTCGACGACAACTGCGGCTGGAACAGCATCGCCACAAAAAAGCGATGCGTGGGCGATTCGATGGCGCGGATTTCGCCTTGCGGACCGCGCGCGACCACGGGGAATCCGGCCTCCATGGCGCACCATTCAAATTCGGGATTCACTTCGAAATTGCAAAAAAACTCTTCAGTCGCGGTTTCCTTCTCCTTGCCATAAAACGACTGCAGATAAGAACCAGGGCGAAGACGAATCTCCGGAATCGCGCCGGAAAGCTTGGGCGCGTCGCCCTTGCGGCTAGGCACGGCGCACGCGACGGGATAAATCACGATGTTTTTCGAACTGGAATTGTTCTCGGCGGAGTCGGCGTCCTTGAGCCCGTGTACATTGCGCGCGAATTCGAGGAAAGCGTACTGGAATCCTCCGCAAGTGCCCAGAAACGGCCAGTCGCGACGACGGGCGAACTCAATCCCCTTGAGCATGCCGTCAAAACTCTTGTAGGGGCTGCCCGGCGAAGCCCAGAGGCCGTCGAAGCTTTCGAGAATTTTTTCGGCTCCCGGCGCGACCAGCGAGGGCGTGGGGATCCACTCCGTTTCGATCGTGATGCCCAGTTTGCGCGCGGCATGCTGGATCGAATCAGTGGTCGCCGGATGCGAGCGAAATTCAGAGTTGAAGTCGCCCAGAATCCCTATGCGGGTGGCATCGCTCACATGAGCATTGTACTAGAGCGCTTTGCGGACACGTGCGCCATCAGCCAGGCTTGGTTAGAAGGATGGTGCACCGACGATGGTGCATGAGCGAAGCGAACTGACGACGCGAAAGTGCGTCTTACAACCAGTTATTACAACTATTACAGCCAGTTAAAGATGCTGAGCAGGCCGTAGAGACTAATCAGCGCCATTACCGGTCCGCCCCAGATCATCAGTGTGCATTGCCAGCCCAGCGAGCGGGCAACATCCTGCTGGCCGCGCCAGGAAATGAGAAAGGTCTTGTTGTTCTGGCCTTTCATCAGGACGACTGGCGGGCGCGGATCGAAACTATCAGCTTGCCCAGGGATCGGACTTGCTATGCCAGTGTTCGAAGGATTCGCCGAAGCCGCGGACAAATTCGCGCGAGCAGAAAATTGTGCCTCATTCTTTGGGCCGACGAGCTTTGGGCTTGCAAACGCCGGGTCCGGGGCCATCCGCACAGCGGTGCCGCCCACTCCCGCCGCCGACCACGCCACAGGATTCGTAATGCCCGCCCTTCGCAAAGCATCAGCGACTCTTTGCTGTTGCGCGGGGTCTGCGAGTTTAAGCGACCCAGCCGGCGAAAGGCGTGCCCCTTGCGGCGTTGCAGCGATCCGCTGGCTGGCGAGCGTACCCGCCGCGAACGTGTTCAAGTCGTTGTCAAATGAATTGGAAGAGCTTACGTCGGACGAAGTCGCAGTGGGAAAAAACGACAGCGAGCTTCCACCCGACAGTGAAAATCTCGAAACCGGCAACACGGACGACAAAGAAAATCTCCGTGCGGAAACTTGATTGAGCGCGTCAGGGTCGGACACGGCTTCGGCTTTGACTTCGATTCCGTCGTTGTCGCCGAGCGTGCCCAGAATAAACAGCGCATTCTTGGGCTTGATGCAGCATTCTTCAATCTTGATCCTGTTGCTGGTGGCCACGCCGTGGCGAGCCAGAAAGCTGTTAACGTTCGCGGGAGTTTCGTCCCTGGAGAAAAAAGAAGTGTTGAACTCCTCCCGGAAATCGCGATGCAAATCGAGTTCGGCACCGCGCGGGTCGACCAGCACGCGGCCAGTATTGTCGTCGAGAAAAAACGGCAGGTGCATGCACTCGCCGGCCACCTTCACCCATTGATTGTTCTTGCCCTGCCGTTTCCACTCCCACGCTACGGTTCGGTAGTAGTAGCAAGGCCGCGCCGTGATGGGCGCGATCATCGTGTAAGGTCCCACCGCCAGGCCGCTGACTTCCACCATCCCCATCGCCGCGCTGCGGATCTTCGAGACGGGAGTATCGAGAATCAGTCGCCTCCGCTGCAGTAGATAGAAACCGCGAAAAAAAAGGTAGGTGCCAGCCGCGAACCCAATCCCACACCAGAGGATAAAGCCCCCAGGATTCCGCGTATTCAACAATATGAGCGAAAGCAGCATGGATATGGATAAAGTCTCGAGCGAGGCGAGATACCCCGAGCCTAAAGTCAGCGTAAGGGATTAGGAAACTCGCCTGCAGTACAAAACGCCGGATCGGCTTACGTTGGTAATGAAGTCCGCAGGTGATGGTATTTGAGGTAGTCCGTGAAGGGCTTACAAAACTGGAAACCAGAAACTGGAAACGAGAAGCTGAGAATAAAAAACTGAGAACTGGAAACCAGAACTGAGAACTGAGAACTGAGAACTGAGAACTGAGAACTGAGAACTGAGAACTGAGAACTGAGAACTGAGAACTGCCTACCCCTACCCGCCCGCCTTCAGTTCCGTCAAAACCTGCTTGGCAATTTCCTTCAGCGTCTCGAAAACACCGATGCCCTGAAATGCCACCGCTTCCACGACCGCTTCGTTCTTCTTGCGAAGTTCGGTACACAGCAGGTCCACGGGAAGAATGTTGGGCAAATCGCGCTTGTTGAGCTGCAGCACGTAGGGAATTTTGTTGAAGTCGTAGCCATGCTCTTTCAGGTTCGACATCAGGTTATCGAGAGCCTCGACGTTGGCGTCCATACGCTGCTCCTGCGAGTCGGCGACGAAGACAATGCCGTCCACACCGCGCAGAATGAGCTTGCGGCTGGCGTCATAAAACACCTGGCCCGGCACGGTGTAGAGATGGATGCGGGTCTTGAAGCCGCGCACATTTCCCAGGTCGAGCGGAAGAAAATCGAAGAACAACGTACGCTCGGTTTCGGTGGCGAGCGAGATCATCTTGCCCTTCTGCTGGTCCGCGGTCTTCTGGTAAATCACCTGCAGATTCGTCGTCTTACCGCCTAAACCAGCGCCGTAATACACGATCTTGCAATTGATCTCGCGGGCTGCGAAGTTGATGAAACTCAAA
>Ga0209006_10006888_pt1 | contig 10269 bp, 13 predicted proteins | sample JacPin_JW_Ref_O2_FD_188567 | JGI IMG/M metagenome (GOLD analysis project Ga0209006, IMG submission 188567) | Forest soil microbial communities from Algoma, Ontario, Canada - Jack Pine, Ontario site 1_JW_Ref_O2 (SPAdes) (version 2) | ecosystem: Environmental > Terrestrial > Soil > Boreal... | reverse complement strand
GAATGCGGTTAATAAATAGTGAGATAATGTACGAAAAAGAAGGGGACGGACGGATTCAACTGCCATTCGCGGTCAGAATTTGTCTTTTATATTCTTTTCCCAGCCAATAGCCCTCGGTCCAACGACGGGTCGGTTTCGTCGGCCCATTGCCGAGGTGTGGACAGAGTGGTAGGTGGTGTTGGGCTCGTTGCGCCGCTTTGGTCGACAGTGACGACATAATCAATATACTTACCCTTTTCCGGTCATATTTGTGTGAACTGTTGGACTCCTGCTCTACTGACTTATGCCACTCTAGCAGGAGATGATGACTGGAAGCTGGATAGATATGGGAGGACGGGAGGATGGATATGAAAGAGCAGACTTCAGGTTTGAGTGAAGTGAATGAAATGAAAAAATAACCTAATGGGAGATGATCACTAGAAGCTGGATAGAGGGAACTTTAGGTTGAATAGCAAACTTCAGGCCTTGAGTGAAATGAAACATATGACCTTTTTTTTTCATGTTCTCCATCATTGGGGCTACCCTTACAGTGTAAGGAGTGGAAGAATAATAGCCTTATGCAAGGCCACCTTCACTATCTGAAAAACAGCCATGAGTTGTCATCGCACGAATGGATTATAATCAGTAAGACACTGACCAATTTGATGAGCTCCATGATATAACGGAAAGTCGTTCCTGCTTGGAAATTGTATCAAGTACGAAGTGCTCTTGAAATATGATTTCTCTTGCTGACAGTTGTGAGTGCTGACCAGCCTGAGGATTCGTACTTAGTCAACTGTTCGATGCGCGGAGACCACTAACGCCGGCGAGTACTAAAGTACTAACGAGTCACATGTCAATGGAGTCGCGTGTCTCAATTTATCTATTTAAATAATCTCCAACTCAATCATCCATCAGACTTAACAATCCAGGAAAGGGCGCAGTAACGCACTCTATTGTGCATAGGGCTTTATGGGAATACTTACTTGGGGTTTGAAAAGCTGGAAAGGTACAGTATGTGGTTCCGATGATGTGGTTCCGTGGTTCCGGTTCCGGTACCGAAGTATGCTTCAGATCTGGAGCTCTTATGATCAATACAAAACACATATCACTGACCCTGATCTAAAACATCAGCTATATTTTTCACCGCGATCTAAAATAACCATAGGAAGAATTGCATTTCAGTGACAAATATGACTGAAATTCAGTCAGTTGGAACTGAAACCCAGTTGCAAAATGACTGAAATAAAGTCGATTCAGTGACAAATTTTGTCACTGAAGGTCTCATTTTTCTTACTAGGATTAAGTGGTTTTATTACTGAATTAAGGACGTAATTTAAGTGACAAACTCGACTGAATTTCCGGCTGAATTTCATGCGATTTGCGGTTGATTTATATTACATGCACATGGTGACTACTACGGTACTAAGGAAGAGAATAAAACATGAATCTCCGTAAAAAAATACATACATTCCAGTCAGTGACTAAGGTCCAGGAAAGTGAAAAAAAAAGGTGCACACGAGAACGGAAGAAATGGGAACGTGGGTTTGAGACGATGACCAGCGTGAATCAATGACAACCTGTAAAAAGAATAGTTAGTACTCAAAAGAAAAAAAAACCCAATCATCCGGATTTTATCATCCAAGGTAGAGGGCGTGGACATAGACGCCTTGTAGCATCATGGTGAGCGCTATATTTACGTCATCCCTCGCGAGGAACTGCTTCACAACTGCTTCTTTCCCGTTCAAGGCTGCGAATTAAAACGGCGTCCGGCCATTCGAGTCTTTTTAACCTTCTTCAGCATCATCCTGCGTGAGAAAAAGCCTCACTACTGCTTCATGCCCATTCTCCACCCAAAGTGATAGAGGTGATGCACCATCCCCGCCCTTCGAGTCTGCCATGGCGCCATTCTTCAATTGATAGTAAATGATCTTGGCAAAACCAAAGAAAGAAGATACATGCATTCCGAGGAGTATTGCACCATCGAGACATTGGCGGCGCAGGAAACTTGGAGCTGTCTTGAAGAAAATTCAACGCCAAGAATTTCACTGTCTCCTCATGCACACCAGCGTGATCAGCGTCTAGCGGTATAATCAAGGAAAGGACTGTCCAAGGAGCAAGTTGTAGTCACCACATCCGAGTCAGCACCTAATATATGGAATGACAGATAGGTGAGGTCCGTCAGCGCTACTGGCATGAGCATTTGGAAATTGACACTCTCCTTTGCGTTAAAAATACTCTTGTGCTGTGTAGTCTGTGTAGAGAATAAGAATTCACCGTATTTCTGTATTCAATTGTAAGCTTCTTACGAATGAGGCCAATTACGTTCTGTTCTTCATCGATAACAACGAGGACTGCACAAATGGAAGTCAAAATCTCATCGTCGATAATATCGTCAGTGTCAAGCTTCGTCGTATCGGGCATGACCGCAAGAGCATGTTGAAGCTCCTTTACAGATAATGGTCGAACAGCGTATGTGATCCAGGACTCGTAAACTGTTTACTGCTGTCGTCTTGTCGCTCGACCCGTTCCATGGCTTTATCATAAGTTCCATCCATTCCTCCAGGCAAAATTTCCAGAGCGGCACAAACCTGTCGAGCGTTGAGTTTTTCCACGAGTGAGTCCATGTGTAGTCGCACCAGTAAAAACCTTTCCGAGTTGTCATAATGCACAGACGACGTAAAGGTGACATCGGTGAAACTTGCATTCATTTTGCGTTCTCGAATATCCTGTTTACTATCGCTTCTTGCAAAGTGGTCAACTTCGGGGCCCTAAGGCGACCCTGCCTTGGATGTATGCCTTAATATCATCATCCTTTGCACGACTGTGCCGGCGTTTCGCTCCTTCGAAGTCTCATCCAATTGATAGAAGGTTGCGTGAAGTTACCATAAAGTTGACCTTCCGAGGTGACGACAGAAGCACCGTCAGCAACAGCGCCCGAGTTGCATCATCCTCGCGAAATTCATATGAAAATTTTGGAATACGTCCGGATCTCCGATATTAAAACCTGTGAGCTGGTCTAGTGTTGGGCGGGCTTCTCGAAGTTTATGACGCTCGTAAAATGATTTTACTTGATCTGAGATCGCACGACGATATTAGACGATCTGCTTCAGCAGAGTGGCAACAAGGTTGGACACCGTCTGGTCTGCCTGTTCTTTATAATTATAGTAGACGAATGCTACCGCAACCGGATCATTGTCCTCGAAGAGTGTCTGGAGGTGGTTCACGACAATTGATATCGAGTGTATGCCTACGATCAGCCATGATCCAACGCGTAACTCGATGAAACTCTTTCGAAAAAATAGTCTTTCCAGCACGGGCTGTCCATTAACCAGTGAGGACGTGTGATTGAGTGACAAATATAATCTTACCATCTCCTGGGAACCGTAACATTTCATATGTTCCATCACGCCACTCCTTGAATTCCCGATAATCGAGGAACCACTCTCCAGTCCCCTTTTCCCGTTTTTGTATGAATTAGTTGTGAGAGGTTTTGAGAAGAGAGCCAGCTCGGGATTACCTGACGCTCATCATCTGAGGATGATTGTAGGTGAAGGTCAATCTCGGACTGGGGCATGGTAGGATGTATAGCACAAATTACTGGTGTCGACTGCCGCTGACCGTCGGGAAGATGCTGTCCTTCCCATTGATGCTTTGCACATTCGAAATCCCAGTCGTGGGGTTCAAGTGTTGATTTTATGTACAGTTTTTACTAGCTGGAGCTGATACAACCTCTGCGCTTGCGCTGCTGAGGCTGAGAATTGGGGGGCATAGCAGTCGAAAAGAAAAATTTGGACTTTGGGGACATCCCAATTAAGCTTGTCTGTGCGTAGTGAATCACATTTTTTTTGACTTATATTGCTCACCAGTTTTACGCTGATATCGAGTCGATCATGGTCTTGAGGCCACCGAAATCGACGATACTACCTTATCCGGCGCAATCACGCAAGAAGAGACGACAGTTTCAAGTTCCGAGCTTTGTTCAGGAGGCTAGGCAAAAGTTTCAATTGAATAAATAATTTTTTAGGTCCTCTTTTTCTGATAGCTATACTTTACGTTTCTCTCGTTACTCCCTTTATCTGAGCTAGCTACAATACTCTTCATCGTTTAATAATCCGAATTACTGCTACTCATATTAACTGGTTCAAACAGCACAAGGTTTAAGTTGGCAATTTCTAGTAAAATATAATGATTGCAAGCTCACGTGACTGTACTCCCTTTTGTACCATAACGAACACCATGCTCCTTGACGATAAACACGCAAAAAAACTGCACCGTAGAGTGAAGGAGTTATTGATAAGAGGACAGGAGATTGGGCTAAATGATTTAGAAATGGAGTATATGAAGGTAAGAATCATTGGTTGTGAGTCATAGCCATGATAACTCACTGGGTTTCGAGAATAGGGCTGCTTCGAAGACCTTACCAAAGTGATTAAAGAAGACAACCGCAATAAAAACAACCTTCTCCCCTTTAAATGGCGTGATTGCCCTGATAACGTATCGGATCCTCAGGTCTATATAGATAAACTACTAAGTGAAGATGATACGAGTAAGTAATTTCTTCCAGGATGTCAACAGAATATTTAGAGCGTACCATTCTAGACTCAAAAGACGAGCAGGTTGGTTCTTTTTCACATTCATTGCCTTACTAGGGAAAATGCTCACACCGCTCAGGAGGGCCTTTCCGATCATCTACAGAATCCCCCGGGTGACCTACCACCTCTAGGTTCCCCCAGTCACATTCCCGATCCTCCTACTTCCTCAAACCCCATACCCGCGAACACCTCTGATAGCACTCTGTCAAACTGTGGAAAGCGCAAAGCAGTAGATGACGGAGAGAAACCCCAGAAGCGTCATGCAGAATCAGGGCAACACCCCGATATCACGTACCTGCTGAGGCACTATCTCAGCATCCTGAGACAAAATCTGGTGGAGAATAAAGTAGAACTCACGAAACCTATCGAGGATCAGATCAAGATGTTCCGTATCACCCTCGGTTTTGTTGGTAGCGAGCGTGGAGGAACTCTGTCGAAGTACCACCTACGCAAACTGGAGGAACTACTCCCTCATAACAAAGATGTGAAAGAAATAGTAGGACTACTGCAGACATGCATCGAACATGCTCCGGATTATGTCGCAGTTGAATGAGTAGATGTAGATCCCGTGTCTATTTTTATTCTATCCTGCCTGTATCATTTGACATTTCACTTTGTTTGTTTTTCATTTTTGCTTCTGATTTATTTAAATATTTATAATAAAATATATATTTATCTGTACTGGATTGGGTACCGGATTGTGGATCGACGCGGCCAGTATTCGAACTCTTGCATGGGGCCTAAAACCATTCCAATGTGTATTATATTTATTGCAGGGAATTTCTCTATGATGCTCTGCCTTCACCCTAACCTGTGCGTCGTGGGTGGGGTCCAGCGAGTAGAGCCGATTCCCCCGGTCACAATGGGCTGGATGTGCCTCTATGACGTTCAGTGGATGGTAAATGATTAATGAATGGTCAGCGACTGAAAATGACCATTTAGAATCTTTTCTTGCGTTTTAGAATTGGTAATATGGATCTACTTCCTTTAATGATCTGTTTTTTTGGAAACTGTTATGGCCATGACTATTGCAACAATACCCTTTACATGCGTACGACATACATGGTCAGACATTTAAGCGTAGAATACATTTCTATACATATTCACATAAAGCTTTTCTGTTTCCTTGAAGAGTGAAGTATCCAAAGACATGATGCCAAGATGTGATAGAATGCGATCTTCGGAATCGGAACCGGAACCGGAACCACCCTCGGTACCTCCTATCCAGCTCTCCAAACTTAGGAAGGAAAGGTACGTCTCTCCCCCATCGCCTTGAATGTTTTCTATAAATCTAAAAAAGATGCTATTTTTATCATTTATAGGAGTAATTTACATGTAAGACGTGCCCTCGAAAGGGCCGGAGGCTAGATATGATATCGTGCTCGCTCCGCCAGAACTCACAAAGTTTCCACGCCGAGGCGGTAATGCTAATTTTCTCGAGGAAGGTATTAGAATTGGCAGTGCGGTGTCTATGGAGCATTTGAGGAAGAAACAGAAGGCGATTATGCAGTATCGGGAGATGAAAGAAAATAAAAATTCCCCACCCATATCATAGATCAGTTTTTGCACTTTAGAGATTCCATGGTATGATTATCCACAAGTTTGGGATGTTACATACTACATATCTCTACAAGAGTCGTATTTCCTTCCAGGAAGTAACATAGAGTATTGAGGGAAACGAAGAAACAGTTAAACGAGGACAAGAAAAGAAAAGGAAAAAAAGAACGGCACTGAGAGGTGATGAATACCGTATCTACTGTATCGTGTATACCTAAGGTGTACTTATGAATATATGCAGCAGGGGTATGGATATGGGTATTTATACAAGAGAAAATTCTCAAGGTGACAGTTAATCAGAAAGCCGTCCTGTGAGATCTGATGCTAATCATCGATTACGATAAGGGAAGATTTCACGCGCCTTAGTCGATTTGAGAGTTGTTTGGATCTCGTGGAGTATCTCGTCGTCGTTTCAAACGCCCTCCGGCGCTTCTCCCTGCTGCTGTACAAGAATTTCGATATCACGAAGCTGCGCGGGATATTTCAGCGTCGAAAAGGGAACCATGACTGGAAAAGGGTACCTCATACCTTTGCGAAATAGAAATCGCACTCCTTCTCCAAGCCTTCTAAATACACCGACAGTTCCTTAACCTGATTTTGTGACCCCAGTGTTTCCCCAGTGGCGGCAGATCCAGCGCGATGTCCTCCCATGGGCGTTTTTCCACCAGACCTAATAGCCTCTGTACCGCCTACGCCAAGGTTCAAGGGCTGTGTTGAAGGGCCATGGTGGAAGGGGGTTAGATGGAAGCACCATGTCGTCATGCGGCTGGGTCGTACCCTTTCCCGGAATAGTTAGTGTCCCAGAAACGTTTGATCCACCGGAGAAACTCAAGGTTATCTCTGTATGATGAGGATATGAGAAGGAGATGAGTTGGAGGGTATGTGGAGGAAACGCACTGCATTTTTCACTTTACGAGCTTTTCGACAGGCATGGGCTATACATATTGAAAGCGCATATACACGGTTACGCATTCTCTACATCGAAAACATAACAGAAGACGCGCCTTGTCGATCTTTTCAGCTTTGAATACGTTTTTCAGGACCTTGTAATTAATTGGAGATGAACTCGTACTCATTCTTCATATTCATCTTTCCCCGGCCCCTTTTAAAGTCGCCTGGAATACATCATACCGGGCCATTAAGGGATATTATTCGTGAATTGGTTGGTCTAGTTAGTCAAGAGAATTTTTTTCATTGATTTTGTGTCGTGACACATGTGTCACGTTGCGACACGACAGCCTGATTAATAAGCTTTTACATAATGGGAACTTCGTTTTGAATCACTGGCACCTCATCCAACCAGCCCGACTCCCATCCATCCTCAAGGCCTCAGGCCTTAACGTTTCAACACCCAACCAGACTATTATCCTACGCGGGTTCTGTTGTAATACTTTTCAACTTCAGGCTTCCTGAGTTGCCTCGTCCGTGGCCAAACGAATCTTCCCACACTTTCATGAATTATACGTGCTCGCGGCCTAGAATCTAGCCCTGCTGGTCCTATCCAGGGCCTATGGGGAAGATCTGGGTCACTCTTTCTAATTTCATAGCGAGAACCCTTAACCCTGCTGGTCCTATCCAGGGCCTATGGGGGATATTCTGGGTGATCTCAGTGATTTTTTAGGGAGAGCCCTTAGCCCTGCTGGTCCTATCCAGGGCCTACAGGGCTAGGAAAATCTCGTCAATCTGAATCCATCACCGATAATTTGAACCCAATCCCACATGCGGGTGCTCATCAACCTCATTTGATCACGCTTCCAACTTCCCTGCAACGGTCAAGGATTAGGATTCGATGGACGACCTGTTTCGACCGGTCTCATATCAGTTAATGACCAGTCCAGACATATATACCCACCTTTACGCTAGGACATCTCGGGAGTCACCCTCGCCCGCTCCACCCGCTCCTTTTCCAGATCCTCACTCCGAGGTTTTTCTCTTCCTCAAGCAACGCGTAGCACGAGCCAGGCTTGAGGAGATCCATCGATTATCCAGGCAGAGGAAGGCCGGTCTGTCACAATAAATTCATCATAAATATCTTTAACAATCACCACTCTACACTAATCCCGCCACAAGCATGCTATGCGCCGTCCCCATAGCCCAGGTGGTCGTTTCCTCACCTCCAAGGAGATTTCTTCCCAGAAGTTCCATAATGGCCATGCTTCCAGTCCATCTACGTTACGCCACGATCATGTAGATGACGAGGAAGTTTTGGGTCTTGACTATAGTACTTCTGTCCCAATGTTACGCCCCCGTGATTCTTATCCACATGCCCTCGATCCAACCTCTGTCAATCAAATTGATCTCTCTTATCACCCTTCACAGTCCCATACTCCTCCAGATCATCGGAATGTCTTCCCTTCACCTAATCATGCACCACACTCTCTTCCCAATCCATCCCATTTCCACCCATCAGGGATTACAACAATAACATTTAATATGATCTTCCCGACATGCCTAACGGTGTTTCCCGCGTTTATCCCGCCTCAGGAGCTGTCGCAATGCTCCCACTTACTGTCGCCACCAATTATACGTAAACTATCATATATCATCTTTTGCGGTGGATCGGACGTTCCTGACGAAGACTTGGGAAATTACTCTCATCCTGCTGTAAACTCTTGGGATTACCCTGCGTCTACGGACTGCCAGCGCATCACACTCGAACCAGCAGATGGTTCTACCCATGCGTGAAAGCAGGATTACGACACCCTCTACATCGTACCATGGGCCGATTTATCCTTCTCCCCGATGGTACTCTGCTAGTAATCAACGGTAGCAAAAATGGCACAGAAGGGTACGCTACTGCCACTGGACAGACACCATCTCTCGGATTTATGCCATATGGCATGTCGCTTCTCCCCACCGGTAGCCATTGGTCCTCTTCTGGTCTATCATCGTCAAATATTCTACGTTTATATCACTACTCTTCCATTCTCCTTTCAGAAGCATCCGTTCTCGTTGCTGGTTAAAATCCCGACGTTGACGTGAACTCCCCCACTATCTATCCTACCTACCACATACGGCGCTGAGATATTTTGCCCGCTATATTTTTCCGCTACAACACGGCCAAATCCAACTGGAATCCCATCAAATCTCTTTGATATTATCGTACCAGCCAGCTTGTACTCCGGGTCTGCGAACGATGCTGCTGGCCGTCGCCATCACACAAGGCGGATTCACCACGCACTCAATGAACATGGGTCAGCGTTACATGCAGCTCAGCAATACGTACGCTTTCAACAAGGACGGTTCCATCCCCTTGCACATTTCCCAGCCCCCACCCAACCCCAACCTCTTCCAGTCCGGACCTGCACTCTTGCGGGTCGTCACCAATGGCATACCACGCAACGGCACCCTACTCATCGTCAGCAACGGTCAATTCAGCGGACAGCCCACGCTACCTGTGAGCCCTCTACCGAACAGCATCCAACTTAACTCGGCCTCGGGCACTGCACCCCAATCGGGGACTGGTAGCACACAGAGCAGGTTACACACTGTCGAGATCATAGCCGCAATCGTCGGTGCTATTTCTGTGATTGGTGTGGCGGGAGGTGTGTTCGGAATGTACATCGCGAGGCGGCGAAAGGCGGCAGCCATGCACATGGCGCCCGGTGCATAATATGCGATGGCCAGTATGGGTGGAGGATGGGCGCGATGGGAGGTGTCGGAGTAGCCGCGTATGGACGTGGGATGCGCAGTCCTGACTCGAGCGCGTTTATGCCTCTGGAACTCGACGATCACAGTGTGGCGTGGAATGCAAGCAATGTCAGTCTAAATCACGGTCCTCCCGGGTCCCCGACACATTATACCGTGACGATATGGATCCCCGCGCGAGCAGAACGGGCATGAGTGTGGATTTCGATCCGTGCTCAATGGTTCCGAGATCGCCTTGTGCGGTACAGTCGGAATCCGTTATGAATGTTTTATATATTATTATATTATATACACTCGGCGAAGGCTGTGAAACTTGTAGAGGAAGAAAAAGAGGACGATTCTACACGTAAAATGGCGCTCGCACCAAATAAAACGACGTTGAATCTACGTCGCACCACAGACATGGCAGGTTCTGAGATGTGTGACAGAGTTGTGACAGATTCTGTTAAATTCTAGAGCGGCTCTTCTTGCATGTACAGATATTGAGCTC
>Ga0209006_10006887_pt1 | contig 10269 bp, 10 predicted proteins | sample JacPin_JW_Ref_O2_FD_188567 | JGI IMG/M metagenome (GOLD analysis project Ga0209006, IMG submission 188567) | Forest soil microbial communities from Algoma, Ontario, Canada - Jack Pine, Ontario site 1_JW_Ref_O2 (SPAdes) (version 2) | ecosystem: Environmental > Terrestrial > Soil > Boreal... | reverse complement strand
CGGAGCGGCGAGCGCAGGCAAAGCAGGCGGTCAGGACGCTGCGCTGACGTTCCTGAAAGATCTTACGGTCGATCAGAAGAACCTAACGCACCTGGACAAACGGATTGAAACCGAGCAGGAGCTCGCGACGATTTACGGAAACTGGATCGACTATATAACGGTTCGTAAACGCGCATACGTGCACGGTATGTTTCTCGCCGCACTCTGGATTCTCGTGATCGGTCTCTTCGTGTTTGGCGCAAACGCGGGAGCACAGCGATTTTTTTCTGAGCTGTCACCCGAGCAGCGCCAACTTCAGACGATGCGGACGGTGGTCTTATTTGCAGTGCAGGCGCTCGGAATCGTCCTGATTCTCCTCGTTATTTTCGGGAAGCCCAGCAATTTCGCGACGGTGGTGGCTCTCGCAGGAGCCGGGCTTACGGTGGCTCTGAAAGATTTCATTGTGGGTTTCTTTGGGTGGTTTGTGTTGATGGGTAAGGATGGCATTCGCCCCGGAGACTGGGTGGAAATCAATGGAGTGGGAGGAGAAGTGCTTGAGGTGGGTTTGTTCCACACCGTGCTTTTGGAGACGGGGAACTGGACGGACGCAGCCCACCCTACCGGACGGAAAATTACGTTCGTGAACAGTTTCGCAATCGAAGGGCATTACATCAACTTCTCAACGTCAGGCCAGTGGCTGTGGGATGAGGTGCAGGTGCAGGCTCCAAGTGGATCCGACCCGTATCCGATAGCCGAAGAGATTCAGAAGATTGTGGCAGAGGTCACTGCAACGAAGGAAAGTGTTCCAAACTCCGGACTATCTGAGGTGGCATTCCCCAACGCGAAAGCCGGTGCGTCCACGGCACCGTCAGTCAGCGTCCGTCTCGAGGGCAGCGGAGTGACGATTTTGGTGCGCTATCTGACCCGCGCGAGCGAACGTCAAGAAGTTCGCGCGCGTTTGTACAGGGCCCTAATCGAATTATTGAGGCAGGAAGCTTCCAGCCGCGCCAGGGTCTGAGAGGCGAGGTGGGACGGTTTTCTGGCCTGATCCGACGCTCAGGGTCGCCAGTCTACGGCGGCAGTCGCTAGAACAGCATGAACGTGTGATAGCCGATTTCCCCGAGAATGGCGCCGATCGCCGCGCCCACGAGGACGTCGCTCAAGAAGTGCATACCGAGAATGATCCTGGAAGCGGCAATCAACATTGCAACCGTGAGCAAGGTTCCCAGAAGCTCGGGATAGAAGAGCCCGATTGCAATGGCGACCGCGAAGGCTGTGATCGAGTGGCCTGACGGAAATGAGTATTTGTCCGGAGGCAGAATCGAAGCCCAGCAGTGCGGCTCAATTTCGCAGGGGCGCTTGCGATGGCTGGCGTGTTTCAGGCTGCGAAAGATGAAGATTCCCGCGACGGCTGCCGATGTAGCAGCGCCTATGGCTGCAAAACGATGCGGGCCACCGAAGACAACCAAAATCAAGCCGAGGGCGTACCAGAGCCAACCGTCGCCGCCCCGCGTGGCTACGATCATTAGAATTCGGAACCACCGCGGTGCGCGCCAGCGGTGGACGCGACGCATCAGCCTGTGGTCGTTGGATTGAATCTGGTTCCAGAAAGATTGTGCGACAGTCATACCCATTCCTCCAGCGCCGGTTGCGGCACAGAGATCCAGCGAGGGCGTGGGCGGGATTTTGGTTCGCCGATCACTTCAGCAGCCCAGTGGCGGCTGAATTGTCGTTCCTCGAAATAGTTGAACCACGTGAATGCGGGGAGCAGGACTCCGAGAGGCGCGAGCAGCGCGGTCCAGGACTTCTCGCGCATCATTTCGCCTGCAATGAGAAAGCAATCGCGCGTCAGCTTTGCGAAAGAGCCGGATTCACCGGCAACTTTGCCCATGCCGCTGCGCAGTCCGGCAAAGAATTCTTCTTTGTCTCGCGCGGCCGAAACTTCCGTGTAAGCCGTCCCCGCGGACGGCAATGCATGCGCGTCGCTTCCACCGATTGCAATTTTCTCCCACTGCCGTGCCAGGGTTTGTGCATTCGCATTGGACCTTTCGAGCATGTGGCTATTGCGAGTCTCAATCGCCGGAAAGTATTCCCGGAACCAGGCAAAGTCTTCGCGTTCGCGCGCGCCTGTGAGGTTGGAGAAGACGTGATTGATGCTGAAGAGAAGGCGGCGCTCGGAAAGGTACATGAGTAGCGCGACAAGATCGTTGCGGCGCTGCTGAAGGTGAATGTGCTGGCGCTCCGTGATGTCGTAGACGCCGACGTGAATTTCTGTGCCACTCGGCATGCGGCAGGTGAGCTCTTCGCTCAAGAAAAAATTCGGCAGGCTGCGCAGTTTTTCCGCGCCTTCAATCGAATCATGGTCGGTGAGCGTGAAAAGATTCATGCCGCGGCGCCGCAGCAGGTCATACACTTCGAGAGGATCGCTATAACTTTCGCGGCAAAATTTGGAAAGGAAAGGGGTGGTGCAAGCACCGGAGAAGTACGAGTGAACATGCATATCGCATCTCACGATAGAAAGTATGAATCGTGCCGGTTACGCGCATGTGACAGTGGCGCTAAACTTCTGAAAACACAGGGACTTAATCGTTTAGACACGCGAAACATTCTTTTAACCAAATTGTAGTACGGAACGGATGTTGGACTGCCAGACTCCGCGTCGCATGTTGAGAATCGAGTTTGTTTTTTTCGACGCCGGCGGCGGCCATCGTGCTGCTGCCACAGCACTTGACATCGCCATCCGCGGCCAGGAGCGTCCGTGGGAAGTACGCCTCACTAACCTGCAGGAACTCCTTGATAGGCTCGATATTCTGAAAAAATATGCGGGCATACGAATCGAAGATTTTTACAACTGGATGTTGAGGTCGGGCTACACGCTGGGCAGCATTCAATTGATGAAGGTACTGCAGGCAGTGATTTGGGCGTATCACGGTCCGACGATTCGAATGCTCGAGGCGAACTGGAAGGAAACACAGCCGGACATGGTGGTTTCCTTCGTTCCGCACTTCAATCGCGCGTTAGGCGAAAGCTTTCGCCGTGCGTATCCGACGCGGCCATTTGTAACTGTGCTCACGGATCTTGCCGACTATCCGCCGCATTTCTGGATCGAGCGCCAGCCGCAATATTTCATTTGTGGTTCTGACCGGGCGGTGGCGCAGGCTCGCAGCATCGGCCATGCAGACGATCATCATATTTTTCAGACATCGGGAATGATTTTGCATCCGCGTTTTTATGAGCCGCCGATCAAAGACAAAGTGGCTGAACGAGAAAAGCTGGGATTGCGGCCAGACTTGCCGACGGCACTCGTGCTCTTCGGAGGCTTTGGCTCGGGCGTGATGCTGGAGATCGCGGAACGCCTCGATCGATCTGACCTGGAATTGCAGCTGATCTTCATATGCGGAAAAAACGAGAAGCTTGCCAAGGCGTTGCGCGGCCGGACCTCGCGCCTACCGTGTTTCGTCGAGGGATTCACGACTCGAGTGAATCAATATATGCAGACGGCTGATTTCTTTATCGGCAAACCGGGACCGGGAAGCGTGAGCGAAGCGCTTGCGATGCATCTGCCGGTGATCGTCGAGCGCAATGCGTGGACGCTGCCGCAGGAACGGTACAACGCCGATTGGATACTGGAGAACGAAGTGGGCGAGGTGCTGAATAGTTTCAGGCAGATTGTGCCGGCGGTGGCGCGGCTAATCGATCCCGCGACCTTGACTCGCTATCGCGCGAACGCGGTAGCGATGAAGAATCGAGCCGTCTTTGAGATTCCAGACATTCTTCAGAAGATACTCGAACATTCGCACTCGAGCGTAAAAGCGGAAGCGCGCGATGATGCCGTGGTGGCCGACTGAGATTCTGTACTTTCTCGAACGGGCCACGGGCACACATCAACTCGTAACGCAGTTCGGAACCGCTACAATCCAGAAAATCCCGCTGAACTCGACCGTTTAACGCTGTTGTGGCAACATAGAGAATTCAGAGCGCGGTAATGGAGATATTTAACCATGGCAAAAGCAACATTTGCTGCAGGCTGTTTCTGGGGCGTGGAAGATGCGTTCCGCCACCTCAAAGGCATTAACTCGACGACGGTAGGCTATACGGGCGGCACGCTAAAAAATCCGAGCTATGAGGATGTCTGCACAGGCCGCACCGGGCACGCGGAGGCGGTGGAAATCGACTATGACCCGGCGCAAGTGACCTACGAGCAACTGTTGGGAATTTTCTGGGAAAGCCACGATCCAACCACGCTCAACCGCCAAGGTCCGGACGTGGGCACTCAATACCGTTCCGAGATTTTCTTCCACGATGCGGCGCAGGAGCAGTCCGCGCGCGCCTCGAAGGCGCTATTGGAAAAGTCGGGCGTGTTCAAGCGGCCGATCGTGACAGGAATTGCGCCGGCTCCGGAGTTCTTCCGAGCAGAGGACTACCACCAGCAGTACTTTGAGAAACGCGGAATGAAATCCTGTCACCTGCCGTAGGGCGCGGCGACGTCAGTTGATGCAAGCCATCCGAGAAGGGCTTTCGCAGAATTCGGACCAGGCCAGCAAGGAGAGAAGCGCAGCGCCGCCAACGATTGCGATTACTTCACCCTTCGGCGACGACATGGCGCTCTTGGTACCGCTGCCCTGACTTGATTGAGATGAAGAACTGGGCTGCGCGGGCGGCTCCAGATCTGTGGTAATGCGATATGACTTTCCTTCGAGAATGGTGTGAACGTTACCATTTTCTTCCACGATGAGATCGCCGTGGTAGGCAGTAACGATCATTTCGATCCGGCTGTTGAGCGTCACTTGTCCGAAAGCTGCGTGGCCAGGTACCGGATGGACAAAGCCAAGAGGAGTGTCGAGCCCGACTGGGTCGTTGGCAGGAGAAGAGAAGCCTACTGTCCCGTGAGAGACGACAACGTGAACCATGTCCTTGCCCTGCGACAATGACGCGCCGCTCTCAGAGAGCAGGTAGACCTGGCTGCCACCCACTCGAAGCCGCATGGTGCTGCCAGTTTCGGTGAAGACGCTGTCGCCGGGATAAACAGTGGAACCGATTGCCGCTTTTGTGGGGCCTAGATGGGCTAATCCCTCGGCTTGGATGATCATGCCTAGCGGGCTGTCGTTCGCTGCGTAGGCAGGCAGATTCAGCATTCCCGCCACTAAGATAGCTATGAGACAAGCACGGAAACAGACTCGCATAGCTTTTCGTCCTCCGAGGGCCAGTAGCCAATTTAGGCGGAGAATTGGGTTGTGTCAATAGGATACAGGATCACCCGGATGCTAGGTGGCAACCGATCTATCCCGCCGAATCAAGGGGCTTGCCCGGGCGTTGATTTGGCGCTATCTCCATGCCGCCGTGCCGCGGGCTTCTGCGCTAGAATGGCTTTGGCCTGCGGGAGGACCGCGTGATCCATCGTTACGTTTTCCACAATGAGCGCCTGGCGACTATCGAGGAAGTGAGGCTATCGCCAGGGCAAGCGGGTCTTATAAGCGGCTGGGGAATTTTTACGACGGTGCGAATATTCGAGGGAATACCCTTCGCATTTGAGCGACACTGGAAGCGTCTTGAGCGAGACGCTAATCGGACGCACATCCCATTCCCATTTAGCGCAGAAAGAGTGCGGGAGCAGCTAGGCGAGGTATTGCGGGCGAATCACGTGAAGGAGGGCTGCGCGCGAATCTATGCAATTTATAATCAAGTGGGGTTTTGGCGGAGCGGTGAGGAGCTTCCGCCCACGGATTTGATTATCTATTCGGCGGATTTGCCGTCGTATAGCCAGCAAGCGCGGCTTGGGTTGCGCGAGCAGGGGCGGCATGCCGCTTCGCCGTTGGCGGGAGTGAAGGTGACGTCGTGGTTGGTGAATGTCTGGAGCCTGCAAGAGGCGCAGCGTGAGGGGTTCGACGAAGTTGCGATGTTGAATGAGCGCGGAGAAGTGGCTGAATGCACTGCCGCGAATATTTTTTGCGTTAAGGGCGGACGAGTTGCGACGCCCCCTCTGAATTCGGGATGCCTTGAAGGGATCACACGCGGAGTGCTGCTGGAGATTGGAGCGGCGGCGGGTGTTCCGGTGGAAGAAAAAACACTCTTGCCGCAGGATCTGTATGCGGCGGATGAGGTTTTTATTTCGTCCACGAACCGGAATCTTCTGCCTGTGAGCGAGATTGCGGGGCGAAAAATTGGCGACGGGAATACGCCCGTTGTGGAGCGGCTGGAAAAGGTGTTCGAAGATTACGTTCGGAAATATCTCAATTCGCACGCGGCTTCAGCCAGCAAGCGCTGACTCTGGCGGGGGAGCGCGGTGGATATTCTCAGCGGCAGATATCGGGGAAGGTAAGCGATGAGTGATCTAGCCAGCAAGACATGTGTTCCATGCAGAGGTGGCGTGCCGCCTCTGGCAGGCAAGGAACTTGAGGCGCTTGCGAAGCAGGTGCCGGAGTGGAAGGTGGTGAACGGTCACCACATCGCGCGGAAATTTGCGTTTCCGGATTTTCGTCAGGCGCTGGCGTTCGTCAATAAGGTAGGGGAGATTGCCGAACAGCAGGGGCACCATCCGGATATTCTGCTGTCGTGGGGAAAGGCTGAAATCACTACCTGGACGCATAAAATCGACGGGCTCACCGAAAGCGACTTCATTCTTGCAGCGAAAATCGACAAGGTAAAGTAGCTATATTGAATGTCCTTCAATTTGCGACAAGCGTTCAGAAACAGCTCGCTCTTTCATTGGTACAAGGGGCTCTCCGCTCCAGGTGAGTATGCCTGGTGGAAGATGCGCGGTTCGCCTGGGGTGAAAGCGCCTCACTTGACGAAGCAGCGAACCATCGAAAGATATGCGCGTGAGCACGATTTGCATGTGCTTGTGGAGACGGGCACCAATTACGGCCATATGATCTATGTAAACAAAGACCGGTTTCGAGAAATCTATTCGATCGAGCTCGATCCGTGGCGGGCCGAAAGCGCGCGGCGTAAGTTCGCTGGCCTCCCGAATATCCACGTGCTTGAAGGTGACAGCGGAGCTGTACTACCCAAGGTGATTCCGGCGCTCAAGGAGCCGTGTCTTTTCTGGCTGGATGGCCACGACTTCGACATTTCGTCGCCGATCAAGCAGGAACTCGATGCGATCTACCACCAATCTCCCTACGACCACGTACTACTGATTGACGACGCGCGTTGGTTCGATGGACGCACAGACTATCCGACGATGGAGGAGCTGCGCGAAAAAGTGTCGCGCGAGTATCCGGGCCGGATGGTGGAAGTCATGGACGACATCATCCGGATCTACAAGCCCAGAAAATCGCCGGCTAGCTGATCCATTCGGCGAGCTTTCCTCGGTTATCAAATGGCAGTTTGAATTGACTTTGTGTGCTCACTTTTGCGAAGCGGGTTCGTCGAACCGGTTTGTTGACTCTATATCGCAATACGCTATAGTCTCAAGTCGCTCGTTATAGAGACGAATGCTGGTCGGGAGGAAATGTATGAGCCGTTCGCGCGATGCTGCCGAAATTCCGATGCAGGAACCTTTGACGCCGGCGATGTTTCACGTCCTGCTGGCTTTGGCGGATGGAGAAAAGCACGGGTATGCGATCCTGAAAGAAGTGGCGCGCCGTACGGAAGGCAAAGTGCGCCTAAGCGCTGGGACGCTCTACGGAATCATCAAGCGGCTGAATGGCGAAGACTGGATTGTGGAATCAACGAAGCGCCCCGTCGCGGGGTTGGACGATGAGAGAAGGCGCTACTACCGGCTGACGGAGCGAGGCCGGCGGGTGGCGATGAATGAGGCGCGACGTTTGGAAGAACTCGTAGCAATGGCGCGCAACAAGAAACTGTTTAGCAAGCCCGAGCTGGCGTAGACACAAGCAGCAGACGACTTTCGTGGAAGGAGGAGTGCTTCGATGAACGCGACCCAGCTTCCGTTTTCAAAACGAATGTTTCGGGCCTTATTGCGCGTCTTGCCAGCGGACTTCCGTTCGGACTACGGGCGCGAGATGGAGCACGCCTTCGACGATCAGGAGCGTGAGGCGCGGGACCGGTCCGGAGCGGTTGGAGTGGTTCGCGTGTGGTGGGAAACGCTGGCGGGGATTTTCACGACGGCACCGCGTGAGCACTGGGAAATGCTTCAACAGGATGTCGGATATGCCTTGCGCACGATGCGCAAGAACCTGGGATTCACGTGTCTTGCCGTACTTACGCTCGCGCTGGGGATCGGAGCGAACACGGCAATATTCAGCGTGGTGCACGGAGTGCTGCTCAGGCCGCTTCCGTATCCGCAGGGACAACAGCTTGTGTTCATTCGGCAGCAGGCACAAAAGGAAGGCATCGACGATACGGGATTTTCGGTGCACGAAATCGAAGATTATCGCCAGCAGAACCAGTCGCTGGCAGGGTTGGTGGAATACCATGCGATGTCGTTCATTCTTTACGGGCACGGGGATCCGGATCGCGTGCGAACAGCGGTTGTGTCGGCGAATTACTTCGACCTTTTTGGAGTGAATCCTTTGATGGGGCGGACTTTTTTGCCGGATGACGAGAAGCTGGGCGCGCCGCCGGTTCTGGTTTTGAGCTACGAATATTGGAAAAACAAGTTCGGTGCCGACCCGGACATTGTGGGCAAGACGTTCGAGATGAACGACAAAGTTCATACGGTGGTCGGAGTGTTGCCTCCGGTTCCGCAATACCCGGTGGAGAGCGATGTGTACATGCCCACATCGGCCTGTCCATTTCGCTCTTCGAAATCGATGATCGACAACCGCGATATGCGAATGGTGGAAGCATTTGGACGGCTGAAGCCAGGTGTGTCTCTTTCGCAGGCCGGTGCCGATCTTGCGACGGTCGCCGGGCGATTGAAGGCCGAGTATCCCAAGTCGTACCCCGACAGCATGGGCTACTCTGCGATAACCACGGCGTTGCGGGACGAATTAACGCATGAAGCGCGTCCCACACTTCTGGTGCTGCTGGCTGCGGCCGCTTTCGTTCTGCTGATTGCGTGTGCCAACGTAGCGAATCTGACGCTTGCTCGGATGGGTCAACGCGAACGCGAATTGGCGGTTCGCAGCGCGTTAGGAGCGGGGCGAAGCCGGCTTCTGCGGCAACTTCTGACCGAAAGCTTTCTGCTCGCGCTCTTCGGAGGGGTGCTGGGGCTGGTGGCGGCCTATAGCAGCTTGAGCCTGCTCACTGAATTTGCTTCACGGTTGACGCCTCGGGCTCATGAAATTCGAATTGACTTCGGAGTGCTGGCGTTCACGCTGATAGCCGCGCTTGGCACCAGCATCGTGTTCGGGACGATCTCGGCGCTTTTTTCGCGAATCAATCTGTCGTCGGGTTTGAAAGAGGGAAGCAGTGGTGCGGGCGCTGGACAGCACAGAAATCGTGTGCGCAGCGTCCTGATCGTTTCGCAAATTGCGTTTTCGTTCATGCTTCTCATTGGCGCAGGGCTCATGCTGCGCAGTCTGTATAAGCTGCAACAGGTGAACCCGGGCTTTGTCACCCAACACGTTTTGGCGATGCGGACGACTTTCAGTTTTAGCAAGTACGGGACCAATGAACAATTCGCAGAAATCGTCAAGAAGCTGCTCGATCGCGTCCAATCCGAGCCAGGTGTCGTGTCGGCGGCCGTGTCGTCGGGCTACCCTCTGGAACCAGAAGTGATTTCCGCGGGATCCAATGCGTTCTCCGGGCCGTTCCGCATCCAAGGGCGGGACCTTGGCGCGGGAGAAGCTCCGCCAGTAGGAGGACAGTTCTCGGTCTCGCCAGGCTATCTTCAAACGCTGGGGATTCCGCTGAAAGAGGGCCGGAACTTCACCGATACGGACGCTCCAAAAAGCGAACTCGTAGTGATGATCAACGAAGCGATGAAGCGTCAATTTTGGCCGAATGAGGATCCGGTCGGGAAACGCGTGTCGGGTGACAACGGCGAGCATTGGGCTACGATCATCGGAGTCGTGGGGGATGTGCGCGAGTTCGGACTCAATCACGCGCCGTCGCCAGAATTCTTCCTTCCGGAATCGCAAGGTGCCAATCCAAGCGCTCTGCTGATTAAAACTGCCGCCGAGCCCGGCAGCATCGCGCGCCAGATTACGCGTGCCATTCACGAAGTGGATCCGCAGGCCGCTGTTACGCACACAATGACTTTGGAGCAGGCACGTTATGAGTCCATGGCATCTCCGCGCGTGACCACTACCCTGCTGGGGTTATTCGCGGCACTCGCGTTGCTGATAGCGGCATCGGGCATCGGTGGAATTATGGCTCTCACAGTGAGCCAGCGTGTTCGCGAGATCGGAATTCGCATTGCTTTGGGGGCGCAGCCTTCTG
>Ga0209006_10006886_pt1 | contig 10270 bp, 10 predicted proteins | sample JacPin_JW_Ref_O2_FD_188567 | JGI IMG/M metagenome (GOLD analysis project Ga0209006, IMG submission 188567) | Forest soil microbial communities from Algoma, Ontario, Canada - Jack Pine, Ontario site 1_JW_Ref_O2 (SPAdes) (version 2) | ecosystem: Environmental > Terrestrial > Soil > Boreal... | reverse complement strand
AGGCCACGAATCCAGGCCGGACGAGACCTCGCCGATTGTCTGGGCCGAAACCGTAGCGCTTTGCAGAATCGACGCAGCCAGCCCGAGACCGACGAGCATGCTGAGGGCATTTGGCAAACCACAAGGCATGGCCGCTCTGCCCTTTCTTCAGGTCATTAATGAGTAATATCGCATCGAACTGGCAACGGCAGCCAGAGAGGATCGCTACGAGCGCATCCTCACTTGACCGCCGCAGCCCGTCCTGGCCAGATTATCCCCTGGCAATGATCGGCGCTTTTCCTTTGCCGACGACCGGTGCCTTGCCTTTGCCGACGTACGGCGGGGGCGGCGGCGGACCGAGATCGGCCGCGAAAGCGGCTCCTCCCTTTACGACAGTGAGTCCCAGTGGGGTTTTCACTATCTGGGGGAAATTCATCATGGCGATAGCGAAAGCTATCGCGGCCCCGAAGGTCAGAAGTTGTTTCATGTCAGCCCACCTTCTTAATGAGTGTAATGAACGCCACACTAATTTTTTAAGGTAGACGATTAGAACGGCCAGACCAGTGCAAAAAAGTCACAACCGCGCGCCAAATGACTTCGCCGGAGGGAAGCCGGTCCGTTTGTTACGGACGCTGAGCTGACGATGAGGTCCTTGAGGGCTTAGCGGGCGTCGCGGTACTCCTCGCAGCTGCCAACGAGGGGATAGTGCTCCGGAAATTTCTTGGCCATGAATGTCTCGGTCGCCTTCAAAGCGCTTTTGCACTCCTTTTCGGTGCGAAAACGCGGCGAAACCTCCCGCTCGCTGTTTGGCCCATGAGCAACGAACTGCCACCAGGCCGAAGCCGGAGAGATTGAGAGGGCGAAACTCGTTGCTAGCAGCGCGATACTCAAGAGGTGCTTCACGTCAGGCCAACCTCCAGAAGCCAGCTACGGCGGCGCGACGACTTGAGCGCCAACTCACCACGCGCCATACACCCTCAATATCTGGGCCGGCATGGGAGCGTTCGGAATCATCGCGAGCGTATTGTGTCAAGTCAAAGTCCAGCTGGCCGGACGCACCATGGGGTTCATTAGTCATCGACCGCAAGACGATCTCGGAAGCGCCTTCTATGAGCTATGGCCCTCGGGGTGTCCCTAACAACGAACCGGTACCCGCGGGCGGCACCTGCGCGTGTCTGCGCTTGCTGCTATAAGCGCTGGCGTGTCCTCACCCCATGTGCCGATGAAACTCGTCTCTATCCCCGCAAACCCGGTTCCCGACAACGCCATTACCGGCATGATCAAGACGCCGGACGGGGTGTCGCTCCGCATTGCGCGCTTTGCGCCGCCGGCCGGCCGCCGCGGCACTGTCTGCATTTTTGCCGGCCGCACCGAGTGGATCGAGAAATATTTCGAGACCGTGCGCGATTTGCGTAATCGCGGCTTCGCCGTTGCCATATTCGATTGGCGCGGCCAGGGGCTATCGGACCGCGCGCTCGGCGACCGTTACAAGGGCTATGTCGGCAGCTTTTCCGAGTTCGACACCGACCTTGAGACCTTCATGCGCGAGGTCGTGCTGCCGGATTGTCCGCCGCCGTTTTTTGCGCTGGCGCATTCCATGGGCGCGACCGTGCTGTTGCGCGCGGTCGCCCGCGGCCAGCGCTGGTTTGATCGCATTGTCCTGACAGCGCCGATGCTCGGCATCGCGCTGGTGCAGTCGATGGGGATAGTCGGCGCGGCTTTGCGGGTCATGCGCTTCGGCGGCTTCGGCGGGATGTACGTGCCCGGCCGCTATCCCGGCGTACTCGATCTGCGGCCGTTCGCCGGCAATATCCTCACCACCGATCCGGTGCGCTTTGCCCGCAATGCGGCCGTCCTCGAAGCCGAGCCGGCGCTCGCTTTGGGCGGACCGACCGTCGCCTGGTGCGACGCCGCGTTCCGCGCCATGCGCGCGATGAGCGAGCCGAGCTACCCGGCGCGCATCCGCCAGCCGATCCTCATCGTCGCCGCCGGACGCGATGCCATCGTCTCGAACAGCTTCATCGAGGATTTCGCCATGCAGATGCGCGCCGGCTCGCATCTGGTCGTGGTCGGCTCGCAGCATGAGCTGTTGATGGAACAGGATCGCTACCGCAGCCAGTTCTGGGCCGCGTTCGACGCCTTCGTGCCGGGCACGCCGCTATTTTGACGGCGATCCGATCACATTGAACCGGATTGCGTCTACGGCGCATGCTCATGAATTTCATCGCGGCCCATGTCCCGTCATCCGGCACATTTCGGACTCAACGCGGATATCGGCGGAAGTCGAAGAATTGCCAGAAGCAGACAAGCCACCAAAACCTGGGTGAGGTCGGATGACGTGCGAGTCGTGCGGAATGGTTTGCGCCGCAGTTTCTCTCTACTTCATCGGGCACTCATCGTGGAATCGGTCCTGGCTGTCTTCAACGATCGTGGCGACCGTTTTGAGCACATAAACATCGCCATCCTTTACCGCTTCCTGCAATTAGAAGTTCTGAATCGGAATATGATTATTGCCGAACCTAAACTTGCCGCGCACGGAGTTGAAGTCGGCCTTTTCCATAGCTTTGCGCACTGCTTCCTTATCGGAAAGGTTGCCCTTCGTCGCGACTACAGCCGAGTTGATCAGCATCGCGGCGTCATAGGTCTGAGCCCCATAAAACGTCGGCGATAGGCCGGGATGCTTCTTGCGGTAATCGGAGACGAACCGCTTGTTCTGTTCGTTGGCCAGATCGTTGACCCATTCCTGGGCACCGGGGATGCCGACCGCAGCGTCTTTCTGACGTGGCAGGGTTATCTCGTCGATTGTAAATGCGGTGTATAGCGGGATCTGGCCTTTGAGGCCGGACTGCAAATATTGAATGAGGAATTGAGCGCCGGATGCGCCCGGATAGAATGCAAATATTGCATCGGGTTTGGCGCCTCTCGCTTTTGCAAGCTCGACTGAGAAGTCGAGTTGGTCCGGCCACTTGGTTAGCTCCTGCCCGACAATTGTGCCTTTGAACTCCGAGGCAACGCCCGCCAGCATGTCCTTGCCGGCGGCGTAATTCGGGCCCAGCAGGAACGCTGTCTTGACCTCCTTTTGGTTCATGTAAAGGCCCACCGCAGCTGGCGTCTGGTCGTTCTGCCATGAGGTCGAAAAGAGATACGGCGAGCATTGTTCGCCCGCGATCTGATGCGGACCGGCATTTGACGTAATCAGGAATGTCTTGGAATCAACTGCGGATTTGATCGAAGCCAGTAAAACGTTCGACCAGATATAACCGACAATGAAATCGACCTTATCCGATTCGATCAGCTTGTCGGTTTTCTGCCTGCCGACGTCAGGTCTCTGCTGATCGTCCTCATAGATCGCTTCGACCGGGATGCCCCCCATCTTGTGGCCAAGATGGTCCAATGCGAGCTCGAAGGAGTTGCGCATGTCATTGCCCATCATCGCTGTCGGTCCGCTGAATGTGCTGACGAACCCGATCTTCACGGACTGGTTCTGGGCGAAGGCCGGACTCACTCCGACGGCGAATGCACCAACAACAAGTAATGTGCATTTCATCATATGTTCCCCCCATTGTTCTTCGCTAATTGCTCGTTGCCTATCGCGAAAGTGAAACTGCCAGGTCTCGCTTCGGCGGTGGCAGGTTATGAACGTCGAGTTTGCGGTTGTCGGTCTTGTACGGGGCCGGCGCAACTTTGGCGCGGATTTCCTTTTGCGGGCTTCCCGGATTCCCCCAAACAACGGTGACCTCTGTTCCCGCCGCGCAACACGCGACATCGAGCGTGCAGAGCGACAGCATTTCGCGGAAATAATAGCTGTATCCGCGCGAGGTCGAGACGCCGACCACCTTGCCATCCTTCATAACTTTGTCGGCATACATGAAGCCGCGCTGGTCGCGTGGCATTTCCATGTAGTCGTAAGGCCGCTCATTGCCGAACATCGAAGCGTAGACATCGACAACGTCATCGGCATTCCACACCAGCGTGCGCATGAGCCGGTTCGGATTGGCGACTTCGGGTTCAAGAGCTTCACGGCCAATGAAATCGTGGTTGAACTTGATGTTCTTCCCCCAGCCAAGCTCGACCGGACTGCGGTACCATTCGCTGATCTGGTTTCCCTCAAAACTCCCGGCGATGTTGAATGTTGTTGCAAAGCCGGGCATCGCCGCCTGAAATTCGGCGCGGTATTCCGCCATGTCGTCGTCGAACATGGCCGGGCAATAATCGGTGATGATGGTCGGAAAGCATGCTTCGAGATGATTGATGAACACGGCGCGGCCGCCGAGTTTGCGGATGCCGAATTCCTTGCCGGCCTCCATCACCGCACTGGTGACCTCTTCTCTGAACTTGATTGGCCCCTGCAACTCAAAGCCGATCTCGCCAGCCATGCCTTGCCGCAGGGCCAGCATTTCAACGCCAGCGAGTCTGAATCTTTCCAGAATGCATGAACTTCACTTCACGCAAGCTTTGGCCAGAGGCTTTTTCGAGGAGATAGATCGCATTCGGTCCGGAGACCTGAAGGTTAAACAAGTCATCGGGCTCTGAAGTGGCGTTGTAGCTGCCGTGGCGAAGGTTGTAGTCGGCCCAAAAGCAGCCGCGGCCGAACAGCAGGAATTCCTCGGTATCCAGACGGCTTAAGATGCCTTCGTGAATAACCTTGCCGTTCTTGTTGGTGTGGATGACGTGCTTCGACTGACCGATGTCAAACTTGGCGAAGCTGTTGACTGAAATATCGGAGAACAGCTTGAGGACGTCCGGTCCTGTGAACCGGCGTTCCCACAGAAACGACCAGTCGCCGATGTAACAGGTCTCCTTCCACGACATGCTTTCGTCGATCCAGTCGGTATATTCCGGCAAACCCCAACGCACGGTGAAATAGCCGGGCGGAGTCGACCGCATTTTCTTGACGTCGGTACTCATTTGAGTGGCGTTCCTTTTCCTGTGTCGCGCGGTTCCGCGCTCGCGCCATGAATGAAAATCCGCGAATATTCCGCGACGAAATCGTCGATGGTCGCAGTCGGCGGCAAGGACCGGGCAGCGATGACAGAATTGCAAAGGCCGAGCAGACCGAGCGTCGCAAGCTCGGGATTGAGGTCGGCGGCAAATTCACCAGTCGCAATGCCGTCGGCAAAGATCTGCTGGACTAGTCCCTGATAGGTGCGGGCCAGCCGGCCGACCTCCTGGCGCGGTCCATTCGGCAACTCGTTCCGGTGCAGGACGAAAACACGAATGTAGTCGGCGGCAGGATGGCTGCGCAGCGGCAAAAGGTGGTTGGTGATTGCCGCTCGCAGTTTCTCTGGCGCGGGATTGCGGCGCGCTATGATGTCTCTCAGGTTGTCAATAAAATCCAGAACGCCCAACTTGCAGATCGCGAGCAACGCCGCCTCTTTCGACGGCAGGTAGTAGTAGAGGCTTGCGGCGCGGATACCGAGGCGCTCGGCGATGTCTCTGGTGCTGGCGCCGAGATAGCCGCTCTCGGCAAAGGCGATAGCTGCGGCGTCGAGCACTTCGCGATAGCGGCTCTCCCACTTCGCGGTGACGTCGGAACGCACGTCAGTTACACGCATTGGACCCATGCCAGATTTTCTAACGAACGTTAGTTAGAAATTCAAGGCGGAAAAATTCTTTATTTTTCATACGCTTGGTGGGGTCAGACTGGGGAATTTTCTTGGCGCCGCCCGCTCACGCTCAGGAGCGTGAGACCGCCAGTCCGGCGGCCCCACTGATGTTCGACGCATTGGCGATGCGTCCGCGGCACTAACCCTGAAGCGCGTATGACGCAGGTCGCGGGTCCATCTTTGATTGGGAATATAGATAGTCTGCGCTAGCCTCCGCTTCCCGCATCAATGCTGCGTAATCGACTCCTTGCAGCTTGCCGCCACGCTTTAGCACCTTGCCCGCGATCAGGACGGTGTCCACATCGGCCGGTGTCGCATACATGACGACCAGCGCCGTCGCGTTGTGCAACGGAAATAAGCCGACGCGCTTGTAGGAGATTAAGACCACGTCCGCCTGCATTCCTGGAACGAGACGTCCAACCTTGCCTGACAGGCCCGTTGCCGCCGAACCACGAACAGTCGCAAACTCAAGCATCTCTCGGGTCGTCAGCCTCGACACAGGTTTCTGATCGGGATGGTCGAGCATTTGTTGGGATATCACTCCCCGATGCGTCCCGAGAACGGTGCGCAATGCACCAAACATGTCGCATGAATTCACGCTCGGCACATCGGTCGAGAGACTTGGGCGAATTCCATGTGCGACAAGTCTGGGGATAGGAGTAATTCCGCATCCCAGATGCATTTCTGACTCGGCGGAAACCGAAACCGTGCCTCCGCTGTCGGCGATCATCTTGTACTCATCGTCCTTCAAGGAATTGCAGTGAACGTGAGTGATGTCGGGTCCGAGTAGCTTCGCCTTGTTGAGCTGTCCGACCGAATAGGAGTAGCTTCCGTTCGAGCCGACATGAACTGTGATTGGCAAGCCGAGAGCACGCGCCGCCTTGAAGTCGTCCATCCAGACTTCTTCTGGCGAATAATCCGGACCGCGCACCGCCAGCGCCATGGTGACCAGACCGGAGCCGGTGAAGAATTGGTCCCGCACGCGCTTGGCGTCCGCCGCGTCGAGGCGGATGGTGTTCGGCAGCTGGAAGCCGGCATTGCTGTTGCCGTATCCGAAAACGGCGCGAATGTTGGTGTCGCGCAAGGCGTGAACGGACGCGTCGGCGTGCTCCGGCGTATTCATGAGATGCGCCCAGTCCACAAGCGTTGTTGTTCCGGAATCGATTGCTTCGAGAGCGCCGAGCCTGGTTGCGACGTAAAGGTCCTGCGGGCGATAAACGGGGCCTAGCACGCCGCGCATGACGCGGAAGTAGTCGTTCAAGAGCCAGTCCGGTCCGACGGCGTGCACGGTAGATTGCCAAGTATGCCGGTGCGTATCGATCATGCCTGGGATCGCAATCATTCCCTTGGCATCGATGACGAAGGCGTCTGCCACATCGATCTTGTGATCGACGCCAGCGATGCGATCGCCGTCGATCAGGATATCGCCGGGCGTAAAGTCGCGCTTGTCATCGTTCATCGTGACGACGTTGGCGCCTTTAATCAGGATTTTTCGACCTTTGCCCGGGCTTTCCTCAGCCGCCTGGGCGCGACCCGGACCGAAGCTCGGGAACGCGGCGACGCTCGTCGCCGCCGCAAGACTCGTGGTCGCAACTCCGGTTAGAAGTCCGCGCCGATCGGGCCGCCAATGCCCCATGCAGGCGCAAGGACGCGGTTGCTCATCGTTCTGAGCGCTCATTATTTCCCTCCCTGTTTTGCCGGCGATATTCTTTGCGCGTCGCGAGGCGTGCGCGATGCCGGTCGATTGCATCTCGCTTGTCCAATTCCTATCAAGGGACTTGCTGGCGCACCAAAACAAAGGAAATATGGGAGCTAGAGGCAGTACCTTTGTCGACTCCGGTCAGAGTGAACGATCATGGAAAACCGCCAGCTTTTATATTTCACCAGGATCGTGGCGCTCGGAAGCTTTACCAAGGCCGCAGCGGAACTGCGTATTGCGTAACCTTCACTAGGGCAGCAGGTCCGCAATCTCGAGGAGGAACTTGGCACGACGCTTCTGGTCCGGCATTCGCGAGGCGTTAAACCGACCGAAGCAGGCGCCATCCTGTTTCAACACGCCTCTAGAATTCTGGAAGATGTGCGACGGGCGAAAGAGGCGGTTCTGAGCATATCTAATCAACCCAAAGGCACTGTCACTGTTGGTATGACGCCTGGGATCAGCGATTTGTTCGCTGCAAAGCTTGTCGAATGCTGCAATCGGAACTGCCCGGCAATTCGGCTCAACATTGAACAGGACTTGAGCGTGCGTCTGGTCAGAAGAATTTCGGCGGACGACACACTGGCGTTCGCGCTTGTCAGCGGCATGGAGTGCGATGCGAGTCAGAGCCTAATTTCAATACCACTCGCGATCGAGCAACTCTATTTGGTCGGTCCACGGCTTTCGGCCGCGTTGAGCGATCCCGTGCGTTTCTTTCATCTCAACAGCTTAAAACTCATCATGCTGGGAATTGGCGACCGGCATCGCTCCAGAGGGCTCAAATACGAGCTCGAAGTAGAGGCCAAACGGCAGGGAATATCGCTGGATTTCTGCCACGAGATGCAATCGGTGACAGCGGTCCAGGATTTAATTGAAAGAGATATCGGTTTCGGCATCCTTCCGTTTGGCGCTGTTCGGCGCAGAGTTGAGGAAGGTAGCCTGAAAGCATTTAGGATCGTTGAGCCCGAGGTCTGTCGGGAAATTAGGTTGGTTCGCTCTCCGCGCCACCAGCTGGCAGTCGCCGACCGCGCAGTGATGAAGAGTCTCCTGCATTTAGCCATTGAAGAGACGCGCAAGGAGGGTGGCTCATTGCATCCGATTGCACGCCCCAGCGGAAGCCGGTCTCCCGATTTGGAGTCGCGGAACCGCGTTGGCGAGACATCAGGACATCACGCTATCGGCCTCTGAAGTGGCGTTGTACTTTCCGTGACGAAGGTTGTAGTCGGCCCAAAATTCATCGATCCAGTCGGTGTATTCCGGCAAACTCCAACGTACGGTGAAATAGCCGGGCGGGGTCGGCCGCATGTTCTTGACGTCGATCTGCGCGCTGAAAGCCGGCCGGCCAAGAGCTCGAACTGGTTGTGTTCAGCGGCAACGTCCGCGTCGATGTTGCAAAGCGTCATCGAGGATTTCGCCATGCAGCTGCGCGCCGGCTCGCATCTGGTCGTGGTCGGCTCCCAGCACGAGCTGTTGATGGAACAGGACCGCTACCGCACCCAGTTCAGGGCCGCGTTCGACGCCTTCGTCCCGGGCACGCCGCTCTACTGACAACGCCTTGCAGGCTTCGCGCCAGTCCCGGCAGCAGCGTCACCGCCTGATCGGGAAAATGGCCACCGGTCTTTTCGAAAAGATCGAGCTCTACCAAAGAAATCGGAGCTCAGTCCAGCCCAGCCCAACTCTTTGTCCAGTTATGCATCTGTTAACCACGTCCACCTAACAATGGCAGCACGATAGGGGACGTGGGGCTTACGATGAAGCTGCGCCTAGCGGACGTGACGCTGGTGATGATCGACGCCACGTGTCCGGAGCTGTCGCGATTGTCGCTTGCGGACTCGCTGGCGCAAGTCGAGTGCGGCGATGTCATTGTCTGCTCTCCGGAACGGCTTGCAGGCGAGGACGTGCGCTGGGTGCAAACGCCGAAATGGAACGACCGCCTCGGCTGCTCGAAATTCATCTGGTATGAACTGCCGGAACTCGTCCATACCGACTTTTTGCTGTTCACGTCGTGGGACGCCTGGATCGTCGACGCCACGCAATGGTCGGATGAATTTTTCGAATACGACTATGTGGGCGCGCCGTGGTGGTATGATGACGGGCTCAATGTCGGACATGGATTATTGCGCTCCCGCCGGCTGATGCAGTTTCTCGCCGCCAATAGAGAAACATTCCCACTGCAGCATCCGGAAGACGATGTGCTGAGCCGGCACTATCGGCCGGCGCTGGAGCGCGAAGGCTATCGCTGGCCATCGGAGCAACTCGCGTCGCGATTCATGTTCGAATGCACACGGCCGTCGGCCAATTCGCGTCATTTCATGTTTCACGACAGCTTCAACTTCCCGTTCGTGCTCAAAGACGAGCGATTGATCGAGCGCGTTCGGTTGATGTGGGAAAATCCATACTTACAGCAAAGCGGGCACAAGATCGCCGAGCTTAGGGCCGGCAGAAGGCCGCTCATTCTGCCCCGCTTGGCGGCTGCTTAAGCGCGGCGCGGCAAGATCAGCCGCGCAACAGCTCCATCGCCTTGGCATGCAGCCGGCGGTCGCCGGCGGCGATGACACGGCCGCCGTCATGCGGCCGGCCATTGTCCCACGTGCTGACGATGCCGCCGGCGCCTTCGATGATGGGAATGAGCGGCAGCACGTCGTACGGTTTGAGCTCGGTCTCGATCACGAGATCGACATGGCCGGCGGCGAGCATGCAATAGGCGTAGCAATCGCCGCCATAGCGCGACAGCCGGACCTCCTGCTCGACCCGCTGAAAGCGATGGCGATCGTGCTCGCGCATCAACAGCGGACTGGTCGTGAGCAGTATCGCGTCGTCGAGCGCCGCGCAGGGGCGGGCGTGCAGCGCCCGGTCGCCGGCCGGACCGCGATAGCGGGCCGCGCTGCCGTCGCCGGTGAAATGCTCGCGCGTGAACGGCTGGTGCATCATGCCGTAGATCGGCTCGCCGCGCCGGGTGAGCGCGATCAGCGTGCCCCATGCGGGCATG
>Ga0209006_10006885_pt1 | contig 10270 bp, 7 predicted proteins | sample JacPin_JW_Ref_O2_FD_188567 | JGI IMG/M metagenome (GOLD analysis project Ga0209006, IMG submission 188567) | Forest soil microbial communities from Algoma, Ontario, Canada - Jack Pine, Ontario site 1_JW_Ref_O2 (SPAdes) (version 2) | ecosystem: Environmental > Terrestrial > Soil > Boreal... | reverse complement strand
GGACATGTTGTATTCTTAAATAACCGCCTTTTGCATTGTTCACAGCCGATAAGACAGAAAGGCAGTGTAATGCAGACCATGAAAAAGGGGCGGCGAGGGTTTACATTGGTCGAGATCATGATTGTCGTAGCGATAATCGGGTTGTTGGCGGCCATCGCCATCCCCAACCTGGTGCGCTCACGCACCACGTCTCAGACTAATACGTGTATTGACAACCTTCGCATGATTGACGCCGCGAAGCAGCAGTGGGCGTTGGAGCACGGAGCGGTGGCCACCACCGTCCCGATTTCCAGCGACCTTCAACCCTACTTGGGCAGGGGCAGTGGAGAATTGCCCAAGTGCCCGATCGATACGTCGCAGACGTTCGCGACGAGCTATCAGATCAACGATTGTCAAACATCGCCCGTTTGCTTGATTTCGCCGACGACCCACGCCTTGCCGTAAAACCATAGACGTCAGGGCGCGCGGAGCGCCAGGCTCCACGCTGCCGCCAGCAGCGCGGACAGCGCGAGCATCGCCGCCACGTTGGCCGGCCCGCTCCTCCATCGCGCTGCCGGCGCCAAACCCAGCGCGCAACCAAAAACCGCGCCGGTGATAAATCCGCCTACGTGCGCAACCATGTCCGACTCGGGACTGAATCCCAGCAGAACGAGAATCATCACTCCCGCCGCAAAGCCTCGAAAGATCAACCGCCCGCCTGGGCGGAAATTGCGCCAGAAGACAAACGATTGCACCGTGACCAAACCCAGTGCGCCCATGACCATGCCTGACGCGCCCAAACTTTGGTGCGGCTGCAAGTAGAGCAGCAGTCCAGCCACGTTTCCCATCGCTCCAGCCAGGAAAGCGGCCAGCAGTCCCACACCCGCTCCGTAACGCGCCATGGCCAGGCCCACGAGGAAGAATCCTGTTGTGGCGTTGGCCATGAGGTGCGGCAGGTTTTCGTGCAATGCGATGGCGGTGAACAACCGCCACCACTGGCCGTGGCTGTCCATGATTCCGGCGCCCTTGATTCCGGGAAAACGGACCGCGCTCCAATAATAAAAACCCACGATAGCCGCCACCCATCCCAAACTTCCCCAATGAAAAAGCAGACCCGTCTGCGGCAAAGGGTGCCGCCAGCGCCAGCCTCGGTTTTCTAATTGGTATTGCTTCAGGGCGGCCTGCGCGCGTCCGTAATCTCTCGGTTCCACCATCAGCGCCCAACCCTCGGCGGATTTATCTATGACAGCCTCAATGCCCTGGCTGGCCAGCACCAGGCCCCATTCCATCGCCAGCCGTCGGGAGCGGGCGGGGATGCTCAAGAGCGCAGGGTCCATAATCACCCCGCCGCCATCTTGGATACTATGCGGGACGCCGCCACCAAACCGATCGTCCCGGTGACAAAGCCGGCCGTGCCGTAGCCGTTGTCGCACGTCACGCGCCCGGCGCAACCTGAGGCGGGCGGCGTGGCCGGCTCGGCGGAAAAAACGCACGTCACGCCGAACGGCGTTTTGGGGTCGCGCGGAAAGCCGTGGTCGTCGCGCAACTTCTTTCGCACTTTTTGCAAGAGCGCGTCGTGCGACGTCTGCGCCAGATCGGCCACCTGAATCGCCGCCGGGTCGCGACGTCCTCCCGCTCCTCCAGCGCAAACGATGGGAATGTCTTTTTGACGGCAGCGCGCGATGAGCAGGCACTTGTTGGACACCTGATCGATGGCGTCGAGTACAAAATCAAAACCCGTGGCCAGAATGTCCTCAGCCGTCGATTCGGTGAAGAATTCCGCCACGGCCCGGACCTGGCAAGCGGGATGAATGGCGCGGATGCGTTCGGCCATTACTTCCACTTTGGGCCGCCCGATGGCGCCGTCCAAGGCGTGCAACTGGCGATTGACGTTGCTCAGGCAGACATCGTCCAGATCGACCATGGTGATGTGCCCGATGGCACTGCGCGCGAGTGCTTCCGCCGCCCAGGAACCAACGCCGCCAATACCCACCACGCAGACACGGCTCCGGAGCAGCCGCTGCAATCCGTCGCCGCCATACAGGCGCGCCAAGCCGCCGAAGCGCAAATCGTCGTCATTCATGCGCCTTCGATCACTCCGTTCGGGGCTTGCCCCATTGCTTGTCGGCAAAATCCAGAAAATACTGCCAGTCCAATTTCGTCATCGAATGTTTTCCCGGGCGAATGAAAAAGCCGAGGTTGCTATCGATCAACTTATTTGTGTCAGGCATGGATTGGGTCGACAAGCCATCGGCTCCCAGGAATCGATAGACCGTGTCGGCAGACTTGAGCATGTCGAATGCACCCACTGGGTTGGCCCAGGTATCCTCGACCGCCGCCGCCAACAGAACGGGTCGAGGCGCGCACAAGGCGATGAGACAGTTTTGATCGAACGGCAGCAGATCGGGTTGCGTGTTGAACTTCTTGAATTCGCCGCAGAACCAGTGCGGAAAAGCGGTGTTGATGCGTTCCACCGATTCGCCGACCGTGCCCCGGCTTGGGGCTGTGCCACCGCAACCCGCCTGCAACGGTATCACCATCGCCACGCGGTCGTCGAAAGCGCCCGCCAGCATTGCGGCTTTGCCAAGGCGCGAATGGCCCACTACTGCGATGTGGTTCTTGTCAATACCACTATCGGTCACAAGGTAATCCACAGCCCGTTGCATGCCCCAGGCCCAGGCGGCGATGGTTCCCCATTCGTCCGACGATTTGGGCTGGAGAATGGTTTCGCGCACGCCACCGACGGCATTGGTGGTGTCGGGTTCGACATCGCCGCAATAAAACGTGGCCACGGCGTAGCCGCGTTCGACGGATTGTTCCAGTTCCCAAACATGAACCTGCGTGCCGCGTCCGGCTTCGAGAGCGCGGTTGTTGGCCACCAAAGGCCCACTTCCCGGCATCCACGAGGTTGGCAGAGGAACGTGAGAGTCTGCGACCACGGTGTGATTGCCGTTGAAATTCATGCCCAGAAAAACGGGTGCAGGACCAGTGCGATGGTTAGGAACCACCATCAGCAAATGCGTTTCCGGCGCGCCGGCCACCTCCAATTTGAGAGTGACCAATTTCAAAGTTGCTTTGCCGTCGAAAAAGTGAGGATCAGTGTAAGTCAGCACACCCTGCACCGGAACCGGCGCCGGGAACCGTCCGTACATGTAATGCTGAAAAAGCGCCTTCAACTCCGGTCGCCGCTGCTGGAACCACTGCTCTTGCGAGGTGACCTTTTGGCCGTTCATCATCGTCAATGGATAGGGCGCGTTCGGATTGGAAGGCAGTTTGGAAACATCAGGGAAGACCGGTGCGGTGCAACCCGTGGCCAATAGCCAGACAGCAGCCGCGACGAATAAAACGCGCTTCATGCCGCGAGGATAAGTAAAACAAATCGAAATGGCCAGCCCTATTTGGGTAACATTGACCGTGCTGGCGCGGTTCGCCTGCAACAAAACGGGCGAGCTGCACCCTTTCAACTTGGAATTCTACGCCGCATAAACTGGTCCAATCGTTACGGGAAACATAAATTTATATGCGACCCACGCGATCCGCTGGCTTCGGGCGTGCTAGAATTACGGGTTAGGTTGTCAACCGGCCTCGGTGGGGGAATCCTCCGCGTGAAATGTCTCACCTGTCCATAATAGTGTATAAAAACAGGGCGAATTCTAACCTGCCTGGCATTATTAGAGTCTTTAACAAACCGGGAACGCAATCCTCTGCACGTGATCATCAAGACTGGGCGCGGTTTGACCTAGTCTAGGCGGTTAGCCACTAGAACGAATTATCCAACCGTCGGGTTCTGCGCTACCAAAGGAAGGCTCCGCTCGTCTGCCGCCACGGGATTGTTGTGAGTAGTGTTCGCACACTGGCACGCAGGCTGCTTGCTTGGATGCTTGTCTGAACGTGTAGTTAACAGATTTTTAAAGTTCACTTATGAAAAACTCTGACACAACGAATTCGCCGAGCGCTCCCAAATCCGCATCCCCTCAGGATATGGGCTTTTCCCCGTGGCAACGATTGAAAAGCAAACGCATTTCGTACTTAACGCTGCCGTTGCTCATCATGGCGACGGTGACGGAATTCGTCATTTTGGCGACTGGCTGGAAATACCAGCAAGTCGTCTGCCTGCCTTCAGGCATGGGCGTCACCTTTTTTGGCATCGGCCCAATTGGCGCCACTATCCTGGCGGTGGAGTTGCTTAAGCTGCCGTTGGCCATCTGGACCGCCTCGCGCCAAGGCGTGGCCAAGGGACTGATGCTGATCGTCGGGTTGCCTTTGATTTGCTTGCTGACCTTCCAATTGGTCAAGGATATGGCGGTCTATGAAATGGGCGTCGCCTTGACTCCGGCCAGCCAATTGCTCAAGGAGGCGTCCAAAGAGGAAGTCAAAATTATTCAGCTCAACGGCGAATTGGCGAATATCGGTGACAAGAAAGCCGACCGCGATCGCAAGCTGGCCGAGTTCGCCGCCAGGAAGGTCAAAGCCAAGGCCGATCTTGAAGAGTCGCTTAAGCGCAATGAAGACTCGCGCCAGGACGCTATTTCCCTGACGGATTACCAGAAGAAAGAATTGGCCGACGTGGAAACCCGCGAAGGCACCATGATCAAGCAGTTCGATGCCGACACTGCACAGATCAACAAAGCCTTGGTGGACCTGCGTGCCCGCCGCGAAACCGAAGTGGGCCGATCCACCACCTGGAACGCGGAGGAGGCCCGCCTTGACAATATCTATCAAGCGAAACTGGCTGATTACACCAACCGGAAAGACACTTATGACAAAGAGAAGGCGGAATACGATCACGCCAACGGTCTGAGGCGTCAGTTTATGAGGGAACCCATTAGTCCCGGCGTGCCACCCGTGCGTGATGTCAACACAATTCTCAAACCGGCCACTCTTGCGGAGCTTGACGATCAAATCAAAGCCAAAGAAGCCGAATTGTTGACCGTCAATAACCAGCGCCGTGACCGCGTGGCACAAGTCGAAAGCGATGCCCATAAGCTGCGACAGGAATTTGACAGCCGCTCCAGCACCAAGCGCGAGGAAACAGACCGCAAACGCGAAGAATTGCTGGCCTCTCAGGCCGCGATGGCCACCCAATGGACGGCGGAAGAGAAGGGGATTAACCAGGAGTATGAGGATTCCGCTCACAAGGCTGACGGGATCCGCACTCAACTTGAGGACGCTCAGAAAAAGGCGGAAAGTTTTTACGAATTGCGCGAAGCCGCCATTCAAAACACACAGGTGCATCGTATCGCCACCACCGTGGAGATTTTGCGCGGCTTGATCAAAGGCCGGCCCCCGGTCTCCATCAAGCTGACGGCCAAAGAGCGCGGCGACTTATATACGGACCAGATCAGCATGGTGCGAATTTGGGTCTATCCCGTGCTGGCCTTCATTGTCGCTTTCCTGCCGACGTTGATGGTTGAGATTGGATTCTCCACCGTGTTCCAACCCGAGGAACAACGTCCGCCCTATCGTCTCGGCTTCTTTGGCCGCCGCCTGCACTGGCTCTACACTCGCGCCGGCCGGGTGAAGATTTTGCGCGCCGAACGCATCGCCAGCGAAGCGTCGGGCGAGATCGCCGCTCGCGATAGAGCCCTGGCCGAAGCGCAGGCTGCCGCGGATAAAACATTGGTTGAGAAAGAAACGGAACTTCAAGCCACTCGCGAAGCCTTCAGCACTGCCGCAGCCAGGCATAGCGAGCAGTTGAAGAAAATTGCCGAAGAGCAAGAGGTGCAGGCGAAGATCAAGAATGAAGAATGGATGGCCAAGTTTGCCGGCATGGCTGACTCGCTCAACCGCACTGTGATTGAGAAGGATTCCCTGCGCGATTTGCAGAAGTCCGAGGTCGAACGCCAGATCGCGATGCGCCAAAATGCGTGGTCGGATCGCCTGACTCAAATGCGTCAGGAACTCGACGACCAGCGCTCTGCCGCCGAGTCGGAGCGCACAGTCATGATGCAGACGCACCACCAGAAATTGATGGAAGTGACCGAGGATTGCAAAACCCAGGTTTTCCAGGCTCGCCGCCAGGCAGCCGACGCCGAATTGGCCGCCGTGGAAGCGTCAGCTAAAATGAACCATGACTTGAAGGAAGCCTTGCACGCCCGCGATACGGCGGAATCCGCGCTGAAACAGCAGGCTGATTCCTTGTCTGTCCAATTTTCACAAGCCCGCGAGGACGCCGCCCGGGATCTGGAGAAGGTTACCCGCCAAGAAAAACACCGCTTCGATCGGCAGCAAATGGAGTTTGCCAAGACGCTGCGCCAGCGTGAAGAGGATTTCGAACATCAACTGCAACAGTGCCAGCAGGAATTGTCCCTCGGATTTGACGCCCGCTTGGTGGAGAAAGAAGCCAAGCTGGAGCAGGATGCCCGCCGCCGCGAAGCGGAGCTCACCCGTCAGTTCGAGGCCCGTGCCCTCGAGGTTGACGCGCGTTGGAAACAAGAAGTGCAGCAGCGGGAAGAGACCGCCCAAGCCAGACTCAAACAGCGCGAGCAGCAATTGCAGGCCCAAGCGGAGGCTCGTCTAAACGAAGTGCAAACGCAGGCGGATCAAGAGTTGCGTCGCCGGGAGTCGGAGTTGGTCCGCCAACTCGAATCCCAAGTGCGAGAGGCCGATGCGCGTTTGAAATTGGAATTGCAGCCGAGGGAACTCGCTTACCAGGCCAAGCTTAAGCAGCGCGAACAGGAATTGGCCCTCAAGTCCGAGGCTCGCGAAATCGAATTGCAAAAGAAGTGGTCAGCGGACTCGCGGGTGCGCGAGGAAGAATGGGAAGTTCAAGCCCAGGCGCGCGTCCGTGCCACCGAGACCCGATTGGCTCTCGAAGCGCAACAGAAGGACGAAGCCGCCCAAGCCAGGGCCAAGCAACGTGAGCAGGAACTAGTCACCCAAATCACCGCGCAATTGGAAGCCCGCCAAAAGGCCGCGCAGTCGCAGTGGGAGACGGAAACCGAGAAGAAGACTCGCAATGCCGTCGAACCTTTCAAGGCGCTGTTGGTCCGCACCGAGAAGGAGCGCGACGAAGCCTTGCACCTCGCATCGGAGAGCGCCCGCCAAGTCCAGGGCTTGGAGAAGAAACTGACCGAAGCGTCCACGTTCCTCAATGGTTGGAGAAACGGGAAAAATCTGGTCGGCGCGGATCGATAAGAAGTTTGAAGATGTTTGAGAAACCACGGGAATTGATCCCGTGGTTTCTTCTTTTCTTGGCCCGATCGATATGGAGAACTAGCCACCGTCTCGCCACAAAGTGGAAGCATCAACGCCAGGCCAATGTCAAATCTCCCGAAGGTCATCAATACTTGGCGGCGAATTCAGAGCGGATATAGCCACTAATCCGCGACCATTCAGTGGGAGGGCAACATTCTCCCTCACCCCAAGGAGAGGGGGAAGCTTTTTACGCGGCAGGCAAGGAATCACTACGCATCGGCTTCTTCAAGCGCGGCGGAAAGCTCGATCCCTCTCCTGGGGGAGAGGGTTAGGGTGAGGGCGGCCTCCCCAGGCAACTGAATGGTTCAAGCTGAGCAGAGCTACTCACCCGCGGTTCAATCCAGCGTCCACAAGGTCACGGAGTCTTGATCCTCGATAAAGAGCTTGTTCCCCGCCAGCACGGGTTGCGCATACGTGTCCGTGTCGGCTACTTTGATGTTGGCGAGTTCGGTGTACGCTTTGTCGCTGGGCTGAAAGACGATGAGGTGCGATTTGGGAGTTAGTGCGATCAACGCGGAGCCAGCGTCAAGAATAGAACCGAAGCCCCCACCCTGCGCTTCAGTCTCTTTCCAATCGGTCTGGCCGGTTTTGGCGTTGATGCAATAGAATTGCCCCTTATCCGACAGGCCAAAGATCAGGCCGTCCTTCAAAACCGGCGAGGCGAAGCGCGGCGACACCTCCGTATTGGCCCAAAGTTGTTTGCCTGTGAACGTGTCGCCATTCTTCTCCAGTTGCACCGCGATGGCGCCGCGTCCGGCTCCGGTATAAATCAGGGTCTGGCCGTCCACGATCGGCGTGGCAGCGTTGTAGCCGCCCATCCCCGAACCTTCGAAATGCGTCTCCCAAGCCAATTTGCCGTCCGTCATATTAAGGGCTACAACGCGCTTGTCCGTTTGCGCAATGATCAATTTGGTGTCGCCGACGGACATAACGACGGGGGAGGCGTATGCCGTTCCATCGCCGCTCCAATTCCATTTTTCGTTGCCGGTGGACAAATCATAAGCGACGACCGCGCCGTTGGTTTTCGCGCCCAATTGCGCAATGCAAACGCCGTCCACGACCAGGGGCGACATCGCAGTGAAAAACATCGGCCAGCCGTGAATATCGTTCTTCTGCCACACCAATTTGCCGTCGGCGGCGTTCAGACAGGTCAACGTGCCGCGCACTCCCAGCGTGATGACTTTGCCATCGGCAACCGAGGGTGAACTGCGCGGGCCGGCGTGCTTACCCGCTGCGGGACCGCTGATGGCCATGACTTCATACTTGTAATTCCAGAGTTCCTTGCCCGTGGCGGCATCCAGGCACTGAACGACTTCGCTGTCCTCCTTGCGGGCAAAAACATATAATTTGCCGCCAGCCAAAGCCGGGCTGGCGTCGGACAGGCCAACGGAAGCCTTCCATTGTTGATGGAATTCCTGGGGCCAGGTTTTCGGTGCCGTGAAATCGGAGACCTTGTCGTCGCGATTTGGCCCGCGCCACTGCGGCCAATCCTGGGCGGGCGCAGGAAGACTGAGGGCGATTAAAATCAGGCCGGAAGCAAGAGGAACCATCTGTCGAACATTCTTCATAGCGTATCCTTTGTTGGAATTAACAAGTTCCACCATACGAGTCCGCGCAATTTGTGGCAAGCAAAAGCACAAAGGGCGGGCATATCAGTTCCACCACATGCGAATTGGCGAGACCCTGCATGTTCTTTGGCGCAAAGTGGAATGCCAGCCGCGACCGCGCTGCAGGATATGAGTCAATCTGCCGAAATTCCAAGTTTGTCGAGCGCCTGCCGCGCGGACAGAATGGGTATGCCTTCGAACGACTCCAAGGTAAGCAAATCGTTGTCGCCGGTTACGATTGCGTCGGCGCACGCGCCAACCGCGCAAGCCAGCACATGGATGTCGTCAGGGTCGCGAAGTGCAGAAGGCACAGGGATGGAAAGTCCTTCCGCGATGAGTGCGGCCGCTCGGAATCGCGAGATAATTTCTTGTGCGCTTCGGCCCCTTTGCTCCAATCGCATGCGGAACTTTGGTCTTTGGATCACTTCCTCGAATTCCGCCAAAACAGGCGAAGAGGCACAAAGCGTAGCCGAACCGTCGAGTAGAGCGTCCACTAATCGCGAAGGGTTTCCTCTCCACAGCGAGCCGGACACGAGCACGTTTATATCAACGACCAACTTCACGCGCACGCCGCTCGGCCCGGGTGGCCTTTATTTCGGCGCCAATCTCGTCCATCGGTGATACTTCGCCAGGCGCGGAACGAATCTCATCCAACACTTTCCTCAATTCTTGGCCCGCGTTCCGGCGTCGCACTTCGTCGGCCAGCAATTCGGCCACCCGCTGGTTATCCAGCAAACCCATTTGGCGCGCTTGCTCGATCAATCCTTCCGGCAAATCCAATTCAATGATGACGCTCATATTGCACTCTTCTTGCTGTTAGAGAGCCTACTTCAATCGTGAGGCTTCGCCAACAATAGATTTGGACGAGCGGCGAGCGTCAATTTGCATATCGTCTTTGGATGCGTTTTCAGGTTTGTTAGATTTGATTTGCCTTAATGTCCTGATACTCTGCTGCAGTTATCGATATGCTGGCCAAACGTGTTATCCCATGTCTCGACGTGCATGACGGCAAAGTCACGCGCGGTGTGCAATTCGGTCGCGCGGAAGCCGGCGAACTGCGCAACGTCGGCGACCCCGTCCAATTGGCCATTCGCTACAACGAGCAGGGCGCGGACGAAATGGTCTTTTTTGACATCACCGCCAGCGCGCATGGCCGCGCCACCATGATCGGCGTCATTGAGCGTGCCGCTGACCAATGTTTTATGCCGCTGACGGTCGGCGGCGGCATTCGTTCCGTCGCGGACATGCACGCGATGCTGCGGGCCGGCGCCGACAAAATCAGCATCAACTCCGCCGCCCTGGCCGAGCCGGATTTAATTCGTCAAGGCGCCGAAAAATTTGGCCGCCAATGCATTGTTGTCTCCATCGACGCCAAGCGGACCGCCCCGGATCACTGGGAGGTTTTCTCCCACGGCGGCCGCAACGCCACCGGACTGGAAGCGGTGGAATGGGCCAGGAAAGCGGTGGCGCTCGGGGCCGGGGAAATT
>Ga0209006_10006884_pt1 | contig 10271 bp, 10 predicted proteins | sample JacPin_JW_Ref_O2_FD_188567 | JGI IMG/M metagenome (GOLD analysis project Ga0209006, IMG submission 188567) | Forest soil microbial communities from Algoma, Ontario, Canada - Jack Pine, Ontario site 1_JW_Ref_O2 (SPAdes) (version 2) | ecosystem: Environmental > Terrestrial > Soil > Boreal... | reverse complement strand
CAAAAAAATTTTTTTTTTTTCAAATTTAAAAAATCGGTGTATCAAATAAACAGGTTGATTTAGACAATAATGTTTAATCAACACGTTAAGGAGATTATAATTTTCTTTTTTTAGTTAATACAGAAGTAAATAAATGCAAAAAAAATTTTTTTTTTCAAATTTAAAAAATCGGTGTATCAAATAAACAGGTTGATTTAGACAATAATGTTTAATCAACACGTTAATTTTAAGGATAATTATTTTAATGCAAAAAATTTTTTTTTTTAAATTCAGCGTATGGGATTTTTTTTAAATTAGTTTTTTAAAAAAAAAATTTTTTAATTTTTTTGTAAAATAAACAATGTCTTCAACTGCTTCTACTTCAACTGCTTCTGCTTCTACTTCTTCTTCAACTCCTTCAACTCCTTCAACTCGTTCATCTACGGTACAAAGAGGAAGAGAGTTCGAAAAAAAAGTGATGAATGAATTGAAATTGATAAATAATTTTTTTTGTAGAAGAATAGAGTGAGTTGTTTATTTCACTATCTCACAAAGTAATTGTTTAGTTATTATGCATCTAAAGTTACGCTGCCACTAGGATAATATGATGCAGAAAACTGGAAGCACATCGTGGCCATTATAAGAATTATTAGTCGAATAATTTTTTGAATGAACGTCCTTTTCTGTTTATTAATTTTATCTGAAAGCTATCTATTTTGGGTTGTGGTGAATAAGATGCATGAATAAATAAATTGTGCTCGGCTCCAAGTTATTTATCTTGATAATAAAGATAATAATTACTTATAATTTTTTTTATATTTATCATGTAGACAGTCAAGTGGCGACGGAGGAATTGACCTCATTGGAAATTACAATGGGCTTCTAACTCTCATCCAATGCAAACATCATAACACTACAATTGGCGTTGGTGATATTAGAAGCTTCCTGGGGGCAATAACACCGTTTCCAAAGAAAACAACTTTCTCTATTTTTGTATCCAGCAATAAAAGTCCGCCTCATAACTACAACAAAGGATTTTCTCAGGATGCTATCGAGTTTGCAAATAATTCTGAATATGACATATTATTAACAAATATTCAGAATTTGCAAACCGATATTGCTGGATACAAATTTAAATATTCAAAAGAAAGTGAAGAAGCTGAAGGAATAAAAGAAGATTTGGCCAAGTTAAATAGGAGGATGAAGAAGCTTGAGAGTAGGGTTGAGAAAAAGGGGAACGAAATAATGGACCAAATAAGTAACAAAATAAGGGACGAAATAAATTATTTTAAACTTCAGTTTTTTATTATTTTTTTTGTTGTACTTATATTTTCTTTATTAATAATATATATAATAAAGAATTAAATTTATTAATGATAATAAAAAATATTTTATGTAAAATTTTTAGAGTTAAATCCTTTCTCTATCTAAAATATAAAATAAATTTCCAATCTTAAAAAATCCCACACATCTGTCTATACCAATAACTTCGATAAACTGAAAACTACCAAATTTATTAAAATATATCTGCCCATAATTATCCTCCTCATATTTATTAATTTTTCGTACATAAGCAAACGAACGGTCTAATCCATTATATGTATGTGAAATAAAATATTCTATTTCACCAAATATTTCTTCATGAACAAGTCGTCGTGGTGCATTAGAACGATGAGCATCAATATCAATTGTAATGTTAATCTAATATAAAAATGGATTAGTATAATATAAAACAATTAACCAATTAATATATTACTTACAGCAACCGAATAATTATTTCTACTTTTTATTTTATCTTTTGATATCCATTTAGAGCTAATAATACATCCATCTTTACATAATTTACCATATTTCATTACGTTAGAAGATACACCCTAAATAAAATATCATTGTTATGTTGATCAGTATCATTGTTATGTTGATCATTTTAAACTTATTTTAATGCATTATCGTAACAATACCTCGATTTGATTTATATTTAAATCATAAATAGCAGAATATGTTTCTTTTAATTTTTTTAATTCTGAAAACGTTAAAACATATTTTTTTGATGGAGAATAAAGTTCATATTCTTCATATAAAGAAGAAGTAAAAACTATATGAGATGCCCATTCCTTTTCTTGTCTTTGAGGAAAAATTCGTTCATACAATTTTGTTTTATATTTTAAAAAATTAAAACGTTCATTTAAGATAAGATTATTCCAAAGGTTTGCATAGGGATGTATTTGTGACTTTACTAATGGAATTAGCATGCCACACATTCTTTCCATTGGAAATTGCCAATATCCTCTACATGGGCCAAAATTCTCTATACTTTCAGCTACATGTAATAAATAATGAAAAGAAATTAAAAATATGCTGGATCGATCTTCTTCATCAACTCTTGCATAATCCCTATATTTAAATTTATTACAATATTTAATTAATAAATTAATATTAATAAAATATTAAAAAATTATTTACCTTGTTATATGTCTATAAAAGTTAGATAATTTCTTTTCTATTATTTTTTTTTGTTCACGAGTAATTGATGTCTTCATGCATAAATGTACTGCTGTCACAAATTCACACCAACCTTTAACATATCTAATATATAAAAAAATTTCAATTAATTGTATCTTGATCATTTTAATATATAAATAACGTACTTACTTATCTGGCAAATAAGTTTTAATAAGTGGTACTGAATAAAGAGTTATCCAATTAGCCCATTCCTCAGCTTTATAACCAGCATTATGTTTGAATATGTTTCTGGGTGGTCTTCCAAACGCCAATGGCATCATTTTTTTATTATTTTGCATTAATACGCCAATTGTATCCCAAGAAGATCTTGATATAGTAAAAGAAGTTGTATTCAAATCATCATCTTTGAAAAAACGTGAAGACCATAACTTAAACATTTGTGGTGCAATATTTTCAAAGAATAAATGCATAATATCAATGGGAAATGATTTAGGGAATTTAATTGATGATAATTCGAACAAAATACTTTTGCCTTTAATTCCTAAAATCAATTATATAAATTAAATTAAGCTATTTAAATAACAATAATTCAATAATAAAATAATAAATAAATACTTACCATATTGTCTTATTAACTCTTCCTTTTCTCTATTAGTTTCTGCAGCTTCTATTTCGTCAATATATGATATCCAGTCTGAATGATTTCTATTAGTATAATTTCTATTTGGAGGAAAATAAACATGTTTATGTTTTTGTGAGTATTCTCCTCGAATATCACAAAACCTACACCCACTATACGAATTATGTCCAGTAACATTCATTATTTTTGTAAGAGCTGGAATATCACCAGTCCATGCCATAATATGAGCGTGAAGTTGGAATTCCTGTTTAGTACACGCATCATAACATGTCACTCCTCCTAAAACAAAAGAACACATTATTATTAATTTATTTTATAATGAATAAACTTAAAATAAAGTTCTTACGTTCTAATTCTTTCATCTCATCAATAAATGGTCGTAAAAAGGTATTGAAATCTTTTGGTTGATTTGGTCCCGGAATTAAAAAAGGAATTAATAAATTTTCTTTCTTTACTCTTAAAGAAGGATCAAGGTTATTATTTATCATAAGAAATAGCCAACAGTCATCTGTCTTTTGCTTAAAAATTTGATATCCATCACAAGAAGCTGTAAATGCAATATCTCTTTTATCACTAAATAAATTCTCATTCACAAGTTCCTTGTAAATTTCCCCATCAAAAATATCATCAAAATTATTGTCATCTTTATTAGTAATATACTCATAACGATAATGTAATTCTTTTGCTCTATTTTCATTATTAAATTGAATCTTTAATCTGTCTTTTACTGAAAGATATGGCATAACTTTCTTTGCTTTCCCTCTTATATCTAATCTAGTAGAATCACATATTGGGCAATTGTGATAAGATTCATACTGTCCAGTGTAACAGATACAAGAATTTTCACACATATCATAAAATACTGGTATTAATCCTGTTATTTTTTTTAAATATGTTTTAACTTTATATAAGCTTATATTCTTTGTCATAAATATTTTCATTATGTCATCGTATGCTGATTCAGTAAAATTATATAAAGATTTCAAATGTAAAAGTTTTAATCCTTCTATAAGAATATTAGTTTTATCATCATCGTTATTATCACCATCATCATCTACGAGCATTGCATCATCATCATCACCATCATTGTCATCATCACCATCATCACCATCATCTTCATTATTATCTTCATCATCTTCACTATTATCGTCATCAACGTGCATTGCATTATCATGATCATCATTATTATTATAATCAGAGTAATATTCAATATCGTTTTCATTAAAATTAAAACTCTCAGTATCAGAAATATTATTGACTAAATCCAGATTATCGTCTTTTTGATATATATTATCTTCTGTTTGCAGTTGTATATCCTCTTCTGTTATATTCTTTCCTGTATCAAGAGGAATACCCTCTTCTGTATCTAGATTATCTAGAAACATATCCCCTTCCATTTGTGGACCTATATCCTCCAAGTTTTCATCTTTTACTGAATATTCTTGAATTCTTGAACGATGGCGATTATATGTATTTCTATTTAACAATACACCATTTACATTTTCATTTAAGCAAAATGTGCATCTGCACAAAAAAGTTTTTTCTGACATTGTAAAAAAATGAAGTTGTAAAGAAAAAATAATATGTAAGTAAGTTGAGAAACAAAAAATTTGATCTATCAAGACGAGAAAAAAAATGGACCTTTAAATAAGAAATTTAGATTAGTAAATTAATAATCAATATCTACAAATTAAAGCTTAAAGAAAAATTAACATATCTTAATTTAAATATTTTGTCTGAACACTTCGACCGAATTTTGATCACCTACTTCGACCGAATTCACTTCGACCGAATTCATCACCCGAATGACCTAATTTGGAAACTTTTTGTAGATCTTTAAATAAGAACTTTATCCGAAATCTAAAGTTGTCTAATCAAAAAAAAAAGCTTTGCCCAAAATCCTAATTTGAAAATTCTTTATAGATCAAATTTGACGTATCAAATTATCATACTAATTTGAAAGGAATAATTCAAATTAAAATACTAGATTTGTATATATATATATCAAATATTTGTTGCACGATCTGATTATGAATTAGTTTGACAAATATATCATTTTAATCAAAATGAGACTTACTAAAAAAAGAAACACTTCATAAAGTTATTATATATATTTTGGCTGCACAAAATACCAAAAAGTAATTAACATGTGTATAAATATTTTTTTTAGACTTGCGATTTATTAAAAATAAAATAAATAAATATAAAATATAAAATAATATATAAAAAATTAAAATATAATAAAATAAAAATATAAAATAACATATGAAAAATTAAAATATAATAAAATAAAAAATATAAAATAAAAATATGAAAAATTAAAATATAATAAGATAAAAATATGTTTGCCTCTTCTGCTTTTTCTCTTAAGATATTTTTCGCTCTTGTTCTTTGCGATTCAGATGCAAAACTTAGTGATTTACATCTGGGATCCAATAATGTAGCAACCATTGCTTCATCTTGCGGTACATTCCAATAATGTTTCATTGCAATGTATAATGCTGACTTGACCTTTTCGATTAAATTATTACAGTCCTGCGGGATATTTATTGCAATTTTTCGACGCCTCGGATAATCATCAATTTCGTCATCGTCATCTTCTATACCAATATCGTGATCAAAGATCGTAGTATGATTATTAAGTTCAATATCCTCAGGATTTATTTCATTAGAATTAATAATCCCATTTGTTATTTCCGTAATAGCATCATACATAAAGCTAATCGTTGCATACTTGCTACCTTCGAGAAGCTGAGTTCCTGATGCAAAAGGCTGAAGTATTTCGATTAATTGTTTAATAGCATCCCACTCTTCTTTAAGAAGATTGATTTCAGCAAGTCTTTGTCCATCTTTTCGCGTTGTAGGATCATCATCCTTCATCATTGTAATTAACATCACATCAATGTAATCGTGAATCTTTTCTAATCTTTTCCACGCTAGAAAAGTCGAATTCCAGCGGGTAGTCACATCGGAAATGACCCTAAGGTAGTGATCGTTATCACTTAAATCCTAAAATTAAAGAAATTAAATATCAAAGATCAGTTAATGATTCAAATATGATTATGTGTTTCAAATATCTTTGTTATTTAAACTTTACCTCTTCTTGATTGCGTCTCATACTCTTTTGTATTTCAATTAATCTTTCAGTTTGTTTTGGAGTTGTAAAGAAATTAATTAAACGTTTTGCACGAGCGACTAATCTTTCCGCCGGAATAAGCCCTTTCCCGACGACTAACTGTAGTGTATGCGCGGCGCATGGGAATCTCGTAATATTCTTTGAATTTTTGAGCAATTTTCCAAGTTTGACCATGTTGCTACCGTTGTCGGTGGTTATCGTGAACACTTTATCGATTAAATTCCATCTTTCAATTATTTGATTAAGACGCTTAACGATATTTTCGCTAGTGTGTGGATACTTTAGGTATTCAATTGCCAAGGTAGCCTCACAAAGTTCAAATTGTTCATTTACAAATGAACTTGTTACGCCCAGGTAACCAGATCTACTCCTTGAAGTCCATAGATCCAAGGTTAATGAACATGATGTTCCTTGATCAAAAAGATGAACTATTTCCTTCTTACAATAATTGTAACTGTTAGCTAATAGTTCTTTAATTTTTTTGTCACTTGGTAGTTCATAAAAAGGATCTAAATCCTTAACAAACTCACGAAACCCTTCATCACTCCTAATACTTAATGGCTGTTCATCTTTTATAATAATTCCTACAAATTTTCTATCTAATCGATCTTTTTTAACTGAATAATTTTGAGTTTTTTCACCACTTTCATCACTCTGAGATAGATCAGCTTCGCGTGTAATCCGATGTTTCGCTAAATGATAAATGAAGTTTCCAGTGCTACCATCAGATCCCATTATATGTCCACAATATCCGGTAGAAGTTTTAACAAGACACTTTACACGTCTCTTGTATTTTTCTGTAGGCGGTAATCTCTCCAAGTAGTTATAAATAAAACTATTCTTATTATTAATATCGTTTGAAAAATTTTCCACTCGAGTATTATCTTCTGTAATATCAATAATTTCTTTTTCCCCAAGAATATTTCGTACACGTTCAGTGTTTGTGTGAATTAAGGTTGAATTACCTGAAGTAGACCCTTGCAAAACTTCTGAATCTAGTGGAGTACGTTCTATTTCTGCTTCTATATCTCTTGTTTCTTCAACTCTTCCTTTATCTTTCTTTGATTTACTCCCTTTAGAACTCCTTTTATTTTTCTTTGATTTACTGCGTATTTCTCGTGATGTGTGGCCACTCATTTTGTTTTACTTGTTTTGTTTTGTTTTGTTTGAGTGAGAATGTTACGTGTTAAGCAAACGTGTCGTATTTATTTAGTAAATGGGTACAAGAGACCCCTGAAATATTCGTCTTGGACTGGCTGCAATCTGCAAATCATTTCAGGAGACATTTCTGCTGAAATGCCAAATTGCCGAAACCTGTTTAATTAGTGTTGATTATAATATCATGTGATTTAAATAATGTGACATTATTATCTAAATAAAGAAATAAATATACGGTAATTATGATGATATCGATAATACGTATTGTAACTCAAGTTCAAATCGTGTTGAAACTGCGCTGTTAATTCCGTGCTATTAATTATAATAAAAATAATAGATTTTTTGTGTTTTAAGTTTAAATAAAATATTTATTTTAAATCTATTTCATAAATTATTAATTTTTGTTGAATTTGGCTGTTTTGTGTTGAATCTGAATTGGTCCAATTGAATTTGAGTCGAACTCGAGTTGAAGTCGAGTTGATGTATTATAGATTTATAATTATTTAATTATTTTTATCTGTATTATTTATTATAATTATTAAATCTATAATTGTTTTAACTTTAGATCGAACGATTATAAAATTTTTCTTTGTTAATCATATAATAATACAATTATAATATAAATCTAACAATAAAGTAAAGTAAGAAATCCTTTCTACAATTATAACAATTACCGTAATGTAAATTGGATTGTGGAGGTATCTTTATCATGTTAATATAGTAAGAAATTATTTAAAGGGAAGTGTTGCCTTTTTTTTAATATACTAACGTCTCTGCCTTATTATTTTTAACAAATATATTATCATCTTCAACTTTTTAATAACTTCTTTGTTTAAACAAATTTATTAACACTTTCGCTTTTCTTCTTTCTTTTTTTGAATACATTTTCGTCTTAATCTTTTTTTAAAAAATATATTATTATCTTCAACTTTTTTTAAAATGGCAAATCAAGATCAACCAATCCGATGGGGAGATGCTGAAACAGATTTTTTGGTGGACGAGAGAAGGTAAAATAAAAAAACTAATAAATTTAATATCTTTAATCTCTTTTGGCTGTTTTTTCATTCTCTTAACTGTTAAGTTATTTTTTTCATCATATCATAAATAATTTAAAGGAGACGTAATAACAATTATCATAGTATGCCCGGAAGGAGCAGGACTCCGTTCTGGGAGAGTATATCAAGAAGACTTTTTAGGACATTCAATTTCAGGGTTACGAGTCAGCAATGTGAACGTAAATGGAGAAATCTAGTTAGTGATTTCAATGTTAGTAAATAATTATATATAATAAAAATAAAAATGTTAAAAAAAAGAAATATATTTACATTAATATTTTTTTAGAAGTTTTGTGATTGGAGAAATGGTGCTACAAATGGAAGGTGGTCGCGAAACGGGCAAAAATACTACAATCTGTTTAGCACCAGATTTTGGGACAGACCACGTAATTATTAAGAATTTCTTTAATCTTAATTTATACTTATATTTATATTCTAAAATTATTTATATTCCTTAGCTAACCATCATAGTCGAAGGCGACATAGAAATACAAGACACCGTCGCCCTCGACAATAATTTTTTTTTATTTTTATTATTTTATTATTTTTTATTATTTTTTTTTATTTTATCTAATATTTTTAATAAAATTATATCATATTATCGTTATATCGTAAAAAATTCAATAAAATTTTATTGATAAATATATATAACTAATTGTAAAATAAATAATAATAATACAAATAATTGATAGAGAAAAAAAAAATTTATATGTAAATTTATAATTTTTAATATATTTCTTATTTCTTCTCTTGAAATAATTCATTCTATAAATCAAAAAAAAAGTACGTGTTATCATAAATTATAAGCGAGGTATGAGGTTATTTATAAAAGAATAAACACTACTCCCAGGAAACAGTTCCACTCGCTACCTTAAAGGTAATCCTGGACTTCGATACACGTACCTTTTATTATTTTCTTGTTTTAATTTTATTGTTCTCTCATGAAAATCGGCAAATATTATTTTTTCGTAAATATGTTGTAATGTTTCGTCTTCTTCAATTGACTCAGAGAATGACATTTTTTTAATTTTTTTTTTAAAAATTTTTTTTTAAACGAAATATCTATATCTATATATATATTATTTTCACGATTCAATATACCAATTATGGTTTACAGTTTCGTTACTGCGAGATTATCATTTCGATCAAAAGCTAATCAAGTGTATCAAGTGTCCAGAAGCAAATATTAAAATTACAAATGATTAGATTGTTATTTAGTCATATACTTTATTAAATTTATGATTTATAACTTTACTATTTACAACTTGATTTCAGGTCAACTCTATAAAATTTTTAAATTTAATTTCAAAACAAACAACCTTCACTTTACCGATAATTAACAATTAATAATCTTTCTAAATTAGTAAACATATAATTTTACATAGATAAATGAAACTGAATAAAATATATTTTTTTATATTTATTTTAAGACTTGTTTTTTGGCAAATTATCGACCCATCGGCTTACCTCTTTAAAGTCGATCCAAGTTGCAACTTGAATTTTCTCGAGTCGAACCGAATCGAGCTTATCAGTCCAGTTTTATTCAGTTCGGCTCGACTTAACGCTAGTAATATTAATTAATATTTAATTATTAATTGATACATATTCAAGGATATCCGGATAATATCCGGATATCCGTCGGATATCCGTTTTTAACGGATAACGGATCCAATCTCTGCTATGTATACAGCTCTTCTTTTTTTATCGCAACTTGATCCCACTTGCAGATCTTATTGTAAAAACTATTTAAGATCTGCAAGTAGGGTCAAGTTGACTTTTCGCAACTTTTATAGTAACTCCTGCATAATGATTGTTAATTGGACTTTAAATAACAACAGAT
>Ga0209006_10006883_pt1 | contig 10273 bp, 4 predicted proteins | sample JacPin_JW_Ref_O2_FD_188567 | JGI IMG/M metagenome (GOLD analysis project Ga0209006, IMG submission 188567) | Forest soil microbial communities from Algoma, Ontario, Canada - Jack Pine, Ontario site 1_JW_Ref_O2 (SPAdes) (version 2) | ecosystem: Environmental > Terrestrial > Soil > Boreal... | reverse complement strand
CATTTCTGGCGCTGACGTTTACGGGATATGCCGCAGACGGGCATCACTTGCGAATTATCGTGGTCGATTCGCCCGCCAAAGCGGCCCAGATTCTCGCAGCGCTCAATCGCGGTGAAGACTTCGCAGCCCTCGCGAAGCGGAACTCCTCTGATCCCTCAGCTGACGACGGCGGTGATCTTGGAACGATAAGTCCTGAGGAATTGCGAGCTGAGTTGCGCGACGCCGTGCTGCAGTTGCAGCCGGGGCAGATAAGCCCAGTCATCAAGATTCCAACCGGATACGCGATTTTGCAGATCCCACCGGAAGCCAATACTCACGTTGGCCTCCTCGCGAGAGAGGAGTCGGGCAATCAGACCATGGCATCGGCTGGAACGCCTTCCGTGACCGGGCGCGCCGTGGTCCGGCAGGTTCCGGAGACCTCAGGTTTGCTGGAGGTCGAAGCAGCGTTTCGAGCTATGCCCAAGCCGAACCGGTGGAATTACGACACCGAAACGATTTGCAAACTCCACCAAGAAGCCATTCCGCATCTGCAAAATTACCTGAAAACATTGTTGGATTCCGAAGGGTCGTCGCCTAACAGTCCCGACGAAGCGCTGGAAAAACAATACGCGGCAGCTCTGGTTGATTCCTATGAGGGCAATATGCGCGAGGCGATCGGGCATTGGGAGAGTTGTTACCGGATCGCGCAAACCGATTTACCCGATCGCGTTCCGCTGATCGAGGAAGTTCTCGGGGACGCTCTTCTGCATAAGGCGGAGATGGACAACAACGTCTATCACCTGCCGGGCGACCGCTGCATTTTCCCGCCAGCCCCCAATGCGGCGTATCCCAAGTACCAAGAGACGCAGGACGTGGAAAAAGCGATCCAGTATTTCTCGAAGTATCTGGAGGCGCGTCCCGACGACCTGGAAGTGAAATGGATTCTGAATTTGGCTTACATGACGCTGGGAGAATACCCGGACGGGGTGCCGGCGAAATACCGGCTGACTGCGCCAGCCACCGAGACGCCGGGCGAGAGCGTGGGGCGTTTTGTGGACGTCGCCCACGAGGCAGGTTTGGATTCTTTCCAGTTGTCTGGCGGAGTCATTGTTGAAGATTTTGAGAATCGCGGATTGTTCGATGTGGTGACGTCGAGCTACGACATTTGCGGCCACCTGCTTTATTTCCACAACAACGGAGATGGCACATTTTCCGATCGCAGCGAAGCTACGGGCCTGGCCAAAATCCCCGCCGGCGCGAATGTCATCCAGGCTGATTACAACAACGACGGATGCATGGACATTCTGGTTCTGCGCGGTGGCTGGCAGGTGCCGATGCCGCTATCGCTGCTGCGCAACAACTGCAACGGCACATTTACCGATGTAACGCGCGAAGCCGGCTTGGCCGGACGCGTGTTCGCGACGCAGACGGCAGCTTGGGCCGACATCGACAACGATGGCTGGCTCGATCTTTTTGTCGCTGACGAGCAGGGGCCCAGCCAGATGTATCACAACCGCGGGGACGGTACGTTCGAGAACATTTCGTTGGGCGCAGGGATCGACCGCACGCAATTCTCCAAAGGAGTGGTGGCCGCCGACTACGACAACGATGGCTACCCGGATTTCTATGTGTCCAACATTCGGGGCAACAACTTTCTCTACCACAACAACCATGACTGGACGTTTACGGACGTGGCGACCCACGCGGGCGTGCAATCCGCCTGGCAAAGTTTCGGAACCTGGTTTTTCGACTATGACAACGACGGATGGCCCGATCTGTTTGTAGCCAGCGATTCGGCATCGGTCGAAGAGACCATGCGCACCTACCTGGGACTGGGGCACTCCGTCGGAACCATGAAACTTTTCAAGAACATGAGGAACGGAACCTTCGCCGACGTGACCGAAGAGGTCGGACTCGATAAGGTCTTCATGCCCATGGGCGCGAATTATGGAGATGTCGACAACGACGGATTTTTCGACTTCTACCTTGGCACCGGAAATCCTTCCTACGGGACTTTGGCGCCCAACGTCCTGCTGCGGAACAAAAACGGGAAGAGCTTTGTGGACATTACCGTGTCTTCCGGCACCGGCGAGCTTCATAAAACTCACGGGATCGCCTTCGCGGATCTGGAGAATAACGGCAATGAAGACATGGTGGTGGAGATGGGGGGCGCCGTGCCCTCGGATGCGCATGCGATTCGCGTGTTTCGGAATCCCGGTCATGACAATCGCTGGATCTCAATCAAACTCACCGGCGTAAAAACCAATCGCGCTGCAATCGGAGCGCGCGTTACGGTCACGACCCAGGATCGAAACGGCGAAGCCCATTCGTTCTACCGCACCGTGGATAGCAGAGGCTCTTGGGGCGCTTCTCCCCTGGAGCAACACATCGGATTGGGTCCAGCTTCCGAAATCAGCAACATCGAAATTTGGTGGCCGACCAGTAACACGCGGCAAGAATTCAAGAATGTGGTGCTCGATCAATACATCGAAATCAAGGAATTCGCCAAGGAGTACACCAAGCGAGAGAAGAAAGCCTTCCGTATGGGAGGCGCCCAGCCGGTGCCGGTGCCCACCGCACAGGCCGACATTCCGTCGGCTTCAGGAGGCGGCAAGCCATGAGGAAGGACGGAGTGTTCGGTCGATGCCTGGTGGTCGCTGCGGCTTTTATCTTCTTGCTATGCGGTACGGTAGGAGCGGCGGGTGAGCAACGGCATCCCGCATTTGGATTGGTGCTGAAAGTCGACGATACCCACAGATTTGAGGTGTCCTGCAAGGAGATTCCGGGGGTCATGGACGCGATGGTGATGACCCTGGACGTTCGGAACCCCGACGAGTTGGAGTCCATTCGCCCCGGCACACTGGTGGATTTCACTCTGGTCGTCGACGCGAAATCGAACTATGCGGAAAAGATCAGAGTCCATAAATTTCAAAGCCCGGACCAGCGCGCGCTTGATGTTCGCATGTTGCAGATCGTCGACGGCGCGTTCGACGTCAAACCTGATGCCGGACAAATGTTGGCGGTAGACCAAAGAGTCCCCGAGTTCAATTTGGTTGACCAATACGGCCGTCACGTCAAATTCTCTGACTGGTCAGGAAAAGTGGTTGCGATCTCGTTTGTGTACACGAAGTGTTCCTTCTCGGAATATTGCTTCCGTCTTTCAAACAACCTCGGTCTCATCGCCAAGCGATTCCCAGATCGCATGGGCAAGGACCTGATCCTGCTTACGGTCACTTTCGACCCCGCCACCGATAGCCCCGAGGCTCTCTCGCGGTATGCGCAGAACTGGAAGTCCAGTGGCAAAGGCTGGTATTTCCTGACCGGGGCGCCCGAAGAAGTAAAACGGGTCTGTCTAATGTTCGGCATGAATTTCTGGCCGGATATGGGCATGCTCGCTCACACCATGCACACCGCAGCGATCGACCGCCAAGGACGTCTGGTAGCGAATCTGGAAGGCAACGAATTCAGCGCCGAACAGCTCGGCAACCTGCTTGAATCGATGATGGATCGGAAAACCCTAGCCAGCAAAAACTGATCGCGAAGCGGTTGAATCGACCACGAGCTCAAAATCCACCTGGTCTAAGCCGCTCCGAACCACCCATTCGAAAGAAATCTCTCGCCGATACGAATTCAACCTGAACAGCCTGACCGACAGCGGTCAAGCGGGCGCTTCCGCCTGGATCCTTTAAGTTTATATTTTCAAAGGACTTACTTCGATAGACTGAATCGGTGTCAGGTTTCACCGGAGACGGGACTGTCTGTTGTGTGCGAAACACACAAAATTACGATTCTTTATGAGGTAAACGCTCAAGAAAAAGGTTGACTAGCGCCAAACGAAGAGCCTAAGATTCGCCAAAATCGAAGGGTGGGCCTCGCAACACCAGGCGATTTCTCATTTTGCAAACAACACCGAAGGCCCATTCGAGGCGTTGCGCCGCAACTTGACAGCTCACGGGGAGGACGATGTGGAAAAGAGCCGACTAGGAAGTGGATTCTGGAACGCGGCGCTACGGATGGTGGCTGCGGCCGTGCTGGTGGTATCGTTTTGGCTTTTCGCTTCGGCGCCCGCATCGGGACAGGCCTTTGACACCGGGACGGTGACCGGGACGGTGACCGATCCGACCGGGGCCGTAGTGCCACAAGCGAAAGTGACGATCACGAACACGGGCACGGGAATCGTGCACAGGCTCGACACCGATTCGAACGGATTATTTGTGGCGCCAGCTTTGCCGTACGGGGTGTACCTGGTGGAAGTGAAGGTGGCAGGTTTCGAAGCGGCGAAGAGCAAGCCGATCAATCTGACGGTGGGCGCCTCGGTGAATGTGAATTTATCGCTAGCGGTTTCGGCGGCGTCGGAGACGGTAACGGTGACCGGCACGTCGACGACGGTGGATACCAGTTCGGCGACGACCGGGACCACGCTGAATTCGGCGCAAGTGGAGGGACTGCCGATCAACGGCCGCGACGTAAGCAGTTTTCTGGAAGTTGCGCCGGGCTCGGTGGCCTCGACAGGATTTTTCCAAGGCAGCGTGGATGGCCTAGAAAATATTTTTACGGGATTGAATATCAAGCTGGACGGGCAAAACGCGTCGCGCGGAGATATCAACGGCTTTCTCGATACCGAGGGCCAGGAGCAGGCGCGGGTGACGCGGGCGAGTCTGGACAGCATTCAGGAAATCCAGTTCGCAAACAACGGGTACGGAGCGGAGAACGGATTTTCGCTGGGCCCGCAGATGAACATCATCACGAAATCGGGGACCGACAACTTCCACGGCAGCCTGTTCGAATTTTTCCGAAATGACGCTCTGGATGCGAAGGATTATTTTGAAAACCCGGTGACGTTGCCCACGGCGCCGCTGCGACTGAATCAATTCGGCGGCAATTTGGGCGGGCCGATCGTGAAGAACAAGGTATTTTTCTTTGTGAACTACGAAGGCGTGCGGCAGCGGGTGACCAGCCTGAATTCGCTGTATGAAGTGCCCAGCGCCTATGTGCGATCGCTATTCGTGCCCTCGGTGTTGCCGATTCTGGGTCAACTGGGTCCGCTGCCGGCAAGCTGCAATGTGATTCCGGCGCCGGCTTCGTGCGCCGTACCGAAAACGGAAGACCCGGCTAACCCGGCAGGCGGCGCTCAGCTGGTCTTCGATCCGGCCTCGCTGCCCACCACGTTGAGCGAGAACACCGGTTCGGTGCGGGTGGATTACGATATTTCCCAGGTCGACCGGATCAACTTCCGCTACAACATTAATGACTCGCTGACCTCGCAGGAGTTTGGATTGAGTGCAGGGCAGATTTCACCGCAAAAATTGCGCACGCAGCTAGGCAAAGCGGACTGGACCCATACATTCAGCCCCAGTTTCGTGAACGAGTTTTCGGTGGGGATCAACCGCTTTTATTCGGATACGAATTCGGATACGGGTGAACCGCTGGTTGGCTTCTCCGGCTTCTTTACCAACCTGGGCGCACTGCCGGGCCCTAACACATTCAACCAGGTGACGCCGTTCACAGTTTTTGAAGTGTTTGATACCGCGACCAAGACGCTGCGGAATCACACGCTGCAATTCGGCACGCAAATCCGGGCGAACCGGCTGAACGAATGGCTGCGTCCACAACAAACGTTCGAGTTTGGAGACTTCAGCGACCTGGAAAATAACCATCCGTTCGTGCTCTCCAAAAACGGATTTCCGGGATTTGTGGGAATTCGCAACTCGAATTGGGATTTTTTCATCAACGACAATTGGAAAGTGACTCGAACATTGACGGTGAACCTGGGCCTGCGTTACGAGTTCAATACCGTGTGGCGCGAGGAGCACAACCAAATTCAGAACTTCGACATCGCGACGCAAACGTTTGCGTCGCCGGACCAGGCGCCGTACACACAAAAGAAGGATGAATTCGCGCCGCGCATCGGCTTCGCCTGGGATCCTTTCGGCAAAGGCAAGACGGTGGTGAAAGGATACGGCGGTATTTTCTATATGCCGATGCAGTTCGGCTTCGGACTGGTGAGCAACATACCGGCGCTAGCGAGCTACAGCGTGAACGCGTTCCAAGCGCCGTTGGCGTATCCGCAACCGAATCCGGTGCTGCCGGCTGGGACGCAGAATGTGAGCGCGTTCCCGACCAATCCGCGCGACCCGTATTCGACCAACTGGCTGCTGGGGATCCAGCAGGAAATATTCCCGAGCACGGTACTGGCGGTGAATTACACGGGCAACAAAACGACGCACATGCAGGCGGGCATAAGCTTTGCGGCATTGAATGCGAATCCAGGCAACGCGATCACCCAAGCGCGGCCGCTGCCCGGCTTCGCCAATGAGAACATCGACGCGCCCGAGCTGTTCTCGAAGTACAACGCGCTGCAAGTACAGTTGAAACGCAACGCGAAGCGCTTGACGCTGGAAGCGAACTACACCTGGTCGCACGAAATCGACGACCTGGTGAACGTTTTCAGCGGGTTCTCGAATCCGTTCAACGCGCAGGCGGATGTAGGAAGTGGCGACTGGGATGTGCGGCATAATTTCACGGCTAGCGCGCTGTACAATCTGCCGGATCTAAAAAACCAGAACACAATTGTGCGCGAAGTGTTCGGCGGCTGGCAGACGTCCACGATTCTGCAAGTGCGTTCGGGCCTGCCGGTGAACGTGACGCTGGTCAGCGGATTTTTCGGAATTCCGATGCGCCCGCAGGCTACGGGAGCGCCATTGACGGTGGGTGGAACGAATTGGCCGAATTCACCGTACAACAGCGCTGCCTTTCAGATCGACCCCAATTTTGACGGATCGTGGGGAGTTGCGGATGACGCGGTGGGCCGCAACCTGTTGCGCGGGCCGGCGTTTGCGCAGGTGGACTGGTCGCTGATGAAGAATTTCCCGATTCGCGAGCGGTTTGTACTGCAATTTCGCGTCGACCTTTTCAACCTGTTCAATCATCCGAACTTTGCGGGGCCGGATGGCGGTATCTGCAACTCGGTGACGGCGATGATTCCGGCGACGCCGACGACACCTTTCGTGCCCGCGACGTGCAATCCCAATACAAACTTCGGAGTCATCGGGCAGACGATCGCGGACGCGAATAATAGCCAAATCGGAACAGGAACGGCACGGCAGGCGCAGTTCTCGCTGCGGCTGTCGTTCTAACGAACTTCCCCCCCGAGGAGAAGGAGTATGTCGCAAGGAAGAAGTCGGCGTGGTCTGGGACTCTTCCTTGCGGCACTACTTACGATCGCCGGGCTCGGTTTGGCCGCGCGAACCGCGACGAGACCCGACGCCAATCACAGCGCGAGTAGTGTTTCGCCGCAGTCCAGCGCCGGCTTGAAATATCAACAAGGCTGGCTGGGCGCGGATGATGCGTATTCGATTCCGCTCGGCGACGGGCGAAGCCTGTGGGTATTTGGCGATACGTTCATTGGGGCTACGCCAGACGCGACACGCGGCCCATCTTCCGCCTTCATTCGAAATTCTATCGCCATTACCAGCTGCGCGGCCGGGAAGTGCTCCATCGAATATTTCTGGGGGCATAAAGACGGGAAGCCGGACTCGATGTTTTCGATTCCAGGCCCCGACTGGTTGTGGCCGATGGACGGGGTCGTGCAAGACGGCACGCTATATATTGGAATGATGCAGATGCATGTCGAGAACGGTGGTGGTGCGATGGGATTTGGTTTCAGCTCGATTCTGCTGGCCTCGATTCCCAATTACACGGCGCCGCCCGATCAGTGGAAGGTCAGCTATCAGCAGCTCAACAAGAACGGCGACGCGATCCCCGGAATTTCGATTGTGGTGCGGCAGGGGCCGGGAGGGAATCCCGATCTGAGCAATCCCCGTGGCGTGGATTACGCCTATTTTTTCACGCTGGTGCAGGGCAAGGGTTTAGGAACGCAACGCATGGGTCTTATCCGGATTTTACTGAATCAGTTGAACAACGCGGGGCGTCCGGGAAGTTCGGCATGGGAGTATTTGCGCGCTGATTCGACCTGGGCGGCTTGGAACGACACGGAAACAACACTTCCCAAAAACAGTGCCGTACTTCTGAAACCGGGCGCCACGGAAATGACGGTGCGATATCACGAGGCGACCAAGCAGTGGCTGGCGATTTACCCGATTGCGTTCCAGCAGGAAGCCGAGTACTCCCTTACAGATTCGATCACGCGTGGCTGGAAAACTTCCAGGACGCTTTACGATTATCCGGAAATGAAAACGGCGAACGCGAATTACACCCCGCACGTGTTTTGCTACGCGGTAAAAGAGCACGTGGAGTTTGAGAAGCCGGGCCAACTGGTGTTTTCGTACGCGTGCAATTCGACGGAGGAAAAAGAAGTGCTTCAGAATTCGTACCTATACCACCCGGTGGTGGTGACCCTGCCGTTTCCGAAGTAAATCAAAACCAAAACAATCTGGCGCAGGATTACGGATTGGTGCGGACGAACGCTTTGAGGGTCGCGCATTCGGTGCCGGCGGCAGGGCCCGAGGGCCGGACGGTGTATTTGCCGACTGCCGCGGGCACGATGAACGTTTCGGCGTAATGGACTACGAAGGGCTCGAATTTATTTTCCGGGCTTTCGACTGTGGCTTCTTGGCCCTGGACGAGATTTACGACGTTGACGGTACCGTTGGTGTGGTGAGGAACCTTGCCGGTAAACCAGTGACGGCGCGTTTCGATGAATTCGAGTTGGTGCAGGCCGGTGCGTTCTTCGCGCCAGCCGTCGCCCGACGCCACCGGGGAAACACGATTGACTAGATTGTTCTTCACCCATTCAGTGCGCCTATCCCACTGAATATTCGCAAGGCCATGATTGAGATGGATCGGACGTGGTTCTCCATCCAGACCCAGGCGCCCCCAATCCCACAACTTGAAAGTGAAGATGTAGGGGGTCGCGCTGATCTCCAGGACCATGCTTTCCTTGCCGGAGCAGTGCACGGTTCCGGCTGGAATCAGAAAATGATCGTGCTTGGCGGCGGGAAAGCGATTGACGAAGCGCTCGGCGTCGAACGGAACTTCGCCGTCTTGCGCTGCACGGAGTTGCGACGCCATTGCTTCGGGGTCCGCATCGTCGCGTAGGCCGAGATAGACCGTTGCTTCGGAGCCGGCATCGAGCAGGTAATAGCTTTCGTCCTGCGTGTAGGTCATGCCGAAGGCGGCCTGAATATATTCCGTGAGCGGATGGACCTGCAGCGAAAGGTTTCCGCCGCCCATGGTGTCCAGAAAGTCGAAGCGAATTGGAAATTCGGCGCCGAAGCGGGCGTGGATCGCATCGCCGAGAAGTTCGCGCGGGTGCGAAAAGACCAAATCGACGGCTGGTATCTCGACGCGCTCGTTGCCGAAGCCCAAAAGCAGGCTGTTTTCTTCCGGGACACAATCGAAGCACCAGGCGTAATTGGGCTGACCGTCAGGAAGATCGCAAACTTCTTCCATCCAGTGACCGCCCCAAGGGCCAGGATCGAAAAATGGAACGACGCGAAATGGGCGTCGGGCGGTTTGGCTCAAGGCGAGTCTTAACGCATCGCCGGTCATCAGCTTCGGGCGCGCTGGATCGTTGGTGTCGAGCAGAAAGTCGATGCGATTCCACAACTGCTTTTTGAGGCGGTCGGCGGCGCGCCAGTCGACAAAGTAGGCGCGTTTGTATTTTTGCGCAGGCGATTCGGCAAGGTTGTTGGCCCCGAGGTTGCCGATTTGTTTCCTGCGCTGGCGTTGCTGAATTTCCCAACGCGCCATGTCGGCATAGACCAGAATGTCTGGATTGGGAGCGACGAGTGCGGCACCGGCGCCGACGACGAGAGCCAAGCCGGCGGGACGATCTTCGATCTTCGATCTGGCGTCTTGGAGTTTCCCCGAGTCGAAAAAATCCTCAAGAACGATATCGTTCATGCGACCGAAGACGCGATCGTCGCCAAGCGCAGGCGCCAACATGGAGTCAATCTCAGCGGAAGTCTTGAGCAGGGCGGTGGTCCGCAGAGCGAGAGCTGGTTTGAGCGCGCGTGAAAGTTCGTCAAAAATCTGAAGCTCATTCGCGCCGGGATAACATTCGACGCAGATGGTGGCGGGCTTCGCCGGCAAGGCTCGGCTGAGGCGACCGGCGATCTCCAGCCAGCCGACTGCACAACTCTTGGGGCCATCATCGACGGCAACAAACGGCGCTTTGTCGTAATTGGACTTGCGGGTCATTCGTTGGCCCTTGGCTCACAGCCTGAAAGAGCGCTCATGGACAAAACGTTTTCCAGAGTTGTTCAAGTTGCGCGGGCTGTGACACCCAATTAACGGTTTTCGGTTCGCGCGCAAACTGCTCATAAATGGGCAC
>Ga0209006_10006882_pt1 | contig 10273 bp, 9 predicted proteins | sample JacPin_JW_Ref_O2_FD_188567 | JGI IMG/M metagenome (GOLD analysis project Ga0209006, IMG submission 188567) | Forest soil microbial communities from Algoma, Ontario, Canada - Jack Pine, Ontario site 1_JW_Ref_O2 (SPAdes) (version 2) | ecosystem: Environmental > Terrestrial > Soil > Boreal... | reverse complement strand
TCCACCGAATTCATCAACCGCTACGTGTTTCCGGACGGACAGCTCGATACCATCAGCAACATTCAGCGCTTCATGGAGCGCGCCAAGTTCGAGATCGCCGATGTCGAGGCGCTGCGGCCGCACTATGCGATGACGCTGAGGCACTGGGTGGCAGGGCTGGAGCGCAATCGATCACGCGCGCTAAGTTACGTCAATGAGGCGACCTATCGCGTATGGCGGCTGTACATGGCGGCCTGTGCGCTGCAATTCGAGTCCGGAGAGATCGGCATCTACCAGGTGTTGGCGAACAAACGCGCAGCCGGCGTCCCCGACTTGCCATTGACTCGACGCCATCTGTACGACTAGCGATGGCTTCGGGCGTCAGGGCGATCTGGTCGCTTTCGCCGCGACCGCCTTCAGTGCGGCCGCCATCGCTGCCACATTCGGCGCGATGGTTGCTCCGAGTCCATGCCGGCCGGCAAGCCAGCCCGGGTCGTTGTATGCAAGCCAAACCTTGCCCGATGCGTCCTGGTAGACGAGCGCTTTCAGCGGCAGATCTATCCCGATCGCCTGTTCGGCCTGCATCAGCGGCGTGCCGCCCTTGGCATTGCCAAAAATCAGGAGCTCGGTCGGCCGTAACGGCAAACCTGCCGCGGCGGCGCCGGCCGCATGGTCGACGCGGGCGAACACGGTCATTCCAACCGCTTTGATTTCAGCTTCCAGCCGATCCATGGTCTCCTTCGGGCCGAAGTCGCTCGGCACGGTAGTCAAGCCAATTGCCGCCATCGCCAACCCTCCGAATAGCAATGCCGCGAATGCTATCGCGACCAGTCCTGGTTAGCGATCGCCCTGTTTTTCCTTGATGGCATGCATCAGTGCATGGGCGTCCGCTGGCCTGGTCATTTCCGTCACTTCGGCATCGTGGCGGCCGCGCACTTCGGCATCGGGGTGGCCGTGCAGCGCGGTGAGGTCGCGCCGCAGTTCATCGATGATTTGCAGGGTCTTGGTGACCTTCTGTTCCGTCAATAGGTTGATCTGCAGATCAAGATGCGCACGATGCTCGGCGACTTGCGCCATGCGATTTTGGCGAATGAGCACCGCGACGGTGAGCAGCAGGGCGTTGGAGCTGACCCAACCTTGCAGCCAAAAGAAGGGCGGCGCATCCACATGGCGCCAACCCTGACGCATGCCCCAGAGATTGACGGCCATCCACAGCGCGATGAATGCGATGGCGAATGCAAAGTAGGCCGGGCTGCCCAAGAATCGGCTGATGCGCTCAATGGCCAGTTGCAAGCCGGAAATCTGCGCCTCTTCGCCGTCTTTGAAGCGAGCCAGCATCTCCAGGTTCTCCTTGGCGGAGGAGGGTAGCTGGGTGGTCGCGACGTTGTCGGTGGCCATACCCTAAAGATACGCGCAACCGCACCGGAGTTCTGCGCGCGTTCAGGCGCAAACGCGGCATTCACTGTAGGCAAGCGCTGACATCCGCCGCGCGCTTTGCACGATAGACGGAAGGAAGGCGATGCGTCACATTAGCCTTCACGCAACGCGGAAAGGAATTGCTCATGCGATTTGAAATTCCACTGGCTGGGGCGGCTGCGGTCGTGGCTCTCGCCTCACTGGCTCATGCCGGAAACGCGGACTGGCCGACCTACAATCGCACCCTCACATCCGACCGCTATGCGACGCTCGGGACAATTGATAACAAGAATGTAACCGGCCTCAAAGTGCTCTGCACCTTTGATACCGGCGAACAAGTCTCTTTTCAAACCGGACTCGTGCAGGTCGATGGCTCCCTGTTCGCGACCACCGAGCACGATACTTTTTCCATTGACCCCAATAGCTGCAAACAGAACTGGCGCAGCCATGAGGATTCGCCTTCCGGCGATCTGAAGGTGAACCGCGGGCTCGCCTGGCTGGACCACCGCGTGTTCAGGGGAACTGCGGACGGCAAGGTCATTGCTTACGATGCCAAGAACGGCAAGCGCATGTGGGCGACCGTGATAGCGGATGCATCCAAGGGCGAATCGGTGCCCGCGGCGCCGATCGCATGGGAAGGACTGGTGTTCATCGGCAATGCAGGCGGCGACAATAAGGGCGTGAAAGGGCGAATGTATGCGCTCGACGCCAAGGATGGCCACATCGTGTGGGAGTTCTACCTGGTGCCGAAGGGCCCGGATGATGCGGCGCGAGGACCGGCGGCGCCCGATCCCAAATCGCTGAATGCCGCGACGTGGAAGGAAGCCAAGGGATTTCCGGTGACGGGCGGGGCTACTTGGACGTCGTATTCGCTGGACCCTAAAACCGGATTCTTGTATGTCCCTTCCGGCAACCCGGCACCCGATTTCTTGAAGGAGCCTCGGCAAGGCGAAAATTTATACGCCAGCTCGATCGTGATACTCGACGCCAAAACGGGCGCTTTTCAGCGTCATTTCCAGCTGATCAAGCGCGACTTCCACGATTGGGACGTCTCATCGCCGCCGATATTGTTCCTGGGCAAAACGGGCCACCGCATGATGGCTGAGGCGCCGAAGGACGGCCACTTGTACTTGATTGATCTGAATAGCGGCAAACTCGTCTATCGCAAGCCGGTCACCACGGTATCCAATGTGGAGGCGCCGATGACGCCGCAGGGGACGCGATTTTGTCCCGGGGCGCAGGGCGGCGCGGAGTGGAACGGGCCCGCCTTTGACCCTGCGAACAATCTCATCTTTACCGGCGAGGTGGATTGGTGCACGACCGTGCAAGCCGTCCCCGTGGCCTCGCTGGCGGGTGCGCCGCCTGGTAAGCCATGGAGCGGCGCAAGCCAGGGTTTTGGCAAACAAGATGATTCTAAAATGTGGTCCGGCTGGATGACCGCCAGCGATGCGGACAGCGGTGAGCGCAAATGGCAATTCCATGCGCCCTTCCCCCTCATGGGAGGAGTGACGCCCACCGCCGGCCAATTGGTCGTGTTCGGCGACATGGGCGGAAATCTGTACGCCCTCGAAGCGGCGAGCGGTAAGAAATTGTGGTCAAAAGATCTTGGCGGCGCGATCGGCGGCGGGGTGATCACCTACGACACCGGCGCCGGACAAAAGATAGCGGTGGCGGCAGGCATGACGTCGCCCATCTGGCCGACGCCCAAGGCCAACGGCAAAATCGTCATTCTGGGCCTTTGAGCGCGCCGGGGCTATGAACGAGCGCCTGCGCACAGCATGCGCAGCGAAGTCATTTGCTCGCCCCACCAGAGGCCGATCATTCGGGTGAAGTCTGCACCCTGCAATCCATGCCGCGCCGGGTGATCCGCCCGCAAGGCCGACAGGCCGCTGTGCGTGACGGTCACCAGGGTGCCGGATCCGGTGGGTGCAAATTCAACTTCGACTTCGGTTTGCTCGTTCGCGGCAAAGTTTGCGTTGCGCCACGTGAACTTGAGACTGCGGGGCGGTTCCCAGACTCGAACTTGACCGACCTCGATGACATGCGCTGTCCCATCATGATCGAATGACTCGAACAGCCGACCGCCGACGTGCGGCTCGATACGCAGCAAGCCGCTGCGCGATGCGGAGTGGCGAAATTTCAGGCCGTGCCGCCACCACTGATCGATCTGCGCCGTGAAGATGTCAAATGCCTTCGCCGGCGCGACTGCAACGGCAACGCTGACACATGCGCGATCGCCGATCATGCCTTCTTGCCGGCTCGCCGTGGATTCTCAGCGAACGCCTTGAAGGCGAGAAGTTGGCGCTGCCATAGGTTCTCCACCTGCGCCATCCATTGCTGGACCGGTTGAAAGGCCGTCGGCTGCACGCTGTAGATGCGCACGCGCGCATCGTTCTCGATACCTTGCTCCGACACCAGGCCGGCTTTGCGCAGCACGCGCAGGTGCCGGCTCAAGGCCTGGGGACTCATGTCTACGCATTCAGCCAGCTCACCGGCGCGCCTGGGTTTCTGCAGGAGCATGCGAATCATCTCGCGCCGCGACGCGTCGGACAGCGCCGCGAAGGTTGCATCGAGCTGAGGAGCGGGCGAGCGCTGTTCCATCGATGATCCGCTCAAACGGCCGGCGGATTGCGCAGCCGCTGCGTGACCCACCACAGATGCCCTTCGGGATCGATGGCGCCATAGCTGCGATCGGACCAATGGTCCGCGCCGTAATCATGCGTCGCGGGTTCTTCGACGATCCGGGCGCCGCGCGCACGCGCGTGCGCGCAGTGTGCGTCAGCGTCGTCGACGAAAAACATGATGCTCATGGTCGCAGCGCCATTGAGTGATTTGGGGCTGCGCATGGTGCGTTTCCAACTGCGCTCCGATTGCGGCGCTTCCTGCGCGACCATGATCAGACCATCCCCGTAGGTCAATTCGCTATGTTCGATCTGGCCTTGGTCGCCTTCGACCTTGAGCCGTACCTCGAAGCCGAATGCGTCGCACAGCCAGCGGATGGCGGCAGCCGCATCTTGATAGAAAACCGAGCTCGACATACGCGGCCAATCGGGAGGGGTGGGCTTCATTGAGGCGCTCCTGTGTCAAATATCAACCAAGTGAGAGAATATTAACCTAAACGTTAACTAAATGGCAAGCCGGTGAATGTGGGGTGAAATAGCGGGCGCGGTATCTCATGCCTTCAGGGTTTTGCGCGCCCCCTTGGAGCGCTGTAGGCGGCGCGCCGCACCATTTGAAGACACCGCGAGCGTCGGAGTGCGGTTCGCCTGTAGCACAAAACCAACGACTTTCATCCGCTCGCAACGCCAGATGGGATATTTCAATTTTATGAAATACAGCAGCTTAGTCGCGTAACAGAAGGCCTATTCGCCGCAATCTGCCCTCGCCGAGTCCACCGTGTGGTTCCTTGGCCCATTAATTGCACCCGCCTAGAAATCGTAGCGCATCGCAGCGATGCAAATGCGCAACGCCGTAGCCACAAAAAAACCGGGGTGCCACATGCTGAAATTCCATAGTCAGGGAGACATTGATCTGCCGTCGTCGGCCAAATTACCAGCCTCCATTGCAATGATCTGCGCGATGGCGGCACTGCCGGGCGGGGTACTGGCGGAGACGCCGGTTTCCGCCGAGGGTGGAGTACTCGATGAGGTCATCGTCACCGGATCGCGTCAGTCCGGACTGATGGCTTCGGATAGTCCGGCCCCGATTCAGGTCTTGAGCGCGCAGGCCATTCAAGCGGCATCGGGAAGCGGCGAACTCATGAACACGCTGGCGCAAATCGTTCCCTCACTGACCGTGCAGGCATTCGGCTTCGATATGGCAGGCCAGACCCTGCAGGCGAAGCTGCGGGGTTTGAGCCCCAATCACGTGCTGGTCCTGGTCAATGGCAAGCGGCGGCACACCACCGCCAATATCGCCGTCGACATCGGTTCCACCTACCAGGGCGGCGCAGGCGTTGATCTCAATTTCATTCCGCTGGACGCCATCGATCACATCGAAGTATTGACGGACGGGGCGGCGGCGCAGTACGGCACCGACGCGATTGCCGGTGTCATCAACATCATCTTGAAGAAAAACACCTCGGGCGGGATTCTCAACGGCACTTACGGCCAGTACGGAAATGCCGGCGGCGGCAAGACTGAAGACGTCAGCGGCAACGCCGGGTTCGAGCCGACGGAAGGCGGCTACTTCAGCCTGACCGGCGATTTCCACAACCATGGCCACAGCAATGTGGGAGAAATCGACGAACGCGTCGTCAATCCGGCGAATTTCGCAACGTATCCAGATTCGAATATGCCGAACGCGCCGGGCTGGCCCTACCTCAACAAGATTTCAGGCGACGGTGCGCAGCAGTCGAAACTGGCAGCCGTCAATATGGGATTTGATTTTGAGGGCGGCGTCGAACTTTATTCAACGATCACCTATGGTCGCAAGGATGCGGCGTCTTACGAGAACTACCGGCCGCCCAGCAAAGCGGACTATACCGACTCACAAACCGGCGCGACGGTCGTGCCATATCCCTATGGCTTCAACCCCCAGGAAGCCAGCCATGAGGACGACTACCAAGTGAATGTGGGCCTCAAGGGCAGCATCGCAACTTGGAATTGGGATTTGAATACGGGATATGGCGGCGACAAGGTCGCCATTTCCACCATCGACACCTTCAGCTTCCAAGCCCAATTGCTCGGTGTTCCTAGCCCCACCAATTTTTATGATGGTTTTTTACAGTCGACGCAGTGGACCACGACTCTGGATCTGAACAAGGATTTCGAGGTGGGCCTGGCCGGTCCCTTGAACGTGGCATTCGGCGGCGAATTCCGCCGCGAGACCTACCAAATCGGTGCCGGCGTGCCGTTCTCATGGCAAGGCGGCGGCGCATCGTCTTATCCGGGGTTCACACCGAATGATGCGGGGACCAACTCGCGCAAAAATGAGGCCGGCTATATCGATTTGGCGGCGAACCCGATACAAGGATTGCGCATCGACCTCGCCGGCCGGTTCGAGCACTACACCGATTTCGGCGATGCCAAGGTGGGCAAGCTCACCGCGCGCTACGATTTCACGCCGGAATTTGCGCTGCGCGGCACGGTCAGCAACGGATTCCGCGCGCCGACATTGGCCGAGGAATTCTACACCTCGACCAACGTCGGGCCGACCACGGCATTCGTGCAGCTCGCGCCCAATTCACCGGCCGGCAAGTTGCTGGGTCTGGGCAATGGGCTGCAGCCCGAGCATTCGGTCAACTTGAGCCTCGGGGCCGTGTGGCGGCCGGTGCCGGGCATGATCACCACGTTGGACGTGTACCAGATCACGCTCACCAACCGCATCGTCGGCAGCGGCCAAATCGTCGGCAACAGCAGCGGCACGCCGGTCTCGGCCGTGGTCAACAGCGCGATTGTGGCCAGCGGCGCGCCCATCGATCCGGCGGTCCTGGCGACGGGAACCACCGGCGTCAATGTCTTTGCAAACGGCATCGATACCCGGACTCGCGGCGCGGATTTGGTGTTCGACTTTCCGGTCGAATACAGTTTCGGAAAGGTCGACTGGTCGATCGGCGCGACGTATAACGACACGACGATCACGAAGGCCGCGAGTACGCCTGCGGCGCTTGCGGCCGTCAATCCTGTCACTGGACTGCCGACCAATGAGCTGTATGACCCAACGGCGTACTCGGATCTCACGACAGCGAGTCCGAAGTACATCATCAACCTGGGCGCCTTGCTGACCATGGGCAAGCTGTCGGTCAACCTGCTGGAGAAGGTCTACGGGCCCTCATCCGAATTTGCGAACGATGACGGGGACAATGGCGGAACCGGCCCGGGAACCGTGCCGGGATGCGTCCCGAAGCCGGGAACGACGTTCATTTGTCCCGGCGGCTTCGATTATTTCCAGTCGAAGATCGGCGTCACCGCGATCACGAACCTGGACATCGCCTATCAAATGAAGGATCACTTGAGATTCAGCGTCGGGGCGAACAACCTGTTCAATAAATTCCCGGGCAGGCTCAATGCCACGCTGCTGTCGCATACCAACAGCTTCGCCTACGGGGACAATGCGGGCGTGACGCAATATCCGACCTTCTCGCCGTTCGGCATCAACGGCGGCTTCTACTACGTCAAGGGAACTTTCACGTTCTAGTGACAGCCGGTGCGATTCCGGTGAAAGCGATCATGGGCGGCCGCGCGTGCAGGCTGCCGCCCATTTTCAATTCTTGAGGCGGTATCCGGTCTTGAATATCCAGGCGACCAACCCGAGGCATATCACGAAGAAGCCCAGCGTCATGGCCAGGCTGATGACGACGCTGACATCGGCGGCGCCGTAAAAACTCCAGCGAAAGCCGCTGATCAAGTACACGATCGGATTGAACAGACTGAACACGCGCCAGGCCGGCGGCAGCATGTCGATGGAATAAAAGGCGCCTCCCAAAAAAGTAAGCGGCGTAATGACGAGCATGGGGATGAATTGCAGATGCTCGAAACCCTTGGCCCAGATGCCGATGATGAATCCGAACAAGCTGAAGGTGCATGCCGTCATCAGCAGGAAGGCCACCATCCACAGAGGATGCAGGATCTTGATCGGCACGAACAGCGATGCCGTTGCCATGATGATCAACCCCAACACCACCGATTTGGTGGCCGCGGCCCCGACGTAGGCGAGGACGATCTCGGCATACGACACGGGCGCCGACAGCAGCTCGTATATCGTGCCGGTGAACTTCGGGAAATAGATGCCGAAGGACGCGTTCGACAGGCTCTCGGTGAACAGCGCCAGCATGATCAGGCCGGGCACGATGAATGCGCCGTAACTGACACCGCTGGTCGTGACCAGCCGTGAACCGATCGCTGCGCCGAAAACCACGAAGTACAGCGAGGTGGTAATGACCGGAGTCACCAGGCTCTGCACCAGGGTGCGCAGAGCCCGCGCTATCTCGAATTTGTAGATCGCCCAAACCCCATGGCGATTGAATGAATGAATGAGGGCCGGACTGTTCATGCGCGCTCGGTCACCAGATTGACGAAGATGTCCTCGAGTGAGCTTTGGTGCGTCTGCAGATCCTTGATCACGATCGACAGCTCGCTCAAGCGCTTCAGCAGCGTGGAGATATCGACGCTGTCCGCGCCATCGACGGTGTACACAAGATCATTGCCGTCGGCCTTGAGCTCCAGAGCCCAGGACTGCAGTTCGACCGGGATGCGTTGCAGCGGCGTCTGCAGATGCAGCGTGAGCTGTTTCTTGCCGAGCTTCTTCATCAGTTGCTTCTTATCCTCGACCAGCATCAGCGTGCCTTTGTTGATGACGCCGATTCTGTCGGCCATTTCTTCCGCCTCTTCGATGTAGTGCGTGGTCAGAATGATCGTGACGCCTTTTTCTCTCAGGCCGCGCACCAGATTCCACATGTCGCGCCGTAATTCGACATCCACGCCCGCGGTCGGCTCATCCAGAAAGAGGATCTGCGGCTCGTGAGACAGCGCCTTTGCGATCATTACGCGGCGCTTCATGCCCCCCGACAAGGTCATGATCTTGCTATTGCGCTTGTCCAACAGCGACAAATCGCGCAGCAAGCCCTCGATGAACGTGGGATTGGGCGCCCGGCCGAATAGACCGCGGCTGAAGGAAACGGTGGCCCACACCGTTTCGAACGCATCGGTGCTCAATTCCTGCGGTACCAAACCGATCATGGATCGAGCGGCACGATAGTCCCGTACGATGTCGTGGCCGTCCGCAGTGACCGTGCCGGCACTTGCCGTGACGATGCCGCAGACGATGTTGATCAGTGTGGTCTTGCCGGCGCCATTCGGTCCGAGCAGGGCGAAAATCTCGCCCTTGTCGATGTCGAGATTGACGAGCTTCAAGGCCTGAAAGCCCGAAGCGTAGGATTTGGTGACGCCGTTGATCGAGACAATGGGGTGCATGGGCCTCACTGGCCGATGCGCTGGACCAGCGCGCGCGTGAAGTCGGCGGTGCTCGCGCGGCCGCCCAGATCGCCGGTTCGAACCTGGTCCAGGTTCAGGGTTTGGTCAATGGCGGTTCGCAAGCGCGTCGCCATGTGCGGCAAATGGCAGTGCTCGAGCATCATCGCCGCGGCGAGCAGCAGCGCGATCGGGTTGGCAATGCCCTTGCCGGCGATGTCCGGAGCGGAGCCGTGAACCGCCTCAAAAATGGCGGCATCAGCGCCGATATTCCCGCCGGGTGTCATACCCAAACCGCCTACCAAGCCCGCAACCAAATCGGACAAGATGTCGCCGAACAGATTGGTGGTCACCAGAACGTCGAATTGCCATGGGTTCAAAACCAGCTTCATGGCGCAGGCGTCGATGATGACGGTTTCCAGGATGAATTTGCCCTGGTACTTGCGTCCGTACAACTCCTGTCCGGTCTCCAGGAAAATTCCCGTCAAGGCTTTCATGATGTTCGCTTTGTGCACGATCGTGACTTTCTTTCTCCCCGTCGCGACGGCGTGTTCAAAGGCAAACTCCAGCAAGCGCCGGCTTCCCTGGCGCGTATTCACGCCCGTGGCCATGGCCACCGCATGCGGGTCGTCGTCGATTGGGATGTAGAGTTCGTGGCCGATGTACAAGCCCTCGAGATTTTCTCTCACCACCACCAGATCGATGTTGTCGAAACGGCCGCCCGGAATCAGCGTTCGAGCGGGACGCAAATTCGCGTATAGCTTGAATTCTTCCCGCAGCCGGACGTTGGATGAACGATAGCCGCCGCCCGACGGCGTCTCGAGCGGTCCCTTGAGCGCGAGACGGTTGCGCTTGATGCTCTCGATCGTTTTGGGCGGAAGCGGATCACCTGCCGCTTTCACGCCCTCCAATCCGGCAATCTGCCGGTCCCATTCGAACGGCGCGCCGAGAGCTTGCAGCGCGGCGAG
>Ga0209006_10006881_pt1 | contig 10273 bp, 8 predicted proteins | sample JacPin_JW_Ref_O2_FD_188567 | JGI IMG/M metagenome (GOLD analysis project Ga0209006, IMG submission 188567) | Forest soil microbial communities from Algoma, Ontario, Canada - Jack Pine, Ontario site 1_JW_Ref_O2 (SPAdes) (version 2) | ecosystem: Environmental > Terrestrial > Soil > Boreal... | reverse complement strand
ATCTCCCAGGGCTTCAGGTTTTCGGACAGCGAAATCGCGCAGAAATCGTGGCCGAGCGGCGCGCCGGCGCGGGCGGCGGCGGCCTGCATCGCGCTGACCCCCGGCGACACGGCGATCTCGACGGCGGCCCAGTCGCGCCGCTCCTCGCGATCGATAAGCTCGAAGACCAGGGCGGCGAGACCGTAGATGCCGGCATCACCCGACGAGACAAGCGCGACGTCCTTGCCGCCGGCGGCGAGGTCGAGCGCGAGGCGGGTACGCTCGGTCTCGGCGCCGAGCATACCGGGATGCAGGGTCTTGCCCGCGGTCGCGCCACCGAGCAGATCGAGGTAGAGGCCATAGCCGACAAGGTCGCTGGCGCGCGCCAGGAGCGCGCTCGCCTCGGGCGTGCGCCAGGCGGCGTCGCCCGGCCCGATGCCGACGATCGCGAGCCGGCCGCGGGGCCGACCGATCTCGGCAGCATCGATTGGCGAAGCGGCGCGGGCGATCGCGCAGGTCGCGCCGCGAGATTTGCGCTTGGTGACGACGAGCGCGCCGCCGGGACCAGAAGCGGCCAGCGCCGCGCCCTCGGCGACGCCCCAGCAGCCGGTCGCGCGAAACGCCGCCACGGATCGCTCGCTGAGCCGCGGCGTCTCGTCGAGCAGGCGCGCCGCGGAAAAGAACCGCGCCGGCACGCCAAGCCGCTCGGCAAGTGCGTGGATGCCGGGCTCGTCGAGCTTCAGCTCGACCGACACCAATGCGGCGACCGCCTCCGGCGCTAGCCCGGCCACGGCCAGTGTTTCGGCAGCGAGCGCCGCGATCTCCTCGGCCGGGCAATGGCGCTCGCAGCCGATCCCCAGCGCCAGCACCGGCGGATGAAAGGTCAGGGCGGTCTTGTTCGCGGCGATGCTGCGTTCAGTGACCCGCACGACCAGCTCGGCCTTCTCCGCCCAGGTAGCGGTGCCGGCGCGCAGCCAGTCGGCGCAGCCTGTCTCGTCATCGAGCGCGACCAGCTTGCCGGCGATGAGCGCCGCGGCCATGGGCTTCACGCGCTCGGGATTGGCGATCTTCCAGCCGGGCGGCGGCTCGTCGAGCGCGAAGCCGAGCCGCAGATCGCCGGCGGTGGTGATCGCCGCGACCCCGCCCAACGCCTCGGCCAGACAACGGGCGATCGCGTTGGCACCGTGATGCCCGCCCAGCAGAGGCACCGCGACCGAACCGTCCTCGGCCAGCGCGACGACCGGCGGCTCGGCGCGCTTGTCGTCGATGAGCGGCGCCAGCGCGCGGATCAGGATGCCGCTGGCGCACAATCCGACGATCGGCCGGCCGGCGGTGAAGAGGTCGCGCAGATGCGGCACGACGCGGTCAAAGGCCTCATCCCACTGGCCGGCTACGCCACGCGGCCCGTGCAACCGCGCACCCGGCAGGAGGTCGCAAACCCGCCGGCCTAGCGCCGCGCCGCTCGCGCCGAGCACGACGATCGCAGCGCCCCTGGGCAGGGGTCGCTCAGCCGGCATCCACCGCGATCCGCGTCGTCATCTCGTGCGCTCCGCCGGGTGGCAGACTGATCCGGTTATCGGCGACATTGCCGGTCTCGACGCAGACCATCCCGCGCCAATTGTCGGCGCCGAGATCGGCCATCGCCGCGGCCTTTTCCGGCCACGGGTTCCAGGTGATCGTCGAGGCGGCGCCGCTCTTTTCGATCGCGATGCGCCTGGTCCAACTCGGGTCGTTTACCGCGAGCCGATCCGGCGTATCCAGGTAGACGCGGTCGGTCTCCTTGCTGAACGACAGCGGCGCTCCCGCGGCCGGAAAACGCCGCATCCCCTCTGTCTTGTCGATGAACGAGCAGGCTTCCAGCCCGGTGACCGACACATGCTCGACATCGGAAACCGCGAAATAGCTGTGCAGCGCTTCCTCAAAGGCGACCGTGGCGCTCGACGCGTTGCGCACCGTCAGGGCGAGATACAATTCGGCGCCGAAGGAGACGCGATAGGTGAGCGCGAAACCCTCGGGCGACAGCGAGAATTCGAGGCCGACGCTGTCCCCTGCTTCGACGCCGTCGAGCTGCCACAACGCGGTCCGCGCGAAGCCGTGCTGCGGCGCCGCGGGGTCGGTCGGGTGCGGGCCGAACCACGGGAAGACGATCGGGACGCCGCCGCGGATCGCCTTGCCGGGCGCGAAATTGGCGCGGCTGCTGGTGAAGATCACCGGCCGCGCGCCCGGCGGCTGCCACGCCGTGACCTGCGCGCCTTGCAGGTAGACTTCGCCGGTCACCCCGCCCCGCGATACCACCGCCTTGACGAGGCCGTGCGCGGTGTCGGCGAATTCGACGACTCCGGCGATGCGGAATTTGCTGGAAAGCTCGGCGGCGCTCATCGGCATGGTTCTGCTCCCCAAGGCATGTTCCTGTGGTCATCATTCGCGATTGCGGCACACCAGCGCCATCGCGAAATAGGGAACGCTTGCGGGATCGATCTCGGCGAAGCGGGCGACGCGTTCGCGTGGCTGGCTCGCACGCTCGACATAGATCGCGCCGTCGAGCAAACCAAGCACCGCGAGCACTTCCCGCACCTTGGCGGCGTGGCGGCCGAGCTTGATGATCGCGGCGCTGTCGCAACCGTCGAGGTGGCGGGCGAGATCGCTTGCCGACAAAGTCGCCGGGATCACCGTCACGGTCTCGTCGCGCTGCACGAGCGGCCTCGCGGCGGCGGCCGCGCAGGCGGTCAGCGACGATACGCCGGGCACGATCGTGGTCCGGTAGCGCGGCGCAAGGCGGGTAAAGATCGCCGCGAAGCTGCCATAGAAGAACGGGTCGCCCTGGCACAGGAACGCGACGTCATGGCCGCGATCCAGCTCGCCGGCGATCGTCGCCGCAGCCGCATCGTAGATGTCGACGGGCGGCGGGCCGGGGCGCATCGGGAAGTCGATCGCGATCTCGCGCTGCGTCGGCGCGATCCATTCGGCGACGATCGAGCGGGCGAAACTGTTGCCGCCTTGCGGCGCCGGATAGGCAATGACCCCGGCGGCGCGCAACAGACGCAGCGCCTTTAACGTCACCAACTCCGGATCGCCCGGCCCGAGCCCAAGGCCGAAAAGCTGCCCGGCTGCCATCACTTCGGCCCGATCCGGTAAAGGGTGAGCGTCATCCGTTCTCCATTCGAATAATCGGTGCCGCGTACGCTGTCGATCGTCTGTCCCGCGAGGCCGCGCGATGCCAGCTCCTGTTCGAACTGCGCGGCTTGGCGGTCGCTGACCAGCGCTTCGCCGCCGGCGGCGACCGGCGCGTCGGCCATTCCCGATTTGAGGTCGCCGCGGAGCAGAAACACAAGGCTCGGCTCGTTGTAGCCGATGATTGTGAGCGGCACTCCGTCGGGCGGGGGATGGCGCGCGACCAGCGCCGCCGCCTCGCGGCTCAGCCACAACCGGTCGAGGCTGGGGACGACAAAGCTTGCCGCCGGGACGACCAGTGCCAGCGCCAGCGCCGCCAGCAGGGCGGTGCTGCCGGCGGGGCCCGGCCACCAATAAAAGAAAGCCGTCGCCAGCGCGATCAGCAGACCGGCGCCGACGATGCCGGCCGACGCGGGACCAGTCCCGAAACGGATCGGCATCGCGATCAGCGCGGCGGCGATCGCGAGCGTCACCAGCAGCCACAGCGCCGTGTTGGCGGTGGTGATCCACCGCGCCCAACGCGGGGCGTTCCAGCCTTCGCCCACAACGTCGGCGGCGAGCAATGCCAGCGCCGGGTAAAGCGGCAGCGCGTAATGCGGCAGCTTGGTCGGAACCAGCTCGAGCACGATCCAGCCCGGCACCAGCCAGGCGAGTAGGAAACGCGCCGCCGGCTGCGCGCGGCGCCGGAAGCCCTCGATCACCGCCGGCGCCAGATAGAGCGAACCGGGCCAGAAGGTCAGAAACGCCAGCCCGAGATAGTAAAGCGGCGGCGCGCCGTGCGCTTCCTGCTCGCCGAGAAGCTTTGACAGGAAGTCGTGGCCGAGCGACTGGCTGAGGAATTTCCCCTCGGTCGCGTGCTCGATCGCATAGAGCCACGGCGCGACGACAAGCACCATAACAGCGAGCCCGCCGAGAGGCCTGAGGCCGCGCAGCCAGCGCGCGTCGCGGTCGGCGATCGACAATGTCACGGCGGTAAGAAAGGCCAGCCCCGGCCCGAGCGGCCCTTTCAGAAAGATCGCAGCGATCTCGGACAGCCAGAACGTGGCGGCGACCCCCGGCCCGATCCTTGCGCCGTCGCGTCCGCGGATATAGGCGAGGCCGAGCGCACCCTGCCCCGCGACGACCGCGGCGAGCAGGGCCGCGTCGGTCTTGGCGATGTGCGCCTCGGCCACGGTGCCGAGCGCGGTCGCCAGCAACACCGCCGCGATCATCGCCGTGCGCGAATTGCCAACCAACACGCTGCCGATGCCGAAGGTCAGCATTACCGCGAGGCTCGCGCCGAGCAGCGACGGCACCCGGTAGGGCCAGATCGCGGTCGATTGCGGCGCGCTCAACGCGCCGACCGACGCCGCCTGCAGCCAATAGATGCCGGCCGGCTTGTTGTTGCGCGCCTCGTTCTGAAAGCGAATGTGGAGGAAATCGCCGCTTTCCAGCATCTGCCGCGTCGCCTGCGCGAAACGCGCCTCGTCGCGGTCGAGCACCGGGATCGCGGCAATGCCCGGCACATAGAGGCACAGACAGAGGATTCCGAGCAGCAGATGGGGCCGCCACCCGGCGAGCCAGGCCTTACCCATGTCAGCCGGGTTTGATTGCGGTGAGCTGGGTCACTGGCGCGAGCGGGCGCCAGGCAAGATGTGCGCCGAGCGGCGTGGCGCGGCTCACCGCTAGCCGGGTGAGAGCGCCGCCGTACTGCGCCTGCCAGTCGAGCAGCGCACGCTCGCCTTCGGTGCTAATGACATTGGCAACGAGCCGTCCACCGGGACGTAGAGCTTGCCACAGGCTCGGCAGCGACGCCGGGTCGCCGAGTCCGCCACCGACAAAGATCGCATCGGGCGGCGCGCGCCCGGCGAGCCCCGCCGGCGCCGCGCCATGGACAATCTCGAGCCGCGGCACGCCGAGCGCGGCGGCGTTGCGGGCGATGATCGCCGCGCGCACCGGGTCACGCTCGATGGCCACCGCCGACACATGGTCGTCGGCGCGCAGCCATTCGATCGCGATCGAACCGCAGCCGGCGCCGACATCCCACAGATGCTCGCCCGGCAGCGGCGTCAGTGCGGCCAGCGTCGCGGCGCGGATTTCGCGCTTGGTGAGCTGGCCGTCATGCTCGAACGCCTCGTCGGGCAAACCGGCAAGCCGGGAACGGCCGCGCGTGCCGGAGGCGGCATGGCATTCGAGCGCGATCGTGTTGAGGTCGGCGACCCGCCGCTCGCTCCATTCCGATGCCAGGGAGCTGTGCGCCACCTCGACTATGCCGCCGAGATGTTCGAACACCTGGAGGCGGCTCGGCCCCCAGCCGGTTTCGGCCAGGAGGCGGGCAACCGCAGCGGGCGTCGCGCCGTCTTCCGACAGGATCAGCAGGCGGCGGTTTTCCGCGAGGTGCAGCCGCAGCGCGTCGAGTGGCCTGCCGTGGAGGCTCAGCATCACGCAATCGGCAAGGGGCCAGCCGAGCCTTGCGGCGGCGAGGCTGAAGGCGCCCGGATGCGGCATGATCGTCAGCTCCTCGCGCGCGAAATGATGTACGAGGATCGCGCCGGCGCCGTACCACATCGGGTCGCCGCTCGCGAGCACGACGACCCGGCGCCCGCGATGCGCGGCGAGCGCGGCGATCGAGCCGGCGAAGGGCTGCTGCCACGGCAGGCGCTCGGCCGCGCCGGGCGGGATCATCGCCAGATGCCGCGCGCCGCCGACGATTACCTCGGCGGTCTCGACCAGCACGCGCGCCGGAGGGGCGAGCCCGCCGAGCCCCTCATCGCCGATCCCGACGATGGTGAGCCAGGGTCTCATGCGTCGCCCGCGAGCGCGTTGACCGCGGCGGCGGCGAGCGCGCTGCCGCCACGCCGGCCGCGCAGCGCGACAAAATCGAGGCCGCGCCCGAATTCGACGAGCGCCTCCTTGGCCTCGGCGGCGCCGACAAAGCCGACCGGGAAACCGAGCACCAGCGCCGGCATCGGCGCGCCGTCGGCGATCATTTCCAGCAGGTGGAACAGCGCGGTCGGCGCATTGCCAATCGCCACGATGGCGCCAGCCAAATGTGGCCGCCACAGCTCGACCGCGGCGGCCGAGCGGGTGGTTTCGTGGTGCCGAGCAATCTCCGCGGTTCGCGAGTCGCCGAGGGTGCAGACGATCTCGTTCGCCGCCGGCAACCGGCTGGCGATGATCCCGGCGGCAACCATCCTGCTGTCGACGAGGATCGCGGCGCCCGATGTAAGCGCGCGCACGCCGGCAGCGGTGGCGCCTTCGGTCCATACGAGGTCGTCGAGGATCGCCGTATCGCCCGCGGCATGGGCGAGGCGCAGCGCCAATTTCTTCAGCTCCGCCGGGAACCGGCCGAGGTCGGCCTCCGCCTCGATCAGCGCGAAGGAGCGCCGATAGATCGCCGCCGGGTCGCGTAGATAGCTGTAGCGCTGCGGGTTCACTTTCCCGGTCCGTCTAATTTCTCGTCGCCCCCGCGCAGGCGGGGGTCCAGGGCCAGCGACGAAACGGATCCCCTGGATTCCCGCTTTCGCGGGAATGACGATCGTTGCACTCTTCGGCGCACGCGCGGCGCGGTGACGCCGAGGGTCCAGGCCTCTTCGTCGACGATCTGACGCGGGTCGGCGGCGCCGATATCCGGCGAGAACCACGCAGTGAGCCCACCAGTGTGGTCGGCGGCCGCGAAGATGCGGGCAACCGTGCGGACCTGCGCCCTGTCGTTGGGCGGCCCTAATTTCGGGCAGACTTTCCACCATGACGGCCACACCTCGGCAAAGACGATGCGTGCATCGTCGCCGACACCCAGCCCGGTCTCGAACGGCCAGATGCGAGCGCGATCGGCCCAGCGCGCGTCGTCGCGCAGCGTCCGCACGACCGGGATGCCGGTCAGCACCTGGCCGCCGACCGAGCCGGCGCCGATCAGCTTCCAGCACGGCTGCGCGCCGACCATCCACTCGTCGATCAGCCGTTTTTCGAGAAGGCCGTCCTCGACATGGCGCTTGTGGTGCTTGGGCCCGAGGAAATCGCTCGTCAGGCGCACCGGCCGGCCCCAGAACGGGAACGCGCCGCCGGACACCCGCTCGTTGAGCGCGGCCGCGACCGCGAAGCGGTTGTTGTCGTTGTCCTCGCGATCGTCGACGAGCCGCGCGATCTCGTCCCACACCGCGCGCCACGGCGTCCCCACGAGACCGAGCCTTCGGGCGAACCCGGCCGGGTAGCCGAACGGAAAATCGAACCCGGCCAGCACCCGCTCGCCGTTCGCCATCGCCTGCGCCAGCATTTCGCCGAGCAGGAGACGCGCCGCGTGCCGGGTCGGCGGGTTGGCGACGGTCTCGCCATCGGGTGCGTGGCGGCAGACCCAGATGCTGTCGCGCCCGATCTTCGGCGTCCGCGCGGCGCTCCAGTCGACGATCAGGAAGGTGTCGAACAGCACCGGCCGCGACCTCAGCTGTCGTGGTGATCGTAGTCGTGGTCGTGATGATGCCCGTCGCCGCCGCGGACGTGGTGATGGTGCGCCTGCTGCGGTGCGCCGGCGTCGTGCTCGTAACCGACGATCTGGGTGCGGTACTTGCAGAGCTGGCAGTTCATCACCGGATTGCCCTCGGCGATTTCGGCGACGCGCTCGACAAAAGCGTCGAGCAGCAGCGGATGGTCGCGCAAATAGCCCGCCTTGACGAACTCGATCTCAGGGTGGCGCAGCGCCGCCTCGTCGGTCGCGGCGTAGATGCGCTTCACCAGCACGCCGGTAAACAGGAAATAGGGGAAGACGACGATGCGGCGAAAGCCCATCCTCGCGGCACGGTCGAGCGCGGCGTCGACGCGCGGGTGGGCGACGCCGCTATACGCCACCTCTGCCCAGCCGAAGCCGAGCCCTTCCCACAGCATGCGGGCGATCTTCGAGATGTTCGAATTGGCGTCGGGGTCGTTGGTGCCGCGCCCGACGACGACGAGCAGCGCGTCGGAACGATCGCCGGGCAGGGCTGCGGCGACGCGGTGGGCGGCGGCGTTGATCAGCTTGGCGTCGATCGCCAGGTCGCGGCCGAGGCGCAGATCGATGCCCGGATTCGCGGCGATAAAGCTGTTCATCTCCCACGGCAAATCGTTCTTGACGTGGCTCGCGGCGAACAGCATCCCCGGCACGGCATAGATGCGCCTGGCGCCGCGCGCCACCAGTTCGGCGAGGCCGTCGCGGATGTTGGGCTGGGCAAATTCGAGATAGCCGGTGGCGAAATCGTAGTCCGGAAAGCGCGGGCGCAGCGCCGCCGCCAACAGCTCGAACTCGCGCACCGCCTCGTCGTCGCGGCTGCCGTGCCCGCAGATCAGAACCCCTGTCTCGGTCATCTTTCGCTCATTCCCCGACTTGATGATGGTGTCTTGCGGTTGATTGCGCCGCGGCAGCGGCCGCATGGTGCCGGGCGATGACCCTGCCCGGCCTGCACGACCCGCTGCTGCTGCTCTATGCCGGCCTTGTCGTCGACGCGCTGTTCGGCGACATGAAGACGCTGTTCAGCACAATGCCGCACCCGATCATTCTGGCCGGGCGAACCATCGCCTGGTTCGAGCGCCGGCTGAACCGGGCGCAGCGCAGCGATCGCGTGCGTCGCAGCCGCGGCGTGTTGACCGTGATCGTGCTGGTCGGGATAGCGGCGGGGCTCGGCTGGGGGCTGCATTGGTTGTGTCTGGCGAGCCCCTTCGGCGCCGCGGCCGAGGCCTTCGCGATCGCGGTGTTGCTGGCCCAGCGCAGCCTGTTCGACCATGTCGCCGCGGTATCGTCGGCCTTGATCCATGGCGGGCTCGGCGGCGGGCGGATCGCGGTCGCGCATATCGTCGGCCGCGACCCCTCGACCCTCGACGGCCCAGGCGTGGCCCGCGCCGCGATCGAGAGCCTCGCCGAGAATTTCAGCGACGGGGTGGTGGCGCCGGCGTTCTGGTATCTGCTGCTGGGGCTGCCGGGGCTCTTCGCCTACAAGATGGCGAACACGCTCGACAGCATGGTCGGTCACAAATCGCCACGATATCTGGCCTTCGGCTGGGCGGCGGCGCGGCTCGACGATCTGCTGAACCTGGTGCCGGCGCCGCTCTCGGGGCTGCTGATCGCCGCGGCGGCGGTGTTCGATCGCGGCAGCTCGGGCTGGGCGGCGGCGCGAATCATGCTGCGCGACGGGCGCAAGCACCATTCGCCGAATGCCGGCTGGCCCGAGGCGGCGATGGCCGGCGCGCTCGGCCTCGCGCTCGCCGGACCGCGGCATTATCTCGAGGGCATTGTCGAGGACCCGTTCCTCGGCGACGGAACGCCGGTCGCCACGGTGACCGACATCAACCGCGCGCTGCGGCTTTATTTCCGCGCCTGCCTGATGCTCTCGGGGCTGGTGATCGGGGCGTGGGCGGCGCGGCACTTCACGCCGCCTTGGTGAGGCGCGGCGGACGCGCGGCGGCGAAAATCGCGTCGAGGTCGAGGCTCGCTTCGAGATGGTCGGCAAGCTTGTCGAGCGTGTCGTCGATCATGGCTTCATAGGCGAGCGAGCTTGGCGTCGCGCCGAGCCGGGCGAGAAAGGCGCGGCGGAACGCGTCGCTGGCGAAAAGCCCGTGCAGGTAGCAGCCGGCGACCTTGCCGTCGGCGCTGACCGCACCTTCCGGACGATCCTGCACGCGCAACATCGGGCGGGAGAGCCCGGCGCCGGTGGTGACGCCGAGATGCATCTCGTAGCCGCCGACCCGAGCGCCGCCAGCCGCGTCGACACCGCTGACCAGCCCGAGCCGCTTGCGGTCGCCGAGCACGGTGTCTATGTCGAGAAGGCCAAGGCCTGCGGCGCTCCCCGCCGGACCCTCGCGCCCATCGGGGTCGGCGATGCGATGCCCGAGCATCTGATAGCCGCCGCAAATCCCAAGCACATGCCCGCCGCGGCGGCGATGCGCGAGGATGTCGATGTCCCAGCCTTCGCGGCACAGCGCGGCAAGGTCGGCGAGCGTCGCCTTCGATCCCGGCAAGATGATCAGCGCCGCATCGCCCGGCAGCGGGTTGCCGGCGCGCACGAAGACGAGCTCCACCGAAGGTTCGGCGCGCAGCGGATCGAGATCGTCGAAATTGGCGATGTGCGGGAGGAGCGGCACGGCGATTTTCAGACGCGCCGCACCCTCACCCGCCTCGCTG
>Ga0209006_10006880_pt1 | contig 10275 bp, 8 predicted proteins | sample JacPin_JW_Ref_O2_FD_188567 | JGI IMG/M metagenome (GOLD analysis project Ga0209006, IMG submission 188567) | Forest soil microbial communities from Algoma, Ontario, Canada - Jack Pine, Ontario site 1_JW_Ref_O2 (SPAdes) (version 2) | ecosystem: Environmental > Terrestrial > Soil > Boreal... | reverse complement strand
CGCCTGGAGCCTCTACGCCGTCGACGCCGAGGAATGGCGCGGTCTGGTTTTCATTCGACTGAAGCGCGGCGGCCCGGGCCTGATCGAATGGCTTGGCCCGATCCATGATATGGCGGCCGATTATCCGCTCGAACAGCAGCATTATTTCATGGCGAAGAACCGGGATGTCGCGGTGGACTGGAAGACCTACGGCGAGAACTATCTGGAGTGCTACCATTGCCGGACGATGCATCCCGGTCTTTGCGCCTCGATGGACATCGAGCGCTATCGCATCGACATCTATGAGCGGGAGAAGTTCTTTCATCTCCACGCGCCAAGACGAGACGGTGGCTTGACGCGCGGCCTCTATTTCTACCGCTTCCCGAGCCTGATGCTGAACCTCTACGATTGGGGCAGCTCGATCGCGACCATGGACCCGCTCGGCCCTGGCCGCATCGATCACATCAACTGGTATTTCTTCACGGACGTGTCGCCCGAAAAGGCCGAGGAGAACCGGCGCTCGGCGGAATGGTCGGCGCAAATCGTCACCGAGGATCTCAACATCATCACCGGCGTGCAGCGCAACCTCAACGCCGGAATCTATGATCGCGGCCCGCTATCGCCGAAATACGAGGCGGCGGTGAAGGCGTTCCAGGACATGGTGCGCGACGAACTCAGCCCCCGCGACCCGCTCCGCAGCGTCGCCGCGGAGTAAACGCTTCCCTTCTCGTCTCGAAGGCTTCACAGCGAAATCTTGGTGGCGACCCAGGCCGCGAACTCGGCAGGGACGGGCGAGCTTGCGACGTGAGGCGTCAGGATGACCCGCGGATGGGTCCAGACCGGGTCGTCCGCGGCAGGAGGCTCCGACGGCAAAACGTCCAGCGATGCGAGCGACAGATAGCCGGCATCGAGGAGCCGCAGCAGAGCTGATTGTTCAACTGCATCGCCGCGCCCGACGTTTATGAACCCTGCGCCGCGCGGCAAAAGGCGAAGGCGTCGCTCATCGATAAGCCCGCGTGTCTCTTCGGTGGAAGGGAGCATGTTGATGAGCAAGTCGGGTTCTAGAAACATCGAGTCAAGTTTGCTCCAGCCGGCTTGGACGTTGACGATCGCGCTTGACTTGGGCGTTCGGGACCACGCGGTGACCTTGCAGCCGAACTGAACGAGCAGTTCCGCCGCCGCTTGTCCCATTGGTCCAAAGCCAAGAACCGAGATGCGGCAGCTCGCCACCGGGCCTCTCGGCTCCGGTGCCCAGCGCCTGGCTGGCCCGTGAATTACGCTGTCGGCGATGCGCCGGTGATGCAAGAGCACCTGCATCAAGACGAATTCCGCCATCGTGCGAGTCGATGCCGGTTCCTGACGGGGGAGGACTGGAACATTCAAAGGACGCGAGGGATCACTGCTGAGATGATCCGTTCCGGCGCCGATTGAGACGATCTGCCTCAGATTCGGAAATTGCCCCAAGAAACCGGGTGGCGGCGCCCATACGACCGCGACAGCGACCTGGCGGATTGCGCGCGCGTCGACTTCATCGCTTCGAAGCGCTCGCCCATGAGGAAAGGAGGACCGGAACGCCTCGATCCAAGGCGCTGGATCCTCGCCTTCGACATGGATCACGATTGCCCACTCTTCATCTTCGATTTGCATGTGGCCCCAGCGGCACTGTCAAGGCAAATAGGTATAGATTGGAGCCTGTCGCTAGAAAACGCAGCGCAAAAGATTTGCCACGAGCCGTCCACGGAATGATGGCGATCTGCCCCGCCGAAGAAAGCGACTACGCCCTCGACACCGATCGGAGCGAAGGGTGCGCCGGTCCTTGGCGAGGCAAGCTACGGTAATGTCGTGCTATCTTGCGACGTAGGAAATCATCTCGGGAGGCGCGGACTACCTGGTGGGCCACGAACGACGAGATGAGCAATATTGCTTCGCCGTGGCACTATGACGTTTCGACGTTTCCGAGGCGGTGCGCACAGCTCGCGCCTGGATGAAGAGCCGTGTCGAGGCCGGCCGCCCCGCCCTGTCCGGCATGTTTACCCGCGCGGAAGTCACCTATGCTTGGCCTCGTGGCGACGGCACGGTCGGTTCCGACCGCGAACCCGTGGCCCTATTCACGGGCGAAGCGGCCCAAGCCTACCTCGGTCATCTCTCCGATGCGGCGATCGAGGAGATGTTGAACGAACTTGCGACCGAACTTCGCGCGGCGCTTGGGCAGGAGCGCATCTATGTCGCGTTCGCCGACCGGACATGGATTTTGGATGCCGGCGAGCACGGAAGGTGATGAGTGCCCGGGCACCGGTGGCGACAGCCCTCAGGCCTCAGCATGGGCAAGCTCCCTGCGCGCCTTGCGCGGAACTTCAGGCGGAAGTTTGTCACACGGCGGCTTGTAGCCATTTGCTTTGTACTGCGCGGATGGAATTCGAACTCGACGACGCTTGCCGTACTCAACCAGCAATTGGCCATCACTCGTCAGGGCATTGTCATGTCAACCGTTTTTACTGCTCACTACTTGCCTTACCGCTAGACTAGGATTCAATAAATTCAATGGCGTAGCAAGTCGGCAAGGCGCGGCGAGGGAGCCTCTTCTTGCCGGATGTGACAATGCCCGCGTCTCGGGCGCCAAACGCAATTCGCGGAGGCCACATCGCCTCACGGCGGCGCCTCCTCAAACCAGCCGGGTGTCGGCGATCGCCCATTCGATGGTCGCGACTTCGGTAGGCGCGAGGATGGGCGTTTCGGCGCGGTGCTGTTGCTTGGCCGTCACATGCGGGCCAGCGCCAATCTCCACCACATAGCGGATCATTTCTCCCATGAAGACTGTTTCCCGCACAGTCGCCCTCATGGAATTCACTGGCCTTCCCTCGGCTGATGGGAACGCCCCGACCATGATCTTCTCGGGCCTGATCATGCAAAGGCAATCGTTCGAGTCGCTCAAAATGGACGCCGGCGCCCGCAGCAGGACGTCGCCGATCTTCAGAACGACCAGCCCATCTGTCTCCTTCCCCACAATCGTCGCCTCCAGGAGATTCGCCTCGCCCACGAAGGAAGCGACGAAGCGATTGGCCGGCGTGTCGTAGAGCGCCTTGGGCGAACCGATCTGCGCGATCCGACCTTCGTTCATCACCGCAACCCGGTCCGACATCACCAGCGCCTCCTTCTGGTCATGCGTGACATAGATGAAGGTGATGCCCAGGCGATCATGCAGCCGCTTGATCTCCAATTGCAGACCCTCGCGCAGCTGCTTGTCGAGCGCGCTCAGTGGCTCGTCCATCAGCAGCACCGGCGGATTGAAGACGATCGCGCGGGCGATCGCGACGCGCTGCTGCTGGCCGCCGGAGAGCTGCTGGGGAAAGCGCGCCTCGTAGCCGGAGAGCTGGATAAGATCGAGCATGCGCCGGACTTGCTCGTGGATCTCGGGCTTTGGCATGCCGCGCTGCTTGAGCGCGAAGCCGATGTTCTCCGCGACCGTCAGATGCGGGAACAGGGCGTAGTTCTGGAACACCATGCCGATATTGCGCCGATAGGCCGGGGTGTGCGTCACCACCGAGCCGTCAATAAGAATATCGCCCGCCGTCGGCTGCTCAAAGCCGGCAATCATCATGAGCGTCGTGGACTTGCCGGAGCCGGACGGGCCCAGAAAGGTGATGAACTCGCCGGGCTCGATATCGAGGCTCAGATCGTCGATCGCGCGATAATTGTCGAAGGTTTTGACGATATGGCGCAGCGCGACCGGCGCGCCGGCCTGCCGCGACGATCCGGACCGAACCTCGTCAGGAGGCATGACCTTCATCCGCGATGCGAACCGACTTTGGTTGGTATGTTCGTTGGAGTTATGAGTATGAGGCTGCGATGCAATTGTCGAGCCAGCCGCCAGGGGATGTCAAAAGACCTTTGACGCGACCGCTCGGTTGCCGATAGGCTTTCCATCGCTGCCGTCATGCCGGACCGGATGGCAAAGGCGATGCTTAACCGCAGATTGTCCCTCGGCGCCTCGGCCATAAGACTGCCTCCTGGCGGCCTCCTGGCGGCGCCCCTCGTTCTCTATCTCATTGTCTTCTACGCTTACCCTGTCCTGCTCATGCTGCAGCGAAGCGTGTACGAGAAAGGGTGGACGCTTGACGTTTTCAGCAAGCTCCTGCGGGACGGCGTCTTTTGGCGCGTCATGCAGATCACGGGGACGATCAGCCTGATCGTCACCGTCGCCTGCCTCGTGCTCGCCTATCCGGTCGCGCTGTTCCTGGCCCGCTGCAAGCAATCGACCGCGAACCTGCTCATCATCCTCGTCCTGATCCCGTTCTGGACCAGCATCCTGGTCAGGACCTATGCCTGGATGGTGCTGCTCGGCAGACGCGGCATCATCAACAATTTTCTCGTCGCCGCGGGGGTCATCGACCAGCCGATGCAGCTCCTCAACACGCGCTTTGCGGTCTGCGTGGCGATGGTCCACGTCCTTTTGCCCTTCATGGTGCTGCCGATCTACTCGACCCTGAAGAGCTTGGACTGGCGGCTCATTCGCGCCGCCGAGGGCCTCGGCGCTCGGCCCCTCGCCGTCTTCCGCCAGGTCCTGCTGCCGCTTTCCCTGCCCGGCATTTCGGCCGGCTGCATTCTCGTCTTCACGCTGGCGATCGGCTTCTATATCACGCCCGCTCTGGTCGGCGGCCCGAGCGATTTGATGATCTCGATGCTGATCGCCAACCAGGTGAACATTCTCGACTGGCCCCAGGCCGCCGCCATGGCGGTCGTGCTTCTGGCCGTGGTGCTCGTCATCTTCGCGGGTTTCACCCGCATCATGGGGATCGAGAAGATCTTCCAGGGTCAACGCTGATGGGCGCGGTGTGGCGCATCGTTTTTTACGGCCTTGTGATCCTGATCTTCGCCTATTTGCTGTTCCCGATCCTGGTCGTGATCCCGCTCTCCTTCTCCTCGGGCAAATATCTGACCTTCCCGCCGCCCGGCTTCAGCCTGCAATGGTACGCCAATTTCTTCGCGCGCTCCGCCTGGACAGATTCCGCCTGGCTCAGCATCTGGGTCGGACTTGCGGTCACGGCGCTCTCGACGCTTCTTGGAACGCCGGCGGCAATTGGCCTCGTCCGCGGCAAGTTCGCGGGCAAGAAGCTCGTCAACGCTCTCATCCTGTCGCCGGTAATTGCGCCGGGCATCATTGTCGCGATCGGCCTCTATTTCGCCTATGCGAGCTACGGGCTCGTGGGCCGGCCGCTAGCGCTTGTCCTCGGCCATACGGCGCTTGCCGTGCCCTTCGTGGTGATCAATGTCTCCTCAACGCTCTATGGCGTCGACCGCCGTCTCGAATATGCGGCGCTCAGTCTGGGGGCGAGCCCCTGGGCGACGTTCCGCCAAGTCACCCTGCCGCTGATCCGGCCCGGCATCTTCGCCGGCGCGGTCTTCGCCTTCATCACCTCTTTCGACGAGTTGCTCGTCGCCCTGTTTCTGTCCGGCACGACGGCGGTCACGCTGCCGCGGCGGATGTGGGAGCAGATCCGCTTCGATATCGACCCGACGCTCGCTTCGGTCTCGACGCTATTGATCACAATCACGACCAGCCTGATGGTCGGCGCCGAGCTCTTGCGCCGCCGGTCCGAGCGGCTTCGCACCGCCCCGATTGGCCGATAGTTTCAACAGCAAAGGGAGAACATGATGGACGACACAATCAAACAGGCGCTTTCCGCCATGGCGGGGCAGCCCCCGCATAAGGCCGACTATTCGCGCCGCCAGTTCATCGCCAACGCCGGGCGCTATGGGCTGAGCGCCGCGGCCGCGGCGGCGCTGACGCAGCCCTTCGCCTTTCCGGTTGCGGCGCTGGCCGCCGATGTCGAAATGCCCAAGGTCGATTCGATTCCCGACAAGCTCAAGGGTAGCGGCACGGTGCGCGTGTGCTCCTATGGCGGGGCCCTGCAGGACGCGCAGCGCAAGGCCTATTTCAAGCCATTCGAGGAATTGTCGGGCATCAAGGTCATCGAGGCGGAAGGCCCCGATCCGGCCAAGGTGAAGGCGATGGTCGACAGCAAGAACATTGAATACGACGTGACCGAGCTGGACGGCGGCGATGTCATCAACCTGTCCAAGCACGGCGAATATTTCGAGCCGATCGACTATTCGCTGTTCGACGTGGACAATATCGACCCGGTGTTCCGCCAGAAGCTCTACGTCAACATGCTGCCCTATGCCCAGATCTACGCCTATCGCACCGACGCGTTCAAAGGGAAGGCGCCGAAGGACAACAAGGATCTCTGGGACACGGTGAACTTCCCCGGCCCTCGCTCCCTGCAATCGGGCGCGAGCGGATCGAACGCTGACCTTGAGGTAGCGACCATGGCCGCAGGCGCGCCGGCCGACAAGGTCTATCCGATCGACCTCGACAAGGCCTTCGCCGGCCTCGCCAAGATCAAGCCCAATGTGACCAAATGGTGGGACGCCGGCGCGATCCCCGCGCAGCTCTTGAACGACGACGAAGTGGTGATGGCGACCGCCTGGAACGGCCGCATCGCGGCGATCCAGGCGAACAAGGCGCCGGTCGAGATCGTTTGGCAGGATCAATTGCTGCGCAACGACTGCTGGGCCGTCATCAAGGGCGCCGCCAACGCCGAGAACGCGCAAAAGTTCACGGCCTTCATAACCATGGCCGTGCCGCAAGCGCGGCTCTCCTCGCTGATCCCTTATGGCTTCGTCAACAACAAGTCGGCTGGCTATCTGGCGCCGGAAAGGCTGAAGCTTCTCCCCACCGCGCCCGACATCAAGGGCAAGCTGATCAACTTCGACACCCAATGGTGGGCGCACAACATGGACGAGATCGTGAAGCGTTGGAGCGCCTTCATCGTCGGCTGACTTCATGCGACCGGCGCCGGGGGTAGCCCAAGCCCGCCGGGGCCCGTGCCCTCCCCTCTTTCGCCAGGTTCCATGGGAGCCCCTGATGCCGAATGACCATTCGGCCGCGACCCGCGGTTGGGGTCCGGCCGCGTTGACGCCGGCCAAACAGACCGCCTTGGACTGGATCAAAGCGCATGCCGCCTGGCTCTCGGATCGCCACACGGAAGTCTGGAATTTCCACGAGCCGGCGTGGCGCGAATATCGATCCGCCGCCTGGTATGTGAAGCTGCTGCGCGAGCAGGGCTTCGAAGTGGAAGAGGGCACGGCGACCATGCCGACGGCCTTCCGCGCCACGTTCGGCAAGGGCAAGCCAGTCATCGCTTCTTATGCCGAATACGACGCCGTGCCCGGCAACAGCCAGGACCCGGTCCCGTTCGAAAAGCCGCGCGACGGCGTCCACAAATACGCCGCAGGCCACACCGATCCGCATTCGGCGCTGGGCCTCGGCGCGCTCGGCGGCCTGCTCGCCACCAAGGCGGCGATGGAGAAGCACGGCCTCCCCGGCAAGCTCGTGCTGTTCGGCGAGCCCGCGGAGAAAGTGTGCGGCTCAAAGCCCGTGCACGCGGCCCACGGCTATTATGACGACCTCGACGCGACCATCGCCTTTCACCCAGCCTTCAGCACCGCGCACGCCAATACGGTGATCTTGGACACCCATTGCGGCAGCTATTGGAGCCGGATGTACAGTTTCGAGTGCCCGCACCCCGAGCAATGGTCCGGCATGGGCGCAGGCGAAGGCGCTTCGGCGCACACGATGGCGCGGGCGCCCGGCGCGATCGACGCTGTCTGCCTCATGTACATGACGAGCAAGATGACCAAGGAGGCCATGCTGCCGCATACCGGCACCTGGACGATCAACGAGGCGATTCTCGCAGCGGGCCAAGCGACGGCCGACAATCTCGCTCCGAACTTCAGTCAGATCCAATATTCGAGCCGCTGCCCGACCCTGGAAATGCAGGAACGCATCTTCGCGGTCCTCGACAACAACGCCGACAATGTCGCGCGGATCACCCATTGCATCGTACGCAAGGAATGGGTGACCAAGACTCGTCCGGGCCTTCCCAATCATGCGCTGGCGTCGCTCGCTTACGGCAATCTCGCGCTCGGGGGAACGCCCCGCTGGGGCGAGGAGGCCAAGCGGTTTGGCCGCGAGATCCAGAAGAACCTGGGACTCGAGCCGATGGAGGACCCCATCCATCCCGCGATGACAGCGCTGACGACGCCCGAAGAAGACGAGGCGCGCCTGCGCGCCATCCTGCCGCCCTGGCAAAAGAACTACACTTCTGACGACTACACGGAGTACACTTGGCACTGTCCGACAGCCCACGTCTATGTCGGGCGCGCGATGCTCGCGTCACCGCGGCCGGGCTATCAATATCCGGCCTGGGTGTGGAACGCGCTCGGGGGTTTCCCTGCGACAATCGATCCAACCGTCCAGGCCGCCGCCCGCGCCATCGCCGGCAGCCTCACCGACCTGATGACCGATCCGCAGGCCCTCGGGGCGGCGCAGGCCGAGTTCCGCGAGCGCACAGGCGGAGGTATCGGCGGGGCGAAATGGGTGGCGCCGCTCCTGCCGAAGGAATTCCGGGCGCCGATCCATTACCGCTGGCCGGAATATGTCAGCACGCCCCGCGGTGCGGAATGGTGGCTCCCGCGGGGCGCGTGACGCTCCGACAGCTATCCGGTCGATGCAGCGTCGGATCGAGCGATCTACATTCCGAGAGCTCTCACAAAGCGCCCATACGCAATCCTCGCCGTCACACCGATTGGCCAAAGCCGATGTAGCCGGATCGGCTCCAGGGCCGACTTCACTGACATATCCAGTTCCGCCGCTGGCGTTCCAGTTATGCGGCGGGCTATTTCAGCCCCCATTGCGGTCGCCATCGCGACGCCACGACCATTGTACCCAAGGCAGGCGATCACGTTCTGCGCCGGCTCATTGAGATGAGGGTAGTGATCCAAAGTGAGCGCCAGTTGACCATTCCAGCCATGCGTCCACACAGGGTTCCCAATAAAGGGCCAAAGCCGCTTCGTGTACGTGATAAGATCCAGAAAGTCGTTCGGACTTTCGAGCGTCCGCAGTCGGCTACGCCCGCCCATCAGCAGTCTGTTGGAAACGTCCAGCCGGTAGTAAACTGTAATGTCCTCATGCTCATACAGGACGGTCCCCATCGGCAAGATTCGCTTAGCAATGCGCTCGGGGAGGGGCTCGGTCGCCACGATGCCGCTATAGACGGGGATGATCGTCTGCCGAAGGCCGGGCCAAAGCTCGTCTGTATAGCCGTTCGTGGCAAGCACCAGCCAGTCTGCGGTGACGGTTCCTGCCGGGGTAACAACCGCCCATGAAGCGCCTCGCCGTTCCACAGCGATCGCCCTCGTACTCTCGTGGATGGCGGCGCCGGCGCGAATTGCAGCGTCCGCCAGCCCACGAGCATAGCCAAGGGGATTGAGAGAACCGCCCCGTCGGTCAAGCGCGCCGCAGAGGTAACGGTCCGTGCCAGTCGCGCGCGCGATCGCTTCGCGCTCTAACAATTCGACAGGCGCTCCCCGGTCCTTCCAGCCCATTGTCGCCTGGTGAAGAAACTTGGCCGAAGCCTTCGAGAAGGCTGCGCGAATCGTGCCGCCTTGGTTCGCCTCACATCGGATCTGAAGCTCTCGAACAAGGGCGAAGACTCGGTCCGGAGCGCCGCCAGACAGCGACACCATTCGCCGTCCCAAATCGCGGCCGAAACGACGCTCTATCTCCTCAGGTTCATGCTTGAGCCCCGGGTTAACTTGGCCGCCATTGCGGCCCGACGCGCCCCACCCTGGCTCTCGAGCTTCCAACACAGTGACATCGGCGCCACGCTGAGCAAGGTGGAGGGCCGTCGACAATCCGGTAAAGCCGCCGCCCACTACGACGACGCCCACACGCTTGTCGCCGCGAAGCGGAGGCGTCGCGACCGCGTCCCGCGCGGTTTCGGCATAAAGGCTACGCGGCAGCTTGTCTCTTTCAGGTTCGATAGCGTCGGCCATGTTTTTATCCGCTTGCACGCTGCGACAAGACCCAGACTGTCCCGCCGCCGGGCCAACTTCCGCAGGGTGGCCGGCCAGGAACAGCGACAGCGAGCGGCCAGCCGAGAAGGGGCTGCAGGGAGCGTCCTTCGGGGCTGCAAGCCTCACCCGGAGAACCGTTTGTGGATCGCTATAGGCGATCCGCTTGCCGACCTTTGATACCATGACTCGCTGATCACGACCGGTAAGCCCAGTCTCGGATACCGATCGACATGATACGCCATGGCTGGTCTATGAGCTTGTTCCATGCATCGCAGCAGTGGTCGACGATGTCGTTGAACGATTTGAAGACCCGGTTCGAGAGCCAGTTTTCGCGCATGAACTGCCAGATGTTTTCCTGCGGGTTCAGTTCTGGGCATT
>Ga0209006_10006879_pt1 | contig 10275 bp, 7 predicted proteins | sample JacPin_JW_Ref_O2_FD_188567 | JGI IMG/M metagenome (GOLD analysis project Ga0209006, IMG submission 188567) | Forest soil microbial communities from Algoma, Ontario, Canada - Jack Pine, Ontario site 1_JW_Ref_O2 (SPAdes) (version 2) | ecosystem: Environmental > Terrestrial > Soil > Boreal... | reverse complement strand
CCCTGAAGCGGAATCCGTTCGCCACGACTGGGGAAAGACGCTCACAGAATTGGTCGACGAGAATTACCTGACTCAAATCAATACCTGGGCGATTGCTCATCGCACCCGGTTCCGCTCTCAAACCTACGGAGAGCCGGCGGTAAGCCTGTTCAGCCAACGGTTGGTGGCTCTTCCTGAGGGCGAGGGTCCGCAATGGCGGGGATTCTCCACTTTGCGCTGGGCCACTTCGGCAAACCACCTTCTGGGCAACAAAGTAACGTCTGCCGAAACATTCACCTGGCTTCATTCACCAGCTTTTCGCGCCACACCGTTGGATATGAAGGCAGAGGTGGATCTTCATTTTCTGATCGGCGTCAACCAGGTCATCGGTCACGGCTGGCCCTATTCCCCTCCCCAGGTTGGCGAGCCCGGCTGGTCTCTCTATGCGGCAGCCGTTTTCAACGACCACAATCCGTGGCATCCTGTCATGCCCGAGGTCGCACGCTACATCCAGCGCACCAGTTTCCTTCTGCGCCAGGGTGAACCCGCCAACCAGGTGGCACTGCTCTTGCCGACCGATGATGCGTGGGCCTCCTTTTCACCCGGTAAGGTGAGCGTCACCCAGGAAATGGAGCGCTTGATTTCTCCCGCGCTCATGTCCGCCATCCTCTCAGCGGGCTACAACATCGACTACATCGATGCTGACGCAATCAACAAACTCGGGATCCATTATCCGGTGCTGGTGATCCCGCCCACCACCCGGATACTCGCTGAAACATTGGCCAGTATTCAGCATTACCTGGCAGGTGGAGGAAAGGTAATCCGTGTTGGCGGGACGCCCCCTGTCGAGGGCGGTGCACAACACGTGGCTGATGAATCGTCTCTCGGAATGGCCCTGCACAAGTCGGTGGCTGCCGACTTTCAGTTGCAGAGCAACAACGATGAGATCGGCTTTATTCGCCGCAGGCTTCCGTATGCAGACATCTATTTCGTAGCCAATACGTCGAATCATCCAGTCACGGCGCAGGCCGCTTTCGGGACCACCTACAAATTCGGGCAGCGCTGGGACGCTGAAACCGGAGCCGCGGTTCCTCTTCCCAGCCCGGCCGCCATATCTCTCAACCTGGCTGCATACGAATCAGCGATTTTTGTCTTCAGTGGCACACCCTCGCGCACGCTCGCTCCGGCAGCCCCAGATCTTCTGTTCGCCGATCTCAGCACGGATTGGAAGGTTACCTTCACCTCTATCGGAAAAACCGTCACCGAACCTGTCCTGGCCGATTGGAGCATTGACCCCGCAACCAGGTTCTACTCCGGCGAGGCAGTCTACGAGCGGGATCTCAAACTTGATAAGTTGCCTTTTGGGGCGACTTTTCTCGAGGTCAAAGGCGGCACTCAGGTAACTCAGCCAACCGCTCGCACCGATTCCGGGATGAGAGCCGGGTACGATCCTCCGGTGCGAGACGCAGCAATTGTAACGATCAATGGCCGTCGCGTGGGATCACTGTGGCATCCGCCTTACAGGCTGCCCGTCGAAGGCTTTCTGAAACCGGGGCAAAATCATATTGTGATCAAGGTCTACAACACCGCCATCAATGCCTGGGCAGCTTTACCGCCGCATGATTACCAGCCTCTGATCGCAAAGTATGGAGACCGCTTTCAGATGCAGGATCTCGACCAGGTCAAGCCTGTGCCGTCGGGCATGCTGGGGACGATCCGCCTGGTCACCGTAGGAACGCAATAGGCACGAAAGAACACTACTCTGCTGCCGCGGATCGGGCACGACCTTGGTCGAAGACCGGAGCCTGCTAAGGCTGAACGTTGGTCACGCTTTCCTCGCCCGGCTTTGGGAAATGCTTCTCGTACCAGGCAATGGAGCGATCCGTCGCATCGATCTGGTGCTTCACTTCGGAGAGGCCGTGCCCTTCACGTGGATAGCGCAGGAAAACCGTGTCCACTCCCACGTCTTTAAGGGCAATGAAGAGCTGCTCGGCTTCGGCAATGGGAACATCGTTGTCGTTCTCGCCGTGGATGATGAGGGTCGGGGTATGCGCGCCGGCAATGTGCTTCAACGCTGAACGCTCCCAGGCCAGATCCATGAGGTTTCCCTGGTGCAGGAATTGGCCGAATTCCATCTCCTCGTATTGGTTGTAGTAGGTCATGTAGTTATAGCTGACCAGGTTCGCAATCCCGGCCGTGGGAATTGCCGCCTTGAACTCGTTGGTTTGGGTAATAAGCCAATCGGTGAGTTGCCCGCCGTAACTTACTCCCTCAATCCCCATACGCTCGGGATCGATCCACAAATAGCGTCTGACGGCTGCGTTTGCACCGTAGAGGACATCCTGGCCTTCATTCCCGTCCTGGTCGCCAAAAACAGCGTCCGCAAACTTCTGCCCGTAACCCGTGGAGCCGCGGTAATTCACGTTGAGCACTGCATAACCGTGCGCAGCGTAGATCTGGTTCTTGAAGTTGAACCAGGAGCCGTTCGCCCCGTGCGGCCCTCCATGAATCACCACGATGAGCGGGTGCCGGGAAGTGGCCGTCATGCCAATGGGTTTGGTCAGAAACGCTTCTACCTCGAACCGGTTGTCGTTGCTTACGAAGGTGAAGGGCTCGACTTCAGCAATGGTCTTATTACCCAGTAGTTCCTGGTTGAGATTGGTGAGCTTGCGTGGGGCGTCGGCGGCCGATTTCAAATACAACTGATAGGCATCACGCGGCGTGGTGAGGCCGTAGGCTATCACTCCGTTACTGCCGGCCGACCAGTCGCCCACACTCCCGTCGTCTTTGACGACAAATTCCGGCTGGCCGCCGGCCAGCGGCAAGCGAACGAGATGACTACTGCCGCGCTCCATCACCGTGAAATAGAGAGCGCTACCATCGGGTGCCCAACGGGGGGCTCCCTGGCGATTATCAATCGCCGCCCCGACTTCGCGGCGATTGCTGCCGTCCGCGTTCATCACCCACACGTGCGTGTCTTCCATCGTCGTTTCGCGGTCAGTAAGGCCTCGGCGAGTTCCTAAATAGGCAATCGTTTTTCCGTCCGGCGACCAGACAGGGCTGTATTCGCATGCTTCAGAAGCAATCAGGCGATGGATTGTGCTGTCAGCCAGTTGCAACGTGAAAAGGTCATAGTGAAAAGACTCATCCTGATTTGGGTCGCGGTTCGAAGCGAAAAGGAGTTGCTTCCCGTCGGGCGACCAATCCACGGAATGCTCGTCGTAGTTGCCCTGGGTAAGTTGGCGGATCTGCCTGCTCGCGATGTCTACCACAAAAAGATGCAGGCGTTGATTGTCGTTGAAACGGGTTAAACCTTCGCTCGCGGTGGGCTTGTAAAGATAGCGGCTGATGACCATAGGATCACCACTCGCTTGCACAGCGCCCTCCCCTGGTTTGGAAGAGACGAAAGCAATCTGCTTTCCGTCCGGCGACCAGGCAAAAGCCTTCCCCGTACCCGGCAGAGGAGAATTGGTACCCGCGACGGGGGCCAGAAACACGGTGTTGCTGCCGTCGGGATGCGCAATCAAGAGACCATGCTTGTCCCCGTCCTCACCGTGAAACGCGATCCACTTGGCGTCGCCCGACCACTGAGGGGCTCCGGCGGCTTTATTGCCTCCGAGGCGGATGCTTTTCCCCGTGCTCAGCTCCATCACCCAGAGTTGGTCGTACGGGCGGCCGGGGAGGTCACGCATCGTGATCGCATATGCTATGTAACGGCCGTCAGGCGAGAGGGCCACGCTGCCTACCTGACGCAGCCGAGACAGGTCGTTACTGGTGAGCACCTGGGCGCAGACTGTGCCCACCAGTAACGCCGCAAAACCAAAGCCAGGCAGAACGCGCTGCAATATGGCTTTCAAGCAGTAACGCATGCAATTCCCTCCGACGGTCCGACGACAAGTCTATGGCACGCGAAGGAGGAATTCGTGATTTTCTTAGATTTGCTGACTAATCAACCCGAGCAAGGTCGAAGCCCTGAGCTGGCCCGTCATCGTCACTGGTACGGAACAATTTTGCGTGGTTTGCATCGGTTAATTCCACCCGGAAGCTCACCACCGACCCGTCCCGGCGGTGCATATCGAAGCTCATCTTCTCCGGTTGGTAATTCAAATTTTCCATAGGACCGGCAGCCTGGCCCTCCACATGAGGAGCGCTATCGTCATGGTCTTTCTTAAGCATGTAGAAGACGGCCGTGCCGGTGGCGTGGCCTGCATTCTGCTCGACCGTAAGTTCGACATTTGGGACATTGCCTTCCATACCACGCCACTTACCACGCAAAGTATTCTGTGCGTGAGCAACGACCGAGCCGGCCACGAGCAACAAAACGAGTGTGTATCGGTGAAGGTTTCTCATTGGAATGCTCCTGAAAAACAGCTACCGTTCGCGGCCAATGACCGAGGTAGCCAGTGTGCCGCCAAGGCCCATGGTCTCGACAGCGGTTGAGGGGACAATGACCATCGCTCCCTTTTCTTTCATTGCTTCGTAGAGCATGTTCATTGCGCGTAGATGCAGGGCGCCAGGGTTATCGCCGTAGGTCCTGGCAGCCTCCGCAAACTTGACAGCAACCTGGGTCTCGGCATCCCCAAGGATCAAGCGGGCCTGGCGCTCGCGTTCCGCCTGCGCCTGCTGTGACATTGCGTTTTCCAGGGCTTGCGGGATGCGGACATCGCGAATCTCGACTGACTGAATGGTGATGCCCCAGGGATTGGTTTTGGCATCAAGGATCAATTGCAGTTGCTGACCCATACTCTCTCGCTCGGTGATCATCTGCGCCAGTTCATGGCGGCCGATGGATTCACGAAGCGCCGTTTGCGCGCTCATATTCACTGCTTCGGTGAAGTTCTCGACTTCGAGAATAGATTTCTCCGCATTCCACACCAGCCAGAACACAATGGCGTCCACATTGACCGGGACGGTGTCGCGGGTGAGAGTGGATTCGGCCGTCACCGTAGCCACTCGAACGCGCTGATCCACAAAGCGGCTGAGGGTGTCCATGATGGGCACAATGAGGAAGATCCCCGGGCCGCGCAGGCCACGGTACTTTCCAAAACGCAGGATCGCCACCCGCTGCCATTGCTGCACGACCTTGATCGAGAACAGGAGATAGACACCGATGGCCAGACCGGCAATGAGCGGAACCGGCGAATTAGTTACCTTGCTGCCTGCAAGCCCGCAAGCGAGACTCACGACGAAGGCTGCAATTCCCGGCCCGCTTATATCCACATCTAAGGTTTTGCCTATGCTGTTCATCGTTTATCTCCTTTTGGTTTCGAGACCTTTCCCTGTTTGCCTTCTGCCAGCCGGTCGCGCAGGGCCATGAGTAGCTCTTCCAGATTGAAGCCGCCCGCACCGGCACGGGCCGCAAACTCGTCCACCAGTTGCTCGAGGCCCCGGGAGTGCTCCACAGCATCCCGTTCGACAGTTTGCTGCGACACAAAAGTACCCGTACCTTGCTGCGTGTCGAGGATCCCGCGGATTTCCATTTCGCGATATGCGCGCACCACAGTGTTGGGGTTGATTTCAAGATCGACGGCCACCTGGCGCACCGTCGGCAGTTGATCTCCGGCAAGCAAATTTCCTGTAGCAACCGCGGCTTGAACCTGGTCGATAAGCTGGCGGTAAAGCGGGACGCCGCTCTGCGCATCCAGGCGGAAGGTAAAAGGGCGCCGGACTGGAACCGGTGTTTTCATGCAAAACAATGGTGTACTAGTGTACTAGTACATGTCAAGCAAAAAAAGAGACCTGCTGTTCACGTGACGGCAACTTTATCTGGCCGGACTATGGGGAAGAGTATGCGGTGCAACCCCGGCAAACAGATTGGGATCAAAAGACGTGGATAATTCATGCGCGTTTGCGGGGATGAATGAACGGAAACGAGCGGCACACTACCACTGCTGACAATTCGATAGTCCCTCCCAGCAACGGCCCGCGCCGCATCCTGACCGGCATCGCGGGGCTGGACGACGTGCTTGGCGGCGGGCTGCCACAAGGACATCTCTACCTTGTCGAAGGCGACCCGGGCACCGGTAAGACCACCCTGGCACTGCAATTCCTGCTGGACGGGATCCGGCAGGGGGAAAGTGTCATCTATGTGACCCTCTCGGAATCCAGAAAAGAATTGGAGGAGGTTGCGCGTTCCCACGGCTGGTCTGCCGATTCCCTGAAGATTTTCGAAATGGTTCCCGCCGACGAGGACCTCCGTCCTGAAGCGCAGTACACCGTCTTTCATCCATCAGAAGTGGAATTGGCCGATACCATCACCGCTATCCTCGAGCAAGTGGATGCGACGCAACCCCAGCGGGTGGTGTTCGATTCCCTCTCGGAACTCCGCATGCTGGCGCGGGACCCTTTGAAATATCGACGGCAGATCCTGGCGCTGAAGCGTCATTTTGCAGGCAGAAACTGTACCGTCCTGCTGCTGGACGATCGCACCGCGGAAGGGCAGCACGACCTGCAGCTGCAAAGCATTGCCCATGGCGTCATCATGATGCAGAGCCTGGAGCGTGACTTTGGCATCAAGCGCCGTCGCGTCGAGGTGCGCAAGCTTCGCGGATCCGCCTACCGCGAAGGCTTTCACGACTACACTATTGAGACCGGAGGCATCTCCATCTATCCGCGGCTGATTGCCGCCGAGCACAAGCCGGGTTTTGATCGCAAGCCCGTGCCCAGCGGGATAAAGGCACTCGATGATCTCTTCAGTGGAGGCATCGATACCGGCACCAGCACTCTGTTTATCGGCCCCGCTGGATGTGGCAAATCCACGATAGCCCTGCGTTACGCTGTTTCATCCGCAGAACGAGGCGAAAAGGCAGTCATCTTCACCTTCGACGAGGCTCTTGCCACCCTGCTGGAGCGCGCCAAGGGACTGGGCATGAACGTGCCACCGCTACTGTCGAATGGCTCACTGGAAATTCAGCAGATAGATCCTGCCGAACTGGCGCCCGGTGAATTTGTATCGCGCATTCGCGACCTGGTGGATGAGAAGCATTTACGAGTGGTGGTATTGGACAGCATGAATGGCTTCCTGAATGCCATGCCGCATGAGCAATTCCTCGCCATGCAGCTTCACGAGTTGCTCTCCTATCTCGGTCAGCAGGGTGTGGCCACGATTCTGACCCTGGCACAGCATGGTTTTATCGGCAATATGCAATCAACTGTCGACGTCAGTTACCTGGCGGATACGGTTCTGCTGTTTCGCTTCTTCGAATACGCGGGCGCGATTCGCCAGGCCCTTTCTGTCATCAAGAAACGAAGTGGACCGCACGAGCGAACGATCCGCGAACTGATTTTCGGCAAGGACGGAATTTCCGTAGGCGCGCCGTTGAAGGACTTCGAGGGAGTTCTGACCGGCGTACCCAGTTTTGTGGGAAAGGACCTTAAACGGGAGGACTCCGCTGCCACCTGAGAATGCGCCCTCGGTGCACGATCACAGGACCATCATTGTCGCGCCTACTGGCAAGGATGGACGCCTGGTTGCCGGTCTGCTCGAACGGCTTACCATTCCCTGTCACATCGCCTCTTCCATCACTGAGGCCTGCACGCTCATCCGTGAGGGGGCCGGCGCCGCCATCATCTCAGAGGAGGCGTTTGTCAACGGCTCCATGAACGAACTTCTGCAGGTCTTACATGAGCAGCCTTCCTGGTCTGACTTTCCACTCATCCTGCTCACGGTCAGCGGCCGCGTAACCATTGAGAGTGAGCGTTTGCGAGAGATGCGGCGGCCGCTGGGGAATCTCTTTTTGCTGGAGCGGCCGATTCGTCCTGAAACCTTGCTAAGCACGCTCGAAATCGCGCTCCGTGGAAGGGAAAGACAGTATCAGATTCGCGATCAGATTGACCAGTACGGACGTGCCCAGGAGGCTTTGCTGAGGTCAGAAAAATTGGCGGTGACTGGCCGGCTCGCAGCGAGCATTGCGCACGAAATCAACAATCCCCTGGAGGCGGTTACCAATCTCCTCTTCCTGATGCGCGAAGAAGGCTCGTCCGATCGGCAAAAAAAGTATCTGGCGCAGGCCGAACACGAGCTGGCACGGGTGGCGGAGATTACCAAGCAGACATTGCGGTTCTACCGTGAACCCAGCCAGCCGACGGCCACCCGGATCACCACCGTACTTGATTCCGTGTTGATGCTTTTCGGACAGCGCCTGGTGAGTTCGGAAATCCGGGTGGAACGATATGAACGCGCGCCCTCCGCGACTGTTCTTTCGAGCCCCGGGGAGCTTCGCCAGGTGATTGCGAATATTATCGGCAACGCGATCGATGCCATGCGAACAGGTGGCCGTCTGCGAATTCGCATTGCGCAGGCTCGCCAGTCCGTACGCCTGACCATGGCTGATACGGGCATCGGCATTCCCCAAGAAGTGTTGCCCACGATCTTCGAGCCCTTTGTCACCACCAAGGGCGAAACCGGAACCGGTTTAGGCCTTTGGGTCACGGCTGAGATCATCAAACGAAATGGCTGGAAGATCCGCGTTCGCAGCTGCAGGCGTCCTGGGCGCAGCGGCACGACGTTCTCTATCGTGATTCCGGCACTAGCCTCATCACCTGTGCCACTCTAGGGCAGTGCGTCACTCATGGTCGTCGCGTGACCTATGATGAACGAAGGGAATGGTTTCAGTTCCCGAGGGAGAGCGGTATGAAACCCCTGCTATCGTTCATCATTCCCTATCTGCTCTTGCTGCTGGGCGCCAAGGCGGCGGAGACAAAGACCGTGACCGACGCTGATCGAGCGACGGTGGTCGACGGCAACAATTCTTTTGCGGTTGCCCTTTACCACCAGTTGGATAATCAAGCCGGCAATCTCTTCTTCTCGCCCGAGAGCATTTCGACGGCGCTCGCCATGGCCTACGCGGGGGCCCGCGGCAACACTGCAACGGAAATGGCGAAAGCTTTGCACTTCACTCTCCCGCCAACGCAACTGGACGCTGCGATGGGCGCGCTGCTGCGTGATCTCAATGCCGCCCATTCTGAGTACCAACTCAATGTGGCCAATGCTCTCTGGGCCCAGCAGGGCTACACCTTTCTTGACCAATTCCTAAACCTGCTTAACACCGATTACGGTGCAGGCCTGCAACAGGTGGACTTCCGGAGCGCGCCGGAAGCGGCTCGTTCGACCATCAACCAATGGGTCGAACAGAAAACACAGGATAAGATCAAGGACTTGCTCGCGCCTGGCTCGCTTAGGCCTGATACACGCCTGGTACTGACCAATGCGATCTACTTCAAGGGGAATTGGCAGACCCAATTCGATAAGGCGCAGACCAGGGATGAAGATTTTTATCTCTCGCAGACCAAGACGACCAGCGCGCCGCTGATGCATCGCGAGGGAAGCTTCGGTTATTTCGATGGGGGAAGCTTTCAGGTTCTGGAGATTCCCTACAAGAGCAACGAGCTCTCGCTGATAGTCCTGCTGCCGAAAGAACGCAGCGGCCTGGCCGGGCTCGAAAACTCGATGACTGCTTCGAATATGCAGCAATGGCTCAAGCAGGTAGCTCCCGTTTCCAAAGTTATCGTGACTATCCCCAGGTTCAAGTCCACGCAGGAATTTGAGCTGAGCTCCGCTCTGCGTTCGCTGGGGATGCCGCAGGCGTTTGCTTCCAACGCGGACTTTTCAGGAATGACCGGCAAGCGCGATTTTGCGATCTCAGCAGTCATTCACAAAGCCTTTGTGGAGGTAAATGAGGAAGGAACCGAAGCAGCTGCGGCTACGGCGGTGACGATGAGAGCGTTGGCTATGCGCGCGCCGGGGCCTCCGCGGCCGGTCTTCCGCGCAGATCATCCATTTATCTTTCTCATTCGCGACAATGGCTCGCGAAGCATTTTGTTCATGGGCCGCATGACCGATCCAACCAATTGAAGCGGAAGGGTGCAGTGTGTTTAGTGGGTGCAGGTCTGTTTTCGACAGAATCAGGGCTGGTGCAACCGCCATTTCGTACGCGTATACGCAATTCGAAAACCTTTGCGCTCGGCATTTCGTTGCGACTGGCTGCCTGCTTCCGTCACCATCATGGCGAGCGAATAGCCGTGCTCATACGCATAGCGCATCCTTGCCTCGAGCAGCGCGGCCTGAAGTCCGTGCCGCCTCATCTCCGGGATGGTCGACGCACCGGCAAACAACGCGACCCCATCATGTAGACAGAGCATGCCGGTCGCTCCGGGCTTACCATCCAACTCGGCGACAAAATTCACACTCTCCTCGCGGGCAAAGGCAAGGGCACCGAATTGCTCCAGAAAGTCCAGCAGCTTCGGATTGTCATCGGCCCATCCCCGCGCGCTAAGATCCGCCCACACCGCAGCTTC
>Ga0209006_10006878_pt1 | contig 10275 bp, 7 predicted proteins | sample JacPin_JW_Ref_O2_FD_188567 | JGI IMG/M metagenome (GOLD analysis project Ga0209006, IMG submission 188567) | Forest soil microbial communities from Algoma, Ontario, Canada - Jack Pine, Ontario site 1_JW_Ref_O2 (SPAdes) (version 2) | ecosystem: Environmental > Terrestrial > Soil > Boreal... | reverse complement strand
GCCAGCCGGTATTGCCGGCCAGGCCCGTCCGCCCAGGCGCGCAGCAGCGAGGTCTTGCCGCTGCCGGCGGGACCGGAGATAAGCGTTACCCTGGCTTCCGCCGCATGATCGAGGGACGCGAGAAGTTCCCCGCGCTGAACCAGCCGCAGCATCCATACAGGTTACGTGCCGCACGCCGCGGTCACCAGATCCAGGCGATGCGGACTCACCTGCCCGTGCCCGACCATTGCCGCATGGACGCCGCATCCGCCAGGTACCTGATCCGGATCAACGGCTGTCTCGGCGCCACGCTGCTTTCCGCGTTCCCGTCGATGTCCTGGCGGCGGCAGGGTGCGGAAACGGTCTTGACCGGCGTGCTTGACCGGCCAGGGCTCTATGGCGTGCTTGCCGAGATCGAGGCGCTCGGCCTTGACCTGCTCGAGGTCAGGCAGCTTCCCCCGGAGCAGTGAAATCATCATGTTCCGGTGATGGCCCCTCACCTGACCCGGGGCGAGGTTGGGCGTGTTGCGAACCGGCGCACGGCCGTCAGCGGGCGTGCCCACAGCCATAGGGAGAAGACGTGACTTCACCAGCCGACGCCCTGCCTGACTACGCGCCCGTCCCGCGGTCGTCGCTCGGAGTGGCGCTGAACGACCAGGGGTACTACGTCGGGCGGGTCGAGCGGAACCTGTACTGGGTGACCGACGGTGTCTACCAGTCGGCGTTCCTGACGACAAGCGACGGCGTGGTGCTGTTCGACGCGCCGCCAAGCATCGGGCACAACCTGCGCCGCGCCGTGGACCAGGTCTCCGCCGCCGAGGGCGTCAGCAACAAGGTCACCCACCTGGTCTACTCGCACCACCACGCCGACCACGCGGCCGCCGCCTCGCTCTTCGACGACGTGGTCCGCGTCGGGCACGAGGAGACCCGCAGGCTGCTGCTGCGGGACAACGACCCGGCCAGGCCGGCGCCGGAGGTGACGTTCGCCGACCGCTACACGCTGGCGGTGGGCGGGGAGCGGGTCGAGCTCGCCTGGCACGGCTCCAACCACTCGCCGGACAATATCTACATGCATTTTCCCGACCACGACACGCTCATGCTCATCGACATCGTGAACGCCGGCTGGGTGCCCATCTACAACACCAACCTCAGCGAGGACGTACCCGGCTACATCGCGGCCCCGGCGACGGCGCTGGAATACCCCTGGCGGCACCTGATCAGCGGGCACCTCGGCAGGCTCGCGACCCGCGACGACGTGGCGCTGCACCAGCAGTACATCGCCGACATCGAGGCGGCCGCGCGGGAGGCGCTCGCTTCCGTTGACCCGGTGCCGTTCTACATGCGGTACGGCGAGAACGTCTGGGCCGGGGTGAAGGCGCACCTCGACGCCGTGACCAACCGCGCGGCCGCGCCGGTCATCGCGAAGTACACCGGCGTGCTCGCCGCCGCGGACATCGAGATCTTCACCTGGACCACGACGTTCGCGATCATGCAGTCGCTGCGCCTCGACTACGGGCCAAGCGGCCCGGTTCACCCCTGACCGTGCCGCTACCCGGCGCTATCGGCGTGCACGGCGCCAGGCATAACAACCTGCGCGACGTCGACGTCGACGTGCCGCTGTGGCGCACGGTCGCGGTCGTCGGCGTGTCCGGGTCGGGCAAGACGTCGCTGGCCATCGGCACCTTGTACGCCGAGGGCATGCAGCGGTACCTGTCCGGCCTGAGCACGTACAGCCGCCGCCGGCTGACCCAGGCAGCGCGCCCGGACGTGGACCGGATCGATCACCTTCCGCCCGCGCTCGCCCTGCGCCAACGGCCGCCCGTCCCCGGACCGCGCAGCACCGTCGGGACCATGTCCGAGGTGCTGAACGTGCTGCGGCTGATGATGTCGCGGCTTGGCTCGCACCTGTGCCCGAACGGGCACCGGGTCGGCCCTTCGGTCGCGGCGTTCGCCGAGGAGATCACCTGCCCGGTCTGCGGCGCGCGCTTCGAGCATCCCGGTGCCGAGTCCTTCGCCTTCAACTCCTACGGTGCGTGCCCGGCCTGCCAGGGCCTTGGCGTGCGGTCCGAGGTCGACGAGGCCACCCTGGTGCCCGACCCGGGCAAGACGATCGAGCAGGGAGCGGTGCTGCCGTGGGCCTCCGGCGGACGCCGGCTGTCGATGTACGCCGCGGGCGAGCTGGGGGTGCGCCTCGACGTCCCGTACGCCGAGCTCACCGAGCGGGAACGCGACATCGTGCTGCACGGGCCGCCCGTGCGGCAGCAGGTGACCCTGCACTCGGGCAGGAACGAGCGGGCCGTCCAGCTGACGGTGAACTACGACAACGCCGCCGCCGCGGTAGAGCGCTCGCTGCGCAGCGACAACGAGCGCACGCGGCGGCTGGCGCAGCGTTTCGTCATCACCCGTACCTGCTCGGCATGTCACGGCACCCGGCTGCGGCCGCAGGCGCTCGCGTCACAGCTCGGGATGCGGAACCTCGCGGAGATCAGCATGCTCAGCCTGGACGAGCTGCGCGGATTCGCGGCCGGCCTGCCCGCCGGGCTTCCGGCCGAGCTAAGCCGGGTGACCACCGGGCTGCTCGCCGAGCTGAGCGGCGCGCTCACGCCGCTGCTCGACGTCGGCCTGAGCTACCTCACCCTGGACCGGGCCGGCGCCTCGCTGTCGACCGGTGAACGACAGCGGATCGAGCTCACCTCAACCGTCCGGGCCAGCACCACCGGGATGCTGTACGTGCTCGACGAGCCATCGGTCGGCCTTCACCCGAGCAACGTCACCGGGTTGCGCGCGATGATCTCCGCCCTGGCCGGGAACGGCAACTCAGTGATCGTGGTCGAGCACGAGCGGGAGATCATCCGCTCCGCCGAGTGGGTCATCGAACTCGGCCCGGGCGCCGGCGCGCAGGGCGGCCAGGTGATCGCCGCGGGTACCCCCGGCCAGCTGGAATCCGACCCTCGCTCGGTCATCGGCCCGTTCCTGGCCGGCGCACCAGGCGTCTCCAGGTCCTGGCGCCCGGCTGACGGCGAGCGGATCACCATCGAGATCGCTGACCTGTACAACCTGCACGACCTCACCGCCGAGTTTCCGGTGAACCGGCTGACCGCGGTGGCCGGCCCGTCCGGGGCGGGCAAGACCGCCCTCGTGCTTGACAGCCTCATCCCTGCCGCGCGGGCGCGCCTTGGCGGCCTGCCGGAGCCTGGCCACGTCCGCCGCCTTGACCTGCGGGGCGTACGGCAGGTTGTCCAGATCGACGCCGCGCCCATCGGGCAGAACGCGCGGTCAACGCCGGCCACCTACTGCGGGGCGTTCGATCACATCCGGGGCCTTTTCGCCGCGTCGGCGTACGCCCGCCGGCGGCGCTGGAAGCCCGGCCACTTCTCGTTTAACACCCGCGAGGGCCAGTGCCCGGCCTGCCGCGGCCTCGGGCACCTGGACCTCGACGTCCAGTACCTGCCTGACATCACCGTCCAGTGCCCGGCCTGCCACGGCGCGCGTTTCACCGACGCCGTCCTCGCGGTCCTGGTGGAGGGGCTGACCATAGCCGATGTGCTCGGCCTGAGCGTGCACGACGCCGTCGGCCTGTTCGCCGCCAGCCCGCCCGTCGCGGCGGCGCTGCGGCCCGTCGATGAGGTCGGCCTCGGCTACCTGAGGCTCGGCGAGCCCACCCCGTCGCTATCCGGGGGCGAGTCACAGCGGCTGAAGATCGCCTCCAGGCTGCGCAGCAGCCAGCAGGGCGCGCTGTACGTGCTCGACGAGCCGACGACTGGCCTGCACCCGCTGGACGTGGCTACGCTGGTGGGCGTGTTCGACCGGTTGCTTGACGCCGGGGCGACGGTCATCGTCATTGATCACGACCTGGACCTGCTGGCGGCGGCCGACTACCTCATCGACATGGGTCCTGGCGGCGGCCCGGAAGGCGGTCGCGTGCTCGCGGCGGGGACGCCTGGCGACGTCGCGCGTGACGGCGGCAGCGTGACCGCGCCGTGGCTGGCGGATCACCTGCGGCTGCCGGACGCGCCCCGGCTGCCATGACCGCGGCGGATGCGGCCGGCCTTTCGTACTCCTCGGCGGCGGGGCGGTGGGTGCTGGCCGTCACCGTGCTCGGCTCGGGGGTCGCCGCGCTGGATGCCACGGTCGTCAACATCGCCCTGCCGACGATCGGGCGCGACTTCGGCACCGGCGTCGCGGCCCTGCAGTGGGTAATGAACGGCTACACGCTCACGCTTGCCGCGTTCCTGCTGATCGGCGGGTCGCTTGGCGACCGCTTCGGCAGGCGGAAGGTGTTCCTGATCGGAACCGTGTGGTTCGCCCTGGCGTCGGCGGCGTGCGGGTTCGCACCGGACGTGGTGTTCCTGATCTTCACCCGGGTGCTCCAGGGTGCCGGGGCGGCCCTGCTGACCCCGGGAAGCCTGGCAATCCTGGAGGCCTCGTTCCGGCCGGCTGACCGCGACCGGGCGATCGGCGCCTGGTCGGGCCTTGGCGGCATCGCTGTCGCCGCCGGGCCGCTGGTCGGCGGCTACCTGATCTCGGCTGCCTCCTGGCGGTGGATCTTCTTCATCAACATCCCGGTCACGGTGCTCGTGATCGTGCTGAGCGCGCGGCACGTACCGGAATCGCGCGACCCGGACGCGAGCGGCACGACCGACTACCTGGGCGCGGCGGCCGTGGTGGTTTTCCTGTCCGGCGTCACCTTCGCGTTCACCGAGGCCCCGGCGCTCGGCTGGTCGTCACCCGCCGTCCTGACCATGGCGCTGCTCGGTGTCGCCGGGCTGGCCGTCTTCCTGGCCTGGGAGCGCCGTGCGGCCTCGCCGATGCTGCCGCTGTCGCTCTTCGCCCGGCGGCAGTTCGCGGCGGTCAACGCCGTCGCGTTCGTCGTCTACGCTGCGCTGACCGGGGCAACGTTCCTGCTGCCGGTGACCCTCCAGGTCGTGTCGGGCTACTCGCCGCTCGGCTCCGGGCTGGCGCTGCTGCCGCTGACCATCATCATGCTCGTGCTGTCGGGCCGGTCCGGTCAGCTTGCCGCCCGGATCGGGCCGCGCCTGCAGCTGAGCGCCGGCCCCCTGGTGACCGGCGCGGGCCTTGCCCTGCTCACGCTCGCTCCGTCCGGGTCCAGCTACCTGCGGTACGTCCTGCCGGCGGTCGTCGTGTTCGGGCTCGGGCTCGCGATCACGGTGGCGCCGCTCACCGCCACCGCCATGAACTCGGCGCCCGCGGGTCATGCGGGCATCGCGTCGGCGGTCAACAACGACGTGGCCCGCTTCGGCGGCTTGCTCGCGGTCGCCATACTGCCGGCCCTGGCGGGTATCACCGGCACGGCCTACCTGCACCCGGACGCGCTCGCCGCGGGATTCCGGACCGCGGTGCTCATCTCGGGAGCGCTCTGCGCCGGCGGAGGGCTGCTCGCCGCCGTCACGATCACCAACCCCGCACGCGGGCACGCCGTCGCCGACGCTGCCCTGTCCGTGCAGTGCCTGCACTGCGGCCTCGATGCGCCTCCGCTGACCACTGGGGCTTCAGCGACGGGTGTGAGCCTGGGGGCGGACGGGAACTGACGGTGGTGGGCTGGGGCCTAGCTTCGGGGGGAAATCAAGTGACAACGGCAGCTGAACGCGCGCCCGGCCAGTCCGGACGCATGGAACCAGGCGCGGAGAGCCTGACGATGACCGTCGGGGATTTCCTGCTCCGGCGCATTCGCGAGGCGGGGGTCCGGCATGCCTTCGGCGTCCCTGGCGACTACAACCTGGAACTGCTGCAGCAGATGGAAGACAGCGGCACCCTGACCTGGATGGGCGCGTGCAACGAGCTGAACGCGTCCTACGCGGCCGACGGCTACGCGCGGCTGAACGGGCTGGCCGCTCTCATCGTGACGAATGCCGTCGGCGCCCTCAGCGCGATCAACGGGATCGCCGGCTCCTACAGCGAGCACGTCCCGGTGATCTGCGTCTGCGGGTCCATACCGCTCAAGTCGATAGAGCGCGGCCTCGGGATGCACCACACCATGGCCGACGGGACGTGGGACCGGTTCCTGAATGCCTACGCGCAGGTGACCGCCGCGCAGGCCCGGCTGACCCCGGACAACGCGGTCGCCGAGATCGACCGGCTGATCCGCACCGCCTGGCGGGAGAAGCTCCCGGTGTACCTGGAGCTGCCTTCTGACATCGGCTACCTCGACATCGAGGTTCCCTCGGCCGCACTGGAGCTCACGCAGGCGCCGAGCGACCCCGAGCGGCTGAGCTCGTGCGCCGCCGCGATCGCGGACCGCCTGTCGCAGGCCAAGTCCCCGGCGATCCTGGTGGACCTGGACGTGGACCGGTTCGGCGTCGCGGCTCAGGTGACCGGGCTGGCCGAGAAGATCCAGGCGCCGGTGGCAGTGGTGGCCACGGCCAAGGCCACGATCGACGAGACGTTCCCGCTTTTCGCCGGCCTGTACAACGGCGCGGCAAGCCAGGCGGGCGCGCGCGAGGCCGTCGAGGACAGCGACTGCCTGCTGTCGATCGGCTACCGGCCGATCGACCTGACCACGGGCGACTTCACTGGTTCGCTGCCCGCCGGGACCATCCACGCCCGCGGGCACTCGGTGGACATCGGCGCGGACAACTACCAGGCGGTGACGCTGGACGAAGTCCTCCGCGCCGTCACCGACGCGGTACCGCAAGTCACCAGCCGCGCCAGGCGCCAGTTCGTGCCCGCGCAGGGCAGCGGTGCTCGCGGCGACGGCTCGGCAAAGCTGACTCAGGCCGCGTACTGGCAGGCCGTCCAGGGCTACATCCGGCCCGGGGACGTGCTGGTCGCCGAGGACGGCACGTCGTACGCTTCCCTCGGGCTGCGGCTCCCGCCGAAGTGCTCTTTCGTGTCGCAGGTGATCTGGGGCTCGATCGGCTACAGCGTCGGCGCCCTGCTCGGCACGCTGACCGCGGCACCGGACCGCAGGCACCTGCTGTTCGTCGGCGACGGCTCGTTCCAGCTGACGGCGCAGGAGCTGTCGACCATGCTGCGGCACGACCTCAAGCCGGTGATCTTCCTGATCAACAACGGCGGGTACACCATCGAGCGCTGCTGGCTTGGCAAGACCTCGCGCTTCAACGACGTCGCGAACTGGGCCTACGCCGACCTGCCGAAGGTGTTCCAGCGGGATACCACCGCGCGGTCGTTCGTGGTCAAGACCGTGAGCGACCTGGAGCAGGCGCTCAGCGCGCCGAACGACAGCCTGATCTTCATCGAGGCAGTCATGGATCCCTTCGACGCCCCTGCCCCGGTCATCCGCAGCGGCAACAACGGGGCCGACATCGACTACGGGCCTCGCGGCCCGCAGCACCGCGGCAACATGCTCATCCGGCCAGCCACCTAGGGGCTTAGTACGTCGGCGGGGTCGTGGCCGAGGTCGTGGAGCAAGACCATCGCGGCGTTGCGGCCGGGCGCGCCGGTGATGGAGCCGCCCGGGTGGGTGGTCGCCCCGGTCTGGTAGAGGCCCGCGATCGGCATCCGGTGCGAGCCCCAGCCGGGAGCCGGGCGCAGGCCGCCGGACTGGGCGATGCCGCGGTCGCCGCCGTGGAACGCGCCGTGGACCATGTGCAAGTTCAGCTTCTCGTAGTCCTTCGGTGACTTCACCAGCATGGCCTCGATCACGTCGTCGGTGAAGTTCGGCGCCGCCGCGCGCAGGTGGGCGAGTTGGCGCTTGGCGTGCTCTTCCTTGGTCACGTCCCAGTCCTGCACGTCGTAGACGTTCTGGCTGAGCAGCTTGACCGTGTGGTGGCCTGCTGGCGCGCGCGTCGGGTCGGCCAGGGTGGGCGTGGCGACAAGCAGCCACGGGACGCCGTCGATGAACCGGCCAGCGCGCAGGTCCGCACCAAGCCTGATCACGTCCTGCGGCCAGCCGACGGTGCCGGCGGAGACCGCCGTCCGTTCGGCATTATCCGGTGCCTGGAACACCGGCGGCGCGCTGGTTGCCAGGTAGACGCCGAAGCCAGGGATGCCGACGTCGTAGGTGTCGACGCTGTAGTGGAACTCCTCGGGCCAGCTGCTCGCCGGGGCCATGCCGCGCAGGTGGGTGACGTGGATGGTGGACAGCACCGCCCGCCCGGCCCGGTACTCGTGCCGGCCGCCCGTGTTGTTGTCGCCCGTGTTGTCCACTGCCTCGACGCCGACGCAGCGGCCGCCGTCGAGGATCAGCCTGGTGACGGTCTTGCCTGTGACGATCGTGGAGCCGTGATCCTCCAGGTAGCGGACGAGCGCGTTGACCAAGGTCTGCGAGCCGCCTGGCAGGATCGACCAGCTTCGCTGCTGCCGCCCGAAGATCAGCGAGTAGGCGAGGACCCCCGAGCCGGGCATGTCGACGGCCTGATTGGTCTGGAAGGCCATCCAGAGCATGAACGCCTGCACGTGCCGGTCGGTGAACTCGTGCCTGATCACGTCCCACGGCGACAGCTGGGCGATCCGCTGCCAGACCCTGCCGCGCGGGTGCTCGCTCAGCCGCTGGTCAAGGGACGGGCCGAAACCCACCGGGGTGAACTGCGACCCGCTGAAGGCCGATTTCACCGCGTCGTAGTCGGCGAGCAGCCGCCGGTACGCCTGCCCGTCGGCTTGACTGAAGCGGGCGATCTCCGCCGCGGTGCGGTCCTCGTCCAGCCACATGGTGAGCTGCTCGCCGTCGGGGAAGGCGACGTGCGCAACCGGGTCGGGATCGAGGTAGCGCAGGCCGTAGTCCCTGATCAGGCCGAGTTCGTCCCTGGTCAGCAGCGGGTTGACCCGGATCAGCGTGTGCCCGGTGGCGCAGGTGTCGACCTTGTAGCCGGGAAGCAGGATCTCCTCGGTCGTGGCACCGCCGCCCGGGACGTCCCTGGCGTCAAGCACCAGGCAGCGGTAGCCGGCCTTGGCGAGATAGCAGGCGGCGATCAGGCTGTTGTGCCCGGCGCCGGCAACGACAATGTCCGCGTCATCCATGGAGCAATAGTCTCGTAACGGCGGGACCAGTGCCCCGTGTCCTAGCCCGGCTAGCGCGGCGGATGGCATACAGGTAATGCTGGCACGATGATCACCGTGCCTGTCCCGCGCAGCCTGGCCGAGCTGCAGACCCCCGCGCCCCTGGTGGACGCCGCGATCCTGGCGGCCAACCTGGCGCGGATGGCGCAGGCGTGGCCAGGCGAGCGCCTGCGGCCCCACGTCAAGGCGCACAAGTGCACCGAGCTGGCCCGCCACCAGGCCAGCAGCGGCCACCCCGGGTTCACCTGCGCCACCATCAGGGAGGTGGAGGGCATGGTAGCGGCCGGCCTTGGCCAGGACCTCCTCCTCGCCAACGAGGTGCTCGACGCATCCCGCCTTGGCGCGCTGGTCGCGGCCGGGGCCCGGGTGACGGTGGCGGTGGACTCGCCGGCCACCGTGCACGCCGCCAAGAGCGCCGGGCTGCGCGAGGTCCTGATCGACGTCAACGTCGGCCTGCCCCGCTGCGGCTGCGCTCCGGATGCGGCCGGCTCCCTGGCCGAGCTGGCGCGTGGCGCCGGCCTGGAGGTGCGCGGGGTGATGGGCTACGAGGGGCACGCCATGTTGACTGGCGACCGGGCTGAGCGGGCCCGCCAAGTAACGGACAGCATGGCCCTGCTTGAGCGGGCCCATGATGCGGTGGGAGGCCCGGTGCGCTCAGCCGGCGGTACCGGCAGCTGGGACCTCAATGCGTTCGCCACCGAGCTGCAGGCCGGCTCCTACGCGCTGATGGACACCGCCTACGCGGCCATCGGCGTGCCCTTCGGACCTGCCCTGAGCATCCTGGCCACCGTCATCTCGGTTAATCCGGGCGGATGGGCGGTGGCCGACTGCGGGCTGAAGGCGCTCGGCATGGACCACGGCAACCCGTCGCTGTCCGACGGCTCGGCTGTGTGGTACTGCTCTGACGAGCACATCACCTTCTCGCCGCCAGCGGGCGGGCCGCTGCCCAAGGTGGGCGACCAGGTCCGGGTCCGGCCGGCGCACGTCGATCCCACGGTCGCCTACCATGAGCGCCTTTACCTGGTCGAGGGCGACCGGGTCCTTGAGGCGTGGCCGGTGGACCTGCGGGGCTGGTGAGCAACGCAATCCATCCTGGTCAGCGGGTCAGACCGGGTGCTAGCTTCCCTCGATCAGCAGCTTGAGCGCGGCCATGTTTTCCGGCATCTCCTTGCGTGCCTCGCGGCGGACCATGAGGGGTACCAGGAGCTTGCCGATCCCATGGCCGGTGAAGTCGACGCTGATGGTGAGCCGGGACCGGGAGTCGGTGACCGGCTCTACCAGGACGTCGACCGTCGCCCGGATCGGGCCCTCGGTGCCCTT
>Ga0209006_10006877_pt1 | contig 10276 bp, 8 predicted proteins | sample JacPin_JW_Ref_O2_FD_188567 | JGI IMG/M metagenome (GOLD analysis project Ga0209006, IMG submission 188567) | Forest soil microbial communities from Algoma, Ontario, Canada - Jack Pine, Ontario site 1_JW_Ref_O2 (SPAdes) (version 2) | ecosystem: Environmental > Terrestrial > Soil > Boreal... | reverse complement strand
CCCGGACGTGGACGCCACGTTCCGGTTCATGACCCTGGACTGGGACGGCCGGATCCGGATGGACTGCTCCTCGCCGTACGCGATGGCGTCGCTGATCCACCGCGCGGACCAGTTCACGATCGCGACCGGTAACGACACCGACGCCGACCGGCACGGCATCGTCACCCCGGACGCGGGCCTGCTCGACCCCAACCACTACCTGGCCGTGGCCATCGACTACCTGTACCGGCACCGGGCGGAATGGCCGGTCGACGCCGCGGTCGGCAAGACCATGGTCAGTTCCTCGATCATCGACCGGGTGGCCGGGGCCGCGGGCCGCACGCTGACCGAGGTGCCGGTGGGCTTCAAGTGGTTCGTGCCGGGGCTGCTGGACGGCTCTATCGCCTTCGGCGGCGAGGAGAGCGCCGGGGCCTCCTTCCTGTGCACCGACGGCCGGGTCTGGACCACTGACAAGGACGGCATCATCCTGGCCCTGCTGGCCTCGGAGATCACCGCCGTGACCGGGCAGTCACCCGGCGAGCGGTACCGCGACCTGGCCAGCCAGCTCGGCGATCCGGCCTACGCCCGGATCGACGCGCCCGCGACCCGGGCCCAGAAGGCGCTGCTGGCCAAGTTGTCCCCGGATCAGGTCAGCGTCAGCGAGCTCGCGGGCGAGCCGGTGCTGGACCGGCTGACCCGGGCCCCCGGCAACGGTGAGCCGCTCGGCGGCATCAAGGTGATCACGGAGAACAGCTGGTTCGCCGCGCGCCCCTCAGGGACAGAGGACGTCTACAAGCTGTACGCGGAGTCGTTCGCCGGCCCTGGGCAGCTGGCCCGCATCCAGGAAGAGGCGCAGCAGATCCTGGATGGCGTGCTGAAAGAAGCAGAAAGCACGTGAGGGGTGGAAGATGGCAGATCAGCGAGTTCTGGGCATCGTGCTGGCCGGGGGGGCCGGTAAGCGGCTGGCGCCGCTGACGGCGGACCGGGCTAAACCGGCGGTGCCGTTCGGCGGCATGTACCGGCTGGTTGACTTCGCGCTGTCCAACCTGGTCAACGCCGGGATCTTGCGGATCGCCGTGCTCACCCAGTACAAGAGCCACAGCCTGGACCGGCACATCTCCACCACCTGGCGGATGAGCACGCTGCTCGGCAACTACATCACGCCGGTGCCGGCCCAGCAGCGGCTCGGGCCGCACTGGTACACCGGGTCGGCCGACGCGATCTACCAGTCGCTGAACCTGATCTACGACGAGAAGCCCGACCTGGTCATCGTGTTCGGCGCGGATCACGTCTACCGGATGGACCCGCGGCAGATGGTGGACCAGCACTGCGACCACGGGGCCGGGGTCACCGTGGCGGCCATCCCGGTGCCGCGCATGGACGCCACCGCGTTCGGCGTGATCAAGGCGGCCGCGGACGGGCACACGCTCGAGGCGTTCCTGGAAAAGCCGGCCGACCCGCCCCCGCTGCCCGGCCGGCCCGACGAGGCCTACGCCTCGATGGGCAACTACCTGTTCTCCACCGACGTGCTGATCGAGGCGCTGCGCAAGGACGCCGCCAACCCGAACAGCCGCCACGACATGGGCGGCGACATCATCCCGATGATGGTGGACGAGGGCTGCGCGCACGTCTACGACTTCATGACCAACAAGGTGCCCGGGGCGAGCGAGCGTGACGCCGGCTACTGGCGCGATGTCGGCACGCTGGACTCCTACTTCGAGGCGCACATGGACCTGTGCGCGATCCATCCCGTGTTCAACCTCTATAACGCCCGGTGGCCGATCCTGACCAACCCGTCGAGCATGCCGCCGGCGAAGTTCGTGCACGACTCCGGGGACCGGGTCGGCCGGGCCATCGACAGCCTGGTCAGCAACGGCGTCATCGTGTCCGGCGGCCTGGTCCGCGAGTCCGTGCTCTCCCCCGGCGTGCGGGTCAACAGCTGGTCGAGGGTGGAGCGGTCGGTCATCCTGCACAACACGATCATCGGCCGGCACGCCGTGGTCAGGGACACCATCCTGGACAAGAACGTCACCGTGCCCGAGGGCGTCACGATCGGCGTGGACAAGGACCATGACCGGGAACGCGGCTTCGCGGTCTCCGACACCGGCATCACCGTGGTCGGCAAGAGCCAGAAAGTGACGGGATGACCGTGGCCGGTGATCCCCCCGCGCCGGCCCGCGCAGACCGGCTCAAGGTGGCCCTGCTCACCCGCGAGTACCCGCCCGAGGTGTACGGCGGCGCGGGGGTGCACGTCACCTACCTGGCCCGGGAGCTGGCCGGGCTGGTCGACGTGACCGTGCACTGCCAGGGCGGGGAGCGGCCCGGGGCCGTGGCCCACCGGCCCTGGGACCTGCTGGCCGGGGCGAACCAGGCGCTGGCCACCATCTCCACCGACCTGTCCATGACCGCCGCGGTGGGCGGCGCGGACCTGGTGCACTCGCACACCTGGTACGCCAACCTGGCCGGGCACCTGGCCTCGATGCTGTACGGGATCCCGCACGTGATGACGGTGCACTCGCTGGAGCCGCTGCGGCCGTGGAAGGCGGAGCAGCTCGGCGGCGGGTATGCCCTGTCCAGCTGGTGCGAGCGGGTGGCGGTCGAGTCCGCGGCCGCGGTCATCGCGGTGTCCGACGGGATGCGGGAGGACGTGCGGGCCGCCTACCCCGCGGTTGACCCGGACCGGATCCGGGTCATCCGGAACGGGATCGACACCCAGGAGTACGCACCGGACGACCGGACCGGGGTCCTGCACCGGTTCGGGGTGGACCCGTCGCGGCCGATGGTGATCTTCGTCGGGCGGATCACCCGGCAGAAGGGCGTCCCGGTCCTGCTCCGCGCGGCCGCCAGCCTGCCGCCGGAGGTACAGCTGGTGCTGTGCGCCGGCCAGCCGGACACGCCGGAGCTGGCCGCCGAGGTCACGGCGCTGGTGACCAGCCTGCAGGCGGCCCGCACCGGGGTGATCTGGATCCCGGAGATGCTGGCCAAGCCCGAGGTCATCCAGCTGCTCAGCCACGCCACGGTGTTCGCCTGCCCGTCGCTGTACGAGCCGCTGGGGATCGTCAACCTGGAGGCCATGGCCTGCGGCACGGCGGTGGTGGCCTCGCGGGTCGGCGGCATCCCCGAGGTGGTCGCCGACGGGGTAACCGGGCTACTGGTCCCGGCGGACGACCCGGCCGTGCTGGCCCGGGCGCTGAACGCCGTGATCAGCGATCCCGCGCGGGCGGACGCCATGGGCGCGGCGGGCCGCAAGCGGGCCGCGGCCGAGTTCGGCTGGGACGCGATCGCCGCGCAGACCGCGGCGCTGTACGCCGAGCTCACCGGCTAGCCCGGGGGGCGACCCCCCGGAGCCCCCACTTGCCCGCTCCGGTATGCACCTAATCTGCTGCGGCTGCCGGGTTAATCGCCAGCTCGGCGAGGACACGCCTGCGGCGCGCCTCCCCTCCCCGGCGAGCTAGGTCGGCTGCGGGGCGTCCCAGTCCAGGATCGGGCCGGCCGGGACGATCCGCAGCGGGTTGAGCTGCGGATGCGTCGTGTAGTAGTGCCGCTTGATCTGGTCGAAGTCGGTGGTGGTGCGGAACGCCGGGATCGAGTACAGGTCCCGCGCGTACGGCCACAGATGCGGGTAGTCGGCCAGGCGGCGCAGGTTGGCCTTGAAGTGGGTGACGTACACCGCGTCGAACCGGGCCAGCGTCACCCAGAGCCGCACGTCGGCCTCGGTGAGCGAGTCACCGAACAGGAACCGCCGGCCGGCCAGGCGCTGGTCGAGGTCGTCCAGGGTGGCGAACAGGGCGGCCACCGCGCTGTCGTACGCCTCCTGTGAGGTGGCGAACCCGCAGCGGTACACGCCGTTGTTGACGCTGGCGTAGATCCGCTCGTTCAGCGCGTCGATCTCCGGCCGCAGCGCGGCCGGGTACAGGTCGAAGGCCGGATCGGCCCAGCGGCCGAACTGGGTCTCCAGGTCGATGGTGATGTCGGGGAAGTTGTTGCTGACGATCTGGCCGGTTTCCCTGTCCCACAGCACCGGCACCGAGACGTGCCCGTCGTAGCCCGGCTCGGTGGCCTGGTAGGCCTCCCGGAGCAGGGTGAAGCCGTTCACCGGGTCTGGTGTGTAGCCGGGGCCTTCCCGGAAGGCCCAGCCCCGCCCGTCCCGGACCGGGTCGACGACCGACATCGACACCACGTCTTCCAGCCCCAGCAGCGCCCGGACGATCGCCGAGCGGTGCGCCCACGGGCAGGCGAGTGAGATGTACAGGTGGTAGCGGCCGGCCTCGGCGGGGTAGCCGGTGGACCCGTCCGCGCTCACCCGGCCCTGGAACTGGTAGAGCGGGCGGACGAAAGCCCCGTCGGCCCGCGGCGGGGCCTTCACGCGGTAGTCGCCGAAGGTCGCGAAGTCAGCCGCACTGGCCACGGCGGCGGCAGTGGTCATGACACCTTCCCGGTCGGTCTACATCTGGCGCATCTTCACGTACCGCATGATGTCATCACGGTTGACGACGATCGCGCCGAGCACGGCCGCAGCGATCAGGGCAGCCAGCAGTTTCATGGCGATCCCCCAGTTCCGCGCGGGGCGCGGCTGAATGTTGTCCAGGCTGCCGGGACGGACGGCCTCGAAATCTGCCATACCCGCCGGGGAGGGATCGAATGCCCCGTGAGGCGAGCGGAGTGCCGCGTCCCGGGCCGGGTCAGACCGCAGCCGTCCCGATCAGGCCGTCCCGGGTGACCAGGGCGGCGAGTTCCTCCTCGGCCAGGCCGTCCGTGCCCGGCGGGCGGGCCGGCAGGACCAGGAAGCGGTTCTCGGCACTGGCGTCCCACACCACGATCTGGGTGTCGGCCGGAAGCCGCAGCCCGAACTCGGCCAGCACCGCGCGCGGCTCGCGGACCGCTCGTGAGCGGTAGGCCAGGCTCTTGTACCAGCTGGGCGAGGGACCGAGCAGCGACACCGGGTAGCAGGAGCAGAGCGTGCAGACGATCATGTTGTGCGTGCCCGGGGTGTTCGCCACGACCTTGAGCCGGTACCCGCTGCCCGGGTGACCAGTATCGAAGCCGAGCTCGGCCGCGGCCGCGTTCCCATCCGCGAGGAGCCGGGCCGAATAGCCGGGGTCGGCCCAGGCCCGGGCCACGATCCGGGACCCGTTCAGCGGTGAGGCGTGCGCGTACAGCCGGGCCAGCGTGGCGTCCAGTTCCGCGTCCGTGGCCAGCCCGGCGGCGATCACCCGCTCTTCCAGCTGGCGCACCCGGACGGCCGCCGGGTGCCCGGCGTGACCCGCTCCCATCAGCCCACCTCCAGGTAGGACTCCCACAGGTCCACGACGACCCAGTGCGTCCCGCTGCCCCACAGCGCGGCGGCGGGGAACCGCACCGAGTAGACGGTCTCGACCCGGGGCGGCGTGATGCCCCGGGCCCGGTCGTCGGGCAGCGGCCACTGCCCTGCCGCCTCGACCACCTCCCCTGTCTGGCCGCGCACGTAAGCCGGCAGCCGGGTGTGATGGTCCGGGTCGGCCAGCCGGGCCCGGACCCGGGTGCCCGGGCTCAGGCTCAACCGCCCTCCCGGTTCGCGGACCGGCCCCGGGCAGCCAGCGGAGCGTCGTCCGGCAGCTGGGGCGGCCCGGCCAGCAGGGCCTTCTCGGCCAGGAGCGTCTCGATCGCCCGCAGCCAGCGTTCGTAGTAGCTCAGCCCGAGATACTCCTGGGGCGGGATCCGCTCGATGGCGTCCCGGAACTCATCCCCGCTGTACAGGCCGCGCGCCCGGAGCACGCCGTTCAGCGCGGCGACCCGGGCCTCCCAGTCGTGCTCGAAGGGCAGGCCGTCCTCGCCGAGCGGGACCGGGCCGAACCCGGTCTGCCCGCCGATGTCGTGCGCCCGGCTCACGCCCTGCCCGCCAATCCTGCCTGCCAATCCCGCTGCCGTGGTCGTCCCGCCCGGCCCAGGCCGCGCGGAGAGCTGGCGGGTCCCGGGGAGTGACAAAGGAGGGAACGTCTGCGCGGCCAAGGCCAACCTGCGCGGCCACTTCACACCCTCAGCAGTGGCTCTTCGGTGGGTCATCGGCCCGGGACCCGCTTGAACGTTACCTCGGCCGACGGCGCGCTGGAAGAGTTCCCGGGGGCAACACTTGCTGAGGGTCGGCGGCAGCTGCCGCCGCTGCCGGGGAAGGCTTCCGGCCGGCCGCCCGTTGTAGCTGACTGCGGCCGCGGAGATCTGGAGGATTACGGATGCAGGTTGAGGTGTGGGCGGACGTCATCTGCCCCTGGTGCGGGCTGGGCACCCACCGGCTGGAGGCGGCGCTGGAACGTTTCCCGCACCGCGACGAGGTGCAGGTGACTCACCATTCCTTCCAGCTGGACCCGGGCGCGCCGCCCGGATCGAGTGAGCCCGTCCGGGAGATGCTCAGGAAGAAGGGCCTGGACGACGGCCAGATTGACGCGATGACCCAGCGGGTCGAGGGCCTGGCCGAGGCCGAGGGCCTGCGCCCCTACCACGTCCTGGACAACCGGGTGGGCAGCACCGCGCTCGCCCACGAGCTGCTCGCGTACGCGGCCGATCAGGGTAAGCAGGCTGAGGCGTGGCACCGCCTGTTCACGGCCTACTTCGGCGAGGCGCGGCCCATCTTCTCGGTGGACGACCTGGTCAGACTGGCCGGCGAGATCGGCCTGGACCCAGAGGCCGTGCGGGAGGCCCTGCTGTCCCGCCGGTACGCGGACCGGGTGGCGGATGAGGGCCGGGAAGCGGCCCAGCTGGGCGCGACCGGCGTCCCGTTCTTCGTGATCGACCGCCGCTACGGCGTGGCTGGCGCCCAGCCGGCCGGCACGCTGCTGGCGGCCCTGCAGCGGGCCTGGGACGAGCGGCCGGTGCCGGACCGGTCCTGACCCCCTGAGCAGCGCCATCCCGGTCCCGTTCGGCGGCCCCCTTTCCCCCCCAGCGCACGCCGAACGGGACCGGGATGAGTGTCCCCACGCCCGCGCCAGGCGTGGGGACGTTCGTGTCCCCCTCACCTGGGCCACCCGCACGACCGCCGGGGGCGGACCCATGGCCTAGTGTCCGGGGCGGCCCGGCCACGCGCAAAGGCGCCGATAACCCTCGGACAAGGTCGGACAGCCTGGTCATCCGCGGTGTATCTGACGGATTCCTACTCGGATGTCAACTCACCGCGCCTCCCAGGAGTCATGCAGACACGGGACGGCGAGCAGTCACCGGGCCCGTGGGCGGTCGATCCAGAGGGGGGATGACGTGGCCAGCGAGGGGGGACCCGGGGCTCTCGGCCCGCGTGACGAGGAGCCGGAACCGCCGGCGCTACCAGGGCCGAGGGGTGATCCTGAGCAGCCGGATCCCCGGCGGATCGCCACCCCGCCGGACTTCGGCCGGGAACTGACGCTCGCGCGGCAGCGGGCCGGGCTGACCGTGCGGGAGGTGGCCCGGGCGGTGGGCATCCCGGCCAGCACCGCGGGAGACTACTTCGCGGGCCGTCATCTGCCGCCGCCCAGCCAGCCCGGGCTGCTCCCGAGGATCCTGCGGACCTGCGGCGTGACCGACCAGGCCCAGCTCAGCGACTGGATGAGCGCTCTCAACCGGATCCGCCGCGGCCCCGGCCGACGGCCGGCCGGGGCTGCGGCGCCCTACCGGGGCCTGGCCAGTTTCCGGCCTGAGGACGCCGCCTGGTTCTTCGGCCGGGAGGACCTCACCGCCCGCCTGGCCGGGCTGGCCACGGCCGCTCCGGTGCCCGGTGTGCCGCTGACCGTGGTCGGGCCGTCCGGCTCGGGTAAGTCGTCCTTGCTGCGAGCCGGGCTGATCCCGTCGCTCCCGGACTCACTCAGGCGCAGATTAGCGGTCTTCACCCCGGGTGCCACGCCCCTTCGCGAGCTGGCCCGACAGCTGGCCATGCTGGCCCCGGCCGGGCCGGACCCGGGCGCGCCAACCGGCAGCAGCCTCATCGAGGCGGCGCTGCGCAGCGACCCGGCCGGAGCGCCCCGGATCCTCTCCGGCCGCCACGGCCCGGGCGAGGCACTCCGGCTCATCCCCGGCGGCAGTGACCCTGGCCAGGGGCCCGACGCCCCCGGGAGCGGGGACCCTGGGCTCCTCATCGTCGTGGATCAGTTTGAGGAAATATTCACCGCCTGCCGGGACGAGGCGGAGCAGCATCGCTTTATCACGGCCATCTGCGCGCTGGCCGGGCCGGCCGTCGTGGTGCTCGCCCTGCGGGCCGACTTCTACGATCGTGCGCTGCGGTACCCGGAGCTGGCCCGCGCCCTCCAGGAGCGCCAGGTCGTGGTGGTCCCGATGACCCGCGAGGAGGTGCGCCGCGCCATCATCGAGCCTGCCCACCTGGCCCGGCTGGACGTGGACGACGGCCTGGTCGAGCTGCTGCTGCGGGATCTCGCACCCCACTCCCCCGAGGGCGGCCCGCCGGGGGCCGGGCACGAGGCCGGAGCACTGCCGCTGCTGTCCCACGCCCTGCTCACCACCTGGTCACGCAGCCATGGAGGCCGGCTCACCGTGGCTGACTACCAGGCCAGCGGGGGCATCCAGCACGCGATCGCGCGGACCGCCGACCAGGTCTACGGGTCCCTGGACGAGGAGCAGCGGGACATCGCCCGGCGGCTCTTCCTGCACCTGGTGTACGTGGCCGACGACGCGCCGGAGACGCGCAGCTCGGTGCGGCTGGCCGAGCTGCGCGACTGGCCGGGCGACACCGCGTCCGCGGGGGAGGTACTCGACCGGTTCGTCGCGGAACGGCTGATCACCGTGGACGCGGACACGGCGCAGATCACCCATGAGGCCCTGCTCACCGCCTGGCCGCTGCTGCGTACCTGGATCGACGCCGACCGGGAGGGCCTGCGGGTCCGGCGGCGGCTCAGCGACTCCGCCCGGACCTGGGACGAGGCCGGGCGGGATCCCGCGGCGCTGCTCCGCGGCGGCCAGCTGGCCCTGGCCCGGGACTGGGCCGCCGACCCGGTCAACCGGGACAGCCTGGGCACGCTGACCCGGGCGTTCGTGGACGCGGGGACCGCGCAGGAACGGCTGCAGCAGGCCGCGGAGCGGAACCGCACCAGGCGGCTGCGCCGCCTGGTCGCGGCGCTCACCGTGCTCGTTCTCGTGACCGTCGCGCTGGCCGGGTACGCCTTCCAGCAGCGCCAGGCGGCCACCAGCGCGCGGGACAACGCGACCATGGCCAAGAACACCGCGCAGTCGCGCGAAGTGGCCATCGAGGCCGATCAGGTGCGCGGGCAGAGCGCCGGGCTGGCGGCCCAGCTGAGCCTGGCCGCCTACCGGATCGCGCCCACCGCCGACGCCCGGGCCAGCCTGCTGGAGTCGTCCGGCAGCCCGGCCGCGGCCCGGATCATCGACTCGACCGGGGTGGTGCAGGCGGTCAGCCTCAGCCCCGACCACCGGGTGCTCGCGGTGGCCGGCGCGGACGGCACGCTCCGGCTGTGGGACGTGGCCCGGGCCGGTCACCCGGTGGCGATGAGCGGTCCGCTGCTGGCCGTGAACCGGAAGGAGCCGTTGTACGCGGTGGCGTTCAGCCCGGACGGCAGCCTCCTCGCCGCCGCGGGCGCCGGGCAGACTGTGATGCTCTGGGACACGCGGAACCCGGCTCGTCCGCTCCGGTTCGGGGCACCCCTCACCGGGCCGTCGGGCACGGTGTACTCGCTGGCCTTCAGCGCCCGCCGGTCGCTTCTGGCCGCAGGCAGCTACGATCACACGGTCCGGATCTGGAGCGTGGCGGATCCAGCGCACCCGGCCGTGATCGGCCAGCCGCTGACCGGCCCGGCGGGCTCCGTGCAGTCGGTCGCGTTCAGCCCGGACGGCGCCATCCTCGCCGCGGGCAGCGCGGACAAGACCGTCCGGCTGTGGAACGTGTCCGACGCGGCGCACCCGGTGCCGCTGGGCCGGCCGCTGACCGGGCCGGCCTTCCAGGTCAACTCGGTGGCGTTCAGCCCGGACGGGCGGACGCTGGCCGCCGGGAGCCAGGACAAGAAGGTCTGGCTGTGGAACGTGTCCAGGCCCGCCCGGCCCACCCGGGAAGCCGCGCTGACCGGGGCCACCGACTGGGTGAATGCCGTCGCATTCAGCCCGGACGGGCGCAGCCTGGCCGCGGGCAGCAGCGACGCCCGGGTGCTGGTCTGGAACCTGGCCACCGGGGCGCTGACCGCGGCCCTGCCCCAGCCCCAGCCGGTCACGTCGCTCGCCTGGGACGGCGACGGCCGGCTGGTAGCCGGGGACGCGGACGGCAAGGTCCGGATCTGGGTCCTGCCCAGCCCGATGCTCCGCACGGGCGGCCCCGCTAACAGCGCCGTCTACGGCG
>Ga0209006_10006876_pt1 | contig 10278 bp, 7 predicted proteins | sample JacPin_JW_Ref_O2_FD_188567 | JGI IMG/M metagenome (GOLD analysis project Ga0209006, IMG submission 188567) | Forest soil microbial communities from Algoma, Ontario, Canada - Jack Pine, Ontario site 1_JW_Ref_O2 (SPAdes) (version 2) | ecosystem: Environmental > Terrestrial > Soil > Boreal... | reverse complement strand
AATCTCACCGGCCGCGTGCTCGACATGCTTTGCCCCATCGGCAAAGGACAGCGCGGATTGATCGTCGCTCCGCCGCGTACCGGTAAGACCATGATGCTGCAGTCCGTCGCGAATTCCGTCACCACCAATCATCCCGAAGTCGCGCTGATCGTCCTGCTCATTGACGAGCGCCCCGAAGAAGTAACCGACATGCAGCGCACCGTGAAGGGCGAAGTCATCAGCTCCACTTTCGACGAGCCGCCTCAACGCCACATTCAAGTCGCCGAAATGGTTTTGGAAAAAGCCAAGCGCCTGGTGGAACACAAGCGCGACGTCGTCATTCTGCTCGACTCGCTCACGCGCCTTGGCCGCGCTTACAACGCCGTTACTCCGCCATCCGGCAAAGTTCTTTCCGGCGGTATTGACGCCAACGCTTTGCAGCGCCCGCGCCGCTTTTTCGCCGCTGCGCGAAATATCGAAGAGGGTGGCTCGCTCACCATCATCGCCACCGCGCTGATCGACACCGGCAGCCGCATGGACGACGTCATCTTCGAAGAATTCAAAGGTACCGGTAACATGGAAATCAACCTCGACCGCCGACTGGTCGACAAGCGCGTGTTCCCCACCATCGATATCAACCGCTCCGGAACTCGTAAAGACGAATTGCTTTTGCCGCCGGACGAGCTGAATCGAATCTGGGTGCTGCGCAAAGTCCTGAGCCCGCTCTCGACCGTGGAAGCCATGGAACTTTTGTTGGGCCGCCTCTCAAAGACCAAGAACAACGCGGAGTTTCTCTCCTCCATGTCCAGCCCAGCCTAACTTCCGCGGCGCCACCCTCAGTTGACAAGAATTTTACAATTCGAGAAGTCTTGACAGCGCGACGTTAGCCTGTCGAACGAACTCGACCATGCCTCTTACCGAAAACTAAATCGGTACACTAACTGCTGATTTCACCGCTGTTTCCGCAACTTTTTGCAATCGCGAATGGTTCTCGCTGGCGAACGCAAAGCGATGATGCCTTTGCTTTTCCTTTACGGCGACCGAAATCAGTACACGGCAACCTTCCCGAAGTGGTCACATCTAAGTTGGCAGCGTTTTTTCCGGCCGTACCAACTCGAATGCGGAATGCCGGATCCGCACCAATACCGGAGTTACGAATTGGCCAAACTCCCGCGGCCCTCCCTGCGCGTGGCTCACATTTGCGTGTTCTCTGCCGTTAGCAACGGCACACGCAGGTGGATTCGCATTATCCGGAAAGCAAAACGCTGAATGGTCGGTTGCTCTTCAAACTCTAAACGTGGAGGAAACATGATGCGCACACTAGGTGGACTAATTCTTTTGAGTGCCATTGCTCTGGCCGGGTGCAGTGGCGGCAATTCCATGATGAATCCAGCTCCCAACAATTCTGTTCCGGTCAATCTCATGATGAAAGACATGCCACCGGCCGGTGTAACCGTGCTGGCTTTTGAAATCACCGTGACGGGCGTTAGTTTGCAGCCCGCCGGCATGAGCGGCGCCGTTTCCCTGATCAATAGCCCAGTTAAAGTTGAATTGGAAAATCTCCAGACCGGAAGCGCATTCCTGAGCACGGGCAACGTGCCGCCGGGAACATACGACAGCATCTCCATCACATTCGCCAATCCTGAAATGACCATCCTGAACCAGTCCGGTCAGACCGTGACGGCCGGTGGCGCCACGTGCCTGGATGGACAAATTTGCCGATTGGAACCGCAGCTCAACACGGCGTCAACGAGCACAAGCACCGCTCCCTTCCCTCTTATGCTCAGCGCGACTTCCGGCATTAGCCTGGTTCTGGACTTCGATGTGAACAGTTCGATCCAAACCGATCTTTCCATCAGCCCTTCGGTCAGCTTCACGGAATCAGCCGCGCAGCAGCCAGGCGATGACGATGATGTGGACGACCTGGTCGGCAGCGTCACGGCCATAGGCAGCAATCAATTCACGCTGATGGACAACTCGACGGGCAACTCATTCACCATCCTGGTGAACAGCAGCACGGAGTTTGACTTCGACCACGAGAATGGCGACAAAGAGGATGACGATGGCTGCCAGGCCAACAACCTTTCCTGCTTGCAGGTCGGACAGATCGTGAAAGTGGACTTGAACGTGTCGAGCAATGGCAGCCTGGTCGCCAAAAAAGTGGAAGGAGAAGAGGACCAGGGCGAACAGGAAGCTGAGGGAACGGTTGTTTCCGTGAACCCGCAAACCAATTCGTTTTCAATCGTCGTGCTCGATCGAGAACCCAACATAGACAATGTGTCTGTGGGGAACCCCGTGAGTGTTACGGTGCAAGCTGGCGCTAACTTCCAAATAGACAACAACGGATTGAATGTACCCAACGGACTTTCCTTCGCCGGCATTCAGGATGTGTTGGTCGGACAGGACATTCAGGTACGTTCGATAAATGTCAGCTCGGGCGCTGGAACTGTCACTATCAGCACCGATCGAGTGCGCTTGCGGGAATCGCAGTTCACCGCAACTGTGTCCGCGGTGAACTCGCAAAACTTCACCGTCAACAACCTGTCCGGTCTGTTCGCGAGCGCGAGTATCAGCCAAATCCAGGTGGATACTTCCTCGCAAACTAACTTCAATGGCGACAATGGCGCCTCCAGTGTTGCGGTGGGAAACACCGTGTCGTTGCGCGGATTGTTGTTTCAATCTGCCGGCGGCCCCGTGCTGATTGCCGACCAGGTACGCCTACGGTAGCAGCGCCGCGTTCGCCCGAACTTGATGCGAATCAGTTTGTTTTCGCGGCGGTTCAACAGACGGCGGCACGTGCGGCACTGGCGGCTCGCGGGCCAGAAGGATTTCGGTGAGTCGCAAACAATAGAGGCGATTAGGCAGAATGCCCCGATGGGTGGCCATCGGGGCTTCTCCGTTCACCCACCTGGCGTAGCGTTACTTTCGTTACTTTCGCCGCACCTCAAGCTCCAGATCCGTATTCCGCTCGGCATCGCCCAGCACTAAGACACGCGAAGTTTTTCTCTTTCATGCTCGGACCAGCCTGATTTCCGCTCCGATTCGAAGTCAATTCCACGATGTTGGTCTCCACCCGCTTCAAAACTCAGTAGCGCCTAAGTCGCCTTGATGTTGTAGGCTTTATCCGTGCCGATAACCGGAACTCCCAAGATGTCGTGACGCGCTGGCACAAACCCCTTGGTCCAGAGGCCCAAATGATACGCAACTATCTCGGCCACGCACCGCAAATCGCCGCAACCGCTTACATCGACGCGCAATCCGTGGTTATCGGCGACGTCGTCATCGGCGAACATTCCAGCGTGTGGCCCTGCGCCGTTCTCCGCGGTGACGTGAACTTCATGCGCATAGGCGCGCGCACGAATATCCAGGACGGCTCCGTCCTCCACGTCATGCGCGACACAAATCCTCTGATCCTCGGCGACAACGTCACCGTAGGCCACGCCGTCGTCCTGCACGGCTGCACCATCGAATCCCGCTGCCTGATAGGCATGGGCAGCATTATCCTCAACGGCGCAACAATCGGCACCGGCAGCATCATCGCCGCCGGCACGCTTGTCCCGGAGCGCACCATCGTCCCCCCTGGCAGCCTGTTCATGGGCCAGCCCGGCAAGCTCCGCCGCCCGTTAACCCCCGAAGACCTAGAGTCCATCGACCGTTACGCCCAGCGCTACGTCGAGTACAAAGAAACTTACAAGTCCGAGCCGGGAAATTAACAGCCCGACCGTCGAAATTCCCCGCACGCTGAAGTTTGCTTGCCTTCGTGTTGTAAAATGCTCTGATGGGCGACGCGTCTAGTTCGAGACAGAGCGCCGGCCCCGGCAGAAGTGCTGCCGGGAACAGCGCGAACCTCCGCGAATTTTCTAATCGCGAACCGACCATACGCGCAGGTTGGGCTCCCGACAGTCCTGCGGAGCGACAAGCATCGACACTGCGCTTGCCAAGAGCTCATTTCGCGGAGGGAGCGAGTGCGCCAAGGCTCATGCCGCGAGAGATCTGCTCTGCACCATCCAATCGCAAACTGACGATACGCGCAGGTTGGGTCCCCGACGGCATTGCGGAGCGGCGAGTACCGTCATCCCGCTCGCCGAGAGCGTATTTGGCGAACGGAGCGAGTGCGCCGAAGCGCACGCCGCGAGGTATATGCTCCCCACGTTCTAATCGTGATTCAACGATGCGACGAGCGTCGCCATCCCGCTTGCCCAGAAGGCATTGGGCGACGGGATCAAGCGCGCCAAGACTCAAGACGCGGGGGATATATTCTGCGCTTTCTAATCGCGAACTCTTGGGATTAGAAATTCTGCAACTTGTTGAAAACAAACACCACCGACCCGTTCTAATCGCGAACTTTGAACCATCTTGCACACGACATTTTCGCCCCATCCCATGACCGAAAATAGACGCCAATTCCGCGCCATCAAAGGCACCCGCGATATCTTGCCCCCTGAGTCTGCGCTTTGGAATTGGTTCGAGCAAACCGCCCGCAACACCTTCGAATCCTACAATTTCCGCGAAATCCGTCTGCCCATCTTCGAGGAGACCGAACTTTTCGCGCGCTCGATTGGCGCGGATACCGATGTGGTAAACAAGGAGATGTACACCTTCAGCACCGGTCCCGACGCCGACACCAAGGAAGAGGGTGCCTCAGCCCAAACGTATTCGCTCCGCCCAGAGGCGACAGCGAGCGTCGTGCGCGCATACATCGAGAATGGGATGCAAACCCTCCCGGGAAACGCAAAACTTTACTACGTCGGGCCGATGTTTCGCCGCGAACGGCCGCAGAAAGGGCGCTACCGCCAGTTCTACCAAATCGGCGCCGAAGTTCTCGGACAGTCCGACGCGCCCGCCATCGATGCCGAAGTCATCGAAATGCTGATGACTTTTTTCAAACGCGCCAGCCTCACGCGCACGACTCTCTACATCAACTCAATCGGCGACAAGAATTGTCGCCCTCAATACGTAGAACTGCTCCGCGAAGAGTTGCGCAAAGTTGCAGAGCAGCCCCCCGCGGGGAGCAAACTCGGCCCAGACAGCCTGCGCCGTATCGACACGAACCCTCTGCGCGTCCTGGATTCCAAATTGCCGGAAGAGCAGGCCATCATCGCAAAACTGCCGCGCATCTCGGATCATCTCTGCGACGCGTGCCGCGAGCATTTCGCAAAGCTGAAAGAAGAACTAAGCCTGCGCGGCATCGCCTACGAGGAAAACTGGCGCCTCGTTCGCGGCCTGGACTACTACACGCGCACCACGTTCGAGGTCATAGCCGAAGGTCTCGGCTCGCAGAACGCAGTCTGCGGAGGCGGCCGCTACGACGGCCTGGTCGAGCTTCTCGGCGGCCCGCCGACAAAAGGCATCGGCTTCGCCATCGGCACCGACCGCGCCATCCTCTCCATACAAGAGTCCGGGAAATTACCGCAGCTCCCTGCCCTCGCGGTTTTCGTCGCATGGATGGGACAGGCCGCGTATCCTACAGCCGTGAATATCACGCGAAAACTTCGCGGCGTGGGACTGGCTGTGGAGCTGCCCGCTGAAGAAATGAAGTTCAAGAAATCTCTGGGCCTCGCCGATAAGCTTGGTGCGCGCTACGCCCTGATCATAGGCGAAGATGAAGTCAACTCCGGCACTTTCACCCTGAAACACCTGGCCGATTCCGACCAGAAAAAACTTTCGGAATTTGACTTGCTCGAATATCTTGAATCGGAAAGAAGAGACACCCGCGCATAGTTCGCTAAAGGAAGACAAAATTGCTTGAAGCGCTCGGCAACTTGAAACGCACAAACTATTGCGGCGACCTGCGCGCATCCGACGCGGACAAAGACGTCGTGCTGATGGGCTGGGTCCATCGCCGGCGCGATCTGGGCCAGCTGATTTTCATCGACCTGCGCGACCGCGCCGGACTTGCTCAAATTGTCTTCAACAAGGAGCTGTACCCCGAAGCGCACGCCAAGGCCGAGCAGCTTCGCTCGGAATTTGTTGTTGCGGTGGAAGGCCGCGTACTGCGCCGCCAGAAGTCCAACCCGGAAATTGCTTCTGGCGAAGTGGAAGTAATGGCCACGCGCCTCCACATCCTGAACAACTCGAAGACGCCACCTTTTCAGATTGAAGAAGAAGTGACCGCGAGCGAGGAAACGCGCCTCCGATACCGCTATCTCGACCTGCGGCGGCCCAAACCGCATCGCAACTTGGAGTTGCGCCACCGCGTCATCCTGGAAATTCGCAAGACGCTCGACGAGCTAGGCTTCTTCGAAATTGAAACGCCAATGCTCACGCGCTCCACACCCGAAGGCGCCCGCGATTGCCTGGTTCCCAGCCGCATCCATCACGGAAAGTTTTACGCGCTGCCGCAATCGCCTCAAATCTTCAAACAGATCCTGATGATTTCCGGCATGGACCGTTATTTCCAAATCGTGCGCTGTTTCCGCGACGAAGATTTTCGCGCCGACCGCCAGCTCGAGTTTACGCAGCTCGACCTGGAGATGTCCTTCCCGCGCCAGCAAGACGTTTTTGAAGTGATCGAGCGCGTGATGGAACGAACCTGCGCTGTCGTAGGCGTGCAAGCCAAAGGCCCCTTCCGCCATCTGGACTACAAAGAGGCGCTTCACCGCTACGGCTCCGACAAGCCCGACCTGCGATTCGGCATGGAGTTGCATAACGTCACACAGTTTTTCGAAACCGGGCGAGAGAAACTGCAAATTGCCGGCAACGTGCAAGCTGTCGTCGCGACCGGCGCAGCTTCGTGGTCACGCAAGCAACTCGACGAGCTTGGCGAGTTCGCGAAAACGGCTGGAGCTCGCGGCATTTACACGGTAAAAGTAGCAGCCGAAGGAAGTACCTCGCCGCTAGAAAAAACTCTCGGCCCCGAAGCGTTTAAAAAACTGGCCGAAACTGTCGGCGCAAAGCCCGGCGATTTAATCGTCGCCGCAGCCGCCAAAGAACAAATCGAGCACAACGATACTTCTCTAAACGTGGCGGGCCAGATTCGTTTATATCTCGGCGACAAGCTCAACCTAATCGACCGCAGCAAATGGGAGTTCGCCTGGATTACCGGCTTCGCGCTCTTCGAATGGAGTGCGACCGACAAACGTTGGGTCAGCGCTCAGCATCCCTTCACCGGAATCTTCGAAGAGGATCTAGACAAACTAGAAACCGCGCCGTGGGAGTGCCGTTCGAAAGGATATGACCTCGTCTTGAACGGAAACGAGCTAGGTTCCGGGAGCATTCGAATTCACCGCCAGGACGTGCAGGCCCGCATGTTCAAAGCTCTCGGCTTGACCGACGAGCAAGCGCGCCAGCGCTTCGGCTTCTTCCTCGACGCCCTTACCTACGGCACGCCTCCCCACGGCGGGATCGCGCTAGGTATCGACCGCGTCGTGATGCTGCTGGCCGGCGAAAAGTCCATTCGCGAAGTCATTGCCTTCCCGAAGACGACTGCCGCCGTAGATTTGATGGCTGATTCGCCCTCAGAAGTTGATCGATCGCAGCTCGACGAACTAGGCATCGCAATCAAGCAGGCGGAAAAATGACGGTTGCATCCATCCCGGCCGCGATTTCCTACCGCTCGCTTTTGCTGATACCGATTGCGGTGGCGGCGGGGACGGTTCTTTTGATTCGGGCCATGCGTAAGCTCGCGCTTAGACCGCAATTTATGGTGCTACTCGTTCTTGGAGTTTCCATTGGGTTTATTTTTCTAGTTATGGTGCAAATGCCCGAGTTTCCGCAGTGGCTCGGTGTTACTCTGCTGGTTATAGTGTTCATCGCGAGCTTCTTTGGCGTGCGAATTTTTCTTCGCGGCGTCGCGCAGGAAGAGAAGGACGAGGACGCCAAGATTCGCGCCGAAGACGCTCGCAACGCGCTCGATCCGAAGTTTCCAAACATGAAGCCGACGAACCACCCCTTATGAGCCGCATACGCATACTCGCGGAGAACGTAGCCAATAAAATCGCTGCTGGCGAAGTGGTGGAGCGGCCTGCCTCGGTAGTGAAAGAATTGCTCGAAAATGCGTTGGATGCAGGCGCGCACTCGATTCGCATCGAAACCGAATCGGGTGGCAAGCGCATGATTCGCGTGGTGGATGACGGCACCGGGATGAATCATGACGACGCTCTGCTGGCCTTCGAGCGTCACGCCACTTCGAAGCTACGAACTGCGGACGATTTGCTTTCTATTTCGACGCTGGGTTTTCGTGGCGAAGCGTTGCCTTCAATTGCCTCGATTTCCAGGCTGGTGCTTGAGACGCGCTCCGCCGAGGACGAACAAGGAACCCGCGTCGAGTTTGCCGGCGGAAAATTAATCAGCGTGAAACCGGCTGGCCTCCCTGCCGGTACGTCGATCAGCGTGGCGGACATTTTTTATTCCGTGCCGGCACGGCGAAAATTCCTGAAGTCAGAAACCACTGAACTGGGGCACATCGCTTCGCTCGTCACTCACTACGCCCTGGCGCATCCCGATTGCCAGTTTCTGTTAAAGACGCCAACGCAGGAAATCCTGAACTGTACGCCAGTGGAGAAACTTTCCGAGCGCGTGTATCAAATTTTCGGACGCCAAGCTCTGAGCGAGTTGACCGAGATTCCGCTCACGGAAGGCCCCGTGCGCAGCGCAATCACCGAACCTCCGCTCGAAGCGGAAGAGCGAGCGGCCACGCTCCGCGTGAGTGGATTTACTTCCCGGCCGGAAGTGCAGCGCACAAACCGCAACGGGATTTACATTTTCGTGAACCGCCGTCTGGTGCGCGATCGTTTGCTGCTGCATGCGATCAACGAGGCTTATCGAAACATCATGCCGCCGGGAGTTTTCCCGTGTGTGCTTCTTTTCCTGGAATTGCCGTATGAAGAAGTAGATGTGAACGTTCATCCCGCAAAAATCGAAGTGCGTTTCCGACATCCGCAATTCATTCACGATTTCACTCGCGATGCGTTGCGACTGGCGCTATCACATGCGCGGCCGGTTCCGGGTTTTGTGGCTACGCGCGCCGCTGCTGCCGGCGCTTCGTCGGGTCCAACGGAATTCGGAGCGACAAACGCCGAATCCTCGACCCTGGCAGGAGGAGTCGCCGATATGTCAGCGGATCCAGCAAGATTCGGGCGAACGCTCCCTGGCCCACCACGCGCCGAGATTCCAACCGCGCTGGGTACCGCCGGCGGAATCGGCGAGGCTTTTGAACTTTCTGGCGCGCCGGACCGGCCCATCCCTCGACGTTTGCAGTTTGGAGCCGGCAACGGCAGCGATTTTGCAGAGACGCAGCGTGGAGCGCTCGGCACCGCGATTGCCGATGTGGCTCCGGCAGCCGCACCCGGAACGCTTCCAAGCCCTGATCAGATCGTTGACCTGAAACCTCTCGGCCAAGTGAGCAGCAGCTTCATCGTAGCGGTGAACGCCGAGGGCCTGTGGATCATCGACCAGCACGTGGCCCACGAGCGCGTTCTCTTCGAGCAGCATTTGCGCGCGCGGCGTGAGGGCGAACTTGGCGGCCAACGAATGCTGGTGCCATTAATCGTGGAACTGAATCCGCGCCAGTTGGTTATATTCGAACAGATTGGCGACGAGCTACGCGCGAACGGTTTCGAGGCTGAATTGATGGGCGCGAGAAGCGTGGCGATCCAGGCAGCGCCAGCAGGCATTTCGAGCGGAGACGCCGAGAAACTGCTGTACGAAATCCTGGACGGGATTGCGCGGGAGAATCAGGCGATCTCAATCGATTCGCTGCAATCGAAGATTGCTGCCTCAACTTCGTGCCATGCTGCGATCAAGGTCAACACTCCGTTGGATCACACGAAAATGGAATGGCTCCTTGGAGAACTGGCGAAAACGGAATATCCCATGAGTTGCCCGCACGGACGTCCCATCGTCCTGCGCTATTCCGTGCGCGAAATCGAAAAAGCGTTCAAGAGGATTTGAATCACGCCTCAACATGACCCTGCCCTCTAAAAAATTGATTATCGCGATTGACGGGCCGGTGGGCTCGGGCAAGAGCACGCTCGCGCGTCGAGTGGCGGAAATGCTGGAGTACGTGTACGTGGACACGGGTGCGATGTATCGCGCGCTCGCACTGAAGGCGCTGCGGCGTAAGCTTTCGCCGAATGATGCGGAGGCGCAAGAGCTAGTCGATCTCGCGCAACAGACGCGCATTGATTTGCGCGCAGAAGAAGCCGGCCAGCGAGTGTTCTTGGATGGTGAAGATGTAACGATGGAGATTCGCACACCGGCAGTTTCGCAGGCAGCGTCAAAAATCGCGGTGAACCCTGGTGTGCGTCACGTGCTGGTGGCGGAACAAAGGCGCGCGGGCCAACAGGGCGGCGTGGTGAT
>Ga0209006_10006875_pt1 | contig 10279 bp, 7 predicted proteins | sample JacPin_JW_Ref_O2_FD_188567 | JGI IMG/M metagenome (GOLD analysis project Ga0209006, IMG submission 188567) | Forest soil microbial communities from Algoma, Ontario, Canada - Jack Pine, Ontario site 1_JW_Ref_O2 (SPAdes) (version 2) | ecosystem: Environmental > Terrestrial > Soil > Boreal... | reverse complement strand
TGTTGATGATTCGCTCACCACGAGATCAAAAGGAGACCTGATTTTCGAAATCTCAAATCTAGCTGGTGTGATCTGCCAAGAAGAAACGCTATCGGCTGAGCCGTATCGTCGAAGGCTGCCCTCGCTTCCGCCCGATTGAATCTATAGTGGTCCGATTTGACCATTCCTGGACGTGGCCATAAGCGCACTATTCGAGACATGGCGAAACCCACGCCAAAGCAGATACTTGCTGTTCGCTGCCCGACATGCGGCGCGGCTCCAGGTCAGAAATGTGAACTCAGCACGGGACAACCCCGCTTCGAGCCACATCAGGCTCGCCGATTGATCGCCAAAAGGCAGTCCTGCGAAGCGGCAACTGAGGGCAGGCTATGGCAGGCGCGAGTGTTAAATCAAAACGTCCTTTACCGCTTTAGGAAGCTCTTTGGCAGAGAGATGACCGCGTCGGAACGTAAGAATTTCCTCCTGCCTCAGAAACACATTGTCAGTTGAAGAAGACTGATACATCTCGCTCGGAGCAGTCCATTAGTCGCCTTCCTTCCATCTGTCAGCCCACGTAGCCGTTAGGTCTAGTGATTGTTCGGTTTCCGTAACAAAGATCAACACTGTCATCTGCAAATTGGATCGGGTGCGAGAATGCGAATCGTATGAAGCCCTACGAAAGACCGATCCTCACAAAACTTACGCCCGAAGAAGCCAAGCTCAGACTCGTTAGCCGTGCCAGCAGCGGCGACAAAGCCGTGAAGGACTTTTTGGACAAGATGTTCCCCGACTCCATCCCGGTGAAAAAAGCAGCTATGAAACAGCCCGCGTGAAGCGGCGCTTCCCCCAAGGTAAGCAGAGGCAGTTTTCTTTTTGAAAAGGGCTGCCTTTCGCTTTTACTGAGGGATGCGGGCAGCACAGAGACGACGCTACTTATGACTGCGACTTCCGTATCAGCTTCGTAAGCTAGATTTGCTTCCTAGACGGGCATACTCAACGAGGGCTGCCTCAAAGGGCGGTCGGATCAAAGGTATTTACTCAGCCAATTGCACGGCGCGTACGTAAGACTTCGCGAATAGCTCGATGATTGGTGAAACGGGAGCTACTACTGGCCGCTCTTGCGAAGCTACGGGCAACCCCCTGCGGGGTGCTTCGATCGGTCCGCCTTGTCGCTTCAGCTGGGTTCAGGCAGGCAGATTCCAGCGAACATCGACACGGCGGAAAGGAGTTTGAGGCACCGTTTCCCATTCTGAGAGGACTTTCATGCACGAAGGTGCGTTTCCCAACATGGGGCTTGCTACGGGCCGGCGTCGGGTGGAGAGTTGAAACAAGACTCTGCGAATCCTGGCCGGTTTGGAGAAAGTGTGCCAGGCCCCCTTTGGGCCCTGGTTGTCTTTGCGGCACGGCTTTTTCCGCCATCCCGACACTCCATCAAAGCTTCGCCCGAGTAGCGGAGCCTGCTTTCCCGAGGAAAGGGCTGTCGCTATGCGTGTCTACTCGATTGTTCCAAGAATCAGCTCGTCGGCTGATTCCCGAATGTCCGGCATTCCAGTCAAAACCCTGGACCTTGTGCAGTCCTGCCCCATCTGGGGCGGGCTGGCGTCTACGTCAGCGCTGATGCGCCGCATCTTAGGACTGCGCGAACGTTGGTCTCACCACACCGTAATGGTCTCCGGCCCCCTAACGATAGAGGACGTGGACCGGGAACGGACCCGCCCAGGGATCTGCATACGATGTTGCAGACGGAGTTCCACTTCGAGTGCCTCTCGACGGTTTTTTGGCGCGTGATTGGTCCTCCTGATTTGCTCGAGGACCTCCGCGGAAAGCATCGCGGAAAGGATGTCCCGTTTAGCCCGGAGGCGTTCGTGGCTGCGATGCCGATGTCGCTGTTCTTGTGCCAGCATGAAATTCGCGGGGACTAGAGAGTTGGTGAGGGGAGGGGTATGTGATTCTCCGCACACCGCATAAACACAGCGCGATTCTCACATTTTCAACGAGAATCTCCAGTCGCAACGCGGGATCGAATTGAAATAGCGTTCCCAGCCAGTTTGAAGTGAGCGCGTTGAGCGCCGCAATCCCCGCGTCACGCGGGGTGGCATTGAAATTACACCGCGCCGACCACAGGCAGCGAGCCACCGCGACCGTGAGGATTGGCTCCTCGACTTCCCGTCCTGGATCTCGCTTGCAATGACCAAGGGCAATTGGGGGCGGCCGTGAACCCCAGCACAGACGGCACCGCTGCCAGCCATTTCGACTTATTTCGCTGTAGCGTTCACTGCAGATGAAACGAATTCAACGTCCAGTTCACTATCTTCCTAATTGCCGCTTCCGCTAGGCGGGGACGCGCCATAGGTGAGTCTATGCCGACCGGACTGGATCAACTCGAACACATAGCCGTGCTGATGATGGAGAACCGGTCCTTCGATCACATGTTGGGATCATTGACTGCGGCGGACGCACGGATTGACGGAATTACAGATGCGGACTCAGGCTACAGTTCATGGCAAATCAGGGCAGGGTCGCCGCAAGCACGTGGGGATTTAGGATCCAGCCATCTCAAGCACAGCTTCGCCGACGGGCTGACGCTTCGGGTGGGAGGCTTCCCCATGATTTCGATGATGTTTGCCTGGGGTGGACCCGAAGGACACCATAACAATTTCAACATGAACTCTTCGCTACTCGGTGGATCTTCGCGTCCATCTTTGTAGTGAAGTCTTGGGTCTGGGAGAGTCAGCTTAGCGCAATTCCGATTCGAATAGCATGCCGAACTTTTTATGGGAGGTCAAGGCAATGGCGCAACCGGCAGCCACTCTGGCTTTTGACATAACGGGTGATTCGAGTGCAGGCGATAGCATCTCAACCAAAGCCCAATCGAGAAAGACAATCCAAGACCAGCGTCCACCATTTGGTTCTGAAGCGATTCCCAATTTTGGGCGTGTCCTGGATGACGCCATGTTGCTGCTCACCCATGCCGCGGAGACAGGCATCGACGTTGATGAGACCACAAGGACAAGCATTCTGAATGCAAGAGCTGCCGCCAACCCTGATTGGAATTATCCCGGTGCAGCGAACTTGCTCACAGCGCTCGCCACGCTTGCTGCAAAGCTGAGGCCGGTGACAGCGAATACCTTAAGGGCATCAGGCAGCAGTCTGGTTAACCCTGACATCCGAAGCTTACGAATGTGGACCTGCATACTGGCGGTTCCGATCATTTTGTTTTCAGTTTTGAGCTTTGTGTCGTCTTCGATTTCGACTCCAATTCGCGCCGACGTTAACACAGCCAACGAACTTCTCGTGAAGCTGCGGGCGGAGCTCGGTACCCCGACTTCACCAACGGCAGGCACCCCCGAAAAACCGGCCCTCCCTCAAGGACTAAATGAGGGCGATGTGATTACGCAACTTCAGTTGTATGCGTCGACGGTGCGAGCAATCGACGCCAGAGCGAGGCAACTAAACTCGCTTGTGCTAAGGGCTGTACATGATCCGTATGCGAACTACCGATGGAATCCGAAGCTAAGCCCGAAAGAACAAGAAGCGAACCGACAAACCATGAAGGGTCTATTTCAACTACCCGTTGGATTGCCAAACATGCCCGAAGCTCTGGACAAGCTTACCGTTACTTATCAGGACGTCCGCTCATTCGCGCAAAGCACTCTTGATCTCGTCTCGGTTTACTATGGTGCAGTAACGGCTTGCCTGCTGCCGATTTTGTATGCCCTTCTAGGCACCTGCGCGTATCTCTTGCGCAATTTCGAAGAAGAGTTAAGGACTCTGACGTTCGTGCCAACACCAAAGACACACTGGGCGCGCTTTCTAATTGCAGGCATTGGGGGAACCGTTGTCGGGCTGTTCAACTTTGCGTTGACGCAAAGTGCATCGATTTCGCCCCTAGCAATCGCTTTCCTTGTCGGGTACGCAGTCGACGTATTCTTCTCGTTCTTGGAGGGATTAGTACAAGCCTTCACTAAATCCAAAAGCGCTGTGAGTTCCCCCGCAGCAGCTTTATCGTCCGGCCACCAGGTGTAACGCTTCACCCGGCTGATCAATGAATCTGTTGCTAAAACATGTTTCTTCGATAGAGAACCACCGCAAGCACGTAACGTTGGGCTTTTCCCGGACGCCAGACAAGAAGTCATTGAAATCGTCGCGGGGCGAAGGTGCGCGCCCAGGCTGTTGCAGTAATCAAGATGTCGATTTCGTCTGGGTTCGATGTGTAGAGTCTGTTTCGTTATCCCCTTACACTAGTTCTGGCGCCGAGCCCGCGGAGAAACCTATCACCTTGTCACCATGGAGGCAAAAGATGAATCGCCTGCTCCGGACAATAGCGTTCGCCCTTTTTTGCGTTGGTCTGGCCGCTTCTCAAACAGCCGTCGTTACCCGAAACGTCAATTTGCGCCCAGATCCGTCAACCAACGGTACCCCCCTTGCGAAGCTCACATCTCAAACACAACTCCAATTGCTCGGGACCTCGCCAAGCAATGGATTCTTGCATGTCAAGGTGGATGATCAGAGCGGCTGGGTCTGGAGTAAGAACGTCCGGATTCAGCAGGCCCCTTCAACGGGAGCCGGTGAAGGTGCAACAACCCCGGAAGGTGCTCTAGCTACAGCGATTTCACCTGAATGGGACAAACCGGCTCCGCAGACTGCCTCCTTCCAAAGCGACGAAGGTAGTTGTGGAGAAACGGGAGACGGTGGCGATACAGACACGAACCGGCGCAAGAACCGGGCCGATACTCCAAGCTCCTATCATCCTGTCACGTGGGACGCAATCAACAGTCTCGGCTATGCGAAGGGTGCTCCGAGAAGTCGCGCGGATTGGACAGCGGATCAACTCGCAACGATTACACCGGTTGAAGGTGCAGCTATTACGGTTGAGGGGTTTCTCTATAAAGTGAAGGTAGAGAGTTCAAGTCCCAACGTGAGGAGCGGTGGTGAATCAACAAACTGCCATGCACATCTCGCTAACGATGTGGACTGGCACATGCCGCTGACTGCTAATGTCGACGAGGGAGAGAACGTGGCAATCATTGTTGAAACTACGCCCCGGGTTCGAAAACAGCATTCACAATGGACTACAGCTCGACTGAAGCCTTGGGCGGCTCATATCGGCAACACGCCGAATGTGCATTACAACCGGCAGAAAGTTCGGATCAGTGGGTGGCTGATGCTCGATCCCGAGCACCAGGATATGATCAACACCGGTTTACGGTCCACGCTGTGGGAAATCCATCCGATTACCAAGATCGAAGTGTGGGATAACGGAGCCTGGGTTGACCTGGACAATCCCTGAGCATGGTGAGCTTAACAATGCCGAAAAACATCGTGATCTGTTGCGACGGCACCGGCAACGAGTTCGGGGAAAGCAAGTCCAACGTTGTGAAGCTCTACAAGATGCTGGTCCATGATGCTTCGCAGCTCACTTACTACCACCCGGGAGTGGGAACGATGGGGGCCCGTAATGCACTTACCGGGTTCGGCAGATGGTGGACCAAGGTGATCGGTCTCGCATTTGGATATGGCATTTCAGACAACATCGCGGATGCATATCAGTTCCTCATGCGGACATTCCAGCCGGATGACACACTGTATGTTTTTGGATTCAGTCGAGGAGCTTACACCGCCCGGGCGCTGTGCGGGATGCTGCACATAATCGGGCTGCTACGCGAAGATAACGAGGGCTTGATCCCTTACTCGATTCGAATGATTAAAGAGAAGAATATCGACTTCGCGGTCGCTGCCGACTTCAAGAAGACTTTTTGTCGCGAGTGTAAACCGCATTTCGTTGGAGTCTGGGACACCGTTAGCTCTGTAGGTTGGGTCTACAACGTTGCACATTTCCCAGGTACTAGAACGACGCATAACCCGGACATGCGAGTTATTCGGCATGCGGTGTCAATTGATGAGCGCAGAGCGTTCTTTCGGCAAAACTTGTTTGGCGCTCCGCACAACCCCCAGCAAGACATAAAAGAGCTTTGGTTTGCTGGAGTGCATTCAGACGTTGGCGGCAGCTATCCCGAATCAGAGAGCCAGCTTTCCAAGATTGCGTTGCAGTGGATGGTCTGTGAGGCAGAACTTGCGGGTCTTCGAATAGATCAGGATCGAAAGGTTGACATCCTCGGCGGTAAACCGCCGTACGTAGCCCCCGACCCTCTCACGAAAAACCAGCACGAGTCCCTTCGGGGTGCTTGGTGGATCGCCGAACTGTGGCCGAAGATTGCTTCCAGGGAAGCGGCTCCTGGAGTCTGGAAGAAGTACCTTCGAGTGAATCTGGGACAGCGACGTTGGATTGCGCCTAATCCCGTCGTCCATGCATCGGTGGATCAGAGGCTGGCGGACAAGAGCCTTGGGTACTCCCCCAGCAATCTTCCCGCCCAACACGTGGTCAGTAACTGTGTCGTCGACGCAGTACCACCATCAATGACGAGCGGTGGAGCAAGTAATCAATCGTAAGCTCAGGGACGCTTTGCCTTTGGCGATCGTCTAGCCTGACCTTTGAAGCCAGAGGTTCTTGATTTCCAATTCATCTTTTCTCTTCTCTCTTCGGCGAACTTGAGCCCCGCCTTGATGCCTCCAACTTTCGCCGTGAGGATCTGTTCTGCTGATGGCGTTGTGCCTCAGCCGCCAACGCATTTTTTCCGACCGACCGACCGGCGCAGGCGCTTCTACTGCCGGAAGTCCAAGGCGCTTCCACGGTGAAAACAAAAAGCCACGAGCGAGCATGCCACATGTGAAGAGTATTAGGCTTCTGAGGATCGCGACTTCAACCAACAAAAATATTGACAACTGTACTCGACCGAGCAACCGCAGCGCTGCTATTCGTTTAGAACGTAAGACGCACCGAAAACTGCATCTCGCGCGGGTCCTGTGCGCTGGTGATCGAACCGAAGCTAGACGATGTGGTCAGCCGACAGGATGTCGAGAATCCGCTGCCCACGCAGGTCCTGCCCGCGCCGACCGGCGGATTGAAGTTAGGGTGATTGAAGAAATCAAACATATCCGCCCGGAACTGCAAACTCATTGCCTCACGGATCGGAAATTCCTTTTGAATCGTTGCATCGAAGTCGTCGAGACCCGGCCCGGTCACGGTGTCACGTCCCGAATTGCCATATGTAAGGTGAGCAGGCACCGTAAAGCAGGACGTATTGAACCACATGTTCGGCGTCTTCGGTCCGCTGTTGGGATCGCAACTTACGTTTGGACGCTGGGATGGTGCGGATAAAGGTTCGCCGTTATTGGCAACGTCAGTCGACAGGTTGACGGTGAACGGGGCCCCGCTCTGCAGAATCCAGATGCCGCCTACTCTCCAACCACCGAACGCGGTCCGCATCCAACCCTCTGAAGCCTTCAGAAAAGGAAGGTCGTAGAGGAAGTTGGTGACGAAGCGATGGCGGTGGTCGAAGTCAGACAGCCCACCTTCCGCGGCTATATTGGACGGGTCCTGCGGGAAATTTGGCTCCGCATTGTCGGCGCCGGGGTTCGAGGCATCGTCAAACGCTTTTGAAAAGGTGTATACGGAATTTACAACAAGGCCCTTCCAAAGACGCTGCGTGAAGGTGAGTGCCAAGGCGTTGTACTTCTCCCACCCATCCCAAGTCACGGCCGCAAATCCGCTCATCGCAGAAATCGGGCGAGTGTGGCAGCCGCTCGACGGGTTCAAGCAGGCGTCCGGGAAGAGGTTTTGATATGTCTCGTTGTCGGAGTGAACCGTGTACGACCCGATGTACTCCGCCTGGAAAGAAGTTTTGCTGGAGAAGCTGTGCTGGATCGACAGATTCCAAACATTGTTATACTCGATCTTGAAATCATGATTGAGGTTGCTCCCGCTGATCGAACCGTTCGGGTTGGCGGCCAGAATGTTTTCCGTGGTGCAATTCGTGCCCGCGCATAGGGTGGGGTTGTTCGTCACCGTCTTCGCAAAGTAAAAGGGTAAATTCAAGGCAGCGGTCTGGATGATGTTGTAAGCAGCCTGATTCGTGTAGATTCCGTACCCGGAACGTATCACAGTTTTATGGTCGGGCAGCTGCCACGCTACGCCGATCCTCGGAGCCAGGCGCAATGGCTTTCCCTGAAGAAGGCTGCAGTCCCATCCCGCCTGTTGTGAACTGATAACAGGAATATGAGCATTCTGCAGCGCCGCTAGCAGGCTTGCGTTCGCGTCGGGCGAAAGTACTCCCTGGGCGTCGCTGGCCACGACATATTCGCCGCCTGGTATCAGGGTGTTAATGATAGACATATTGTTATTTTGGTCTCGAACCGCTTGGTTGTATTCATAGCGAATGCCGACATCAAGTTTGAGGCTGGGGGTAATTTGCCAGCCGTCCTCGATATAAGAATGCAGCCAGTTGGTTCGTCCCAAAATCGCTCCGCGCCCCTGCGATCCGACGGTTCCTTGGTTCGGCAGGCCGAGTAGGAAGTTCCCCAACGCATTTCCGGTTGTGGGACTGTTCGTGTTGGCGGCGGTGAAGGCAATCGTGCCTCTCGCGTTCTGTGCATTGACGGGATCAAAATCCAGATGGAAGAAATAGCCGCCGAATTTCACGGTGTGCCTGCCGTAATGCCAGACCACGTTATCGTAGAGTTCGTAATCGTTATCCAAACGGGAGACGTATTGCGTCGACTCTCCTAATCCCGAAGAGCCTGCGATGGTCACGCTGGGATAACCGGTGTCAAGGGGATTTGTGCTCACGCCCTGCAGACCCGTCTGGCCGGCGAAGTTGTTCCCTGCGTTGGGGCTGAGTTCTCCACCATCGACCCACATCCAACCGAACCGCACTTCATTCAGCCAGCTGTTTTTAAACATGTGGTTCCATGTCGCGGAAAGATTATCGGTATGGGTGCGCAGTTCGTATCCAAAGGCAGGCAGGAGAGCCTCATTCAACGCGCTTGACCCGAAAGGTAAAAACTGGTTGGCGTCAAGAACCGAGAAACGAACAAAGGCGCTATCCGAAGGGCGGAACGTGTGGTCGAACCGTAGATTGTACTGATTGATGTCCGAGGCATTGAGCGCCGTATCGTTGAAGTTGTTGCTGAGGGCCGTCGAGGTCGGCAATGGGATCTTCGCGAGCAGGGCAGCAGCGACCGGGTCAATCGTTGGGATCGTGTCGTTTGCGAACGGAGTGCCGGTAGCCGGATTGTTTACTGTAATGCCCGTTCCCGTGAAGTTGCCCGCGCGTTCCGCCGCGGCAGGCACGCTGAACAGCTGTGTCTGTGACATGCGGATGCGCACGCCTTCGTAGTCGGCAAAGAAGAACGTCTTATCTTTCTGGATCGGCCCACCGATCGAAGCGCCGAATTGATTCTGTTTGAATGGAGGAGTGGGCGCGGTCGGCGCAACAAAGAAATTTTTCGCGTCGAAAATGTTGTTTCGAACGAATTCGAACGCGCTTCCGTGGAATCGATTGGCCCCGGATTTTGTAATGACATTTATTACGCCACCAGACTTTCCTCCAAATTCTGCATCGTACGAAGTCAGGTTGATATTCACTTCCTGAACGTCGTCGATGGACGGGTTCAGCACCAGGTTATTGAATGATTCATCGGTCACAGACGAACCGTCAACCAGATACAGATTGTGGCCGCTGCGCTGTCCCAGAATTCCAAATGAATTCCCAGTTTGCGCCAGCGCCGACCCCCTCGTTCCTGCCGGCGGATTAGTCACCCCGGGCGCTAGTCCGGTCAGATCGATAAAATTTCGCCCTTTGAGCGGCAGATCGATGACCCGCTCCTGCTCAATCGTGTCTTTAATCCCGGCAGACTCCGTTTGGAGAAGTCCACCCTCACCCGTTACGATGACGGTTTCAGTTTGTGCTCCGACTTCAAGGGTAAACACCCGACGCAGCTTGTCTCCGGCGTGAATCGTTATCCCAGATTGAACGGCATGCTTAAATCCATTCGCGGTCACAGTTAGCTTGTATTCGCCGACGGGGAGCCGCGCAATTAAGAACTCGCCGGCATCGTTCGAGGCTGTTGTGTATTTTTGCTGTGTGTGCGCCTCCTCGGCCTCGACGGTGGCGTTAGCGATCGTTGCATTGGACGCGTCTTTGACCATGCCCGAAATCTCGCCCGTGTTCATTTGACCGAACGCAGGGACCAGAGCCAGAATCAAGATACAGGTCAAAATAGCCGTCACGAGAAGATGCTTCCCCGCCCTGGCAGGCAAGGCTGCCCTGCGACCCGCAGGAACGGGTAGTCTTATCCGCTGAGAACCCACCGCACGTTTCATGAATGCCCCGATTGCTCCTCCTGGCCCTAGACGTTCAAACTGAAACTCTCGCTGATCATCCGACAAGGTGCGGGGACT
>Ga0209006_10006874_pt1 | contig 10279 bp, 9 predicted proteins | sample JacPin_JW_Ref_O2_FD_188567 | JGI IMG/M metagenome (GOLD analysis project Ga0209006, IMG submission 188567) | Forest soil microbial communities from Algoma, Ontario, Canada - Jack Pine, Ontario site 1_JW_Ref_O2 (SPAdes) (version 2) | ecosystem: Environmental > Terrestrial > Soil > Boreal... | reverse complement strand
CTGCCGCCATGCAGCGCCATCACCAGCGGCCAGGCGCGGTCGGGCGTATAATATTCCGGCACGTAAAGCGAGAAGCCGCCGCGGCTGCCGGGTTCGTTGTGGTCGTGAATGATCCCGGTATCCGGACGCGCCGGCTCGGCGAGGCGCGCCAGCAGATCGGCGTCGTCACGCCGGGCGGGATCGACAAAAAACGCGCTCACCGGTGGAAATTGTTCGGCAAGCGGGTACAGCGCCTCCTGCGCGCGCGGGGCGTGACGCAGCGCGCGAAACACCGCGATCAAATCGCCGTTGCCATCCTGCACCGCCCGCAATCCCCTGAACGCGGCAAGTGCCGCATCGCTCGCTGCTTCGAGCGAGGTCCGTACATCGGCGAATTCCGCCGGCCAATCCGCCAGCCGCGAACGCACCGACTGCAAGGCGATATCCGGCGTACCGGCGGCTTGCATGACCCTTCCGAAATCCGGCGGGTTGAGATGTCGGGCGATAAAGCCGAGCGCTTCCAGCGATTGCAGCAATGGCGGCAGCACGGCCACGATGTCGTCCACCACGGCCTCGCTCATCGCGCCTGCCTCATCTTTTTTAATGCAGCCGCGGCGCCTTGAGCAGCTTGGCCCGATCGGTCGAAGTCAACACCACGTCGAAGGTGACGCCCTCATGATGGACGGTGAGCGGCACGTCGACGCCCGCAGGCCCGAGCGACCAGAGCTTGCGATAGAAGCCGGATTGACTCGATATCTTCTCGCCCTTCACGGCCAGGATGACGTCGCCGGCCTTGAGCTCGGCGCGCGCCGCGGGGCCTTTCTCGGAGATGCCGATCGCCACCACCTTGTTGTCGATCTCGGTCGAATACATGCCGAGCCAGGGGCGCGCCGGCTTGTTGACGCGGCCGAATTTGCGCAAATCCTCCAGCACCGGCTTGAGCAGATCAATCGGAACGATCATGTTGACATGCTCGCTTTTGCCGTCGCGCTCGCGTTCGAGCTGGAGCGAGCCGATGCCGATCAGCTCGCCGCGGCTAGAAATCAGCGCGGCGCCGCCCCAATTGGGGTGCGCGGGATGGGTGAAGATCGCCTCATCCAGCAAATACTCCCAGTAACCGGCGAATTCCTGCTTGGCGGCGATGTGGCTGGCGACCGAGCGGGTGCGTCCACCGGCGCCGCCCACCACCACGCGGTCGCCGAGCTGGACCGCGGCCGACGAGCCGATCGGCAGCGGATCGAGATCGATGCGGCCAAGCGCCTGCACCAGACCGAAGCCGGTTTCGGAATCAAAGCCGAGCGCGTGGCCTTCGACCACGCGACCGTCGCCGAGATGCAGCCACACCGCTTCGGCTTCGGTGATCAGGTAGCCGATGGTCAGCACCAGTCCGTCGTCGATCAGCACGCCATTGCCGGCGCGCTCGGTGCCGAGGGTGTCCGCGAGAAAAGCGTCGGCGGGGATGATTGAATGCAGTCCAACCACCGATGCAAGCACGCGATCGAGATCAAAACTGTAATCGCCCGGACGGGGCTGGTTCGCCGGCGGTACTTTCCATTCGGTCAAAGAGGCCATCAGCATCTCCCATGTGATTTGGGCGGCTGTGGCAGACCGCGCAACTCAATAGATAGAGGTCGTATCGGCGACCGTCATCATAGCATACCCCGCGATCCATGGATCGCGGTCGTACGGTCGCGCCGGCTCTGCAAGTCCGGTTCCGCCAGCGCCGACCGCAAGGTCGACAGGAACATAAGAAATTCATTGGCTTCCCGCCACTACCCTCGCCACAAGAAATGCTGTCCGGGGTGCCCGGCAGCAGCACTTGCATTGAACTGCATGGAAAACCGACTTGCTCACGCCTTTCGTGATATAGGCGTATCATCCGGCGTTTCGGATGGCCGGCGATGCGGCGGTTGCGGGGCATCTCGCACGGGTTTTTGAACTCCCAATACCGGTATGGAGCGAGGACCAACGGACTTCGGGAGCCTTTCTTCGCGGGTGGTCTGGAATCTCTCAAGGGGATATTGGTTGCCGAGAGTCCGACGGCCTTTCGCCGACGTCTGTTGTTCGTGAGCAACGACGCCTTATCAAGACCGAGGATGTGACCTGATTGCCGTTGGGCCTTGCGAGGACACTCCCATCAGCCCGTCCTTGCCTGGGCGCGTGACGGCATGATCCGAAAGGCGCGGCCCTCTTTGAGCCACGCTGCGCGTTCGTCGCGCAGCAGCGTGCGGCGGACCTTGCCGGCATCGTCGCGCGGGCTGACATCGACGATTTCGAAACTCTCCGGATGCTTGTATCGGCTGAGCCGGTCGGCCAGGAAGCCGCCCATGCCGTCGATCACCGATCGGGCATCGGCGTCGCGGTTAAGTTCGAGGATGGCGTGGACGCGTTGTCCGAATTCCGGATCGGGCAAGCCGACGGCGACGCAGGAACTGACCTGCGGATGCGCCACGACGGCGGCCTCGATCTCGGCAGGATAGATGTTGGCGCCGCCGCGCAGAATCATGTCCGCGAGCCGGTCGCCGAGATAGAGATAGCCCTCGGCATCCAACTTGCCGATATCGCCGAGCGATTCCCAGCCGTCGGGACGGCGCTTCGGTTCGGCGCCCAGATAATGATAGGTGCTGCCGACGCCGTCATTGGGCAGGAAATAGATTTCGCCGCTCTCGCCGGGCGCAACATCGTTGCCATTCTCGCCGATGATCCTCAAGCGCGCGGTTTCGCCGATCTTGCCGACCGAACCCTTGTGCGCCAGCCATTCGACGCCCGAAATCACGCAGGCGCCTTGCCGCTCAGTGCCGCCGTAGAGCTCATAGATCTTCTCCGGCCCCAGCCACTCGATCCATTTTTCCTTCAGCCATGGCGGCATCGGTGCGGCCATGTGAAACACGATTCCGAGGCTGGAGAGATCGTAGCTGTTGCGTACCTGGTCCGGCAATGCCCAGATCCGGTGCATCATCGTCGGCACGAAGTTGACCCATTGCACGTGATGGGCGGCGATCAGGCGCAGCGCCTCCTCGGCATCGAATTTCACCATGCCGGTGAGGCGACCGCCGGCGAACAGTCCCATGTGGGAGAGGATGAAGGGGGCGTTGTGGTAGAGCGGGCCGGGATTGAGCAGCGAAACACCGCGCGGAATTCCGAGCAGCTGGTCGGCGTCAGTCTCGATCACAGCCGGCCCGTGATCGAGGATCACCTTGGGACGACCGGTCGAGCCGCCGCTGGTCATGGCCTTCCAATAGCGTGCCACCGGCCCGTTGATCGGTTGGTCCGATACGCCTTCCGGCACGAAGTTGGCCGGCACCGAATTGGGCGCATTCCAGTCGGCTTCGCCACCGACCACCAGAGCGGGCTTGAGAATGTCGAGCACGGCGGCAGCTTCGCCGCGCGGCAGCCGCCAGGACAGCGACGTCGGGGTCGCGCCGAGTTTCCAGACCGCAAAGGTGGTCTCGAAGAACGCATTGCCGTTGGGAAGTCCGATGGCGACGAAATCGCCTGCCTTCACGCCCTTGGCGGCAAAGGCGCGGGCGCGGCGGTTGGCCCCGCGCTCCAATTGCTCCCAGGTCAGCGTGTCCGCACCATGGCTGATCGCCACCGTATCTTTCGGTTTGCGCTCGGCATACCAGCGCGGCACGTCAGCCATCGGAATCAGCATATAGTCCTCCCGTCTCCCGGCTTTTCGAAGCCGGCTTCTTGTCGCGAAAGGCGAGCCCAGTCTCGACCTTGTGACTCAATGCGAGCGCGGCGTCCAGATTGCAGCCGTTCCGAATTCCGAATCATGTGTCCTCACCACATAAGTGGGTATCATCGGCGCGAAAAAGCATGGCGAATTTGATAATCTCCACCCCATATGTGGGTCATGCTCACGCTGGGTCAGCGCGCGTCTACTGCCGACGGCCTGGCCGTCGGCGCGCAGGTCTCGATGATCGTGCTGCTGCTGCGACCGTTACGGTCACACCTGTTCCGTCGCCGGAGGACGATCAGGCTTCGCAGCCGGCGCGGGATCGAGGACGAACTCCGTCATCGACTTTTCGATCTGGGCGTTGATGCGCCCGTAGATTTCGGCGGGAATGATGTCGGAAGCCGGCGAGCGCTTCCACTCGTCCCAGGTTTTGGCGGCGGTTTCGGCGATCTCGTTCCAGACCTCTTCCTCTGCGAGGCGGGCCTTGGCTGCGAAGCGATTGGATCGCTCGCGATCGACCGGAAAGAAATTCTTCGATTCCCCGAAGTTGAGAGCGAGCTTGTCGTTGGGAAGGTAAGGGATCGTGGCCACATAATCGTACGCCGGAGCGAGCTTCCGGGTCCGCCCATCTGGATAGACGAACGACCAGTTTTTCAGGTGCATATCGCCATTTCCGATGATGGTGTTGAGCGTAAGGCGGCGGACGACGTCCAGTCCGGCGGCTACCCCCGCCTGGTCTGCGACGACCGCCGTCAGGTTCGAAAAGTTGCGCTTCTTGTATTTGTCTCGGGGATATTGGACGAAGACCTGGTTGAGGTCCTCTTGATGGATTCGGCGACCTCCGGCTGCGCGATCGTACCGTCGTACGGCCAGAGCGTTGCCCTTTAGCTGCGAAGGGCCGTCCGGAAGTCCCTGGATTTCGCTTATGTCCAGCAGCTTTCGTTGCGGCGTTTCGATTCCGAGCGCTTCGGCCAATCCGAGCATGACGAACTCGTTCTCCGCTACGGCGTCGTGCGTGGCCGATGGCAGCTTCAATATCCAGTCTCCACCGAGTCCGTTCACGGGAATGGTCATGCCGGCGGTCGCGCCGGCCAGAGCGGAGAACTTCAGCTGCACTCCCGCGAGCGAGAATTTCAATGGCGAGTGTTCGGCACGTAACGTCTCCGGATCTCCGTGCTCCTCTTGCTCGGATATACCGATGACCTGAACACGAACCGCACCCGGGAGATCCTTGCCCAGCGCCCATAGAAGATGGAATTCCCGCTCCGGATTGATGTCGGCGGCCTCGGACACGTATTCGCGAAGTTTCCCCTCGGGAAGCAGGTTGGAGAAATAGGGGTGCAGTTCTCGCTGCGTGGGTCGGACATCGGAAATCAGCCCGCCGGTCGTGTCCAGGAATCCAAGGCTCAGGATCGGCCGGTTGGCGTTCGCGCGATAGGCCTCGTCGAACACGAAGATGTTTCTATCATGAACATTCGTGATGGTTCCGACGACGTCGTCGTTTAGCGACACCTCCAGGATATGGGGTCTTTGCCGCATGACGAACTCCGTTAGGGACGCGGTGGCGAGGGCGCGTCGTCGTCATCGGTTTCGGTGACTTCGTAAAGTGCGGGTGGCGACGTTTCGACGTGTTCGGCGGAACTGGACATCTCCCTCTTGAGATGTTCGATGACCGGAGCCAACTTTCTGGGCACGACGAGAAGTTCGAGACCGACCGCGCGCGCCCACGAAACAAGGGTCGAAGTGCGGACGTCCACCTTTCCAGTTTCCATCGCGGAAATGTGGTTCTGGGGGATCTTGAGCTTTCGGCCCAAATTCTCTTGGCTCAGCTTTTGCTCAAGCCTGGCTTGCTTCAGCGTCTGGAAGAATGGCGGCATCTAAATATCTGCTTTAGAACATATTTGTGTTTATGATATATATAATAACATATATTTACGGTCAAGCTTATATATGCCAAGACATATAAAATCTAGGAAAGCAGTTGGGTGTCCAGATAAAAGTTCGGCCGGCCGTCGTATTACCGTCGGCCACAGCCGCGGCCGATGGCCGGCCAGACGAACCAGGCTCCGGCCGCGTACAGGCTGCGCACGGTTGATGGTCCGGTCCTGGCCGAGACGTAGAACCGACCGGCGTTGAGCAGGTAACCGTCGGATGCCGCGACCGCCGATATCATCGTCGCCGGCGGTCCGAACCCGACCACGGAATCCGGCCGCACCGCTATTGCGGCAACCCCCATGCCTGCGAACCAGATCACGGCGACCAGGAGCAGGCCGAGGATCGGGACCTTGCGCGCGCCGGTTGCTGTTTCAGTAATCGTAGACATGCTCGAGCTTATATCCAGCCGCCTCGAAACCTTTCACGTCTTGCACCAGCGAGCGCACCGGCACATCGACGCCGATACGCCGTGAGCCGGGCGAGGACTGTATCGGGAGCTGGAATATAGCCGTCCGATCGGCCGTGGCCAACCTGGCAACACTCCCCTCCGGCGCAATGACCGTGACCAGAATGTGGTGATTGCCGGCAATCTCGAGCAGGGACGCATTCGGCTGCTGCCCCAATTCCCTGACGAAGGCGTCGAAGGCGGCATAGCGCGCGGTCTCCACCAGGACGCCGCGAACGCCGCTCGCATCGGTGACCTCGCGGATCACCTTGACGTCGCGCATCGTCGCGAGATCGGACGGCGCCAGTCCACCGACCACGCTGCGGATGGTGAGGTCCGCCGGGTCGTAGCCCGCCGCAAAGCGCATCAAGGCGGCATAGGCGTATCTGACCGCATATTGCAGGCTGAGAGAGCCGCGCCGTTCGACGGCCCGGATCGACGGCACGAACGGTGTCTCGCGCCAGAATAGCCGCAGCTTCGCACCGAACGGGAATCGAAACCAGGGCGTCTGATAGAGGAAAGCTCCGTACTCTTTCAGCAGCGTCAGGTTGAACTCGTCTTCCGCCGTCTTTCGTCCGCCCGTCGTCCATTCGGTCAAGGCGCCGATGGTCCTCTCATAGGCCCCCATCAATCCCATCTCGACGGTGAAACTGAAGCCGATAATGTAATTCGTCATTTTCTGGTCCGCGCTGGCCGGGCCCGACGCCGACGCCTGCCGGGTCGCTCCGCACAGGCTGCCCCAGAAACCCCTGATGCTGGCGAGATAATCGAAAGCCGATTCCGAGGACCGCGCCGTCACGCCGGCCAGATCGTTATAGGCATGGACGATGTACCACTCCGGAAAGGTCAGAAAACTGTCGCCCTGGAACCTGGCATAGCCCGCGTCGGTGATGGCGAAATCAGAACTCACGGCCGGTGTGGGTTTGTGGGTGACGCAAGACTTCTCCACCCCGGTAACCGTCGCGGCGATACCGACGCAGCCGATCACCGCAAGCACGCCTGCCACATAGAGCGTCCTGCGCCAAAAACTCATGCCGCCACATGGTCCCGGCGCCACGGCGACCAGCCGACCGCGATGCCAATCGCACCGAGGCCGAGATGGGGCACGCTGGAAAGGATCTTTACGGTCGTCGACACGTTGCGGATGCCGTCGATGAAGATGCTGAGGTCGAGATAGCCCGATCCGGTGAATACGCCCATGACGCCGTCGAGAAAGTAGAGCGTGCCGAACACCCTGAGAAAGAACACCGCACTTCGCCGCGAAGTGGCCGCAGCCAGTGCCCAGAGCCCGGAGGCCACGTGAAGCGCATCCTTGTAGATGTCGAGATGGAACAGGCCGAACACCCGTCCTTCCGAATCGATGAAGGCCGGGATGTAGTCGGTCGCGGCTGCGAACAGCAGGCCGGCGGCAAGCACGAGGGCGGCGATGCGGTAGCGGTCCATCCGAGTTGGCCTCCTTATGCGAAATAAGCGTCCCACATTGCGTTCCGGAATAACAGGTCCGGATCGTAATGGCGCTTGGCGGCGACGAAAGCTGCTACCCCGGGATAGGCCTTTTCAACCTGGTCGCGACGGGCATGGAGGCGATAGGGCAGGTAAAACGCCCCGCCGATTGCGGTCACCCGCTCGATCAAGGCCTCGGTGGTTTGCATCATGTCGATCTCGCCTTCCGGCGTCGCCTCCTGGGAAAACGACATCACGGCGGCGATCCGGCGCACTGGCGCGATCGAAAGCACCGGCGTCTTGTCTTCGGCGACATAGCGCAGTGTCACGTTCAGGAATTCGGCCCGCGATTTCGGGATGATGTCGCGGCAGGCGGCGACGAATTCGCCGAATCGCTCCGGCGCGACAAAGTATTCGTGCAGGATGTCGGTTCGGCGCATGTCGGTCTGGGCCAGGTTGATGACAGGTTCGGCCATCAGCGAATTACGCGTCGCGCGGCCTCCCGTGATGGTTGGCCCGATCCGCGATTCGATCAGCCAGCGCAGGCCCTTGGCGGCCTCCCAGCCGGTCTGCGCGCGGTAGATATCGTCGAGCAGTCCGGTCAATTTTCCCGAGCTTGTCACCGCCGGCAGCGGCGCCGGCTGGTTGGCCGCCGGCCGGTACGTCACCATCAACGCGTCGTCGAAGAACTTCTTTCGCGACACCGACATGCGGCCATAGGCCATCGTCACGGCGTGGTCGGTATCGATGGTGCGGACGAACCGGTCCGCGAATCGCTCCGGTGGCATCCGCTCGAATTTCGGCTCCAGCAACTGGTTCGGCGTCATCTCGACATCCAGTTCGACGATGATTCCAAACAGTCCGTAGCCGCCCATCGCCAGCGCGAACAATTCGGCGTTCTCGCTGCGGGAGCACTGCATCAGGGTCCCGTCCGCCAGCACCATGCGGATCGCTTTCACGGTCGAGCCGAACGGGCCATGCGGCACCGGCCAGCCATGGGCGTTGACACAGAAGGTGCTTCCGACCCCGAAATCGCTGTTGGACTGCATCACCGCCGGCGAGAAGCCCTTCGGATCGAGCAGGCGGATGACGTCCCACCAGCGGTTTCCCGCCGAGGTGCGATAGGTCTTCGCGGCGGTGTCCATCTCCAGGGCGCCGCCGTCGAGCGTGATGGCAGTTCCGTCGCGGGGCAGGCTCTGACCGCCCATCGAGTGCCGCGCTACCGAGGCTGCGACCGGACGCTGCGCGGCGGCGGCCTCCTTGAGTTCGGCGCGGATGCGCTCGATCAGGTCGTTCCAGCCGGGCTTTGAGATCGTGGCGTGCTTTACAACCGGCGTTGGACTGAGCCGGCTGGCGTCATTGAGGATGATTCGTTGCGTTGCGGCCGCGGGCGAAGTTCGCGCGAAGGGTATCGCCACGGAGGCGGCTGCCGCGCGCAGGAACGTTCTTCTCGATGGCATTTGGCCTTTCCGACGAGACGAGTACCTCTAAGACAACGTTGCGTTGGGACTTTGCCGTTTTGCTCGCGACAGGCAAGTGGCAATGTACGTCGCAAACGCCGTTGCGATCACCGTCCCGCTTATCAAGAAAAACGATAACATTCCAACGCGTTCGATCCATATTTGTGGGATTGGGGACATTGTTGTTAACAGAACCGCCAACAGGGCCTGCCGGTAAGACGAATCTCATGACCAACGTTCTTTTTGTTTGCAGCGCAAACAAGCTCCGCAGTCCCACGGCCGAGCAGGTGTTCTCGACGTGGCCCGGAGTGGAGACCGATTCGGCCGGCCTCAACCGAGGTGCCACGACGCAATTGTCGTCTGAGCAAATCGAATGGGCCGACATTATTTTCGTCATGGAGAAAACGCACCGCAGCAAGCTGGCGAAGAACTTCCGCGCGCATCTCAACAGCAAGCGCGTCATCTGTCTCGACATTCCCGATAATTACGAATTCATGGATCCGGTTTTAGTCAGGATTCTCGAAACCAAAGCTGGACGTTTCCTAGGAAACCTCAGGCCGGCATCTGCCCCAGAGGCGGATTAGCCTTACGATTGGGGCGTTCCATGCAAAATCCATACGGCTCGGTGCCTCGCGCTCCCTTTCGGGCGACCAACCTATCTCCTTCGCCGGGCCGGTGTCATGGTCAGAACGGGTAAGGGAACTTGCCTCGCGGTCCCGCGATCTGTTTGCCTTTGCCCGGGGCCATTCTGCGGATGCGCTGTCCCCTGATGCCGAGGAGACGAAGAAGCAGCGTGAGCAACACGGCTGGCAGGTAGATGGCAACAAGCAGGGCAACAAAATCTTCGCCATAAGCGTCGGGAAGATGCGCATCCAGACAACGCGATATTCGCGACTGCGCCGACTGGGCGCAACGCGAAATCAAGAGCCCGCCGCACGTAATGATCGGAATAGCGACCGTCCAATAGAGACCTTGCAGGCGCGAACCCAAATCTTGCTTTGCGCCCAAAACGCACATCGCAACGCCGAACCCAGCGATACAAAAACCTGTTACGAGCCAGACGACCCGCAGGAACAAATCATCACGCGCAAACAGCAAGTGCAACCGACGCAAGAACCGCTTCATGGTATTAAATTAGCGCGCTTCGCCGACAGAAGGTTCAATGAACCTTTCTCTTCCTCGTCACAGGCTCGTTAACGCGATCAGTGAAAGCTAGCCCTGTACAGACTCTGCAAACCTACGGATCGAGTTCGGTATCCCAGTATAAATAATCCAGCCAGCTATCGTGCAGATAGTTCGGCGGGAACAGCCGGCCGTTGCGATGCAGCTGGTGCA
>Ga0209006_10006873_pt1 | contig 10280 bp, 9 predicted proteins | sample JacPin_JW_Ref_O2_FD_188567 | JGI IMG/M metagenome (GOLD analysis project Ga0209006, IMG submission 188567) | Forest soil microbial communities from Algoma, Ontario, Canada - Jack Pine, Ontario site 1_JW_Ref_O2 (SPAdes) (version 2) | ecosystem: Environmental > Terrestrial > Soil > Boreal... | reverse complement strand
TAAAGTCTCGGGATGCTTGTAGTCTGACATGTCCTTTTCCCCCTCGTGATTAGACTCATTGGCCCTGAAAACGACCTAAAATAAAAAACCCACCTGCCAACTTTTCTGGCGGTGGGTCTGAATTACCGAGCTGGAATCCGTTTTCTAGATAGCTCGCCAAACCCCGCCAGAAGACAGGCATGTGTGACAACAGGTGAGCCGGTCTCTGGTGAGGTGCGACATGCCAAGAGAGTACACCGGAACAATGCGTGCTGGCAACAGCGCCGGCAAAACTCAACTTAGGAAGGGAGCGAATAGCCCGGCGCTCTCCAAAACGCTATGAGACAGCTTGAAGCGCGCCTCCAGCCGCTTCAAATTCGATTCGCAGAAGCCAGTCAAAATGGAATTTCTCCGAGGCCAGCCACTTTTCGAGCTCCTCGCGGCTCGGTGCTTCGAATTCCACCAACATTTTGCCCTCCTGCATATTTAGCAGAACGCGCCGCGTCTTCACTGGAGTGGCTTTTTGCAGACGCGCCGTAAGCTCTTGTGCACCTTGGCGCGTGAGGCACGCCAGCGTGTGTTGCGAGATGTATAAAGCCATTGGGACTCCTGTTTCGCTAGAATAGCCGCCACAGCGCGGGCAATTTCAATACATTGTTGACGGAGAAAAATCAATGCCAGCTGAGATGCGCAAGGCGCACCCCTATTATGTCTATGAAGCGATTCAGGCTCAGCCTGAATTAATCGAAAAGATTTTGCAGAAAAGAGAAGAGATCGAACGCGCTGCCGACGCCATCGCTGAAAAAGAGCGCATCACCTTCGTGGGAATCGGAACTTCGTTGCACGCGGCGCGAGTGGCAGAAAGTTGGATGCGTGAGTTTTCCGCGGGACGGCTCTGGGCTCATTACGAACAATCTTTTGAGCTCGTGCACCATCCCATCGCATTTACTTCCAAAGATGCCGTCATCGTGATCACGCATACCGGCACCACTACCGCATCCGTTGAGGCTTTGCGCGTGGCGCGAGCTGCTGGAGCGCTGACGGTAGCCCTTACGGGAGAAATGAGCGGCGACGGAGTCCGCGGCGCAGACTTCCAAATCGAAATGTGCGAACAGGAGGTCGCGTTCGCCTACACAAAAAGCTATACGACGGCGCTGGCTGCGCTGGCAATTCTAATCGCGCGTATCGTAGAGCGTCGGAAGCTTTTGGCCGAGGGACATTCGCACAAAGAACTCTCGCAAGTCCCGCAGTTGATGCGTGAAGCGCTTAAACTCGAGCCTCAGGTTCGTGAGTTAGCAAAACAAATGTCGCCACTCGCGCGCATCGAAATTTTCGGCACCGGAGTGGGCTGGGCCACGGCGAGCGAGGCTGCGCTGAAAATCAAGGAGGCTTGTTACATCGCGGCGGAAGGATTCGAGACCGAAGAAATACTCCACGGGCCGTTTTCGGAAACCGATTCTCGCGCAACGCTGATTGGATTCCTCACCGGCCGTGAAACGGACGTTCGCGCGCGGCAAATCCTCCGCGCTGCCGGCGAATTGAAAATGCTTCGCGCGGCGATTACGAGCCCATCGGCGAATCACGATATTTCAGCTGAACGAATACTTGTCGTCCCTGAAGTGGCGGAATGGCTCACCGCTTTCGTGCATCTTGTCCCATTGCAACTTCTCACTTATTTTCTGGCGCTCGAACGCGCTCTGAATCCCGACACGGGGCGCCAAGATCAGCCTGCACATGCGGCAGCCAGCAGACACTACAAATACTAGCTGGTCTAACCTGACCCTCCGAACAGTCTGTTATAAAGAACAATTTGCCGCGGATTTTCTGGCTCACGCCGAGCGGGGGATACAATTGTGTGCAGATCAACCCGGGGTGAGCAATGAAACGAACTATCGTATTTTTCATCGCGACTGCGGCCATGTTCCTGGCTTTATCAGCAAACGCCCAATTTGCGCACGGACTAGGAACACTTTCTGGAACTGTGATCGACGAGCAGGGAAAACCGGTTGCAGACGCAAGCGTGACGATTCAAACGTCCGACGGCCTGCGTCCGCACGCCACTCATACGGATTCGAATGGACACTTCGAGTTTACGCGCTTCGAGGCCGGGCAATACGACGTCCGGGCGTACTCAAATAAGGTCTTCTCGGATTGGGCGAAGCGTCTGGTCATTCGCCCGAAGAAGGAAACGGAAATCACGCTGCGGCTATCCCCAGCGGCGAAGTAACAGCCGTCCGCTTAGTCCAGCAAAATGCTTCATTCGTATCGCAGCGCCACGATAGGATCCACCCGAATAGCGCGCCACGCTGGAATACAGCAAGCTAGTAATCCCACCGCGGAAAGCCCAGTAAAGTTAGGAAACTCCAAGCCGCCGAATTCCAACAGGGCTTTGCGGCGAGCGTCTTGCGCAGACATGCCGGCAGAGATGTAGAGTGCCGTCTGCTTCTCCAGATGAAAGCGCGGCTCTTCATTGTCGGGGCGACGGGTCAAGTGGGCTCCTGATGTCAAGTCAAATAACGGTACTAAAACCCCGGTACCTTCAGAATGAACCAGCAGAACCATGGCTCCGCCCATGTGGCGTATCGGATGATTGCATTGCGGGTTGGTGGCTGCGATGCGGGGACGACGGTTCCACAAAAAAAGGAGCCGGGCACGCTAGCCAACCCGTCCAATCCCTCCTGACTGAGAATTCCCTGCTGGCCCCCACCGGCTCGGGTGTGCCTAATCGCAGCAAGCCCATTTTTTCTTTTTCCCACGACATCGATTCTCCTCCGGTTTGCGTCTTATTAAATGACGACGTAATGTGGTTCGTACGGCGTTCTATTTTGCGCGGACTAAGCTGGATAGCGAGGAACCCTCACTTTGGTTCGACAAACACGACAGATAAGCGGCTTATCCCGGAGGGCTCTCGCCATCGTCCTCGCCGGTTTATTCTCCCTTCCATTCCCTGCCGGCGCCGCCGAATTAGAACCGCAGACGCTTGCCGCATATCACCGTTACCTGCAACTGACCGAGGCCAAAATCGATGCGGAGCTTGCACGGAAAGACGTGTATTTATGGATCGACACGGCGCCCTCCGCACGCCGCGACGCTTACTACGCCGATTTGCGCAAAGGGAACCTCGTCATCGAGAGACTCGAGACGCTGGACCAGGGCAAAACAATCGCGTTTCCCGGCGCGCTAGTTCATCACTGGATAGGCACCGTATTTATTCCCGGTGCCACTTTGGCCCAAACCTTGGAATTCATGCAGGACTACGATCACAAAAAGGATTATTTCAGTCCGGACATTCAACGCTCAAAAATTTTGCAGCATGAAGGCGGCGATTTTCTGGTGAACTTGCCCTTCTACAAAAAGAAAGTGATTACGGTCGTCGATGACACGGACCATCAGGTGCACTACCAAGTCGTGGACGCCACGCGCGCCTGGAGCCGTTCACACGCCACGCGGATTCAAGAGGTGGAAAATGCGGGAGAGCCCAGCGAACGCCTGGAACCCCAAGGGCACGATCGCGGTTTCTTATGGGGCATGGACACCTATTGGAGATTCCAGGAAAAGGACGGCGGCACTTATGTGGAGTGCCAGTCAGTTTCACTCACGCGCGATATTCCCACCGGGCTTGGCTGGGCGGTCGGCCCTTTCGTCACCAGCGTTCCGCGCGAGTCACTCACCTTCACCCTGGTTACTGCGCGGAGTGCCGAACTTCAGCGGATGGCATCGCATCTCGTAAAGTGAACGCTGCCGTAGCAGCCGGGAAAGTGGTTGATCCGAGGAAAATGTCTTCGAGTCCGTTATTGTCCCGCGGCACCAGATTGTTGGCAAACGAAAGGAAACTCACGGTAGTGCCGTCTGGGCTGATCGAGGGCACCAGACTGTTACCGTTGGAGGGTGTCGTCGGTGTCCCAGCCCCTTGAGTCACCAAAACCGTGCTCACGGTACACTCCGACCCGGTAATCGTAGTAGTCGTCACGCAGGTATTCCTCACAAAAATGTTTTCTACACCATTGGTGGTGCTCGCGAAATTGGACGAGAACGACGCAAAAGCGATGTACTGGCCCGTTGTGCTGATGCTCGGGAATTCGCTTGTGCCGTTTCCGGGAACTCCAGCGGTCGTAACGGAAACTAAATTCGTCGAGGGCGTGCATCCGGTAACGATTGCGATGCAAGTATCACGCAAATAGATTTGTTGCGTCGGACCCGCGCCGATAACCAAATTTGACGCCGTGGACGCGAACGCAATGAATCTGCCTGTGCTGGAAATAGACGATTCCGAACTGGCGCCGTCGGCGAGAGTCTGTTCGTCGGGTGTGGATACCAAAGTAGTGTTGGCGGTGCAAATATTTGTAAGGCACGTGCTGCGCTCGTAGATTTCCGGAATCGGCGGATTCCTATTTGGAGCAGTCGTCCCCAGATTCGCCGCCATGGATGTGAACGAAACGAACAATCCACCCGAAGCAACCGAAGGGTTGGAACTCTCGCCGTCGCCCGGAGTCGTTCCGTTGGGCGTGGATATTAAAAAAGTAGTGCCGGTGCAAGTCGTGCCGGTTACACCAGTGCAGGTATCACGCAAATACACCTGGGGTGTAATCCCGTCCGGCAAGACATTCGAGACAAGGTTTGTAGCCAACGAGACGAACGCAACAAAACGGCCGTCGGGGCTGATCGAGGGATTGTAGCTGTCACCGTTGCCGGCGCTTAGTCCGTCCGCTGACACCGAAATGAGCTGCGTTACAAAGGTAGTGGGCGTCACAACGCAGGGCGTCGTTGAACTCGGGAGGCACACCGGCCTCCAATAAACCTGACGTGTGCTGCCGCTGATCCCCACGCTGGTAACCAGGTTTGTAGCCAACGAAGTGAATGCAGCATCCGTAGCCGCCGCATCGATTGTCGGCTCTGAACTCGCCCCGTTCGCTGCATTGCCGTTCGGATCGCTGCTCAGGGCTGATATGGCGGGGACGCACGCCGCGACACCCACGCATGTGTTGCGGACAAACACAATGCCGCCGTTATTCGGTAAGTTGGGTATGAGGTTGTTTGAGACGGATGCGAAGGCTACGTATTGTCCGGTCGTGCTGGTCGAAGGACCTACGGTCTCCTGATTCAAGGGAAGCGTTAAGTTTCCGCAATTCGCAGGGCCTCCGCAAATCCCGTTGTTCGCTTGCGATCCATCAGGGGCCAGATCCAGAACGACCGGCAAGCCCAGCAAGTGAGTTGGGTTTACGGCAAACGTTAGAATGGCGGACGTCCCGCCACCGGGCATGGCGTTCACCACCTGCACTTGATCGACACCCGCGACAAGAAGATCCGATCCGGTCAACTGCGTCGTCAGCTGCGTGCTGTTGTTAAAAGTAGTGGGGCGTTGCGTGCCGTTCACGAGAATGGTCGAATTCTGATTCACGAATCCGGCTCCGGTTACGGTTAAAACAGGAGGAGCTGTAGCGCCGGCTTGCGCGCTGGTTGGAGAGATCCCCGTAATTTTTGGCAAGGGGTTTAATACGTCCAGAGGAAACGCATTGGATGAGCCGCCTCCACCCGGCGGTGTCAGGGGATTTATAACAGTAACTTGCAAGACCCCGGAACTCGCGACATCGGCGGAGTTAACTATTACATCGACCTCTGATGAATTCACAAAAGTTGTCTGTCGGATATTGCCGCCGATCGCGGCATTTGACAGGGCCACAAATCCTGACCCGAATATTCTCAGCGTGAAGGCTCCTCCGCCGGTCAAGACACTCGTCGGAGATATTGAAGAAATCTGCGGAGTCCCGCTGATAGTCGGGCTAATGGTTATTATAATTCCTGGCGTGGTGGTGCCGCCGCCGGGCGGGGGCGACATGACCGTGATCGTGGCTGTGCCGGGAACCGCATACAAGGCGGGCGGAACAACCGCGGTTAGTTGTTGGGTGTTCACGAAAGCGCCGGTTAGCGGGATGCCGTTCCACTGAATCTGAGATTGCTGAACGAAGTGACTGCCAACGACTGTTAGGGTAAACGGGTTTGGCTGGTTCGTCGTGATGCTCGTCGGGGAGATCGATTTCAGCGTCGGCGCGGGGAAATTAGTGTTCTGGCCGCATGAAATCGTTACGATTGCCGCAAACATTAGAATCCAAAAAGATGGTCGAGATATTCCCTGCAAATTAATCACCCCTGGGTCGGTAGGTTGAAGCTACCGACGTTGGCACAATAGTAGAGACTACTAAAGATGACTTCATCGAGCAATCGGGATGCCTGGCAGCTCTCGAATTATCCAGGCCCGGAATCCGTAACGAAACAATCGATCCCGGCGCGAAACATTGGGCAAGCATGAATCCCTTGCCTTCAAAGAAAGCAATGGGTTCCGCCACGAACGAAAGTGTTGAAACTCGCGGCGCGCCAACGGAAGGGCGGGTTTTCAACCTCGCCGAAACCGCAGGACCGTAACGGGGGCTTTAGCCCCTGAAGCTCTCGTCGGCTAAAGCCGCAATCGCCTCGCTTTCCGAGTTTAAATCTTTACGGGTCATTTACAACTTTCTCTTCATGCAATCGCTATTCTCTTGACGAACGTCGGGGGCCAATTTACCCTGCCCAGCGCGGAAATGAACTCGCACGAAGCGCCTGTTCCACTTGCCCATGCGGTGGCCTTTTGCCCAACTCGCCCAGATTGCATTTTGCCTGCTGCTCGCCTGTTCAATTTCGCCTGAAACGTCCCGCGCGCAAGCCTCAAAATCCGATAATCCTAGCCAGCCTGGCGCTCCGAGTTCCCCTCCGGTCGCTGATCAAGACGATGCCGATTCCGGAGACATATTGACCGTCTTTCCACATTCAGACACGGCTCCATTGTGGATTTCCGGCCAGGCCAATATTATTTTTCAGTGGCATCCATCGTTCCAGGCCAAATATAGCGGGCCGAACAGCTTCCATTCTTTTGGAGAAAATGCGACGTCGAAAGTCTATACATTATTCCTCGGTTACCAGCTCACGCACTATACCGAGGTTTTGGTGGACGTAGAAAGCGCAGGAGGCCGCGGCCTAAGCGCTGCCCTCGGACTGGCGGGCTTCGTCAACCTCGACGTTGTGCGCAATCCCGAACTGGGCCCTGTTCCTTATCTAGCGCGCGCGATGGTGCGGCAGATTATTCCTTTAAGCAGCGAACGCGTTTCTGCCGAGCGCGGCCCTTTCGGATTGGCCACTTCACTTCCCGCGCGGCGGTTTGAATTTCGCGTCGGCAAGATGAGCCTGGTGGATTTCTTTGATACTAATTCGTGGGGCACCGACAGCCATCTGCAATTCTTAAATTGGACCGTGGACAACAACGGCGCCTACGATTACGCCGCAAACACGCGCGGTTACACCGATGCGGCCATACTTGAATATGATGACCATTGGTTCACGGTGCGCTTTGGCGAAGCGCTTATGCCGAAAGTGGCCAACGGCATTTTCCTTGATGCCGACTTAGCCCGGGCGCGCTCTGAGAATCTTGAACTCGACGCCACGGGAAACCTTTTCTTGCACCGCGCCGGCACGGTTCGGTTGGTGAGTTTTCTGAATCACGCGAACATGGGGAATTACGAAGAAGCCATTCGAGACTTCCAGAACGGTGAAACGGCCGTGCCCGACATCATTTTTACGCGCCGGCAAGGGCGTCACAAATATGGCTTCGGCCTTAATTTCGAACAGGAGTTGATTTCGCAAGTAGGGGTTTTCGGCCGCCTGGGCTGGGGAGATGGGCGCAACGAATCTTTCGCTTATACCGAAGTGGATCGCACGTGGGAGCTCGGTGTGTTCACCAAGGGCGAAAAATGGAAGCGGCGAAACGACCGTGCAGGTGCGGCCTTCGTGATGAACGGGATCGTCACCGCTCACCAGGAGTATCTCGCGCTGGGCGGACGCGGCTTTCTTCTAGGCGATGGCGCGTTGACCTACGGCCACGAAAAAATCTTCGAAGCCTTTTACACCGCGCACTTGTGGCGCGGCTTCTTCGCCTCTTTTGACATCCAGCATATAAACAACCCCGGCTACAACAAGGACCGCGGGCCCGTGGTGGTCCCTGGTTTAAGATTTCACGTCGATTTTTGATTTGTCTGGTTGAAAATGTGGCAGTCGATTAAGAGTCGCGGGGATCGCGGCGTTCCCGATGGCGCGAGCCGCGCCTTTTCAGCCGCTGATTGAAACGAATCGGAGTGCCGGTAAAATCGAATTTGGCGCGCAATTGATTTTCAAGGAACCGCTGGTAGCTGAAATGCAGCGGCTTCAACTGATTGGTAAAAAGAACGAAGGTGGGCGGCGCCGTGGTGGCCTGCGTGATATAGAAAATCTTCACTTCGCGGCTGGCTGGGGACGTCCCGCGATCCAGATCTACTTCCTTTAGCCAGCGGTTCAGCTCGCCGGTAGAAATTCTGCGGTTGCGCGCTTCCACCACCCGGTCGATCACGGTGTAGAGCCTGTCGATGTGCTCGCCTGTTTTCGCGGAGAGGAAAACTACCGGGGCGTAGGAAAGAAATTTCAACCTCTGCCGAACCAGCGGCTCGTAATCCTGAACCAGCTTGTTCGGATTCGCGCTTCCGCCTTTTCCTCCGCGCTTCTTTTCGCCCGACGCCTTTTCCTGCGCCGCTTCAAGCGCGAGATCCCATTTATTCAGCACAATGATCACGGAGCGCCCGGACTGTTCGGCGTAACTCGCGATCGTGGCGTCGTGCGAGGTGATTCCGACGGAAGCATCAGCGACGAGCAGCGCTACATCGGCGCGCTCCAGGTGGCGCCGCGCCATGATTACGCTCAGTTTTTCCGCGATTAGCTTCGTCTTTCCCTTGCGGCGGATTCCGGCGGTGTCCAGCAGGCGATACAATTTACCTTTGCGCTCCAGCACAGTGTCCACCGCATCGCGCGTAGTGCCCGGCTCCGGCGAAACGATGGAACGCTCCGAGCCCACCAGTTGATTCAACAGGGTGGATTTTCCGACGTTCGGCCGTCCGATGATGGCGATGTTAACGTACGGCTTTTCCTCCACCACGTCTCCGCGAGGGAAATTTTCGGTGAGCGCGTCCAGCAACGTATCCAGACCGAATCCGTGTTCCGCGGACAGCGGAAATATTTCGTCGCCTAATTCATAAAATTGCGCGGCGAGTTCCGCTTGCTTAGGCGTATCAATTTTGTTTACCGCCAGCACCGGAGGTTTGCCCGCTCGGCGAAGTAGCAGCGCGAGCTCCTCGTCCAGTGGAGTGGGACCCGTACGGCCGTCCACGACCTGCACCACGCGGGTTGCGTTATCGATCGCCACGCGCGCTTGGCGCAAAATTTCTCCCGGAATCCCAGCCTTGTCCGCCGGGACAATTCCTCCGGTGTCCACTACCTGAAAGTTGCGGCCTTCCCAGTTTGCGGTACCGTAAATACGATCGCGCGTGATGCCTGGTTCGTTGGTGACAATCGAACGTCGTGTGCCGGTGAGGCGGTTGAATAGAGTGGACTTGCCTACATTAGGGCGGCCCACAATTACGATAGATGGCATTTTTTCGGTCATTGAGTTCCGCACCGAGTGCTGGCGAGGGTCATTAGATTATCACCGATAGAGCTGGAATAAGGATTTGTAATGCGTGTAAGACCGCCGGCGCATCTGACGAAAGCTTTTCTGTGTGTTACTTTAAGAGTTCGAGCCTGCGCATTCGCTGAGTCCGAAAACCATCATGGCCAAAAAGGCTACCGCCACCAAATCCGTCGAAGTAACCATTGACGATATTTTTGGCGCGGGCGGCCTGCTCGAAAAAAGCCATCCGGGATATGAGTTCCGGTCCTCTCAACTCGAAATGGCCAGGATGGTCGATGAAGCTTTCCAAAAGAAGCAGCATTCCATCATCGAAGCCGGCACTGGAACCGGCAAAACCCTCGCGTATTTGATTCCCGCAATTCGCAGCGGCCGCCGCGTAGTGATTTCCACCGCCACGAAATCGCTTCAAGAACAGCTGTTCAATAAGGACGTGCCTTTCCTGCAGAAATATTTTGCGCCCAATCTGAAAGCTGCGCTGATGAAGGGGCGCAATAACTTTCTTTGCCGCACAAAGGTGAATCAGATCGATGGGCAAGCGGTATTGAAAGGTATCGACGAGGCCGACTGGTTCTCGCAAATCCGCGATTGGGGAAAGCTTACGGAGACCGGAGACCGCAGCGAGTTGACCTTTTTGCCTGACGACGCCGAGCTATGGCACCGTATCGATGCGCGCAGCGACCTATGCACCGGCCAGAAATGCGCGGATTTCAACCGCTGTTTTATCACCGCCATGCATCAACGCGCGCAGGAAGCCGATCTGATCATCGTGAATCATCATTTA